>Ga0209181_10009748_pt1 | contig 12590 bp, 8 predicted proteins | sample MAT05_FD_187208 | JGI IMG/M metagenome (GOLD analysis project Ga0209181, IMG submission 187208) | Freshwater microbial communities from Lake Fryxell liftoff mats and glacier meltwater in Antarctica - MAT-05 (SPAdes) (version 2) | ecosystem: Environmental > Aquatic > Freshwater > Ice > Liftoff... | reverse complement strand
TACTGAGGCGAGCGGCAGATTTCTGGTTACCGTCGAAAACCGGGGGCTAGCGCCCTGCGGCTAATAAAATCAGCCGCCACGCGCTAGCGTCCGGTTGTTCGGCTTGGTAGTTCCTAATCTTCCGCTCGCCTGAAAACTGAAAACTGAAAATGATCCCGGAACTTCACTTTCCATGGCTGGAATTTTCGATCCTGCTGCCTTTGATCGGCGCGATCGCCTGCGCGCTTCTGCCGAACCAGCAGGCAGCGCAGCGCGTTGCGATCGTAGTCAGTTCGCTGACATTGCTGTGTACCGCCGGTGAATGGTACGACTTCAGTACGATGAACACGTTTCAGGCCCACGACCATTGGGACATCATTCAACGGATATTCAGGCACGACTATTTCGTCATTGACGAACTGAGCGCTCCGCTGTTGCCGTTGACGGCATTGCTGTGCCTGATGACGATTGTTTCGACATTGCGCACGAAACTCGGACGTTTCTCGTTTGGCATGACATTGCTTTCTGAATCCATCGTGCTGGCCACGCTCAGTTGCCACAGCCCGTGGATGATCATTACGTTGCTGTCTCTGGCGTGCGTGCCGCCGTGGATTGAACTCCGCCGACGCGGTGCCTCGACCCGCATCTTCAGTCTGCATATGGGGCTCTTCATTGCGCTGCTGGTGCTGGGCTGGAGTCTGATCGATGACACCGCCGGCCACCAGAGTGCAGAGCTGCTGCCTGCCGCGCTGCTCACAATCGCCGTACTGCTGCGTGCCGGAGTCGTCCCCGTGCATTGCTGGATGACGGACCTGTTTGAACATGCATCCTTCGGAACGGCGCTGCTGTTTGTCGCGCCCATGACGGGTGCCTATGCGGTGATGCATCTGGTGCTGCCTTTCGGTCCGTCCTGGGCAATGCGCAGCATCGCCGTGCTGTCACTCACAACAGCTGTCTACGCAGCCGGGATGGCCACCGTGCAGAAAGACGCCCGTCGGTTTTTCTGCTATCTGTTTCTGAGTCATGCGTCACTCGTGCTCTCCGGGCTGGAGATTGTGTCCACGATCGGTCTGACCGGAGCGTTGTGTGTTTGGATTTCTGTCGGCATTTCACTCGGTGGATTCGGGCTGACGCTGCGATCTGTTGAGGCACGCATCGGGCGGGTGAGTCTGGATCGTTATCACGGAATGTATGAGCACACGCCGACGCTGGCGGGGCTGTTTCTGCTCACGGGACTGGCGTCGATCGGCTTCCCCGGTACGCTTGGCTTTGTCGGTATGGAACTATTGATCGAAGGGGCCGTCGGCGTTTTTCCGTTGGTCGGACTGGCGGTCCTGTTGGCCGCGACATTGAATGGGATCGCCATTATGCGAGCCTATTTCCGGATTTTCACAGGACGCCGCTTTCAGACGACCGCCATCCTGCGGTCTCGTCCGTCGGAGAGATTTGCAGTGCTGGTACTGACCTTTCTGGTGCTGGGCGGTGGACTCTGGCCGCAACCTGGCGTGGCCTCCCGTCACCTCGCCGCTCAGCATCTGCTTGACCGAAGAATGAATCCGCAGTTAGTCATAGAGCCTGACGATAGCTCGCCAGAACCAATGAACGATAAAGCAGAATTTCAACCGGACCCTGAATCTGCGCCACCAGGCGGCGTTGACCGCACAGGATTACCAGAGTGAATACTGCTCACGGAATTGAACACCAGTCATGCCATTCAACCATTCTGCATGAAGTTCGTCCTCAGAAACGGCTAATATCACAGGTCTTAGAACATGAAAAATGCATCAGAACAACCCAAAGCTGATCAACCAACGTGGCAACAGGATCTGTTGGCTTCGCTGGTTGTGTTTCTCGTCGCATTGCCTTTGTGTATGGGTATTGCGTTAGCCAGTGGTGCTCCGATTGCTGCTGGCCTTGTCACTGGCATCGTCGGTGGCTTGCTGGTGGGAACATTCTCTGGATCGCCGTTACAGGTCAGCGGGCCCGCTGCCGGCCTGACCGTCATCTGCGGCGAGATCATTCGTCAGAACGGCATGAGCGCGTTTGGAATTGCGGTGCTGTTCGCGGGCATTTTTCAGCTTGTCGCCGGGATCTGCCGTCTCGGCCAGTGGTTTCGCGCCGTCTCACCTGCCGTGATTCACGGGATGTTATCCGGGATCGGCGTCCTTATCCTCTGTGGACAGATTCATGTTCTGGTGGATGAACGACCTCGCGAAACCGCGATGAAGAACATTGCCGCCATTCCTGCAAGTCTACTTAAGGGAATCGCTCTGCCAGCATGGGACAGTGCCGAAATCCGCACGTCCCGCATTGACCTGCTGAGCCGTTTCAATGCACTTGGCGGTCGGCAGAGAACGCTTCGAGGAAGCATCGATCGAGCACTGCAGCGATTGACTGACTCGGTGGATGACGCATCTGTTGTCACAACTACAGAAGCACCGCCTGCGAAATCAATTGGCGACACGCTGCAGCCATGGATCGCTGAGCAGCAGAAAATTACCGACGAACTCAAAACCATCACGGAGTCCGCCAATGCGTCTCCCCTTGTTTCGAGCGGTGGGCCAGCAGCAGAGACTCTCAAGGATCTGTTAACGACAGCCGAGAGTCAGCTTGCAGCAGCTTCCAGCAACATGTCATCCGACAATGCGGAAACAGTTTCGCGCAGCCAACAATCGGCAGTGCAGTCGATCGATGCGCTGACAGCCAGTTTGAAGAGTCATGACTGGGCTGGGAAAATCGGCTTGCTGGCCGTGCTTGTCATCTTCGGGTGGCAGTTGATTGCGAAAGGCAGAATGAAGCTGATTCCTGGCCCTCTGCTTGCCATCGTGATTACCACTCTGGCGGCCCAGTTGTTTCAGATTCCGATTCTCTATGTCGATGTTCCAAACGATCTGCTGAGTGGACTCACGTTCCCATCTTTTGCAGTCCTCGCCGAATCACCGATTCGCGTTCTGCTTGTCGCGGGTGCGGTATTGGCGATCGTTGCCAGTGCAGAAACACTCCTCTGCGCAACGGCCGTCGATCAGATGCATCGCGGCCCGAGAACTCGCTACGACCGGGAGTTGTCCGCGCAGGGAATAGGCAATATCGTGTGCGGGTTTTTGGGAGTGTTGCCGATGACCGGCGTCATCGTGCGGAGTGCGGCAAATGTGCAAGCCGGGGGAAAAACGCGTCTGTCCGCGATCCTGCACGGAGTTTGGCTGCTCCTGTTTTCAGTGGCCCTCGTGCCCGTCCTCAGGATGATCCCGACAGCGGCTCTTGCCGGAATCCTGGTGTACACGGGATTCCGCCTGATCGACTTGAAGGGACTGATTCATCTCTGGAAGGAAAATCGCATCGAAGCCGGGATCTTCCTGATCACGATGGTTGTGATTGTGGCTGAAGATCTGCTGACCGGTGTGTTGACGGGCATCGTGCTGTCGGCCGTAAAGCTGCTGGCCCGGTTTTCGCAATTGGATGTTGAGGTTATTCAGGACGCCACAAATCCGCGTCGAACGACAATTCAACTGACCGGTGCGGCGACATTTATTCGTCTGCCGAAACTGGCGGCACGACTTGAGAAAATCGATGCCGGAGCGGATCTGCATATCGATGTGAGCCAAATGGACTACATTGACCGCGCCTGCATGGAACTTCTGCAAAACTGGTCCCGGCAGCATGCTGCAACCGGCGGTAGCCTGACAATCGACTGGGACTCACTGAACGCAAAATTTCAGACGAATCGTCCACGATCTGCCAGTCGGGAATCCGAAACGGGAATGAATGCCGGCTGAACCGCGTTCAGACTGAAGACTGCCATGTACAATTTCGGTCGATGAAGTGAAAGTGCCGTTCGACAGGGAGCACATTGCTTTGGCAATTCGTCTGCGATTTTTACTGCCAGCCGCCGCCGGGACAGTCCTGCTCACCTCGCTGTGCATCATTATCGCTCAGTTTCTGTTTCAACAGCAATCCGCGATGACCTTCGTTCTTCGTGAGAATGTGACAAGTCGTCGCGCTGCCGTCGACCTGGAAGAATGCCTGTACGACATCTCAGCGCTGCTGAATGACAAGGTCGATGATGTCTCCGCATTGAACAGTCGGATTGGACAGCACCTGGGACGATTGAGAGAAGTCGCCGATCATCCCGAAGAACTGGAAGCTTCGCGTCAACTTGACGAAGGACTCACAAAGTACATGCAGGTGTGGAAGCAGATCCCGGCGAAAGATGATGTTCAACACGATGTCGCCGTTCGGGTTGCGATCAGGATGCTGGAACTGCAATTGATCAAACCATGTCAGAAGTTTCGGCTGTACAACGGTCGGCGAATTGAACAGTCGACAATTCAGCATGAAGCCGTTCTGGCTCGCCTGGCCTGGGGAATGACGGGCATCGGCGTGCTGGGCGGCGTCGCCGGGCTGGTACTGGGCTTTGGTCTGACGCGGGCGCTCGGACAATCGATTCGACGGCTGCAGGTTCGAATTCGCGATGCTGCAGGCAAACTAGGTCCTGAATTGCCTGAGGTGATTCTGACCGATGTCAGCAATTTTTCACAAGTCCACGCTGAACTGGATCAGCTGACGTCCGGCATTGAACGCGTCCTCAGCGACCTCCGACAACGCGAATTGGAAGTGCTGAGATCTGAACAACTGGCGGCGGTCGGTCACCTGGCGGCAAGCGTAGCGCATGAGATCCGCAATCCGCTGACAGCGATCAAAATGCTTGTTCAATCAGGTCAGGAATCCAGCGACGAAGCCGGACATTCGTCTCTCACAAGTGAAGATCTGCGCGTTATCGAAACGGAGATCCGTCGTATGGAATCGTCGCTCAGGACGTTTCTGGATTTCACTCGACCACCGAAGCTGGAACGTCGTGCCGTTGAATTGCAGAACCTGCTCCAGCAGGTTTTCGGCCTCGTACGTGGGCGTGCGGAAAAGCAGAGAGTCGATATGCGATTGGCGGTCGATGACGAGAAGATCGTCGTAATCGCGGACGTTGAGCAATTGCGGCAGGTTCTGGTCAATCTGGTGCTCAATAGCCTTGATGCACTGCCTCACGGCGGGACAATTGTGGTGTCTGCGAAGACACTGCCGGACCACGTCGAAATCGGTGTGACCGATTCAGGTGCGGGAATCGCTGCGAACATGCTGCCCACACTGTTTCAGCCTTTCTCGAGCAATAAGGAGACGGGACTGGGGCTGGGGCTGGTGATCTCAAAAAGAATTGTTGAAGATCACGGCGGCTCAATTGAGGCAGAGAACCCGGTGGCCGGAGGAGCTGCGTTTCGCGTCAGGCTGCCGAGAGAGAAATAGATATCGCCAGGGAGGATCCTGTTTGCCCCAAGCCTGCAGCGACGCAGGGGCACAAGCTCTCCTTGCCGCTGGCTCGGGTCAAACGAATTACCTGCAGTTTCAGGAATGCTGTCCTATGCCAACTCTGCTCATTGTCGATGACGAAGCATCCATTCACCATGCCTTCCTGCGGGCGTTTCGCGATCAGGATATCGAAATCTCCTTCTCAAGCACGTCGGCAGAAGCTGTGGAAATGGTCACTACAAAACGACCAGATGCGATTGTACTGGATCTGCATCTGCCCGACGCGACCGGACTGGAAACGTTTCTCCGCCTGAGATCCATCGACCAGCGCATTCCTGTCATCCTGATCACAGGTCACGGTACGACCGAACTTGCTATCGAAGCCATCAAGCTGGGAGCGTTCGAATATCTGTTGAAGCCTCTCGAACTTCCGCAGATTCGCGAACTTGTCCACAGTGCAATCCGCTCCAGTCAGCTCATGAGGACGCCGGCGGCATTGCCCGAAGAATTGCCGACGTCCAACACCGGCGACCAGCTGATTGGACAGTGTCCCGCGATGCAGGAATTGTACAAAGGCATTGGCCGAGTCGCTGCGCAGGACGTCACGGCTCTTCTGCTCGGTGAATCCGGAACCGGCAAAGAGCTCGTGGCCCGGGCAATTTATCAGCACAGCCATCGAGCCGAAAAGCCGTTCCTCGCCATTAACTGTGCGGCGATTCCGGAACAGTTGCTCGAAAGCGAACTTTTTGGTCACGAGAAAGGAGCATTCTCAGGAGCGGATCGCAAGCGAATTGGAAAGTTTGAGCAGTGTCACGGAGGCACAATTTTTCTCGATGAGGTCGGTGAACTCTCTCCACTGACTCAGGCAAAAATCCTGCGACTTATTCAGGAACAGAAGTTTGAACGCGTCGGTGGCGGTGAGACAATCCAGACAAACGTGCGGCTCATCGCGGCCACCAACGCCAACCTTGAGGCGATGACGGAGAGCGGGACATTCAGAAAAGATCTGTTCTTTCGACTCAACGTGTTTTCCCTTGAACTTCCCCCGCTCCGGGAACGCGGTGATGACCTGAATCTGCTGATCAGTCACTTTGTAAAACGGTTTGGAATGGAGCTGAACAAGCCTGTTCGAGAAGTTGCTCCCGAAGCGCTGCAGGCACTGCAGAGGTATGCCTGGCCCGGCAATATTCGGGAACTGCAGAGTGTGCTCAAGCAGTCGCTGCTTCAAATGCATGGGACCGTATTAGATCCGGGACATCTGCCGGTTCAGGTACGTGCCAGCCTCGGGGAGCAGGGAACTCCTGGTGCCGCATTTCAGCAGGGCGATCTGGCGCTGGACCTGTTTATCCAGCGAGCGATCGAGTCAGGTGCCGAAAACCTGTACGCCATGACACTTGAACAAATGGAGCGTGAGCTTCTGATCAGAGTCCTGCGGCATACCGATGGCAACCAGTTGCAGGCCGCGCGCATCCTTGGAATCGCGAGAGGAAGTCTGCGATCCAAGATCCGAGCACTGGGTATTGGTATCGACCGCAACGTTTCCTGACGAGCGCGGCTCCACGGATTTATTTTTGGACAGGGGCTAAGACCTGAACTGCGATTGTGGTGGTCACATCGCGACCACAGTGGTTTCACCTTGAACAGAGCAACGCCCTCGCTGGAGTGGTGAATCGAGTTGATCGGCTGAAATTGCAGGCTTTCTCACTTCGTATTTTCAGAACTGACGACGGCATCGTGTTTGCTTTCCTCTCAAAGCCATACGAATGACCAGACCTTTCTTCTGGAATTGACAATGAATCACTCAGCCGCTGGCGCCGCGGGCGTTACACCGCCGCTTGCACGAACTCGCTTTGGAAATCTGACAGCCGACATGATCGGCGGATTTCTGGTCTTCCTGATCGCGATGCCGCTGTGTCTCGCGATCGCCAGAGCCAGCGGATTTCCACCAATTGCCGGGATCTGGACGGCTGTGGTGGGTGGCATTATTTGTTCGCGTCTCAGTAATTCACAACTGACAATCAAGGGCCCAGCTGCAGGACTGATTGTGATCGTTGCTGGTGCCGTCGTCGAACTGGGTTCTGAGTTCGGTGCGAACCTGCCCGATGCCGATCGAGCATTCCTTGGCTATCGACTTGCACTTGGAATCGGACTCGCTGCCGGTGTGCTTCAGGTCCTGATTGGCGCGTTTCGCGGCGGACGGCTGACCGAGTTCTTTCCACTGACTCCGATCCATGGCATGTTGGCATCGATTGGTGTGATCATAATCGCGAAGCAAGCCTACGAAGTGATTGGAGTCACTGCTCCGAAAGGCGTTGGCCCGCTCGGCCTGTTGGCCGGTTTGCCAGGTGCCCTCAGCCACATGAATCCCGAGATTGCCATCATTGGCGGCGTGAGTCTGTTGATTCTGTTCGGGCTTCCTCTCCTGCCGATTCCGGGGATCAAAAAAGTCCCCGTGCAACTGGTTGTCCTTACTGTCGCCATTTTCATGGGGATGGCCTTTAATCTTGAACATCGTCATACCTATCTGTTCTCAAGCCAGTTCTTTGGCGCTGATCAGGCTGAAAAATTTGAAGTTGGACCCAGGTTTCTGGTGGAGATGCCGGAAGTTCTGAAAGCTCCCGCCAGCGCGTTCGCGTTTCCTGACTTTCGCGGCCTGACGACATCGACTGGCCTCAAATTCCTGTTCCTGTTCACGGTGATCGGCAGCATCGAGTCTCTACTCAGCGCTAAAGCAATTGAACTCCTGGACCCGTGGCGCCGGAAGACAAATTTTGACCGCGACCTCATGGCGGTTGGCGCCGCAAACGTCTTGTCTTCGGCATTGGGCGGGCTGCCGATGATCTCGGAAATTGTCCGAAGCAAGGCGAATATCGACAATGGTGCGAGAACTCGAAATGCCAACATGTTTCATGGGTTGTTTCTGCTGGCGTTCGTGTTACTCCTGCCGGCATTGATTCACCGGATTCCCCTGGCCGCCTTGGGAGCCATGCTGGTCTACACCGGCTTCCGACTCGCATCACCCAAAGAGTTCGTTCACACATTCCGAATTGGCCCTGAGCAATTGGTTGTATTCCTTGGCACGATCATCGCAACACTGGCCACCGATCTGCTGGTGGGTATCGGAGTGGGCATCGCGCTGGAAGTGATGTTTCACGTGTGGCATGGGACTCCCGTTACGGCACTCTTTCGGCCCGAATTCGAAGTTGTCGAGGATCTGCATTCACAATCGAATATCCTGGTCGTCAAACGAGCCTGCGTGTTCTCGAACTGGCTGGTCGTCCGTTCAAAGATCGTCCTCCAACTGGAATTTGTGGACGAATTGACTGTTGACCTGTCGCGTTCGAAGTTTGTGGATCACAGCGTTCTGAGCAAGCTCCACGACCTTGCAAATGAATTCAAGGCCGACGGCAAGAATCTTTTTGTGACAGGGCTCGACAACCACACTCCACTTTCGTCGCATCCTCAATCCGCCCGCAAGCAACTCAGGCCGTTGTTGGTAACGACGTCTTCCGTAAGCTGATCGTGGATCCTCCCTGCCTCGTCGCTCCCTTTAATTCAAGGAAAACCGTTATGACTCAAACCATTGAACTTCCCGTCGGTCCTCATGTACAGGAAAGCCACTTTCCGATACCGCAGTCAGTTTCCATCCCTCAAGCGGCTCAAGGATCTCCTTCGGTTCTAAACAACGCTGAACTGGATCAGGAACGAGGCTCACTGATTGACATGTGTAAAGTTGCCGCTTTCCTTATCGTCGCTTTAGTGGCCCGCGGTGTTCTCACTGAACAGCATACGAACCACGTCGAAGGTGTATCCGAGCCGCCGGTTCACGTCCAAAGCTCAAAAGTTGCAAGTACGCTCGATCTGATTGATCTTTCGACTGTGGGATTCTGACTCGATTCGACGGAGCAAGTGATTCGATTTCCCTGAGAAGCGTAGTTCGAATGTCTCAAGCGAACCATTTTTCGCAGTGTTTTTTGCCATAACGAAAAGGCCGTCGAATTTGAGTATTTTCTCCCCAGAACTCAGTCGCACACTTGCTTGACACGATCGCCGAACCTGCTACCATCTTCGCCTTCCATAACCGACCTTCCTAGATTGCCCCATCCACAAGTTCATGTTTGAAGTTGTCATTAAAAGGATTTGCATAATGAGAATGCACATATCGCTTCTCTCAATAATCGTCGTAGGACTTGCTGTGGGAGTGGCAGCCCCGACTGAAGCTGGAGTGATAGCCACCATCACGACTGCTGATGGAAACGGCGCCGATGCTCGCGTTCGAGGTGGAACGGGCGCGAACCTCAATTTTGGCATTGACAGCGCTCTCGGCGTCAGATTTGGCCCAGCAGGCGCAACTCAGTTCGACACCAGTCGGAAGTCGTACATGCGCTTCGACTTGTCAACCCTTCTAGTTCCCGTAGTTGACGCTGAATTGCAAGTCACCATCAATCAGGGATTCACCATTCTCGTCCCTGCGACTTTTCAAGTCTATGGTTTGATCGACAACGCTGTAAATGAAAATTGGCTCGAGGGAGCCGGGACAGGTCAGGTAGTTGCGGGGATCACTTGGAATAATGCTCCTGCGAACAACACAGCTAGTCCCAATGGGTTTCTTGCCGGTGCTGTGTTCCTCGGAGAAACGACTTATTCCGGTAGTTTTTTTGACGGTCAAACGCTTTCGTTTTCGTACGCATCGATCGCCAATTTTATCAATGCGGATACAAACGATCTCGTGACATTCATGCTGGCGAGTAAGGACATCAACCCCACAAACAACTATACGTTCGGTTCGGGTGAAGGCGGTGATGTGGCTAAGCCGACGCTGATCCTGTCTGTCCCGGAACCGTCTTCTCTCGCCCTTCTGGGCTTCGGGCTTATTGGACTTGTGGGATTCGCACGGCGAAAGAACAGGAAACCATAATTGCAGGGCGTAGCGCGTGGCGGCTGATTTTATTAGCCGCAGGGTGCCAGCGCAATGGCACGCGGTTTCACATAGTAGACCTCACTCTCCGAGTGAGGCAGGCCGCAAAACGCGGCCTTTGGCATTCGTCACTCAGAGAGTGACGGCTACTTTCATCTTGGCTCAGGCTTCGCCCGCAATCCAATTGTACTCCTCACGCTCCGCCGTCAGGTTCGCTCCAGTGCATCGAATCGCCATCAGGGGCAAACACAATCAGGGGACTGCCGTCGCCCGCTCGCCGGGAACCGGCGAGACGCGAGACGTCAGTCTCCGGTTTTTGCGATGCTGTTTTTTGCGAAATCTTCTCAGAAAAGCAAAATCCCAACTGTTTCCAGTGCAAAGTGGGTGGCATTGGGCGCTAGCCACCGGTTTCCGACGGTAACCAGAAATCTGCCGCTCGCCTTGCAGGAAGCAGTGGCACACATCAATACGCCGCTCACAGAGCATTCGTGATAATCACCTTGCCGAGAGCGGGCCAATTCTGAGTTGGCGGGCGATGTCGTCGAACATGGCTTCAAGGACCAGCCGCACGGGGGAATTTCCTTCGATCTGGTGCGCGGCGATGATGATGCGGTTAAGCAGCGGGGCGAGAAGATCGACGCCGGACCTGACACCGAATCGCTGTAGCAGTGGATCGGAAAAATCTCCGGACGTCAGTCGTTTCAGGCGATCGTTCAGGAATCCTGCGATGAAACGCAACAGCCATTTGGCATTGCGTCGTGTTTCTTCAGTGCCTGAGGAAATTCGCTCCAGCTCATCGGACACATGCTTCGAAATCTCAAGCGGTTTCATCTGTTCGAGCAACTCCAATTGTCCGCTCACCATGTCCCGCAGCGCCCGCAGGTCGGGATTCAGTAGTTGTTGGGCGAGCGTGATGCTGCCTTCCGACATGGCGGCGACCTGCAGGGCTTCTTCCGGCGTTTCGACCATTTGCTCGGAAAGCAGAATGTCGCTCACAGCGGCTTCGGTCAGCGGGAAGAATCGAATTACCTGGCAACGTGACCGAATTGTGGGCAACAGTGAATCCGGGTTGTCGCAGACCAGCAGGATGAGTGCGTTTGCGGGTGGTTCTTCCAGCGTCTTCAGCAGTGCATTGGCACCTTCCTGATTCATGCGGTGAGCATCATTGATCACAGCCACGCGGCGTTCGGACGCCTGCGGTGACATGGAAAGTTCGAAACACAGTCCTTCACGACCGCGTCTGTCGGATTCGCCAAGGATAAGTGAAATTGGAATCTCAGTCTTGCCGGTCGGCAGACCGATCTCTATGTAGTCGGGCCAGTTTCCGGCGACAAAGCCTCGGCATGCCCGACATTCGCCACAGGCTTCGATTTCATGGGCTGCATGTTCGCGACAGAACATGGACTGCGCCAGCAATCTCGCAAATCGGCGTTTGCCGATCCCTTCCGTTCCGGTCAACACGTAGGCGTGCGACAGGCGGCCACGTTCAACAGAACGCGCAAACAGGGCTCGCTGTTCCTGATGCCCCTTGAGTGATTGCCAGGCGGAAGTCACGATATCATGCCCCTGTACTCCTACAACTGTGTTTCCGCAATGTGAATTGCCATCAGCATGGCTCGTGCCTTACTGAGAGTTTCATGGTATTCCATTTCCGGCACGCTGTCCGCCACAATTCCGGCTCCGGCCTGAATGTAGATTGTGCCGTCTTTGATCACCAGCGTTCGCAGCGCAATGCAGGTGTCCATGTTTCCTGTGAAGTCGATATAACCAACCGCACCACCGTACGGACCGCGCTTGAATGGTTCAATGGAGTCGATAATCTCCATCGCCCGCACCTTGGGTGCACCGGAAACTGTGCCAGCAGGCAAACCCGCCCGCAATGCGTCAATCGCGGACAAGCCTTCGCGAAGGTTTCCGGAAACGTTTGAAGTGATGTGCATCACATGGCTGTAACGTTCGACGACCATCACATCTGACAACCTCACCGTACCAAATTGAGAGACACGACCGACATCGTTACGAGCCAGATCAATCAGCATCACATGTTCCGCTCGTTCCTTGGGATCGGCGAGCAACTCTTCGGCGAGTTCGCGGTCTTCCTGCGCTGTCTTTCCACGCACTCGCGTGCCAGCCAGTGGTCTGATGGTCGTTTCGCCGTCTTCCACGCGAACCATGATCTCCGGTGAACTTCCAACCAGATCCACGTCCGGAGTCTTGAGCAGAAACATGAACGGGCTGGGGTTCACCATGCGGAGCGCACGATAAACATCCAGCGGCTGCGCGGAACTTTGAATTTCCAGACGCTGGCTGATCACGACCTGAAAAACGTCCCCCGCTTTGACGAACTCCCGACACTTTTGGACTGCGTCATGGAATTGGGGCTGAGTGAAATTTGATT
>Ga0209181_10009747_pt1 | contig 12590 bp, 13 predicted proteins | sample MAT05_FD_187208 | JGI IMG/M metagenome (GOLD analysis project Ga0209181, IMG submission 187208) | Freshwater microbial communities from Lake Fryxell liftoff mats and glacier meltwater in Antarctica - MAT-05 (SPAdes) (version 2) | ecosystem: Environmental > Aquatic > Freshwater > Ice > Liftoff... | reverse complement strand
ACCCTGCCTGGACGAGGCCGTTCTTGGCAACACTTACCGCTTACACGATCAACCACTGATGTAGCTGGAATCCGCTGTCGCGATCATTGTGTACCAAGGCTGGATCTTCACCCTACCTTGCAGACAGTATGCCCCCTGTCGTTCAGTCGCCGCAGTTCCTGGTCTCCCAGTGCGGGCCGGCCGTTGGCGTCCTTCCTGTCGAAGAGGAACTGAATGAAGATGATCCGCGCAAGCAGATCGTGAGCCACGTCGGGCGCCAGGGCTTTGTGCGCACCAGCCGAGCTTACCAACTCCGCTCGGACCGCCCGCAGATTCTCCAGGAGTTGCCGGTCCGCCCGGCCCTCATCACGGAACCGCTTCGGGTGGGACTGGATGAAGTCCCCCGACACGAGTCGCAACCAGTGAAGTGACTGGACGGCTTGGCTGGCGAGGGATGGCGTTCCTGCCGATGCGAGGAGGAGGGTCTCCACCTCAGCGCGCCAAGGAGCGGGGTCTTGGGCGGCGGCTCGCAGCAGGTCCAGGCCCGCACCAAGCGCGGCTCCACGATCACGACGATTTTGGACCGGCAGAAATTCCAAGCCAGCCGGTGTGCCTCCTCAAGTGTCCGCGCGGAAACGCTTGACTGGAGCTCGCACACGACCGCGACGGGTTCCTCCGTTGCGTCGGCGGTCGGATCGCGCATCAGCACCCCGACGCGCACGCCCTGAGCCCCCGGGAAGCGTTGCAGCGACTGCTGGATCTTTTGCCTCGCGAGGTCGGCGTAGACAGCCGGCCCCGCACCTGTAGGTGCGAGGATCGCGTCCGGGGCGGGCCATCCGAGTTGGTTGCAGGCGTCGTCGAGGGACATGGGTCACGCCGTCTCGCATGCAGCGGCCACGGGCTCGTATACGTTCTCGGAACGGCTACCGTCAATCGCAGCGGAGCTCGCGGTGCTGATCAGCCCCTGGGCGTCCACTCCACCGAGAGGCTCATCTTGCCGCCTTGCCCGGGGATCCTCATCGCCCGTCCCGTGGCCAGCGCCTCGCGCAGCGCCTGGGACGAGCTGCTCGTCAGGAACATCGCGAAGCCGTCTTCGAAGAACTGCCCGCCGTCCGCCGGCTGATCGGGCAGCACCGCGAGGAAGCCCACCGCGAGGTGCGCGCCGCGGCTGCTGGGCGGCGTGATCGCGCTCGGCCCCGGCTGGCCGGCTTGCCAGACCAAGCACCCGTCGGCCTCGGGATCGATCGACATCGTCAGCGCGAAGACGCTCCCTGCGCCGATGCCGCTCAGCAGTTGATGGAGCAGCGCCGCGCTCGACGGATGAAGGCGCAGCGCCAGCCTCTCGCCCTCGATCCGCGCCGCGCCCGTCACCGCCGCCCGCGGGACTTGCCCGAGCAGGCTGCCCTCGTTCGACGCCATCGACGTCACGCTCCCGCGCTGGAGATCGGCCCACGGAGGGAAGGGATAATAACGGTACGATTGGCCGAGCAGCGCGAGGAGGCGCGCCTGTCCGAAGGTCTGGTACACCGCGATCTCGTCGGCCGTGATCAGCACCGCCGCGAGCGCGCCCGCGGGGAGCTCGACGCCCGCCATCGGCTCGGCCCGCGCGTAGGTGATCGCCGGGCGCCCGAGAAAGCCCGCGCCGCCGAGCTGCGAGAGGCCCCCCGCGTCGACGACGCGCCCTTGCCCCGCGAGGTACTGGAGCGTCGCCGCAAAGCGCAGCGGCTCGGTCGGGACGCGCCCTGCGTCGCCGCCGGCGTCGATGCCCACGGTGAACACGACCTCACGCTGTCGGTACGCCTCGAGGCCGCGCGTCACGTAGCTCCAGCACCACACCGGCCCCGACGGCGGCGAGAGAACGTGCAAGAACACGCGCGCGGAGAGCCCGGGTACGATCGCCACGTCGATCGGAAAGTCGTTGGGGCCGGCCGCGATGAAGGCCGCCTGCAACGTGGACTCGGGCAACATGGATCTCCAGACGTCGTGAGGCCGGGGGAGCGGAGACGCGACCGTATCACGCGCTCTTGACGATCGCGGCGCCTGCGCCGACCATCCGCCCGAACACCGATGCGAACGACGATGACGAAGATCGACGCCGGGGCGCTCGCGCTCCTGATTTGCGCTGCTGGCTGCGGAAAAAGCGCGGATCCGACCGCCGCAGGATCGGCCGCGCCCAGCGCGCAGGCGGCGCCTGCATCCTCCGCCGCGGTGGGCGCGGGCAACGAAGATCCCATGATCACTGCGCCGGTGAAGGCCGTGATCGAGACGTGCAGCGCTACCTGGCGACCAGGCTGGGGGTTCGAGGCGGCGTGCCCGGCCTTCCAGGCGTTCTCTGCGCTCAAGGTCCCGCGCGGCGCGCAGGACGCGACGCTCGTGCATCTCCTCGACGATCCGAGCGAGAAGGTCCGCTCGCTCGGCGCCCGCGGCCTCGCGACGTGGGGCGTCACCTTCGCGACGGACAAGGCCCTCGCCGAGCGCGTCATCGCCGCGGCGGGCAAGGAGACGAGCGAGGCCTTCGCGGGCATCCTCGGCAACGTCGCGGGCCACATCGACGTCAGCGTCACCGGCCTCGGCGAGCCGATCAAAGGCCTCGTCCTGCGCGAGGGCGCGCTTCAAGAGCTCCAGGCCGGCGTCATCGCGGGGTTCCTCCCGGCCAACGTCGCGAGCCCGATCGCCTTTGATCTCACGCGCGAGATGGCCTTGAGCGGCCCGAACACGCGCGTCCGCAACGCGGCCGTCACCGCGCTCTCGGCCGTCTACGAGAAGCGCGGCGAAGAGGTCTGCGAGATCTGGACGCAGGCCCTCAAGGCCCCGGAAGAGCTCCCTGCTGCCAACGCGGCCTCGCGCCTCACCACCGGCGCGAGCTGGGTCGGGTACAGCCAGAATGGGTGGTCGACGACGAGCTCCTATTTCGTCCGCGAAAACCGCTGCGCCAAGCTCCAGAACGCCACGCTCGCGGCGATCGAGGAGCGCGCCAAGACCACCAAGCTGGTCGAGGAAGGCTGGGTAACCGCGCTCGCCGGCCTCTTCCGCGAGGACCTCCCCACCGCGCCGGCGGCCGAGAAAAAGCGAGCCCTCAGCGTCGCGCGCGCCCTGGTCGAGAAGAAGGATCACAGCCCGACGCTGCGCGGCTCGGCCCTCCGCTTCGTCGCCAAGAAGGATCCTGACGGCAAGGCCTTCGCCGCGAAGTTCGAGAAAGATCCGGACACGTACCTGAAGACGGTCGCCGCCGAGATCGCGAAGACGAAGTAAGCTCCGCGTCCTCATGACGAGCCCCACCCCGACTCCGACGCCGCGCCTCGTCGGCGTCATCCACCTCGCCCCGCTCCCCGAAAGCCCGCGTTACGAAGGCGATCTCGCGGCCGTCATCGCCTCCGCGACGCCGAGGCCCTCGCCGCCGCCGGGTTCGACGGGATCATCGTCGAGAATTTTGGCGACGCGCCCTTCATCCCGGGCTCGGTCGCGCCGATCACCGTCGCCGCGATGACGGCCTGCGCTCTCGCCGTGCGCGCCGCCGCGCCCCGCGTCGCCCTGGGGATCAACGTCCTCCGCAACGACGCCGAGGCGGCCCTGGCCATCGCCGTCGCCTCGGCCGCGGACCTGATCCGCATCAACGTTCACACCGGCGCCCGCGTCACCGATCAAGGCCTGATCGAAGGCCGCGCGCACCTCACCGTGCGGCAGCGTCGCGCCCTCGGGGCCGAGCGCGTGCGCCTCTTCTGCGACGTCGACGTCAAGCACTCCGCCGCGCTCGCCCCGCGCCCCATCGGCGAAGAGGCCCACGATCTCGCCACGCGCGGCCTCGCCGACGCGGTCCTCGTCACGGGCAGCGGCACCGGGCGCGGCGTCGCGGTGCGCGACCTCGAGGCCGTCCTCGCCGAGGTCGGCGCGACCCCGGTCCTCGTCGCCAGCGGCGTCACCCTCGCCACGCTCGCTGACGTCCGCCGCGCCCACGGCGTCATCGTCGGCACCTGCCTGCGCGTAAGCGGTCACGCCGGCGACCCGGTCGACGCCGCCCTCGCCCGCCAGTTCGTCGCCGCGTTCCACGCCTCCCGCGCTTAGGAGCGCCGAGCAGGCGATTCGCCTCCTACCCAGGTCACGCCATGAAATTCGAAGCGTACGTGGTCTCGGCCGAATCGATCGTCACCCTCGCCCCGGCGCCCGCGCGCCGGGAGTGGATGGATCAAACCCCGCAGCGCTTCGCCAACCGTTGCCTCCCCCTGATGATGGCCAATCAGGCCGGCTGGTTCGTGATCCTGACCGAGCCGGTCGAGGTCTCCTGGAGCGGCGAAGACGGGCTGAACGAGATCAAGGTCTTCGGCAGCGACAAGGCCCGGGAGAACGTGTCCAGCCACTTCGGGAGCGGCATCGTCACCTTCAAGCTCCCTTTCCTCTTCCGCACCGAGGCCGGCTACAACCTCCTGGCGCGCGGCCCCGCCAACCTGTTCAAGGATGGGATCGCCCCGCTCGAAGGCCTGATCGAGGCCGACTGGGCGATCTCCCCCTTCACGATGAACTGGAAGATCACCCGCCCCAACCACCGGATCCGCTTCGACGCGGGAGAGCCGGTGTGCATGCTCGTCCCCGAGCGCCGCCACGCGCTGGAGAAGCTCGATCCCTCGCTCCAGGACCTGGACGACGACCCCGAGCTCGCCGTCGAGTACCGCGAATGGCGCGCGGGCCGCGACAAGTTCATCGGCGATCTCAACACCGGACAGGAAGAGGCGGTGAAGGCCGGCTGGCAGCGCGACTATTTCCTCGGGCGGGGCCCGGGGGAGTCGGTGGCCCGTCAGCACCAGACGAAGATGGTCTTGCGCACCTTTCGTCGGAAGATGAACCTCAAGTAAAGCGCCGTGGTGTCTGTGGCAGGATGCCCCATCGTGGCGGCGCCGCGACGCTTGCCGTGCAGCAGGGCCAGGAGCTGCCCCTCGATTGGCGCCTGAATAGCGGGTTCCCACGGGGTTTCGCGGCCCGGCTCGCCATGGCACGTGCGATGCTAAACGAGTCACCATGAGTCGAGCCGAGCAGGCACCCTGCTCTCCTCGTCGGGATTCACGCGATCGCCGGTCCGCTGAGGGTGGGGCGGTGAACCATGGATACAAAGGAAACCAGCTATTATGCAAACGACTCCTAGCCGCGAAAACGCAAGCCGTCACACCAGCGTTGAGAAGCTCCAGGCGTTCCTTCGAAGTGAGATCTCTGCCGTGGAGACGTACGAGCTGGCGCTGAAGAGCGTCACGCACGTGGGCCTCCATCGCACTCTCCAGGAAATCCTCACCAGCCACGGTCGACGGACAGCGCAGCTCCGCGAGAAGATCACCGCGCTCGGCGCGATCCCCGAGGAGAGCTCGGGAGTCTGGGGCGCGTTCGCCAAGGTCTTCCAGGCCGGCGCCGATCTGCTCGGCGAGCGCACCGCCATCGGCGCGCTGGAAGAGGGCGAAGACCGCAGCGTCGAGATGTACTCGGCCGATCTCAAGGGCTGCGACACCAAGACGCAGAAGCTCGTCGACAGCGATCTCCTGCCCGAGCAGCGGCGCACCCACGATCTCTGCCGCACGCTGAAGACCTACGTGACCACGCCGAGCTGAACCGCACGGACGGCGGCGCCGGGAAGAGACGGAGACCTCCTTGACCGTGGGGTCGGTCGGCTGTAAGCGAAAGCCCGACGAAGATAGGTTACCGGGAACTGAATCCTCGTCGGCGCCGCTACCACCGATGTCTCTCTCCACCCCTGCTCCTCGCATCTCGTCGCTCCTCCACGAACACCACGAGCTGCTGATAGAACAGTGGATCCAGCTCGTGCTGAACGATCCCGAGGTCCCCGAGGCGAACCGGCTCTCGGAGCTGGCACTCCGCGATCACATCCCCCGGCTGCTGGCGCGGATGCGTGAGCTGCTGATCGCGCAGGCGGCGATGTCCGCCGCGAACGACGCCGCGATCCAGTTCAGCGTCTCCAGCTCCGCCCAGGCCCACGCTCTCCACCGCTTTGCCAACGGCTATACGCTGGCTCACGCGATGCGCGAGATGACCCACTTTCGCGCCACCGTGCTCGATCTCTGCGGTCGAGAAGGCGCGCGCCTCGAAGGCGAGGAGGCCAAGCTCCTGCAAGCGATGATCGACGCCGCCTTGGTCACCGTGGCCGTCGAGATGGAGCAGGCCGCTCGCAACGATCTGGAGATCGAGCGAGAGCGGTTACGCCAGGAGGTCGATTTTCGCGAGCGGTTCATGGGGATCCTCGGCCACGATCTGCGTAACCCGCTCTCCGCCGTCGTCAACGCCGCGACCCTCTTGCACGAGAGCGCCTATGTGCCCCCGGAGGACGCCTGGATCTTGCAGCGGATCACCACGAGCGCCGATCGCATGGCCCGTATGATCAGCGATTTGCTCGACGTGACGCGCGCCCGGAACGGGGGCCAACTCCCTATCCGCCCAAGCCGGGTAGATCTGCGCGTGATCTGCCTCCAGGTGACGGAAGAGCTCAAGATGGTCTACCGGGATAGGATGATCCTGGTGCGCTCGACCGGCGACACCACCGGCGAGTGGGACGCCGATCGAATCGCCCAGCTCGTGCAGAACCTCGCCGGGAACGCCCTCGACTATAGCGTGGGAGAGACGCCCGTGCGGATCGCGATCCACGTCGGGCCAACCTCGGTGCGCCTCCACGTTCACAACCGCGGCCCCACGATCCCCGTGGAGAAGATGGCCGCCATTTTCGAGCCGTTCCAGCGCGGAGGGGACGAGACGCAGCCGTCGAACGGGCTTGGCCTCGGGCTCTTCATCACAGCGGAGATCGCCGCCGTACACGGAGGCTCCCTCCGGGTGCGAAGCGGGCCAATCCAGGGGACGACGTTCACCGTGTCGCTCCCGCGCACGGCCCCGGCGGCCCCCTCGACCGACTGACGCAGCAATCGGTCAGCGCTGCGTGTTCTCGGTCGACGCGACCAAGTATCCATGAGGGTCGCCCGCGGGATCAGCGCTAGAGTGCCCGGATGAATCGTCGCACCTTCGTCCAGCGCGGCCTCTTCGGCGGAGCGCTCTTGCTCTTCGGCGGCGGCGGGCTTGTGCTCTACCCGACGCGTCACCTCGGGTCGCCGACGAAGCCGCTCCGCGTGCTCGACGATCGAGGCTTCCAGGTGGTCATCGCCATCGCCGCCCGCGTGGTGACGGCCCCCGACGCGGATCCGATCCTCCTCGCCGAGCGGATCGATGAGTCCCTCTCGCGCACGCCGCCCGAGGCGCAGGCCGATCTCGGCAACCTCCTTGGCCTCTTCGAGAACGCGCTCCCAGGCCTCCTCTTCAACGGACGCCCTGTGCCGTTCACCCGCCTCGACGGCCCCGCGCAGGATCGCGTACTCGAGAGCTGGCGCGACAGCCGCCTCGCCGTCCGGCGCACCGGCTACCACGCGCTGCGCCGCCTCTGCTTCGTCGCCTATTACGGCGACGAGCGCGCCTGGCCCAGCATCCATTACGGCGGGCCGCCCAACGTCGGGGGCTTCTCCCACGACGACTCGAAGGCAGGAACACCGGAGCTCCTCGCCGCCCAGGATCAGAAAGCGGGCGCGCCGTGACCAAGCTCTCCGTGATCCGGAAAAGCCCGAACGTGATCGATGGCTCGGCGGCGACTGCCGATCTCGATCTCTCCGCCGACGTCTGCGTGATCGGCAGCGGCGCCGGCGGCGCGGTGGTCGCGTCGGTGCTCGCGGCGGCGGGGATCAGCGTGATCCTCATCGAAGAGGGCGGCTATTTCAGCACCGCTGACTTCGACATGCACGAGGCGCACACCGTCCCCAAGCTCTACCAGGAGGCGATGCAGCGGACGACAGCCGATCTCGCCATCTCCGTCCTCCAGGGGCGCGCCGTCGGCGGGACCACGGTCGTCAACTGGACCACGAGCTTCCGCACCCCGGAAGACGTCGTGGAGCACTGGGCCAAAAAGCACGCCGTGGGCGGCCTCCACTACGCCGATCTCGTGCCCCACTACGAGGCGATCGAAGCCCGCTTGTCGATCCACGAGGTCGACGAGTCGACGATGAACCGCAACAACCGCAAGCTCTACGACGGCTGCAAAGCCAAGGGGTTCGCCGTCGCGCCGACGCGCCGCAACGTGTACCAGTGCATGCAAACAGGCTCTTGCGGCACTGGCTGCCCGATCAACGCCAAGCGATCGATGCTGGTGACGCTGGTGCCCGACGCCATCGACGCGGGCGCGCGGCTACTCTTTCGCTGTCGCGTCGATCGCCTCGAGTCGGCCGCGGGCGAGGTCACCGCGGCGTCCTGCACGCTGATTGACGCCGCAGGTTACGGCGTCACCGGCGAGCGCGCGACGGTGCGAGCGAAGCGCTTCGTCCTGGCGGGCGGCGCCATCAACAGCCCTGCGGTGCTGCTGCGCTCCGGCTTGAACGAGGGCGGCCTCGTCGGGACACGGACGTTCCTGCACCCCACGATCGGTGTGACTGGCCTCTACGACGAGCCGATCGAGGCCTTCTACGGCGCCCCGCAGACCGCCGCGAGCCACGCCTTCGCCCACCGCGGCGACGACGTGGGCTTCTTCATGGAAGCCGCCCCGGGCTATCCAGTGCTCTCGGCGACAGCGATGCCCGGCTTCGGCGCGGCGCACCGACGGATGATGGAGACCTCCTCGCGGCGCACCGTCCACATCGCGCTGGCAATCGATGGCTTCCATGACGACGTGCCCGGCGGCACTGTCAAGCTCCGCCCCTCGGGCGCACCGCTCCTCGACTACCCGATCCCGCCGCGACTCTGGGAGGCATTCCGCACAGCGCAGCGGCGGCTCGCGGAGATCAACCTCGCGAGCGGCGCCAAAGAGGTCACCACGCTCCACGATCCGCCGGTCACCATCACCGGCGAAGGCGATCTCGGTCGCCTCGACGCCGCGCCGTGGGAGCCCGGCCGGGTCGGCATTTTCACCGCGCACCAGATGGGCGGATGCCGCATGGGCGACGACCCCAAAAGCTCGGTCGTCCGCTCGGAGGATCTGCGCCATCACGCGATCAAGAACCTTTACGTGATCGATGGCTCGGTGCTGCCAACCAGCCTCGGGGTGAACCCGCAAGAGTCGATCTACGGGCTCGCGCGGCTGATGGCGACGCGGCTCACGGCGCGCTGAACCCTGCACTCAATGGCACCGCGAAACGCGAGGCCGTCGACACGTGCGCGAAGTACTTGTGCAACCACCGCGAGCTCCTGCATTACGCAGAAGCCCTCAAGGACGGCTTGCCCATCGCGACCGGGGTGATCGAGGGCGCCTGCCGTTCCCTGGTCCGCGACCGAATGGACAAGACCGGTGCCCGGTGGTCGCTCCGCGGCGCAGAGGCAGTCCTCAAGCTGCGCGCAATTCGTGCCGCGGGTGACTTCGACGCCTACTGGCAGTTTCATCTGCAGGCCGAGTACAAACGGAATCACACCTCGAAATCCTTCGGAGAACTGGTGCCCCCGACGATGCCGACTTCCAAGCCGCGCGGCCACCTCCGACTGGTAAAATAGCGGGGAATTGATGTCCGCCAGAAGAGCCGCACCCCCTGAATTTGGAGACGAGTTTTCAAAAGCGCTCCACAGAATCCAGGACGCTCCTCGTGAACAGCGGCCCATACCCAGGCGCGTTCTCGCCGTCCCGGGCGAGAACGCGCGCCGACGCGGGGCGGTCTTCGCTATGCTGCCGGCCGCCATGGCCGCCGACACCATCCCCTACCGCCTCTTTCAGCAAGCCAAGACCCGCCCCGACGCGCCCGCGTACTACCGCAAGGTCGCGGGGACGTACCGCGCCACGAGCTTTCGTGACTACGCCGCGCAGGTGAGACGGGCGGCGCGCGCGCTCCTCGCGCTCGGCATACCCGCGAGCGGAACCACGGTGATCCTCGGCTACAACCGGCCCGAATGGGCGGTGATGGATCTGGCGACGATGTGCGTCGGCGGCGCGCCGGCAGGCATCTACACGACCTCCTCGCCGACCGAGGTCCGGTACATCACCCACCACGTCGAGGCCCGGGTCGCGCTGGTCGAGAACGCGCAGCAGTGGGCGAAGATCGAGCAAGAGCTCGAAAACCTCCCGCTGCTCGAGCACGTCGTGCTGATGGATGGGGCGCCGCGCATCCTTCACCCCAAGGTGCTGAGCTGGGAAGAGTTCCTGGAGCGCGGGGACAGCGTCGCGGACGAGCGGCTGCAAGAGCGCCTCGACGCGCTCGAGCCGAGCGGGCTCGCCACCTTCATCTACACGTCCGGCACCACGGGGCCGCCCAAGGGCGTGATGCTCTCGCACGAGAACCTGGCGTGGACGGCGGACGTAGCGCGCGACCTCACCGACGGCGTGTCGAGCGACACCAGCCTCTCGTACTTGCCGCTCTCGCACATCGCCGAGCAGGTCTTCACCCTTCACGGACCGATCACGATGGGGTCCGCGGTCTACTTCGCCGAGTCGATCGAGAAGGTGCCGGAGAACCTCAAAGAGGTGCAGCCGACGATCTTCTTCGGCGTGCCCCGCATCTGGGAGAAGTTCCACGCCGGCATCGCGCAAAAGCTCGCCGACGCGCCACCGATGCGCAAGCGCATCGCCGACACCGCGCGGAAGATCGGCACGGCGTACAACCTCGAGAAGAACGCGGGGCGCACGCCGGGCTTCCTCCTCGAGCAGGCCCACCGCGTCGCCGACAAGCTCGTCTACGCCAAGCTCAAGCAGGCCATCGGCCTCGGCCGCGCCCGGGTGCTCGTCAGCGGCGCTGCGCCGATCGCCCGCGAGGTGCTCGAGTTCTTCTTCAGCCTCGATGTGATTGTGCACGAGGTCTACGGCCAGTCCGAGGACACGGGGCCGACGACGTTCAACCACCTCAGCAAGGTCCGCCTCGGCACTGTCGGGCAGCGGATCCCCGGGATCGAGGTGAAGATCGCCGACGACGGCGAGATCCTCGTGCGCGGGCCCAACGTCTTCCTCGGCTACTACAAGGAGCCCGAGGCCACGCGCGAGTGCCTGATCGACGGCTGGCTTTACTCGGGGGATCTCGGCCAGTTCGATCGCGACGGCTACCTCGCGATCACCGGGCGAAAGAAGGAGATCATCATCACCGCGGGCGGGAAGAACATCGCCCCGAAGAACATCGAGGCCTCGCTCCGCAACCACCCGCTCATCGCCGAAGCGGTGGTGATCGGGGACCGGCGCAAGTTCCTCACCGCGCTGATCACGCTCGAGCCCGAGGCCACGAAGCGCTTCCTCCAGGACAAGGGCCTCGCCGGTTTGCCGCACACGATGGCGGAGGTCACCGCCGAGGTGCAGAAGGCCGTGGATGAGGTGAACCGCGAGCTCGCGCGCGTCGAGACGGTGAAGAAGTTCCACATCCTCCCGCAGCCGTTCTCGATCGAGACGGGCGAGCTGACCCCGACGCTGAAGGTGAAGCGGAAGATCGTCTACACGAACTTCTCCGCCGAAATCGAGGCGATGTACGCCGAGTAGTCAGCGCCGCGGCGGGAGCTTCGGAAGGGACGCGCGCGCGGGATCGATCGCCGGCGAGGCCGCCTTCACGGGCCCGGCCTTCTTCACCGCGTCGAGCCGCGCCTTCGCCGCGACAGCCCAGGCGCCCTTGCCGCCGGCACCGGCGAGGAACGCTTCCCAGGCCTTCTGCGCCTCGATCCGATCGCTCCGCTCGGCGGCCAGCGCGGCGATCGCGATCGCGTCCTCCGTCGCGGCGAGGTAGTCGGGCGCGCGCGGCTTGCCGTTCGTCGATCGAAAGCGATCGGCGTCGCCGGAGCGCTGCGCTTCGACGAGCGCCGCGTCGGCCTGCTCGCGCACGCCCGCGCGATCGAGCACCAGCGCGAGCGAGAGCAGGACGTCGCCCGAGAGCGAAGTCGCCGGCCGCTGCCGCGCCTCGCGCAGGTAGGCCGCCGCCTCGTCGAGCGGGGTGCGCGCGCCCTTCTTGCCCACGTCGGTCGGCGTCGTCGCCGTGCCCGCGGCCTCGGCCGCCATCGAGAGGTGGGCCGCCTCGATCAGCACCGAGACGCGGCGATCGGGCGTGCCGAGCAGATCGATGCGCGGCACCAGCGCGCGGTAGACGGCGAGCGCCTCATCGCGCTTGCCCGTCCGCGCCAGCACCCGCGCGAGATCGTGCATCGTGCCTGGCTCCTCGACGCTGCGCGGCTCGATCGCCCGCGCGCGCGCGAACGCCTGCGCCGCCGCGTCGAGCCCGCCGAGCGCGAGCTCGGCCCGCGCCAGCACCACCTGCGGCGCGGCGCGACCGGGCAGCGCTTGCTCTGCTTCGATCGCCGCCTTCTTCGCCGCCTTGGGCTGCGCGGCCAGCTCCGTCTGCGCGCGCGCGATCTGATCGCAGTAGCGCGCGAGGTTCGGCTCCCGCGCCGACTCCCAGATGCTCGGCCCCTTCGCGAGGGCGCGGCGCGAGCCCGACATGCACTCCTTCGGCCGGCCTGACGCGGCAGCCGCCGCGCCGAGGCTCGTCCCCGAAGCAGGCAGCGCAGGGAGGAGCGAGGCGACGAGGAGCAACAACCCAGGGTTCACGCGCCCAGCCTACCAGAGCGCCCCGGGGCCGCCGCGACGCCCGAAACAATCTGCTATCGTCCGCCGCCGTGACGGTCCTGGAAGCTGAATCAGC
>Ga0209181_10009744_pt1 | contig 12591 bp, 12 predicted proteins | sample MAT05_FD_187208 | JGI IMG/M metagenome (GOLD analysis project Ga0209181, IMG submission 187208) | Freshwater microbial communities from Lake Fryxell liftoff mats and glacier meltwater in Antarctica - MAT-05 (SPAdes) (version 2) | ecosystem: Environmental > Aquatic > Freshwater > Ice > Liftoff... | reverse complement strand
AATTTTTAAACGCATTTTCTGTCATTCCGACGAAGGAGGAATGACAGAAAATCTGCGTCCTTTGCGGTTAAACCTTAAAAATATGCAGGCAGAACAAGCCATTTTCGATTTGACCGGTAAGGTCGCTATCATTACCGGAGCCAGCAAAGGCATCGGCGAAGATATTGCCCGGTTGTTTGCCCGCTTCGGCGCGAAAGTTGTGGTTAGCAGCCGCAAGCAGGACGCCTGCGATGCTCTGGCCAATGACATAAAAGCCAGCGGTGGCGAAGCAACCGGCATTGCCGCCCACGTGGGCGATATGGACCAGCTGGCCCGGCTGGTAGAGCAGACCACTGCCGCATATGGCGGGGTCGATATTCTGGTCAACAATGCGGCCTCCAACCCCGTTTTTGGCCCCTCCCTCGACTGCGACGGCGCGGCTTTTGACAAGATTATGCAGGCCAATGTGAAAGCTCCGTTCGAGTTGAGCAAGCTGTGTTATCTCAGCATGAAGGCGCGGGGTGGGGGCAGTATCATTATGATGAGCAGTATTGCCGGCCACACACCCGATCCCGGTTTAGGTATGTACAGCGTGAGCAAAGCCAGTCTGAATATGCTTACTAAAGTGCTGGCCAAAGAATGGGGGCCGGACGGAATTCGGGTCAACGCCATCTGCCCCGGACTAATTAAAACCAAGTTCAGCCAGGCGCTGTGGCAGGACGAAAAAACGCTCGATCATTTCACAAAACGCCTGCCCATTGCCCGCATGGGTACCACCGACGAGATTAGTCCGCTGGCTCTGTTTCTGGCGTCCGGCGCGTCTTCATACAGTACGGGCGGTCTGTTTTACGCCGACGGTGGTACGGTCATTTGAGCCGTTTGGCGAACATCGGCTTATCTATCAGGTTACGGATGAGACGAGTGTTGTGCATAGTCTGCACGACCATGATGACGACTGACTGATGATACCGCTCAATGAACGTGAAGTGTGGCTGCGGGGACCACTGCCCGGCATACAGGAGCTGTTGCAACCCGTAGCCCACGCGCTTTTACAGGCTCGCGAAGAGGTGAACGCCCTAATGCACGATTTTCCTGATGAGTTACTACACGAACGGTTGATGCCCAAAAGCGAAACCCAGCCGGTAGCCTCGGCTGGGTTTCATTTGCAGCACCTTGCGGGGGTGCTGGACCGGATGTGTACTTACGCACGGGACGAATCCCTGTCTGCAACGCAGTTCAATAACCTCTCGATGGAAAGCCAGCCGGTCGGTTCGTTTCTGACCACGGTGGAGCTGGTTCGCCGGTTCAGCGAGCAGATTGATCAGACGCTGAAGCAGCTGAAAAACACCGAGCTAAAAACGCTGACCGAACCACGCACCGTAGGCAGAGCGCAGTTGCCCATAACGGTCATTGGCCTCTACGTCCACGCTGCCGAACACACCATGCGGCACGTAGGCCAGCTTTCCGTTACGGTGCGAATGTTGAGGTAATTAGAGCTTTTCCAGCAGTCCGCCGTCCACTATGAGCGTGGTGCCGTTGATGAATCTGGCCTCGTCGGAGGCTAAGTAGCAGATGGCCGAGGCCAGGTCTTCGGGCGAACCCACGTTTTTCTTATCAATTTTCTCGGTACCGTTCTGCACGTTGGGGTTGCCCCACAGCATGGGCGTATCGACTGAGCCGGGAGCCACACAATTAATGCGGACTTTAGTGCGGGGATATTCCTGCGAGACACCCCGCGTAAAAGCTTCCATACCGCCCTTGCTGGTGGCATATGGAACTACGTTGGGCGTGGTTTCGTGGGCGTGTACCGAACTGACGTTCACAATGGCCCCGCCTTTTATGTGTGGAATGCAGTACTTACAAAACAGAAAAACCGACCGCAGATTGGTGTTGATAACCTGTTCCCAGTCTTCAAGTGACAACTCGGTTATGGGCGTAAATGTCATCATGGCCGCGTTATTAACCAGTATGTCCACCCGGCCCCAGGCGTCGATGGTTTGCTGAACGGCAGTTTCTACGGCAGCAGGGTCCGCTATGTCGGTTTTGATGAACAGCGCGTCACCCCCGCTTTTTTTGATGGTTTTGACTACGTCGGCGCCTTCTTTTTCGTTGCGGCCAATCACCACGATGCAGCCCCCTTCGGCCCCCATCTGTTCAGCCGTAGCCCGGCCAATGCCCGACGTCGCGCCGGTAACTATGCACACCTTACCTATAAATCGCATTATTCAGGTTGTTTGGCTAACCTAACGGTTTGCTAACGGAAAGGGTTTTGTAGTGAGAAGGTAGGAAAGGGAAGAGGGGGACGGTGGGGGCTGACGCATGAATTTTACGCGTCAGCTCCCTTCCTCCCCCCTCTTCCCTTTCCTACTTATTGCACCGCCAGTACCTTAAACTCGGTTCGTCGGTTTTGCTGGTGTTCGGTTTCGGCGCACTCAACCCCGTCGGTGCAGCCGTTCACGATCTCGCTTTCGCCGTAGCCGTGTGCTGTTAACCGGCCTGCGGTAATGCCCCGCGAGACGAGGTAGTCCATTGCAGCGCGGGCGCGATTTTCCGATAGTCGCATATTATACGTGTCCGTAGCGCGGGCGTCTGTGTGCGAACGCAGTTCAATTTGCATCTGCGGGTACTCTTTCAGAATAGCCAGAACATGATCGAGTTCGCGGGCCGCGTCAGAGCGGATAAAGAACTTGTTCAGGTCGTAGTAGATATTCTTGAGCTGGAATACGTCGCCTACGCCATACAGACCAAGCGAGTCCGTAACAACACCCTGCTTCCGCTTTGTCTTGGCGTACTGCGATTTTTTGGTAGCGTACCGATCTTTCTGCGCCGTAATAGTATAAGGCGAATTCGCTTTAGTGTTGAACTCGTAGCCACCGTCCGGCCCCGTTACAACGGTCTGTTCGGAGCGGTCTTTATCATTACGCAGCGTCACTTTCACACCCGATGCGGGCTTCTGGTTTACCTCCGTTTTGACTACACCCTTCACAATAGTATTCTCCGACCGTTCGAGGTAAATCTTGATGTCAAGTTCGGGCGAGCGCGACTGTGTAAGGGTCGAGTAACGCACACTGTTCATGGCGTAGCCTTCTTTAATAGCCTTGAACTCATATTCGGTATTGGTGTCGATGCAAAGATCAGTGCGGCCCTGCGTGTTGGTTACGCGAAGATCCTGGTTCGTGCCATCGCGCAGAATGCGCACGTCGGCACTTTCAAGGGCGGCCCCGGTTTTGGCGTCATACACCAGAATGTTCAGTTGCTTGCAGGTCCGGCGGAAGGCGTAGATGTCATCGTCGCTGATGCCCTTCTTGCGGTTGCTACTGAAATAACCTGATGTCCGGGTCTTATCGGTAATGATACCAAAATCGTCTTTGTCGGAGTTGATGGGAGCGCCCGCGTTTTCCACGCCTTTGTACGCCACGCCGTCGCGCAGTTCGGCGTAGAACACGTCCAGACCGCCCAGCCCTTCATGACCGTCCGAGGAGAAGTAGAGATTACCGGCTTCGTCGGCAAAGGGAAACATTTCGTTGCCCTCGGTATTGATTTCGCGGCCCATGTTCACCGGCGTGCCCCACTGCCCGTTGTTGTATTCTACCACATAGACGTCTGTGCCGCCGTAGCCACCGGGCATATCCGAGACGAAGTACAGCCGGCTGTCGTCGGGCGAGAAAGCCGGGTGACCTACCGAATATTCGCTGCTGTTGAAGGGCAGGTCTGTCTGATTCACCCACTTGCCGTTTTTATTGACTGCCGAGTAAAGTTTGAGTTTACGAACCCCGTCGGAGCTTTTGCCGGTTTTGCCCTTACTGCCGTTGTTGCGGGTAAAGACAATGAAGTTCTGATCTTTCGAAAACGTCATTGGTCCCTCGTGATACTTGGTATTCAGCGTTTTGCTGAAAATTTCGGCCCTCGTCAGTTTCTGTGGCTCTTCAATGGTTTCGGTGGTGGCTTTGCTGCCTGTGCTGCCGCCCAGTACGGCGGTGCCGGTACTGCGGGTCATAATCGAGCCGGGTACGCGCAGTTGGGTGGTATCGGGGTGGAAGTATAAATCCAGAAACGGCGTCTGATTCCAGTTAAACACGCGCTTAATGGCTCCACCCTCGTCGCGGGCCGACACAAACGCCAGACCACCTTTGTAAAACATCGGGCTGAAATCGGCCTGCCGCGAGTTGATGGGCAGATCGAAGAGCCGGTACGATGACGAATCCTGATAGAAGCGGTTCATGTCCATATACGAGACCGTAAACCGGCGTCCGCGCAGGTCTTCTTTCTGTTTCTCGCCATACTGACTGTACAGCTTCTGCGACTCGCGGTACTTGCCGTTGCTGGCCAGAGACTGCGCGTAGTACAGATAGACTTCACTGTCTAAGTCGGTGTAATTTTTTGCCAGTTCGCTATAGACACGCTCGGCGTTGCGCGTATCCTGGAGTTTACGGTAGCTATACCCCAGTTTAATGAGGGCATCGCGGGTGTCGGCGGGGTCCTTCTTTTTGTCGGCCCGCAAAAAATCTTCGTAGCCCCGGATGGCACTGACGTAGCTAAAATTCTCAAACTGCCGGTTAGCGGCCCGCAGTTTAGCACTCTGTGCCTGCGTGTTGAGGCTCCAGAGCGTTAGGATGGCGAGGAATAAAACCCGTACAAATCGGTTCATGAGTATAGTATTGAAAGATAAAATTGGGCCTTGCGCTGTTTCTATCAAAATGAATGCCAGAAATTAAGCGGTGTGCGTCGAATGCTATCAGTATGCCCACGATTATAACGCTTCCCAATCCAATAAACCCGGTAAAAATTCGATCTCCTGACAATTTAGGAATTCGATTCCTAAATTGTCAGGAGATCGAATGGTGCCATGAAAGCCAGAATTCCAGTCAATAACGTAGTAAAATCCATTCTATCAACGCTTCCCTGACAACTACTCACTGATAATTGTTTCCATGAAAATGCGCTCGCAGGATTGGTTTGGCCGCACCGGTAAAGATGGCTTTATTTACCGCGCCTGGATGAAAAACCAGGGCTTTCCACACCACGAATTTGAGGGGAAGCCCATCATTGGTATCTGTAATACGTGGTCGGAGCTGACGCCCTTCAACGCCCACTTCCGCGACATAAGTAAGTGATTAATACCGTTCACGAAATAAATACAGTAACTACCTGTCAGTATATGTACATTACTCGCCAAAATTTTCATTATTTGTTTTAAATTTTACCTAACTATACTATGTCCCTTCAATCTTTATTAGCGTTGGCGGTGTGCTTTGCCCCTGTTAACCCAACACTCGGTCGAGATGTTACCCCCCCCCGTTTCTGGTAACCTGTGTTGATTCGTTAACACACCGCTCGATGCTTCCCCGAGCTTCTTTTGCCTCGTATGTTGGCCACTTAGATGGCGTTGACTGCAATGTGGCGAGTGGTTGGGCTGCCGACCGTTCCCAACTGAATGTGCCAATTGACGTGACCATTTTTATCGATGGAAATGCAGTCGCTACCATACTGGCCAATGGCAATCGGCCAGATGTAGGCAGTGTACTGGGTGATAATGGCTTTCACGGATACCAGTGGAACATTCCGGCTCAATACAAAGATGGTAATCCCCATACGGTAACTGCCCGGTTTGCGGGAAGTAGCCAGGAACTGAGCAGTACGCCCAAGTCGCTGAATTGCGTCGGCTCTGGTAATCCCAACCCGCCGACTCCGCCCACAAATCCCAACCCACCAACGACAGGCTCCTTAAATCCATACTCTGGGGATGCCTATTTTGTGAATGGCGTGGTGGGCATTGGCACTACCAACGTTGGTGACCGCAGTGCTTTGCTTTCGGTGAAAGGAAAAATTCGGGCGCAGGAAATCCGGGTCGAAACCAATAACTGGCCCGACTATGTATTTGCCCCCGGATACAAATTGCCCCCGCTACCCGCGCTGGAAACCTACGTAAACACCCATCGCCATTTGCCGGGTGTTCCCTCAGCGCAGGAAGTGACCAGAAATGGCGTGTTGCTGGGCGATATGAATGCCCGGCTACTGGAAAAGATAGAAGAACTGACGCTGCAACTCATTGCGCTGGAGAAGCGCACTCGCCAACAGGAGCGGAAACTGGCCCGGTTCCGTCGCCAACGAATCTCTACACACACTCGTTAACGCCCCTGTCTGATGAAGTTACACGGTTTATTTTTGCTGTGGCTGTTGTTTGTGGGAGCGCGACCAGCCGCAATTGATTACACGACGATTGACGACGGTACCTGCCGATTCAGCTTTCCGGTCAGCTACCAAACCAATATAGAAGGGGATGTAGCTATGTACTCGAAAGAGGTAGGCGACATTACGTTCGATGTTCATCGTTTTTTTACGGGTAGTGTGTTGGTTAGCTCATCCACTGCGGCCCCGGCATCTGTTGCAACACCCAACCAGCAGAGCCAGTTGTTTGTTCAGATGCTTCAACAGGCAACTGGCGGGCAGATTATCAGCCAGTCTGCGGTTACTAAAAATGGTAGAGAAGGTACCGAGGTAGAGGTCAATTACCCTGAACCCGGCACCGACCAGACGACCAAAATGTACGTTCAATACTTCTGGAACGGCAGGCGCATGTATGCATTCTCGGTAGCGTCTTCCCTTAACAACAGTGCCGCTCTGGCCGATGCCAGGACAACGCTGTTCAACTCCATCAGTTTCTACTAATCAACCAATCATGACAACGCTGAAAAGACTCATCGCCTATGGGCTGTTGTGTAGCCTACCCGCGTTGCTGGGCGGCTGTTGGGGCAAATGCACGGACCGGCTATTGAGTGCTGATAAGCGGGCCTATTTCATGGATTTCAAGCCCGGCGACTATTGGATATACCGCAACGTACAGAACGGCGATATCGACTCGGTTTACTTTGTCTCCCAGGAGGTTAGATCAGAGAATAAAACGCCTACTTGCTTGAATGAGGACGCAATCATTCAGTTGAAAGGCTTCGCCAAATCGCTGACTTACTCGTACGTCGTTCAAGGCTGGGATGGTGTCATGAAAACCAATGTCCAGTCAACTGTTGATTACTACGGAAATTACGACGTAGCTACTCAGAAGCCAACTAAAGCCGCTGGAAGAAACTATGCACAAACTGTGTCTACCACGCACTGCTGCATAGAAGGATGTATCACGGAGTTCTGTGATGGGATCACCCTGCGTTTCGACCGGCTGGTGTTTGCTAAATCGGTAGGTATTGTTCGCTGGGAAGCTATTCGGCACCCCAAGTTTGGTACGGTCACTTATGAACTCATTCGCTCCAACAGACTATGAAAACTCCACTATTATTTCTCTCTTTACTTTGTCTGACACCTAAGCTGGTTTCGGCCCAATTTGGTGACGATGGAAACTGTAGCCCCGGCGTTTACCGTCCTGATAAACTAATCAATCCGAATTTAATTCGGGCAACCTTTCGCTACACCATACCCGGTGTATCAATATGTACAGGTTGTCTGGTAAATCAGTTAGTAAGTGGGAGGCCCCGTCAGTTCTTCATCACCGCCCGGCATTGTTTGCGTACAGGAACAAACGGTAGTGGACCACTGGCGAATCTGGATAACCTCCGGTTTGTATTTAATTTCCAAAGCAGAAACGGGGACAATAGCACAATTCCTATCACAAGATTTCCGTTGATCGGCAATCAAGGCGGATACCCTGAATTCCGGTACGCCTTTGACAGTCCGGCTACTCTCATCTATGAATCGACAGGGCTGTTCGGCAGTGGCATCGGAATTGATATTGCCATGCTGGAGATTGTGCGCCCCATTCCGCCCCACTTCAACACATACTACGCCGGTTGGAAAGCTGACGCGCTACTCGGGTCGGGTGGTGTGCTGAACGCGCCAATGACATTGGTTCACCACCCCAGCGGAGACGCTAAGAAACGTGCAGAAACCAGCCTTGTTGCTCAAATCGACAATCGGGTGTCAAGCGGTTGCCGGATCATCACGAAGGTTTTTGATGCCATCATCAGCGTTTTTGGTGGCAAGTCCACAACCGAAACGATTTGTAGCTATGTCGATGTGCCGCAGTATGTGGTGCCGCTACTGACAAGCGGAGCCATCAGGGGCGGCTCGTCAGGATCACCGTTCTTTACCAACGGTAATCGATTATTCGGCGTTACCAGTCTGGCCATTGGTGAATGTGTCGACATTGGGGCTACGTTCGGCAAATTTCGCAATGCCTATGCCAACCGCGAGATGCGCGACGCCCTGAATCCATCGTATAACGTGTCGGCTAATTTGTTCGGTATCGACGGGCGGGCCGTTGGTTGCTACTCGGATAATCCGCTCCGGCTGAGCGGTAATTATTTTCCGGCTCGCGACTACCAGACTAATCCACAACAGGTTATCTCGGCAGCAATCAACATTGAGGCCGGTACGGTTCCGGGCAGCGGTAATGCCTACGCTCGTTTTGACCCAACCGGAACGTTCGTAAATCCACCTGCCGGGAACTCGCTGGAAGAAGGCTTTTTGCGCATTTACAACGGGGCCGATTTTGTGTTCACCGCCGGGCAAACCATACGGCTGCTGCCCGGATTTACGGTCGATGCGGGAGCCAGTTTTACCGCCCGGATACAGGGGTGCAACGCCAACGCCCGCGTGGGTGCTGTCGATTCGCTGGTGCAGCAGGCCGGTGTGGCGGCACTCCCGCCCGTTACTCCGGCGGAAGAGGAACCCGCCGATTTGGTCGTATCGCCCAATCCCGGCGCGGGACTCGTGCGCTGCCAGTACGTGGTACGGCAACCGGGAGCCGTGTAGATACGGGTTATGGACAGTCAGGGACGGATGGTGACAAACGGACTTAGCCTGCTTAGTCAGCAACCCGGCCAATATGAGAGTACGCAGGATTTATTATCGTTGCCAGCGGGTGCCTATCTGATTGAGCTTGAGACCGCTGCCGGTAAAACAACGAAGCGGGTTGTACTCCAACGCTGACAAAACGCCCTGACCCCGTTTGTCTTTCGGATAACTCTACGATAAACCAGCTCAGGTAGCGCGGTTGCACAAGGTATATTAGCCGGCATGGTATCTTTGTCATTCCGGTAGTTGATGGCCTAACCTCATCAACTACCGGAACAGTCAATCTGGTATTAGCCCACCGTTTTATCGCTGGGAACGCTGGTTATCCTATTTACGCTCTTTAATACAATGCCCCTACGCTCGCAAGATTGGTTTGGCCGCACCGGTAAAGACGGCTTTATTTACCGCGCCTGGATGAAAAACCAGGGCTTTCCACACCACGAATTTGAGGGGAAGCCCGTCATTGGTATCTGTAATACGTGGTCGGAACTGACGCCCTGCAACGCCCACTTTCGCGAACTGGCCGAAGCCATTAAGCGGGGCGTTTGGGAAGCGGGCGGCTTTCCGCTGGAGTTTCCGGTGATGTCGCTCGGCGAGTGCCAGATCAAGCCCACCGCCATGCTGTTCCGCAACCTGGCCAGTATGGACGTGGAAGAAAGTATCCGGGGCAACTCCATTGACGCTGTGATTCTGATGTGCGGCTGCGACAAAACCACGCCCTCGCTGGTTATGGGCGCGGCTTCGGTCGATATTCCGACGCTGGTGGTGTCGGGCGGGCCGATGCTGGCGGGGCGGTTTCATGGTAAAAAAATAGGCACGAGCGATCTGTGGCGGTTTGCCGAAGCCTTTAAAATGGGCGAAATGAGTCAGGCCGAGTTCACCGCTGCCGAAGCGAGTATGGCCCGCAGTCAGGGGCATTGCGCCGTAATGGGAACCGCCAGTACAATGGCCGCGATGGTTGAGTCGCTGGGGCTGGCCCTGCCCGACAATGCCACGATTCCTGCCGCCGACTCGCGCCGGAAAGTGCTGGCCCACCTCAGCGGAATGCGGGCTGTTGAGCTGGCGAAACAGAATATCAGGCCGTCGCAGATTCTGACCCGGCAGGCGTTCGAGAATGCCATCATGGTCAATGCCGCGCTGGGTGGCTCTACCAATTTCATTCTGCACATGCTGGCCATTGCCGGGCGCATGGGCGTAGAACTGACCGTCGATGATTTTGATCGGCTGTCGGCCAAAATTCCATTGCTGGCTAATTTGCAGCCTTCCGGCGAGCATTTCGTAGAAGATTTGTTTTACGCCGGGGGTTTGCCCGCCATCATTCGCGAATTGCGCTCGTTCCTGCACAACGACGCGCTGACCATCAATGGCAATACGATTGGCGAGAATTGCGCCGAGGCCCAATGCTATGACCCGGACGTGATTGCCTCGGTTGAGAAACCCTTCAAACCTGAATCGGGTATTGCGGTGCTGCGTGGTAACCTCTGCCCCAATGGTGCCGTGCTGAAACCGTCGGCGGCATCGCCCCACCTCATGCAGCACACGGGCCGGGCCGTAGTATTTGAAGACATTGACGATTACAAAGCCCGCATTGATGACCCTAATCTGGACGTTGACCCCAGTTGCGTACTGGTGCTAAAAAACGTAGGGCCGCGCGGTTACCCCGGTATGCCTGAGGTGGGTAATATGCAGCTACCGGCCAAAGTGCTGGCGCAGGGCGTGCATGATATGGTGCGCATTTCGGACGGACGCATGAGCGGCACGGGTTTTGGCACGGTGGTGCTGCACGTCTCGCCCGAATCAGCAGTTGGCGGTACGCTCGCGCTGGTGCACAACGGCGATCTGATAACCCTCGACGTAGAGAACCGCAGCCTGCACCTGCACGTGTCGGATGAGGAACTGGCCGGTCGGCTGGCTACCTTCTCGCCTATTAACCTGGGCTATGATCGGGGCTACGTGAACCTGTACATCCGCCACGTCATGCAGGCCCACGAAGGTGCCGATTTCGATTTTCTGCGGGGCTGCTCCGGCAGTGAGGTCAAGCGCGATTCACACTGATCCTTGCCGCAAATCGCTTATCTTCGGGGCATCTTTATGTTCTTTTTATGCCTACTTCGCATCGTATTCTGTTTGGCCCCGCTCAGGCAACACTTTCTGATTTAGCTGACAACTCGGTCGATTTAGTTGTTACATCGCCCCCTTATCCCCTGATTGAGATGTGGGATGAGAGTTTTGCCGCTCAGGATGAGAGCATTGCCGGCGCGTTGAAAACAGGCGATGCCGACTTGCTTTTTGATGGGATGCATCGGGTACTTGACGCAGTCTGGATGCAGACGGCCCGGCTCGTGAAACCGGGCGGGTTTGTCTGCATCAATATTGGCGATGCTACCCGTACGCTAAACGGCGTCTTTCGATTATACCCCAACCACAGCCGAATCATCACGTTCTTTTTGCGGAACGGATTTCAGAATCTGCCAAACATCATCTGGCGGAAACCAACCAATGCGCCCAATAAATTTATGGGTTCGGGAATGCTGCCTGCCGGGGCCTATGTCACGCTCGAACATGAATATATTCTTGTCTTTCGGAAAGGCGGTAAGCGGGTTTTCAAGACGGATGCTGAGAAGAAAAGCCGGTCTGAGAGTGCTTTCTTCTGGGAAGAGCGAAATCAATGGTTTTCCGACTGCTGGGAGTTTCGGGGAACGGGGCAGAAACTAACCGACGGGCTGATTCGGGAGCGCAGCGGTGCCTATCCGTTTGAACTCCCTTACCGCCTTATTAACATGCTTTCGCTCAAAGGAGACATTGTTCTGGATCCGTTTTTGGGAACTGGAACAACCTTGTCGGCAGCACTTACGGCGAATCGGAACAGTATAGGCTGCGAGTTTGAACCTGACTTTGCCGAAACGATTCATAAACAGGTTGATACCGACCGAATTCCCGCGCTGAATAGAATCGTTGAGAATCGGTTACTCGCCCATCATACTTTTGTGGAGACCCGGCTGGAGCGGGATTATGAATTCAAGCATACAAACCGATATTTCCAGTTTCCGGTAATGACCAGTCAGGAAACCCAACTAATGCTGGACTACGTGACGCACGTTAACCAGACATCCGAAAACGAATGGCAGGCTTCGTACAGATCAGCCAGCGAGGGTAAACCCATTAGCCAGCCCATGCGAGGAAAGGCAGGGCAACTTACGGTGTTTTAAAAGTCGAACTCAATTTCCAGCCGATCTTTCTTTTTGGTGTAATAAATCATACTGGCCGCTATCTGCTCCGACAGACCCTGCATAGACCGGTAGGTATGGGGCTTGATACTCACGGCTGTATCGTCTATATATCCGTCAATGCCTTTGGCTTCTTCTTTGGCGCTGGAGAGCCGGTATGACGCACCCTTCAATGCGCTTATTTTTTTCAGGATAGGTTCCTGAAATTTCAGGCCCGTAAATGTTTTTACCAGTACAAGTTCTTCAACCCATTTTTTCACCAGTTCTCTGTCAACTTTCTGAATGGCCTCTTTCAATTGCATCAACATCGGATAGATACGGTCCGTTGCCTGCTCGATGGCATCGGGGTGCTGATTTTTGTACCAGGCTTCCCATTCGTCGAAAAGGTTACCTTCAAACTCCTGGATTAGTTCGGTCATTTGCCCAACTATCCTGGGGCGCGTTCCCTGCGCATTCTGGTTGTCAAGATTAATTAACTGGGTTGTATATTTTGGGTATTTGTAAGATTGTCCGGCTGTCAGGGCCTGTAATTCTGAATCGGGAATGTTGACTTTCATGTTTACGATGGAGAAAGGTTATTGGG
>Ga0209181_10009743_pt1 | contig 12592 bp, 8 predicted proteins | sample MAT05_FD_187208 | JGI IMG/M metagenome (GOLD analysis project Ga0209181, IMG submission 187208) | Freshwater microbial communities from Lake Fryxell liftoff mats and glacier meltwater in Antarctica - MAT-05 (SPAdes) (version 2) | ecosystem: Environmental > Aquatic > Freshwater > Ice > Liftoff... | reverse complement strand
GTCGCCCCATGATATTGAGCATTTGCGAATGGGGCGTAACCAAGCCATGGAAATGGGCAAAAGATATCGGGCATAGCTGGCGCACTACCGGAGACATAGCAGATAATTTTGACCATGGCTTATATGCGGATGATGGCAAAGTATGGGGCGGCGGTGTATTGGTAACACTGGATATGCAACGTACGCTGCAACCATATTCTGGCAAGGGTCAATGGAACGATATGGATATGCTGCAGGTAGGAAATGGCCAAATGACATATAATGAAAACCGCTCTCACTTTAGTTTGTGGGCTATGATGTGTTCGCCGCTAATGGCTGGAAATGATTTGAGAAAAATGACGGATAGCACCAAAACCATTTTGACCAACAAAGCCATCATTGCCCTTAACCAGGATGCCCTGGGCAAACAGGCAGAAAAAATAATTGATGAAGGCAGGTTTCAAATTTTTAGGAAAGAATTGAGCAATGGAGCAATTGCACTTTGCTTTTTAAACCGAAGCGATTTACCGGTCACAAAAAAAATAGACTGGCAAAAACTGAATATTTCGAATGGGAAAAAATTTACTGACTTATGGACAGGCAAACAACAATTGATTTCAGCCGTTGCTGAAATTGGTGTTGAGGGACATGGGGTGTGGGTGATAAGCGTAAACAGCAACAAAATGTAAAGCTATTAATTGGCGTGTGGATGGATTGGAAAATTGTGCAGATTTAATATTGATTTTAATTTTTAAAATAAGGTAACTCAATCGTACATGCAGCAAAAAAAGATTTTACTTTTTCTCTTCATCATCCTTGCTGGTGATGTGTTTGCACAAAAGAGCAAACCAGTTTTGTATAAAGCAACGGAAGCCAGCCTGGCTAAAAGAGAAATACCAGCATGGTTTGGTAATGCCAAGCTGGGTATATTTATTCATTGGGGCTTGTACTAAGTACCAGCGTGGTCTACACTGTATGGCACACCAGATACCGTTACCAACTGGAAGGCGTTCTATACAAATAATCCATACGCAGAGTGGTACTTAAACAGCTTACGCATAACTGGCAGCCCCACACAAATTTATCATACCAACAAATACAGTGCAGGGTTTGACTATTATAATTTTAAAGACAGCCTGCAGCAAAAAACCAGCAACTGGAATGCAGGTAACTGGGCTGATATTATAAAGGCCACTGGTGCAAAGTATGTAGTGATCACTGCCAAACACCACGATGGATATTTGATGTACCCTTCAAAAGTGCAGCACCCATTTTTACAACCCAATCAAATAAGCAGCGGTAAAGATTTTATTGGCGGCTTAGCCAAGGCAGTGCGAGCAAGAATTATAAAGATGGGTGTATATTATTCCGGGGGATTAGATTGGAGTTTTACAACAAAACCAATTACCAATTTATGGCCAGAATTATTTGAGAGTATGCCAGCAACGGAAGCATACAGCGATTATGCCGATGCACATCTTCATGAAATAATTAACCGTTACCAGCCTGACGTTTTATGGAACGATGTTAATTATCCGAAGGGAGAAAAGCTGTTGTCTGTTTTTACCCATTTGTTTAATACCAACCATCACGCTGTTGTAAACGACCGTTGGAACCAATACCCTACCCTGTATAATTTTACAACACCAGAATATGCTGTGCCAGACAGCAATGGTTTTAAAAAATGGGAAACCTGCCGTGGTATTGGGTTTTCGTTTGGGTACAATCAAACGGAAACTGATATGCAGTTATTATCATCGCAGGCATTAATTAATTTGTTGATAGATATTGTGAGTAAAAATGGGAACCTGTTATTAAATATCGGGCCGGATGCAGCAGGCAATATCCCGGCGAACCAACTAAGTCGTTTGAAAGATTTAGGGAACTGGATGCAGGAAAACAGCGAAGGCATTTATGATACCCATCCCTGGAAAAAAACAGCCGATACATTACAAGATGGAACAGCTCTTCGGTTTACCCAAAAGAATGACGACGGCTATGTTTTTTTGCTACAAAAGCCCACAACCAATAGCATCCTCCTAAAAGGTAATAGTCTTAAAAATGTCAAATCAGTTGTATTAGCAGGTAAGAAATGCATTCCGCTTCATTTTAAAAAAACAGCAGTAGGTGTAGAAATTATTTTGCCTAAAAATATTGATTTTACTTTTGCAAGAATGATAAAGATTAGTGGAGTACCTACGGAGGCTAACAAAAAATAGTTAAGATAGTAGGCGTACTTATTACTTGGACGAAGCTTGTTTAGTATCCGGGCAAAATAACCAGGTTTCTCATCTGTTAATACATACACCTACATTTTAACGACTTTTCATTGATGTGCTAATGGATCGGCAATATAATTATACGGAGGCTATAGGGGTTTTGTAGTATTAATAAAAAAGGCATAAAAAGAATCAATAATACAGGCCTTAATTTCATTTGCATTGCGAAAACTGAATTCATTATTTAAATGTGCTTTGTAATAGTTGAATTCCTTTGGCGGTACTGCAATTCCAAATTACAGGTTTTGTACCATTGGATAATTGAATGGCGCTTAACTTTTTGTTTGCCGGTGCCGGTAATAAAAAAGAATTTTGAAGGCTGAGGTTTTTATAATGATCTGCCCATAGGCCATAAGTAAAATAAGCAGGCAAATTACTACCCCACGATAAATTAAAATCAGCAAACTTAAGCTGGTCGGCATATTGCACGTAAACTCCCGGGACATCATGCTTATACAATGCCGTACTTAATGGATATGCAGGCCTGAAATCAAAATTACCACCGTAGGTATCCGTATATTTCCCCCTGTTGATTTGCAGCTTTACATGATCGAAGCCGATATTGGTTATGATACTTTCGGGACTGCCTTGTATAACAATACCCGTTTCACTTACGGCGTTAATGCCAGAGAATTGTATATCATTTATTGTACCCGCCTTACCACCTTCTTTACTCTTTACTGCAGAAATGTGGATTGGTTCACCTTTGCCCCACCAATGGCCGGAATGGAGGCGGTTATTAATGATAATGTTTGAAAAAATAATATGATCAATACTGCTTTCTTCTCTTGCAAAAATACCAATACCCCTGTTGGATGCGTACATCACCAGATTACTAAACACCAGGTTCCTGATGGGACGTTCACCATAGCCAATACGAATGCATGCAGAACGGGACGACAAAACACAATTGGTTACCACTACATTTTCTGCAACACCTGTTTTATTGCCGTATTCAAAATCATTACCTGTACGAACATCAGTGCCAAAACCACTTACAATAATGGCATCATCACCGGCGCTTATATTACAATCGGAAATAGTAATATTTCTTGACACGGTGCAATGAATACCATCATTATTAGGAACCAATGGATTATTGTTGATGGTGATACCCCTCACTTTCACTCCATCACAAAAGCCGATTCGGATAGTCCATTCAGGAGAATCTTTAAGGGTAATATCGGTAACAGAAACATCATTGCAATTTGTTATCGTTATCAATAATCCCGGACGAAATGGATAGGTAACAGGCCCATCTTCAATGACCGTTCCGGGTTTCATATATTCATTACCTTGCCGGGTAACCTTTGCATCAAAATCGCCGCTCCTGTATTTGTATTGATAAGGATTGTACATAAAGTAATTGCCTGTTCCATCAATGGTACCTTTACCAGCTATTGATACATCATGGGCATTGTTTGCATAAATAAGACCATACCTGTTATAACCTTCGCCTGGCATCAATATATCTTTGTTTAACAGGTAATCCAACGTGTCTTTACTACCCAGCAATACAGCCCCCGGTGATAAATACAATTCCACATTTGAAAGTAATATCACGGTGCCCGAAACAAAACTGCCAGCCGGAATGATTACTGAACCACCCCCATTTTTATTGCATTTTTCAATGGCTGTATTAATCGCCATTGTATTAATAGTAGTGCCGTCTGCTTTTGCACCAAAGTCAACAATATTATAAACAGATGATTGAGAAATTGCATTGAATGATAGAAGCATCCAAAAGGTGAAATTTATTAATTTTAACCAATTCTTTTTCATGACTTGTGTTTTTATTTTGCTGATGAAAGATTAAAAATAGCTATTGAATAAAGCGTGGCTTTTTTGAAAATAAGTAAACGGCTCATTTATTGCAGGTTCATATTCAATACAAAATTTTTAAACCCTGCGCTTTGTGATTGTGGCAATACATTCCTGTAATCAAGATGTTACACTTCGCCATTTCTTTTTATTTTTTGTCTACATTATTCCATTACTACAATCTCATTAGCATTTATTCTATTAATAAATAATAAACCACCAGTGGCCAATGGCTTCCAGCGAAAGCCTTCTGACGCTGTATCGTTCACCATTTCCTTTACTGGCCTGGTATTAAATAAAATGTTGGATGGCTTGTTGGTCAGCCTTATTACTTCCTGCCCTTTTTCATCTGATGCAGTGTACCTGACGGTTGCAATACCTTTGGGCTGCTCCCCAAAAAGAAATTTTTTATAAGGGCTGTTTTTATATTCCGCAAATTGAATGATGGAGGTGGATGATAAAATATGGTCTTCATCAGCAGGCGCCAATGCAGGCATTGCGGCAAAGGCACGCAGGTAATGTCGCACATAATCTCCATAGCCATCAGTTAGCCAGTTCTCATCTTGCGGATACCTGTTTTTACCATCCACATCCACCATGTAAGTAGCCCAGTTTAAAGCACGGATAGCATTTTGCTTGTAGCTGCTGTCGCCTGTAAGTGCTGTGTATTGCAGCTCTGCAGCGGCTTGCCTTGCTGTATGGCTGTTGCCGGGTGTTTGATAAGCTGTTTGTTCGTTTACAACCGTCACGCCATATTTCTCCCAACTTTTATTTCCTACGGTAGCATATACCCAGGTAAAAATATGTGGCACCTGTTTTTTCCATTCAGGAAAATATTCCTGGTGGTTCATCATAAATTGTGCGAATGTTACCGCATTAATTTGAGTATCACTCCAGCCGGGTATGTCTTCAAAAAAAGGTCCCCAACGGTTGTTTTGCAAAGGATATTTTTTCATCCAGGCCAGCATAATATCAAATGCCTGTTGATACTTTTTGGCATTGCCTTTTTTCATTTTTATCAATGCTAAAAACAATTCCATTGTACCCGTCCAGTTAGTAGTATAGTTACTTAGTTGTACCGCTTTGCCTGTTCCGTTATTACCACTTAGGCTACCGATAACGCCGGTTACCGCATTTACTTTAAAGGGCAAGGGAGATTGATTGTAATTACCAGCAACAGTATGTGAAGCAAGGGTATTGGCAATTTTTACCACAGCATCCAGATAAATGCCAGCAGGTGTTTGCCCATGGCTTTTACTGCCCACCATTTGGTGCAGCTTAAACAATTCCCAGCCAAAAGAACCTGCTTTATCTGGCTGTGTAAAACCTTTTCCAATTACCATATCTCCATCGTATATCCCGGAGTAAAGCAGCGTGTTATATGGGTAAGGAATGTTTGCCCATTTAGATGTTGCTGAAGAAAAACTATGTGTGATGTAATAGTCTGCAATAAATTTCATGTTCTCTTTAATGCGTTCATCACCGGTATATTGATAGAGCAGCTGCCAGGAAGACAGTGCCATGGCAAACTGGTCGCCGCCAATACCTCGTGGATCATTTACACCCGGGTTCCATACCTGGTGGTTCATGTAGTAGGGTAAACCATTCATATCAATACGCATGGTATCCCAAAAATGCCATACCGATTGTATTGCATGGCTGTATGCCTTGCCCGGCTCATCTTCAAACCAGGGAATAATTTTTCCTGCTGCATCTGTTTTAATATCATGGTAAATTAATTTTTCATTTTGTGCAAAGCATTGCTGCTTTAAACCGAAAAGAAAAAGTAAAATAAACAGGCGGTTATAATTTTTAAAAAAACAAATACGCATAAGTGAAGAGTTGTTTAAAAATGATTTATAGTATTTCTTATAACGCTGAAAGTAGCCCATGTGCTCACCGGCCCGGGCTGCCAGCATGAGTAAGTTGCTAATTTTTATTCCACCAAAATATTACTGGCATTTTCCAGGTACAATTTTGCATCCCTCAGATTTGTAATTCGCTTACCATGCACTTGTAAATTTTCAATCAATACATTGCTTACATTTTTGTAAGCATCATAACCGTAGAAAACAGAGTAAGGAAATAATCCATCAACAATTTTTATATTCCTAAATACTACATCTTTTATCTTACCCCGGTGAATTGCATGTGCAGCCCGCTCTTCTGCAGGAATCATCAATACACCATCCCATGCGCCGTTTAAATATAGCTTTCGTCGCACTGCAGTATCACGGGTACCATCCACAGAATACTGCGACCTAAAAATTGCCAGGTCAAATAACTTTTGCCTTGCATCTTCTACCCTGATATTATCAAACAAAACATTACTTACCGTGGCTGCACCCGCATTGTGTATGCTGAATGCAGCACCTGCTTCTATATGGATAATGTCAGAATTTTTGAACGTAATATTTTTTACTGCTGCACTGTTGAGTTCAAAACCAATTTCAAAACCATTGCCCCACAGGGCATTCCAGAAAACACATTGGTCAATTAATATGCTGTCAACATCAGGCCCCGGCGGGTTTGCTATGTATGCTTTAATAGCAATGCAATCATCCTTGGTGCGAATAAAACAATGGTGGATGTGTACATTTTTGCTGTGTACCACATCTATACCATCATCGCTTGCCTGGTCGCTAATGATTTTAATATTGTTTATCTCCACATTTTTTGATTGCAGCGGCACCACCTGCCAACTGGTACTGTTGTGCAAAGTGATACCTTCGATTTTTACATCATCACAATTAGTGAATTCCAAAAAACGCTGGTACTTACCAGTACTTTTATTGGCATTAATTGCATCAATATTTTTTGTTTTGATAAGGGAATCATTAAACCGAAAATTAAAAGTACCATCTAAAATTCCCCTGCCTCCAATGCGAATATGTTTTGCATGACTGGCTTTTACAACCCCCACTACCACAGCACCACCTTCTACATACAAGGTTTGGTTACTTTGTAAATTAATGATGCCGGGATAATGAATTTTACCTGCTTCAAAAAACAATACGTTGGTATCGTTTTTATTGGGTTTGTTTTTTTCGGGTGCGTTGGCAAAAATGAACAACGGCATTTTGATACTGCCATTTAATTCGATGCTTAACTGTGCAGGTTTTGATAATTTAAAATGGATTGTACTGTCTTTAAATATTGGTTTGATGCCCAATGCCAAGGGCCGTATGTCCACCCATTTTATATCGCGGTTTGCTTTGATGGTTATTTCCACTACGCTATTCATATCAAAGCTGCAATAAGCCGCCGGTATAGGTGAAGCATATACAAATGCATTCTTACCGTTTACTTTTACACTGTATTGTTCCGAAGGCGATAAGCCCGACGGTGCAGGGTACAATACAGGCTGGGCAATTGTCACAGATGCACTAACAAGGCCATAAGAAAAGCTAACTGCAAAATAAATAAACCAATTTTTCCTCATAATATTTTCTATTAACGGGATTATAAAAAAACATTTTTTAATTAATTACAAAAGGGAGCAATGTTATTTTACTACATATTTATAGCACCAGAAAAAACATCCTGCCGCTGGGGTACATTTCTAGGATACTTTCATTTACTTATACCTTGTATTAAAAACCATTTGCGCTTATTCTACCTAATCCTATTAATTATTTTAAAAATAATTTAAATGGCTGAGTCATAAACCCGTAATACTCCCCCTTGCGATGTGTGTAATCACCTGCAAAAATAATAGTGCCAGATAAACCATTGTTACTAATCCATTTTGAAGGTATCTGTCCTAAATAGGCTGAATGATCTTTTCCTCCCCATGGTTTTTCTGCATGAAAAAGAAACCATGGACCCCAGGGATTTATGCTCTCATACATCTGTAATTCAGATTCATAGTCCCATTGTTTAAATTCTTTTATAGTGGCATTTTCTTTATGTGGATAAACATCGCTGTATATCAACAAAAAATATCTTTTTAATGCCTTGTTATAGGTTATGGTTGGATGCCCTACGTGATCAATATCAGTAAAAATCGGTTTTGATTCATTTTCATTTGCAATCCATTTTGGTTGCTTGGCAGAATTGAGTCCTGCAAAAAAATGCCAGGCATTTCGTGTTAAAATACTATCCCTATGTACCCGCCCCATTCGCACATTGTCTCCTGTTTCCCAGCTTCCATCATTTGAAATGGCATAAACGTATGGACCTAGTTCTTTAGGTGTTTCGGTATTGCCCTTCCCAAATGTTAAAAATGCCGGAGCTCCGAATTTTGAACCAAAAAAAGCAGGTGTTGTATCACCAGGTATATTCGTCCACGTTTTACCAAAATCATTCGATTGTATGATTCCGGCAACACCACCTAATTTGGAGAATCCGTCAATAAAACCCATATCATTGGCTAAAGTTGAGTCCAAATCATGCCATGGGTTAAATTCTTTTATTCGCCTGTAAAGCGTATCAAAATTAACTGGCTTTGATGGCACATTCCAATCGTAATCGTACAAACAAACATAGAGGTTCGAGTCGATTGCAGTAATACCACACATATAGCGGCGTAATAACTTTTTGGGTATCATTGCCCGAAAATCATATTCTTCAAAATCTGTTGCTGTCACCACTTTATGGTTGGGTGGAATTCCTGTAATTTTTAAAACGTGTGCATACCAATCTTTACCTCCAAAATTTTTACCATCATCTTCAACAGTATATATAGCATCATCTATCCCCCATGTCCACCAATGCATATCAGAACCAGAACCAGGGTAACGATAGGGCTCAGAAGTCCATTCTAATTTTGAAATAAATTTGCTTTGAGGGTAAGGTAGTTTTCTATAAAAAACATTTTTTTCAAACTTGGAAACATATTTTATGGTGTTGGTTTTTGATTGTGCAGTGCAGGCAATGGCAGAAAAAAAGAATACAACTGGCAATGCAATTTTATGAATTACTCTCATTTTATGTACTTATATTTTCTATGTTGTGAGATGGGATATATAATCATTTATTTCAACACATCTTTTATACTCACCAATCGAATTTTTCGCCTGGCAATTACCTGCTTTACAAGCTTACTCGTTAAAGCTTTGGTAATACCTCCACGATCATACCCCACATTTTCATATCCTTTATGAAACACTGACTGCATTTCTTCGCCATCAATACCAGGATGCTCTACCAAGCAATAGATACCATTTGATAACGTATCCAATATGTTTGCCAGTTGCTTTTCTTTTTGAAAGGGCGATTTTTTCGAGCCTCCAAAATTGTTGATGTATTTTACTCCGGCTGGCAAATCAATCGGCAAGTTGTATTCAACAGAAAGTTTATTGACTACCGATTTTATGGCAGCACTGGCATTATTGCTGCCCATGTGTGCACTCAGGTGACTAACCTGTGGCAGGTATTTTTTTATCAATTCAATTTGCGCCCGAAATTCGGCTTCCACTTCTGCAATGTTTATATTTTTTTGCAACAGGTATGCACTCGCTGTATCAGCACCATTCTTCCATATAAAATGAGGGAAATAGCCATCCGCATCTACCAGGCTGGGGGCATGGGTTAATGGACGCCAACGGAGGTTGGTCCATTCACTGGTAAGACATAAATGCACGCCAACATCGAATCCCGGATTTTTATTTAGCAATGTTACGGCTTCCATGAACCAGGGCGTTGGCGCCAGCACTTCTACCGAACGGCTGATGCCATGCTGGTACACATCAATACATGCTTTATTCACAGCATGACAAAAACCCATATCATCTGACCGAACAATTAATTGAATACCGGTAGGCGGTTGTGCATGTACATACTGAATGCACACACAACAAATCATGAGGCCGATCTTTTTTAAAGTGGTTGATAAATTAATCATCATTAAATAATTTAGTGTTTTTTATACCTATAACTTAACTACAATATAGATACCTTTTTATACTGTACAAGGGATAAATTAGTGAGTTGTTACTTTGCTCCTCATTGATAAAATGTATCCGCCGCGGCGGACGACGTCACTGAAGCCTAATAGATAAACATCTGCCTGGTTCATAAAAAAAATTGTTCACTAATTTATCCTTTGTTCACTATACAATGAACAAACTCCGCAACTCCCTACTGTAGTGTTACTACCATTACAAATCCACCGTAACCTTTTACTGTTACATTCTCAGGGATAATGGATGCTGTTGATTTGCTTACAGCAGTGTTATCTGCATCTTCTAAAAAAGTTTTAATCTTATAATTTCTATCCTTTAAAAAATCATTTAACTGCAACGTTTTTTCAGTTGCTTCTCCATTGATTCCTGCAATATACCAGTTGTTGTTTTTCCTTCTGGCGAGTACCACTTCTTTACCCGGCACACCGCTGATGTATTTTATTTCATCCCAGGTTACGGGTAATTTTTTTAAATAATCCTGCACATATACTGGTTGCGATTGGTAGCTTTCTTTTGAATCGGCCAGGTGCAAGATGCCACTTTCGAAAATAATGGGTAATGCCAACTCATGTACCGAACTGGTAAGATGTTTGAATTTTGAATTCGATAACGTAACCGGTGTAAAATCCATTGGGCCTACTACATTCCTGGTAAAGGGTAAGATGGTATTTTGTGAAGGTGCCCTTTCAGGATATACCTCTCTAAATAAGTAACATTCTGCACCGCTTACTGCCTCCGTACTCAACAGGTTGGGATAGGTTCTGCCCCAGCCCCTTGGTAAGGTACAACCATGAAAATTGACCATGATTTTATTAGCAGCGGCCTCTTTTAAAATGGCAATGTATTCCTGTATAATCACCTGTTTATCGCTTTGAAAAAAATCAATCTTCACCCCTTTTATCCCCGTTTTTTTAAGGAAGGCAAATGTTTCTTTTCTTTTTGCAGCCGTAAACAGGGCATCTCTTGGCTGCTCTGTTACCGTATTGTTGGGTCCGCCGGAATTATACCAAACCCATAACCCAATATTTTTCGATTTGGCATAATCAGCCAATTGTGTAATGTTGCCCCCTTTCATGATATTCCAATTGGCATCAACCAACGAATAAGGCCATTGCATAGCAGCAGAAAAATCAACAAAGGATTTCAGGCTATCATAATCTTTAGGGCTATCGGGCTGGCTCCACCAGCTCCAGGATGCAATGCCAGGCTTTATCCAGGAAACATCTTTTATAACGGATGGAGGATTCAAGCTATTAATCATTTGCGATGCAACGAGGTTTTGCAAATCTTTAGCAACAATCATACAACGCCATGGGGTAACCGCCGGAAGCTGCATCACCGCATTGTTGTTACTATACCCTTCCGCATCTTTTTGATCAGGCTGCCTTATTTCATAAGCATTCTGCAAAGGATTGTACTGCAAATGCGAAGCAAAATAATTTCCATCAAGCGCAGCTTCACTTATCAACAACCAGCTATTGTTCACCTTCGCCGTTAATGGAAAACACCAACCTTCTTCTCCTCCGGCTGATGCAGCAGGATGGGTTCCATTGGTATAAAAATTTTCATATCCAGGTGTGTATTTGGTGGCCGAATCATAGGGTTGTACCCACACCCGGGATGCTGCAGGCAATTTAAACGAAGTAAATTCCTTGTTTACAATAATGCTACTTAAACCGCTTTTTTGTTTGGGTAATTGATACCTGAATGCAAATCCATCATTAAATATCCGTACAACAATCCTGTACAAAAACCCTTTGCTGTTTTGTAAGTGAATAGTTGCTTCATTCGCACTATAAGCTACCTGCAATGATTTTCCGGAAACCAACTGGTATTTTTCTTGCATTATAGTGATACCCGAAACAGATTTTACCGTTGAACCTAACCCAAAATTACCGGCGTTATCACTGTTAAATCCTGTTACAGATGTGTCTACTATTACTTCGCCGGATTTGCTTACCTGGTAGCAAATTTTTCTATCATAAATACTCTGAGCATTGTTTACCAGGAAAACATTAACGGAGATATTTTTATCCGGCGAATGAAACTTTGCTGGTAATGCATTTTGTTGGGCAAATGATTTTTCACAAAAAATCATTACTAAAAAAATGGGAAGCAGTTTGTATAGCATCGAGAACTTTTTTAAATATTGAGATAATTGATAATTGTTATTGAAGTTTGATTATTGGGTGTATTTCAATGCTCACTGCTCCGGCTGCGCAACAGAAGCAGCATACACTTTTTTTAAAGAGATATTTAGTTTAAAAACAATCGGTTAGTTCGCAGCCCGTTTGACCTCACCCCCAACCCCTCTCCGAAGGAGAGGGGAGCTTGACTCTGAAAATTTGAAATTGTATTTAATTGGCCATCACTGGCGCTTGGCATTTTTTCAACATTTTTCAACATAAACAGTCATTTTGTATTAATAATAAAGATGCCTATTTCATCAATGTTTTTAAAAACGGTATTAACTCTGCTGCCATATTTTTATGCTCAGCTACATTGGGATGCCAGTCGCTGCCATTCATTTGAAAAGGACTGAAGGCAAAATAATGTACAGCCTTATCCTCTTTTTTAAACGCATTCACCACACTTTCAACATAGCTT
>Ga0209181_10009742_pt1 | contig 12592 bp, 8 predicted proteins | sample MAT05_FD_187208 | JGI IMG/M metagenome (GOLD analysis project Ga0209181, IMG submission 187208) | Freshwater microbial communities from Lake Fryxell liftoff mats and glacier meltwater in Antarctica - MAT-05 (SPAdes) (version 2) | ecosystem: Environmental > Aquatic > Freshwater > Ice > Liftoff... | reverse complement strand
AAAGGGAATACTCATTCGCTTTTTTACCAGGATTAAAAGATATGGACAATAGTATTTGCCAATAAATTCTTTGGTAAGCCTTTTCACAAGTGGAAAGCTTAACGCTTAATTCACTCGTAGTAAGGTGCGGATTCAATTTTAATATTCGCATCAGGCAAATATAGTCTTTTTAATTGAATTGTTAGCGGTTTAGTATAAAACATATAGGCATCGGTTCCGCCGTAATTTCTTTTACTCATTTTTTTTTTAATTTTATTGGTATTAATTTAGTTAATGAAGATACATAACCCAAATTTTAGAAATTTATTACACATATCCAAAAATATTTGGTGGTTTTTTGCCTGTGTATAAATTGCGGTGCCAATTTCACATTTTGGGCCCTATTTTTTAGCATTTATATATGATAGGTATTACAAAGTACCGTTTGGTGATGGCATTTATTTGATTCTTTATACCGCCGAATGTTTCCGCAATGCCAACTAACACTCCCCCGATGGTAACTAACACTCCCGCAGTGTCAACTAACACACTCCTTGTTTTAGCGAATATTATCCTTATGCTAACGCGGATGTATTAAATGTTGGCGAAGCAAATGCTAGTGTTACAGTTGTAAGTGTTCTTGCGCCCGAGGTGGCAAAACGTTACAAACAAAAGCTTATTGTTTGTAACGCTTTTGTGGTTTCGTAAAGGTTGGCGAGGAGGGTAGCTATGTGCTAATATTGTTGCGTTATTGTATTTGTAACCAAAAACTACCGCCGTGTTTTTCTACATTTTGGGTGTTTGGGTGTTGCCAAAGTGGGGCTATTATTTTTGATAATGCTTCATCCTCACTAATAAAAATACCCGGAAATATTGGTTTGTATTTGGTAGGATTTGCTAATACAAATGCGGCCAACACATATTGTTCGCTATAAAACCTGTCGCACATAAATTGCGGATAATCGTAGGGTAAATATATATCGTGTATATGCACTATTACGCCTTTTTTGAGCATCGGTAACAGTTCTAAAAAACAAACTGTGGCATCAGAGTTTGGCAAACAGCGGTGCGAATTATCAATAAACAAAATATCGCCAGCTTCTAAGGTTTCTGTAATAAAAGTATAGCTTTCAATAATCTCCAAAGGCTTGCGAATAACGGTATCAGCTAAATGGTCGATGTTAGCACGCGGAAAAGGGTCAACCGAAATAATTTGCGTTTGCAATTTATTATCAATAATACTTTTTCGTGCCACTTTTGTAGAGTTGCCCGAACCTATTTCAATATAATTCTTGGGTTTAAAGTGGTTTAGCATTGTATACAATGCAACAATATCAAGGCCTGGCAAAAACTCATTGTTCCAAGCGGGTTGGTTTTCGTCTTTTTCGTTTGCGGTAGTTTTTATGTTGGCAAATGTGTTTTGATGCGAAAGAATTTCAGCTAAAAAATTTTCGTAAATGCTTCTGTTTTCATTAATAATTTTATACAACAAAGGGTGTGGTTTCAAACCATAACCGTATCTCGGCTTCATATCAACCTTGTATTCTAATATCAATTTCTGATATTTTGGTAACAGTAATTTTATGTATGTTTTAATTGTATTTGTCATGTGTTATTGTTTTGTGAATTTTAAATATGAACTTTCATTTATTGATTCTAACTTAAATATATAAACTCCATTTATTAAGTTTTCAATTTCTATTAGATTATTTGATTGTGCTAATAAACCAAATTTAATTAACCTACCTTGTGTATCAAATATTTTATATGACGTATTAATTGTAGCAAGGTTGTTAATGCATATTAAATGGTTAAAAACTTGAATACTATTATTTGATTTTACAATTTCTTTTTGCGACAGCAGATTATCAACAACTTGGGTTGTCGGGTTCAAAGTATTGTGTATAGTGTCTGATTTTATTAAATAAATATCATTAAGTCCATTACCAAACGAATTTGTTTCTCCAACCAATAACAATGCACCATCTTTTGTTTTTATTGCTTTTTTCGCAAAATCTTTACCTATACCGCCATAGCTTTTATTAAATGAATAATTACCATTAGCATCTGAATAAAATAATAATACTTCATCTCCACCATTACCAATGTTGGTGCATGGTGTATTTAATGATTTAATTGAACCTACAAAAGCGCAAGAGTTATCACCTAAAATTACAATAGAATTTACGGCATTGTTACCTGTAACACATACATTCACAAAACCTTCGTAATGCCAAATAACAACTCCGTTAGTATCTACCTTATTTACTTTTAAACACGTTATAGTATCATTTATTTCAAATGTAGCACCCAACGCTAAACTCCCATCCTCAAACCTACTAATACAACTGCCTGTTTGTTTGTTGGTGTCTACAAATTCGGATAACGAAACATTGATATCATTTGTCAAAACAGTAATGGTTGCCAAAGCTATATTGCCTAATGTATCGGTTTGGTAGGTGGTGCCAGTAGCATAGTATTTATTGGTGTTTCCTTTTATAAGTCCGCTTAAATACCAATTGTAATTATTGGCAAAATATTTACTTTGTATAACTGTACCATCGGTATTTATTATATGTAATGAAGGGCTTTTTATACCTGTAGTATCATTATCATAACTACCGCTAATAAGCAATGTACTGTCGGTGGGGTTAAGGCTTATTGCCTCGGCATAATCCCAACTACCGCTATCTATAATTTTGGAATAACGTATATTGCCGAGTGTATCAATGTTGTAATAAATAATGTTGTAATCGGCAGTAGCATTGCTATTTGTTTGTGCCAATATGCCATAACTATTGTTTAGTTTTATTATTTGTTTCGCATTTTCAACGCCATTGTTTCCAATTAATTTTTTCCAAATAGGTGTGCCATATTTGTCAATTTTAAACAACAAAATATCAGATGATTGTGCGCCGTAATTTTCAGTATTGCCTAATATTAAATAGCAATTGTTTGTTGTTTCAATAAAATCGGCAAAGCCATCGTAACCGCCTGCACCATAAATTTTTTCAAACGTATTGGGCTGCGCCACTGCCAACCCGCACACCATCATTATTAAAATTAAGTATTTCATTGTTGTTGTTATTTGTAAACCAATAAAAAATATGGTTGCATTAATTTACTGCGTTATTCTGCCCGCGGTTAACGCACTCGCCAACCACTTTAACGCCTCATATCATTTCTTGATAGGAAGTCATAAATCCAAAAGTATCAATTTCTGTGTTATAATAGCTTGCCAATGAATATTTATACTCAAAAGTATTATTTACTAAACTCCATTTTTACTTGACAGGGGTTGTTATATAAGCCAATCATTTATTAAACTTAAAAGAGATAAAAAAAACGTCGTTTTACAGATGGCTCTATGTAAAGCATTGTGTCTATTTTAATCGCAATTGCAGACTATACCGTCAGCATGGACGGAACAAGTTGTGCCTATCGTGGTTAATTGTTTTACAATAAACTCTTTATTCCTTAAATGTTATCAAACACATAAACCATAGCCCCAAAATACCCACTAATGGCATAATTTGCTACTCCCAATTATTTTACTTCTATTTACATCACAAAATTAAAAATAAAATGAAAAAAATTACCCAATTAAAAAAATTAGGACTTGCCATTTGCACACTTTCAATGAGTGCGGCTACAGCGCAATTTTCTTTTACCAACTCAAATAATTTACTCACGCAAAGCAATATGCGCAGTGGTAATTCTATTTCGGTTGTTGATGTTAACTTTGATGGTTTAGATGATATTTTGCGCATGCAAAATTCAAGAGAACTACACTTAGAGTTGCAACAAAAAAACGGAACATTTACCCACTTTAATTTAGGTAATGTTTCGGGTAGCAATGTGTGGGGCATGGCAGCCGCCGATGTTGACCACAATGGCTGGGTTGATGTGGTTACAGGCCCAAATGGCTCATGTTACCTAGTAAAACTATTCGGAAACAATGGTGTTGTAACTACCACAACTACTACTCTTACGTCATCAAGTTTCTTTGTGCAAAACATAACTTTTGGTGATTTTAATAACGATGGTTGGGCCGATGTTTTTGTGTGCGACGACAATGCGTATGCAAAAATTTATGCCAATGATGGTACAGGTAATTTAAACCCAAATGCAACGCTTATGAATACGCATTTAAACCCTACTTTATTTTACGGTAACGACCCTGCAGATTCGGGCAATTACGGTAGCGTTTGGTTAGATTTTGACAACGATGGCGACTTAGATTTTTTTGTTGCACACTGCCGTCAAACATCAACAGGCAATACTGACGTGCGCCGCAAAGATTGTTTGTTTGTAAACGATGGCACATACCACTTTACCGAACAAGCCGCTATGTATGGAATAGAAGTAAGTGACTTTAAACAAACCTGGACATCAAGCTTTGGCGACATTGACAATGATGGCGACTTTGATTTATTTGTTACTAACCACGGCGAAGCTTCGCAATTGTTTGAGAATAATGGCACCGGACATTTTACGGATATAACAGCAAACTCTGGCATTTCTGTAAACTTTGATGCTATTGAGTCGGAGATGGAAGATTTTGACAACGACGGCTTGATTGATATTTTAATTACTGAGAATGGCTACCTATTTTACCACAACAATGGCAATAAAACTTTTACACGAGTTAACAATGTTTTTCCAGCATTGGGTGGTATGTTATCATTCGCAATGGGCGATATGAACCACGATGGGGCAATAGATATTTTTTCTTCTTACGGGAGTGTATATAACTCGCCATCTGCAACCGATAATGATGTGTTGTATTTGAACGACAAAAACAACAATAACTTTATTACTTTTGACTTGGAAGGTACTACAAGTAACAAAGGTGCATTAGGTGCACGTGTTACTATTTACGGTGCATTTGGCAAACAAATACGCGAAGTAAGGGCGGGCGATAGTTATGGCACAAGCAACTCATACCAATTGCACTTTGGTTTAGGTGGCAATGCTACCATTGATTCTGCAAAAATTGATTGGCCTTCGGGCATCAAAAAACATTTTACCACATTGGCTGCTAACCAATTTGTAAGCGTTGTAGAAGGTGGCTGTTCAATTGAGAACAATGTGTTGCCAAGTAATTTTGCAATTTGCAATGGTGTGGCATCAACGCTTACTGCACAACCTGGGTTTACAAGCTATTTATGGTCAACAGGTGCAACCACGCAATCAATATCAGTTACTGCGGCAGGTAATTATTTTGTAGAAGTTACCAATGCCGCTGGTTGTGTAAATTTATCAGTAAAAGTAGAAGTAGAAGCCGACCCTATTCAAACGCCAGTAATATTTACAACCAATGGCGAAACCGAAGTGTGCGAAGGTTCTTCAGTTGAGCTTGTTGGCCCTTCAGGTTTTACAAGTTATACTTGGAGCAATGGGCAAACCACTCAGAATATTTCGCCAAGCGTAACAGGTAATTATACACTTACAATTCAAGGTATTTGTCAAGCATTTACAAGTTTACCATTGAGCATTATTGCACACCCATTAGCCAGTTTAACTACCCAACAAAATGTAAGCATACCCGACTATAATAATGTGCAGTTAACCGCAACATCAAATGCCTCAACTGTAAATTGGTACAACACCCCAACAGGAGGTTCGGTAATTGGTACTGGATTTAGCTTTAATGCCAATGTAATTTCAGATACTACTTTTTACGTTTCAGCTTCCAACTCATTTAATGGCTCTACAGGCTTTGGTGGTATTGCAACAGCCACAACCCAAAATCAATATAGCTCTGATGCAACTAAAACTTATAAAATGATTTTTGATGTAACCAATCAGTGTAAATTATTAGCATTTAATGTTTCAACCGACAGACCAGGTTTTAGAAAATTTGATTTGTATGATGCTGCAAATAATTTAATACACACCACTACTGATAGCATAGGCAATGGAACTACAACTGTGCAACTAAATTGGGAACTTAATGTTGGTACAAATTATTATATAGCTACCGATACATTGGTAAACATAAATATACCTAATTGGAACAACAAAGGGCCACGTTTAGTAAGAAACAATAATGGTGTAAACTACCCTTACAACGTGAGCAACGCCTTGAGCATAACAGGCAGTGACCAAGGTTCGCTGTATTACTATTATTATTACAACATGCAAGTTCAAAATTATGGTTTAGTATGTGCTACACCACGCTTGCCAATTGTAATTGATGCAGCAACATCGGTAACAGAAGTAAGTAGTAATAATGATATTGCATTGTATCCAAATCCGGCAAATGATGTATTAAATATTAAGCTAAAAAACTTTACAAATTCAAGAATTACTATTTATGATAACACATCAAGAATAGTAAATACAGTAAAAGTAAATGCTACTACAACTACTGTGAATACTGCTAATTTAGCAAAAGGTATTTATTTTGTTGAGATAACAAATAATGGCAACAGAACAACAAAAAAACTAATTGTTCAATAACAATTTTACCATATAAAATAACAGCCCCAGAATTAATTTTCTGGGGCTGTTTTGTTGTTTATTAGAACTAATTTTAGCACATTATATTGTAGTGATTTAATGCACTAATAATGCGAATAAAGGGTTGGATAATATGCCGATTTTATTGGGCTGCGGGCATGCCTGTCTCCCGAAAAGTTGGGACTCAACAGGGATTATTAATTTGTGTTTGTTTTTATTTGTATTAATGAGGCTTCGCGTACCTGCCTTTGCAGGAATGACGGTGGTGTTAGACGTACTATGTTACTAAAAAAATTCCAACCCTTAATTCGCATCAATAATAGACATCTTTCCAAATCAATACCAGTATAATTTTCAACACAGAACCACATGAAACAAAACCTCTGTAAACTCTGTGTTAAGAATTTTAATTAGGAAAAATAGCTAATAGGTAACGCAAATGGCACAGGGGTTTATTACTTAATTACCGTAGAAGAATCAGTTTGAAATACCAAAAATATTTCTTCATTGTTCTTTTTCATTAAATACTTTTCGCGTGCAAAACGTTCTAACTCTTGCGCATTGTTTTGAAGAGAATATATGGTTGCTTTGTTCTTTGAAATTTCGTTTTCGTAAAACATTTTTGTTTGTTCTAACTCATGCAACTGCGCACGCAACTGGTATTGTGTTATCAAATCATACCTATCAAAAAACGTAATCATTACCACCAAAAATATAAGTGAAACAAGGTATTTATTTGTGAATAATTGAATTAAATATTTTTTCATCTCCATCTATTTTTTACAAACATAAAATAATTTGCAACCCAATTTCTACCGCCACAAATTTTTAATTAAAAGCAATTTGTTAACAATTGAATTAGGTTATTCCCTTGGCCAACAAAACTTGTTGGCTTTGCATTTTAATGCGAATTAAGAAACCAAAATTTATTAACTCATCCAATTTACTTTAGCTTCGGCATTCCATTTGGTAGTTGCTTTTTTATTTTGAGTCCAAAACTCAATTGAGCTTTTACCCGTAATGTCGCTACTTCCAAATTTAGATTCATTCCAACCACCAAATGAAAATGGTTCGCGTGGAACAGGCACACCAATGTTTACGCCAATCATACCAGCGCTTGCACGTTCAATTACTTGTTTTGCAATGCCACCATTTTGTGTAAATACTGCTGCTGCATTACCGTAATTGCTACTGTTTTCAATGCCTATGGCTTCATTCAAATCTTTGGCTCTTATAATAGAAATTACAGGCCCAAAAACCTCTTCTTTTGCAATTTTCATGTCGGGTGTTACATAATCAATAATAGTTGGTGCTACATAAAAACCACCTTCTTTGCCTGCTACTGTTGCGCCACGGCCATCAACCAAAATTTTTGCACCCGCTTTTTCGGCTTCCGTTATGTAATTTTCAATGCGTGCTTTTGCTTCGGCACTAATTACAGAACCAAGGTTTATACCCGGAATTATTTTACGTGCTTCCACACACATCAAATCAATAATGTGCTGTACATTGTCAACCCCAACCATAACGGCAGCAGCCATACAACGCTGGCCACCACAGCCACTCATGCTTGCCACAACATTGCTAGCCGTCATTTCTAAATGCGCATCAGGCAAAACAATTAAATGGTTTTTTGCACCACCCAAAGCCACACATCTTTTTAAATTAGAAGTAGCACGTATGTAAACCAATTTCGCAATTTTTGTAGAACCTACAAATGATACAGCCTTAATATCCGGATGGTCACATATTGCTTCCACAATTTCTTTTCCGCCATTTACAATATTAAAAACACCATCGGGCAAGCCAGCTTCTTTCAATAATTCGGCCATTTTAATTGCACTTAAAGGCACAATTTCTGATGGTTTTAAAATGAAAGTATTGCCAAGTACAATTGCATTTGGCATTGTCCAATGTGGCACCATATTCGGAAAATTGAATGGTGCAATTGAAGCTACAACACCAATTGGTTTGCGTTCAATACGGCACTCAACACCTTTACTAACTTCTTGTATTTCATTGGTTACAATTTGTGGCAATGATACTGCAAACTCACACAGTTCCATGCTTTTATCAACTTCTGCAACCGACTCATCGTAGGTTTTTCCATTTTCTAAACTTACTAATTTTGCCAATTCATCTTTGTGTTTTTCTAGTAAAGTTCTGTACCTAAAAAATATTTGAACACGTTCTTTTAGTGTTACTAAACTCCAAGTTTCATACGCTTTTTTTGCGGCGGCAACTGCCACATCCAAATCGGCATAGGTGCTAAGCGGAACGGTTGATATTACTGAGCCATCAAGCGGACAAACAACATCTAAAGTTGGTGCATGTGAGGCAACGAATTTACCATCAATAAAATTTTTTATTGATGGATTTTGAGTAAGTGTTTGCATTGTCTGTAATTTTATTTTCTGCAATTTATGAATAATTCTTAGGTAAAAAAATAAAGAGAAAATAACTCAATGTTGTCAAAATTAGAAGTGAAGATATTTCAAAATATTATACACTATTCGTTCTACTTTTCAAATAGTAATTCTACTATTGCTAAAATAATAATTATGTATGCAAGCAATAAAAAGTAAAAAAATTATTACTCCCCAAAAAATAGTTGACGGATATTTAGTATTTGAAAATTCTAAAATTATTGATGTGGTCGCGGCCGATAATTTCAATTCTAATATTACCATTATTGATGTTGGCGAAAACATTGTAATGCCCGGTTTAATTGATTGCCACGTGCACATAAATGAGCCCGGACGGACGAACTGGGAAGGTTTTGAAACAGCAACAATGGCAGCCGCTGCAAGCGGTATTACAACATTAATTGAAATGCCATTGAATGCAAGCCCGGTTACAACAAACGTAAATAACTTTGATATAAAATTGGCAGCAACAAAAGGCAAACTGCATGTAAATTGTGGTTTTTGGGGTGGCGTAATTCCATCAAATCTAAACGATTTAGAACCTCTTTTAAATGCCGGAACATTTGGGTTAAAAGCTTTTTTAACGCATAGTGGCATTGATGAATTTCCGAATGTTACTGAAGAAAATTTATTGTATGCAGCCAATATTTTAGCAAAACACAATAAACCATTGTTGGTGCATTGTGAGTTAGACGAATTAAATACAGAGGCACAAAACTTACTTCTTCAAAACCCTACAAGCTACAAAGCTTACTTGGCATCGCGGCCTAAAAGCTGGGAAAATAAAGCAGTTGAGTTGATGATAAATATTTGTAGAAAAACCAATTGCCACGTTCATATTGTGCACGTTTCATCGGCAGAAGCTTTGCCATTAATTGAAGCAGCTAAAAAAGAAGGACTAAAAGTTACTGCCGAAACTTGCCAACACTATTTATTTTTTGATGCTGAAAATATTACGGATGGAGACACAAGTTTGAAGTGCGCACCGCCAATAAGAGAAGCCGCAAATAATATTTTGCTGTGGCAAGCACTTAAAAATGGTGTACTGGATTTTGTGGTTACCGACCACTCACCTGCGCCACCAGAGTTAAAAGAAATTGAATCGGGTAATTTTGCGAAAGCTTGGGGCGGCATAGCTACCCTGCAATTCGCGCTGTCTGCTTTTTGGACTAAAGCATCACAAAAAGGATTTTCTGTATCGGATGTGGCAAAATTAATGAGTGAAAATGTGGCAAAATTTATTGGATTAAATAATACAAAGGGGAAGTTAGAAAAAGGATTTGATGCCGATTTTTTTATTTGGGATTCCAATTCAAAATTTATTGTGGAAGAAAAAAACATTTTACACAAACACAAAGTAACACCTTACAAAAATTTAGAATTAAGCGGCAAGGTGTTATCAACTTATGTGAACGGAAATTTAGTGTATGAGCACAATAAATTTAATAGCTTAAACAATGGTTTTGTGCTACGAAAAAAATAATAAAATTGTTTACATATTTTGCAACAAGTTGTTAACATTGCCGTACAAAGATTTCTATTTTAATAACTTTTTAATATTTATGAAAGTAAAAGTATTTTTCGTTTCGTTTCTCCTATCCATATTTTTTGTGATTACTTCGGTGTCTTTTTCATTTGCCCAAGGCACAATTGCCGTTTCGATGGATATTCCAAGATATATAAATCCGGGTTCGGAACTAACCGTAAACATGTCTGTTGAGCGCGGGGTAACTGAAGGTTATGTAAAAATAGAGGAATTTTTCCCAATTGGTGTTGTAATAATTCCGGTAGAGGTGTTAGATGCCCAATTTTCATTTACACAAAATTACCTAACCGTTGTTTGGAAAGACATTCCGAAAGCGGATAAACTAAAGATAAAGTTCAAAATGCAAGTGCCATCAACGATGCAAGGAGTCGCAAAAATTGAAGGTCGGGTAAATTTTTTAGATAATAATAAACTAATGCGCGAAAATTTCGAAGATTTTATTGTACATTTTCAAAGTGATGAAGCAGAGGAAGAGGTTAAAACACCAATTGAAACTCCGAAAAATGTAATTGTTGGCGAAGCAAAAAAATCGAAAGGCAGCATTGAAAAACAAGCAAAAGGCGCATTGGTAATAACCCTTGCCGCCAAAAGAAATTATACCGTAACTAATGAAAATGAAATGTTAGTGCAAACCGAAATTGAACAAAGTAATTTGCAAGGCTTTTTAAAATATGAAGATTTTATTCCAATGGGTTTCAAGGTAAAAAGTGAATCAACAAGTGGTAGTACATTTTCATTTATTGAAAACAAAGTGAAATTTGTTTGGAGTGAAGCACCTAAAGACAGTAAAACCACAGTTTCTTACAAACTTATTAGAGATGGCAACGATGCGAAAAAATTAATATTGGAAGGCACTTTGCAATATTTAGACAATGGCGAATCTAAGGCAATTGCCATTAAAGATGAAGATATTAATTTTGCTTTTAGCAAAACAGAAACTCCTTCGCCTACTGCAAATACTGAGAAAATTAAAACCATTGATGCAAAGGATAATTCGAAACCCAAACCAACTGAAAACAAAACCATTGGAAAAGAAATTGTAAAAAATGAACCGAAACAAGTTGCTGCAAAAGTTGCAAAAACAACCAATGAAAAAGGCTTGGTATATAAAGTACAAATTTGCGCTACACAAAATAAAAGTGAAGCCTCAAAAGTATCGGTTGAGTTTGGAATTACAGAACCAATAGAGGCCGAAATGCAAGATGGTTGGCACAAATACACCATTGGCAGTTATCCAAATTATGATGATGCAAAACAATTTCGCGACTCAAAAAGCAGCATACCTACAAGTCCATTTGTAACAGCATACTATAACGGCAAACGCATATCGGTGCAGGAAGCAATGATGATAAGTAGCCAAAAATTAATGAAGTAAATTTATGCCTAAATCTACTAAGTGATTTTATACATATAAATGGTTAACTGCCAGATTTTACAAATACTAAACGGTTGTTAATCATTTGCTTTTTGCAATGCGGTATGCCACATCGGAGGCAAAATATTTCCCCCACATGGAACTTCGTTTTGATAACGTAATTAACATACCTAAAGTTTTGAATAACCGCTGTGTTATTGTATGGGTGCAACTGCTTTTGTGAAATCCTTACAAAGTAGTGTGTTCTTTAAACTACTTATATACTTTACTACGCGTGGGATTGGGTGCGGGAAAATTATCCACTGCTTTTACACTTACTCCATTAGTCCATACGCCTGAATGTTTATTGTTTACAATAGTTGCAGTATTAGTATTTTGTATTGAAGTGCGTGTTATTTTATAGACAAAATTTTGATTAATAGGTGTATTTTATTTTGCAAATACGTTCAATACTTTTGGGTTTATAAATATCGCAACATAATGTATAAACAGTAACGGTAGGGCAAATAACAATACCACCATTGCGTAAACATTCAACAACTTTTTGCAAGTTACGTTCGTCCGGATTGGATGGGTTGAAGTTGATAATCTTGTTAAAGAAATAACATTTGTGAGTGTGCTGTAAAGTGGCGCACTTGTTGGGTTTACAAGCAAAACGTAACTATTGGGTAGCAAGGTATAGGCTGGTAATATTTTAGTAGCAGTGCCAACAACCAACTTCCAATCTTGCATATTTATTGTGTGTGATGATTTGTTGTAAAGTTCAATATATTCAGCATCGGGCAAACCAACAGTTGGTGT
>Ga0209181_10009737_pt1 | contig 12600 bp, 9 predicted proteins | sample MAT05_FD_187208 | JGI IMG/M metagenome (GOLD analysis project Ga0209181, IMG submission 187208) | Freshwater microbial communities from Lake Fryxell liftoff mats and glacier meltwater in Antarctica - MAT-05 (SPAdes) (version 2) | ecosystem: Environmental > Aquatic > Freshwater > Ice > Liftoff... | reverse complement strand
CGCTGGCGCATTGGCAGCGGCGGCGGCAAGGTTGTGAATGATTCCGTCCGGACGACCGGCAGCGGCGACGCCACCTCCGGTGGATGGACGCTTGGCACGACCGCCGGGCAGCAGACACTCCAGGCCACCGCCGACGGCATTCCCGCCGTCACCTTCGTCGCCACCGCGACGGCCGGTCCGCTGGCGCGGCTCACGCCGGTCAGCATCGGGGATCAACAAGCCACGGTGAATACGCCCGTGCCGTCGCTGCCCGCAGTGCGCGCCGAAGATCAGTTCGGCAACCCGGTCGCAGGCACCCCGGTGGTCTTTGCCATCGTGCAGGGCAACAGTGTAATTCTGGGGGCGCAGCAGGCGAGTAACGAGCTGGGTATCGCCGCGGTCGGTGCTTGGACGACCGGCACCGCTATCGGCCAGCAGATCGTGTTGGCCACGGCCGCCGGCGCGCAGCCGGCCGCCTTCAGTGTCAACGCCGTGGCCGGACCCGCCGTCGATCTCGTGAAGTTTGTCGGAGACAATCAGCCTGGTGTCGCCAATATCAACCTCTCCACGCCCCCCGGCGTGCGCGTGGTCGACTCCTTCGGCAATCCCGTCGGCAATGTGCCTGTGGTTTTCACGCCGGGCCCGAACTCCGGCACAGTGACCGGCAGCACAGTCATCACCGATCCAGCCACCGGCACGGCGTTCGTGGGCAGCTGGCGGCTCGGCACCGCGAACACACAGACACTCGTTGCCACCAGCTCGGTCCTCCCCAACAAGTCGGCCACGTTCACGACCACCGTGACGCTGTCGGCCTTCAACGTGGACGTCCGCTTCGTCGGTGACGCCTCCCTGCCGGTGCGCACGGCGTTCGCCAACGCCGTCGCCAAGTGGCGGCAGGTCATCGTGGGCAGCATTGGGACCATCGCCAACGTGAACATCCCCGCCGGCCCGGCAGCCGAATCCTGCATCGATTGGTCGCCGGCACTGACCGGGACGGTGCAGAACACCGTGATCTTTGCGCGCATCGACTCCATCGACGGTCCGGGCACAGCCGCCGAGGGCAACATCCTCGGTCAGGCCAGCCCGTGCTATGTGAACACCAGTGCGATCCCATTTGTCGGCTTCATGGAGTTCGACAAGTACGACGTGGATCTGCTCGTCGCGCGCGGGCAGTTCGAAAAAGTCGTGCTCCACGAGATCGGGCACGTACTCGGCATCGGCACCATCTGGAATTTCCGCCGATCGCTGCTCAATACGTCGATCCCGAACGACCCGTACTTCGAGGGGAGCGCCGCGCGCGCACAATTCGCGGCCATCAATACGCTCACCTTTTCCGGGAATCCGGTGCCGGTGGAAAACACCGGCGGCGCCGGCACCGCGAACTCGCACTGGCGCACGTCGGTCATGGGGCGCGAGTTGATGCAGGGCTTCGCAGTCAATCAGGTGCAGCCGCTCAGCCGCATCACCGTGGGTTCGCTGCAGGATTTGGGCTACACCGTGAACTTCGCCGCCGCCGATGCGTTTTCACTGACGGCCGCACTACGCAGCGGCTTCGGATTCGACGCGACCTCGGGCATACCATACCGAGACGTCGTGCCCGACATCGAGATCAAGCAGCGACGCGCCGATGGCAGCATCGTGCGCGTACCGCGAGAGCAGCGCTAGAAAAACAGGAGCTTCAGGGTTTCGTGTGGGTGAATCCTGGCGACTCTCCTGAGATGCACCTACACGAAATCCCGACGAGCCGCAAAACAGCACCGCTACCGGGGGGTGTTCACGGAGCCGCCGGTCAGCGCCAACCAGCACATGAGCGCGACGTCCGTGGGCAGCGCGATCGACTCGCGCAGCATGTACTCGATCGCCATCGCACGATTGGCCGAGATCGGGCTCGTACGCGTCGGCGACGGCAATGGACGAAGGCCATGCAACCGCGCAAGCACGTCGAGTCGGAGCATGTGAAACGGGTCGCTCACCATCAGCACACTGGGGCGACTTGGCATCGTGTCACGCACCGCGGCCGGAAGCGAGTCACGCCATGCCTTGAGCAACTCGGCCGCACCTTCCACGGACGCCAGTGACGTGCGCCCGGCCGGCTCCAACAGAATCGCCTGCGCGGGTACACCGCGACGCACGAGGTACCGTCGCCCTGCCGCCGCTTCGCTGATCAGATCGCCCGGTCGACGGCCACCGGTCAACACCACGCGGGCGGCCCGATCGTTCTTCCACAGCGCCAGCGCATGATCGAGGCGGGCGCGAAGCACTGGCGAGGGGCGTCCACCATACTGCGCGGCACCCAGAACCACGATCGCATCGGCACGTCCCTCGGCCGCTCGTCGCGACCAGCCGAAGATGACGGCCACACACAGCACCCACCCCGTCAGCGCCGCGCCGATGAGCCGAGGAATGGATGGGGGTCGATATCGCCGACGAGCTACGCGTTCCATGCTGCCAAACTACTGCATACGCACCCACGGCGACGACACCACGTTGTGCGGCCTGCGGTGTGACTACAACGTCACGACTGTGCCGGGCGCCGGGATATCCACCGTGAAGTGATCCGCCCGCAGCTGGTCGGCGAAGGCGGTCTGCGCTGGCTGTTCACCATGCACCAGATACACATGCGGCTGATTCCGGCCGTCGGCCGCACCGCCGTCACGAACCGCTTTCAGCCAAGCGTGGAGTTCGGTGCGGTCGGCATGTGCGCTGTAGCCGTTGAGCACTTCCACCTGCGCGGCCAAATCGACCTCGTCGCCGAAAATCTTGATGATCCGGCGTTGCTCCAAGATACGGCGGCCCAGCGTGTGTTCAGCCATGAAGCCCACGATGAGGATCGTATTGAGCGGATCGCTGGCCCCGGTGCGCAGATGGTGCAGAATGCGCCCCGATTCCACCATCCCCGAAGCGGCAATGATCACCATGGGGCCGTGCATGGTGTTCAGTGCCTTCGATTCTTCCACATCGCGCGTGAACTTGACGAGGGGGAAGTCGAACAGATCGTTCGTATGACGAATCAGATCTTCGCTGTGGTCGAACACTTCCGGGTGCATCGCGAACACCGACGTCGCCGCGGTCGCCAGTGGCGAGTCGATGAAGATCGGTAGCGTTGGAATCTTGCCGGCCCGATGTAACTCATGCAGGTCATATACCAGCTCCTGCGTGCGTCCCACCGCGAAGGCAGGAATCAGCACGCGCCCGCCACGAGCGGCCGTTTCGCGCACCACCCGTCCGAGCTCTTCGCGCGCACCCTGCACCGATTCATGATCGCGATTGCCATACGTGCTCTCACACAGAATCACGTGAGCGCCACCGGTGGGCGGTTCGGGATTGCGGATGATCGGGAGATCGTGGCGTCCGATATCGCCGGAGAAGACCACGCGGCGAAACGCCTCGCCTTCACGCAGCTCCAGCACGACCGACGCGCTACCCAGAATGTGTCCGGCTTCCGTGTACATCGCGCGCACACCGTCGGTGACGTCGAACCACTTCCGGTACGGCATGCCGATCATCTGCTCGAGCGTACGAGTCGCGTCCTCCACGCGATATAGGGGTTCGGCATGCGGCCGACCGTGCCGCTCGAGAAATTCGGCGTCCTTTTCCTGAATATGCGCCGAGTCGGCGAGCATGAGGGCGCAGAGGTCACGGGTGGCGCTGGTGGCCCAAATGGTGTTCTTGTAGCCCTGCGCCACAAGGTAAGGCAGGCGACCGGCGTGATCGATATGCGCGTGCGATAGCACCACCGCGTCGATTTCGCTCACCGGCAGCGGCAGCTTGGCGTTCTTCTCACGGCTTTCGCTGCGCCTGCCCTGAAACAACCCGCAGTCCAGCAGCACCGTGCGCTGGCCGACGCGGAGGATATGGCACGAGCCCGTGACTTCCTGGGCGGCGCCGGAGAACTCGATCTGCATACTCGCCTGATCCTGAGGTTGGAATGTCATTCGCCGCGGCGTCACCGCCAGCACTCACCCCACCTCGCCGGCGTCATGAGTCGGCCAAGATGGACTCGGCGTTTCACGAACCCGTGCGCGTGGAGGACTTGAAGGTGCTTGGAGACGTTGGCTTGCCCGAGTCTGCTACTCGCGACCAATGGAACGACACCAGGTGTCAACGTGAATCGACCCATCTCGACCTCTCATGGTCCGATCATTTCCCCGTCAAGTCAACGAAGGGGGCCGCGCGACAGGCACGACCCCCAAATCTTATGCGCGCGATCGTCTGATGGACAGGGAGCGGATACAACCAGTCGCCACACGTGTCTTGATCGATACGCCGTCATTTTCCGAGCGTCGGGAGGCACCACACACTTACCACTCGCGGTACATCGGCCACTCCGCTATCGACCCGATGTGTGCGCGATGCACGAGATGCCGTCCGTACTCGAACAGTGCTGCAATGAGACGTGTAATGAGGATGTGCATGATCTCTCCTGAAAGAGCGAAGAGTGACAAGCTGAGAGCGTTGTGCTTCGAGCGCTCAGCTCTGAGCTCCGAGTTCCCCGGACGACCGTAGGTCGCGACGCGCCAGCAATTTCTGCAGCGACTGACGATGCAGCCCGAGCGCACGCGCCGTGCGGGCGATGTTCCCGCCGTTGCGCGCCAACGCCGCTCCGAGGAACGCACGGTCGAACTCCCGCAGGGCGCGCTCGCGCGCTTCCACGAACGGCAGATCGGCGGATTGCTCCATGATCGACATCGCGCGCATCGGACGCTGCTTCGTGAGATTCGCTGGCAGGTCGCACGGGCAGATCTCCACGCCGTCGGCCATCACCAGCGCGCCTTCGATCACATTGCGCAGTTCGCGCACGTTGCCCGGCCAGTCGTAGTTCAACAGAATTTCGCTCGCGTCGTCGCTGATCCGGCGCGCCGGCAAGCCATGACGCTCGGCGAATACGTGCAGGAAGTGACTCGAAAGCAACGCCACATCGGACTTGCGGTCGCGCAGCGGCGGTAGCCCCAGCGAGATCACCTTCAAGCGGTACAGCAGATCCTCACGGAAGCGCCCATCGGCCACCATCTCGTCGAGCGGGCGATTGGTGGCCGCGATCACGCGCACATCCACGCGCGTGGTCTTCGTACCGCCGACCCGCATCACCTCGCCACTCTCGAGTGCCCGAAGTACTTTTGCCTGCGCCAATGGGCCAAGGTCGCCGATTTCGTCCAGGAAGAGCGTGCCGCCGTGTGCCGCTTCGAACAGGCCGCCGCGATCCTTCACGGCTCCTGTAAACGCGCCGCGCGTATGGCCAAACAGCTCACTTTCCACCAGCTCCGAGGGCAACGCCGAGCAGTTGAGCGCAATGAACGGCTTATGACGCCGGGCGCTTTCATCATGCAGCGCGCGTGCGACCAGCTCCTTGCCGGTGCCGCTCTCGCCACCCACCAAGACCGTCACGTCCGTACGACCGACGCGCGCAATCATCCGGAACACATCCCGCATCACGGGTGTCGTGCCGTACATGCCGCGGAATTCGCTGATTTCGGCGTCCGGCTCCGGCGTCGTTTCCACGCGCAAGGTCGTCATGGCGTCAGCACGGCGCAGGAAGGCGATCACGTCGTCACGCCGCACCGGCGTATCGAGATAGTCGGCAGCGCCGCGCTCGAATGCGGTGATCGCTGCGTTGGTGGCGCCGGGCGCGGTCGCCATCGCCGTCAGCAGCGTCGGGTGCACTTCGTGCAGTTCCTCGAGCAGACGGAACCCATCGTTTCCCGGAAGCTGCTGGTCGGCGATCACTACATTGATCTCGGCCCGGGTGATGATCTCACAAACACCAGTCGCCTGCGCGGCGTGTAGTAGCTCGCGACCGTCTGCCTCCACGATGACGCGCAGGGCATCCACGAACGACATACGTTCGCTGACCACGAGAATGCGCATCGGGGTGGACGGGTGGACGGAACTTCCTCGAGCGGCAATGCGAAGGTGACGCTCGCGCGCGGCTGGAGAGCGCGGCGCCGCCAGTGCGCTGCGGACCTGCGTTGACGGATCGACGTGATACAGCGCGACGTGGCTCATTTGTGAAATCTCGATTGGACAGCGTCCCGAAAGCGTGCTGTCTGGTAGTGGACGTACGGGGCGCAGCGGTGAACCACCGCGCTCACGTGCTACAGATCACAGATCACAGGTCGAAGATCAGGAAAACAAAAAGGCGCGATGCCTGCTCTGAATGAGAGCGAGACTTCGCGCCTTCAACTCCGGGATCGGTATCCCGTCGCCAAGGTTGGATCGATCTAGCGATCCTGATGTCGTCCTGACCGGCTGCTACTTTGAAACGGTGCGGCTAACGCTCTGTTGTCACAAACCGTCACTGCACCGGCTTCCTTAACTGAATTATTGCGCTCCCTGGCCGATTGCGCAAGAGCAAACTATCACAGAGTGTGTCGGAGGTCGCATACGAGTGTGCAGAACTCCCGGAAGTCTCCACATCGACGCCTCTTACTATGCATTATACCAGCTTGACCAGGAGTTCCAAGCGGTGACGTAAGTCGCCGAGCGTCTTGGACTTGAATGCACCCTTCGTCTCTTCGAGCACGGCGATCGTCTCTTCTACGGCCGCTTGAAGCTGCGCGCCACGCGGGCAGTTCATGATCTGACAGGGGTGCGATTGCAGCGTGTGTTGTCCCGACAGCGCGCGTCCCAGCTGTTCGAGATCGGTCAAGGAGCCCATCACATTGCGCAACGTCAGCGCTAGAAACGTATCGACGCCCTGACCATCCGTGGCCAGCCCCACCGGCTGCGCCTCCACCTGCGAGCGATACTCGCGCAGCCGCGCCTCCGCACTGTGCATCGCCTGATACGAGCGAAAGCGGGCAACTGCACTCGTGACGCGCTTCAACAGCTCCGGGAAGTGCACCGGCTTCACCAGATACGCGGCAACCGGGAGTTCAATCGCCGCCACCGCCGACCGGACCGATGGGAATCCCGTGAGAATGATGATCGGCAGTCCGCCGCTCAAGTGCGCGACCTGCTGCACCAGATCCAGATCCGCGTTCCCCGGCATTTCCAGGTCCGTGATCAGGAGATCGTACGTCGCGGCCGAGATCGCGGCCAGCGCCGATCCGGCGTCTTCGACCGTATCGACCGTAAATCCTTCCTGTCGCAGCAATTCAGCAGTCGCGTGGAGAAACGTGGGCTCGTCATCGGCAATCAAAATTCGTCCGCGACTCATCGCAGTACTCCAGTATCAAAAGGGGTCATCGGCAGGCGGACTTCGAATTCAGTCCCGCCCTGTGGCCGATCATGTACGACAATAGTGCCACCAACAGCCTGAACAGACTGCCTGACCAGCGAGAGACCGATACCCATACCGCCCGTTTTCACGGTGCGATCCTTCGTGCTGAAGAACGGATCGAAGATGCGCTGTCGGATCGCCTCCGGAACACCGGGCCCCTCGTCGGTCACTCGTAACACGCACTCGTCCTGCTCCACCACGGCCGTGACCGTGATCGTACCACGTGACGGTGACGCGTCGAACGCATTCTGTACGAGATTGTACATCGTTTGTCGAAGAAGCGCATCGGGCACCGGCACCAGCGATGGCGCGCGTGACAGATCGGTCACGATTTTCACCTGACGGACACGATTCACCTGTTCGAGAAAACTCACCGCGTCGGTTACCGCGAGAATCACCGACGATTGGGCGATCATCGACTGGTCGGGGCGGTACGTCTCGTAGAGCTGCCGTGTGATCGCGGCAATTCGCGCAATTTCCCGCTCGATTGCGCCCACGAACCGGTAGTGCGGATGATCTGTGGGAATCGACCCGGAAATCAACAGAAACGCATTCTGGATACCGGCGAGCGGATTGTTGATCTCATGCGCCACCCGCGCCGCGAGCTGCCCCATGGTGGTGAGGGCACCGATCTCACGCAACGATTCCTCGGCCCGTTTACGTACCGTGAGATCGCGCCCCTCTACCAACACCTGCACGACGCGATCCTCATGGTCCAGAATCGGCTTGAGCGAAAAATCGATCGTAACCACGCGATCAGCTGGGCGTCCGATCTGGACTTCGAATCGATTCGTGTCGCCGGCTCGTGCTTTTACGAATCGATCCTGCACACGCTCGCCAGTGACCGTGTCGTCAGCCCACCACGGTGCCAACCAGAACGGTACGCCCGTCAGCGCGTCTACCGTGGTCCCGGCCAGCTCGCCGGTCGCACGGTTCGCTTCCAGAATACTGCCGTCGTAGTCGAGCAACAGCAGCATTTGATTCGCCGTGTCGAACATCGCGCGGAACCGACGCTCACTTTCGTCTCGCGAAGCGTCCGAGAGGGCGCGCTCCGTGACGTCGGCGGAAATGCCCAGGAGGCGGGCCGGACTGCCAGCGGCCATGCGCTCGACGACGCGGCCGCGATCGACGAGCGCATGCCATGAGCCATCTCCGGCGCGTAGTCGATATTCGCACTCGAACGCCTCGGCGCGACCGCTCACATGGGCTTCGAACGCGTGGGCGAACGCCGCACGGTCATCCGGATGAATGAGCGCGGACCAAGCGGGGAATCCACCCTTGAGCACCGATGGATCGATGCCGAGATAGCGCAGCAAAGCGGGACTGCGATGCATGGTACCACGCACCACATCGAGTTCCCACACACCATCGGTGGCCCGCTCGATGGCCCGCTGCATGCGCTGCATCCCTTCCGTGCTGGCCTGCGCCCACATCTTGCGCTGCTGCCACATGGTGACCGACAGCAACGCGGCCACCCCCATGCCCAAGAGCAACACGAGTTCGGGCAGGGTGGAACGCGACCTCCCTGAGACTTGTGATACCGACACCGTGAGCTGACGAGCTCCGAGTTGCAGCGGCGCCGTGTACTCGGGCGATACCGACGCCAAGCGGCCGGTAATGATCGAGTCGCCATTCGACACCGCGACGGCGAATCCACCCCGCATCTCGCTCGTGAACTCGCGGAGCAGCGCCGCCTCATCCAAGAGCCCGACCAGCACCGTACGTCCACGTGATGCGATGGACGGCGGCGGCCCGATCGGATACACCAACGCGATGCCCCACGGTGCGTCATGCAACGCGATGGCATGGCGCACCGATGGCGAAGGCGACGGTCGGACCGATGCCAGATCCGCGTGATACCGCCGCGAGACGAAGTCGACAAGCTGGCGGTGCACGGTCGGCGATAGCGGCAGCGTTGGGACGGCGCGTAACACGGTGCCCGTAGAATCGAGCCAGACCATGCTGACCAGTCCGTCCGTCTCATTGATCAGACGCGGGAAGATTGTGGTCCAACCCGCGTCATCGACGCCACCGGCGCCCGAGAGTAACAACGCCGCACGTCCGAGCGCGCGATCGACCGCGAGAAATTGCCGCTGTACGGCTCGATCCAGCGCGTCGGCAGCGAGCGCAGCACGGTCGCGGGTCTGCGACCGGTCCCGCGCCACCAGCGCCTGCCAGAGCACGAGCACCAGCAGCATCGTACTCGCACCGACCAGCATCGGGGCCCATCGAGGCGGCGCCTTGGTACGCGCTTCATCTGCCATGGTACGTTGAAGCAACGCGGTACCCAGCAGCAACGATGCCAGGAGGCTGTGCAACGGCGCGCGGACGACCGAGGCGGCGCCATCAGACCCCAGTATTCCAGCGAGCTGCGCCAACAGCAGAACACCGCTGCTCGCCACCAAGAGCGCCGACAACGCACTCGTAACGGTGCCTCGACGCTCCGATTGAGGAGCCGATGCCATCAGGTACAGCGCCGTGCTGTACAACAGGAACAACAGGGCCACCGACATCGGGATGTCGCGCAGTGGTGACCCGTCGCCAACCCGTGCACGGGCGAAGGCATCCAGCGCCAACGGTGTGTGTCGCCAAGCCACCAATAAGGCCATCACCGCCGCCAAGCCGCACGACACGGCCAAGCCACGGGCCAGCGCTCGTCTGCCAGCCAGTGTGGCGAGCAGGCCACCGGCGCCCGTGGCAATCACGACCGTCCCGCCCACTCGTGCCGGCGCAAACGTTTCAAACGGTTGCACAAGCCACGGGATGCCGAACAGCCAGCCCAACAGGCTTGGCACGGTCAGCATGAGCGCGGCAAAGCCAAGCCCGCGCGTAAATCGCGGATCTGATGAGAGCGGCGTGTGTTCCCTACCTTCGGCTTGCATACTGGATGGATTCTCGATGAGCTCGGCGCCCTTCGCTAGATGCAGCCGAACGGCTGCACGATTATCGAGATACGCGTCTCACGTTTCGCCGAGACGAAGCCAACGACCAAGAGTCCTATCGGCTTGTAGTCTTCCCCGAGCTGCGCCCATATCCACGTCTCAAAAAACGCTTCGAGCGTGCCGAGACCGCAGCGGATGCGTGCAAAACGTCGCAGGCGCTGGATGCAGAGGCCATGCGGAAAAGCTAACGCGCGATCGTGTTCAGGCGACGGGTCGCACCCCACAGCGTCACGGCCCCCACCAAGGGTCCGAGGCAGGCGATCAGGATGACCACCCAGCCGAGTGCGCGGTCGGTAGCGGTGCGGTGCCACCACGCGGCCTGTACGATCGTGAGCACTGCGTCGGCCGACACCGCGATCGCCAGCGCACGACTCGCGCGCCACGCGGCCCGTCGCGCCGCCGCACCCGGCACGCTTCCCCTCGCGCGAAGTGCACGAAGGGCGACGAGGAGCAGCACATCGAACAACACCCACGCGCCCTGCACCGCTGCTGAGGGAAACCATGGATGCGTAGGCGCCAGGGCCAGCAGCAGCGTCCATGGAATCAGCAGCCACTCGAGCGCATGCAGCAGCACCGCCGGGCCCCGCAGCAGCGTACGCAGGCCGAATCGCCACAACGACCCATCAGCGAACGCGCGCAGCCCATCCAGCATCGCGCGGGCACTCGATTGCTCACGCGGATACGCAAGGTAGATCGGCTCCCACCGCTGTGGACGCAGCTTCCGTTTGAACGACGCGAGTCCGTCGAAGTTGAACAACGGGCCGAGCCACCGTCTGGTGGTGCGAAGCCATCCGCTCACCGGTCCAGCCAGCGGTGCCAACCCGAGCGTAACCCACGGTACGCCATCAGCCGCCAGCGCCCGCATGGCGTGATCGACCAACAATTCCGCCGTGCCGTTCGGGGCGTCGGGATCGCGCAGCAGATGCTCCATCAACCACCCCTCACGCGCCGGGACCGGCACCATCGAGAGCAGCGCCACTGGGGCACCTCCGCGCGTCGCCACCATCGAGCGCCGTAGTGACAACCAGGCGAACGGATCGACGTCCACCAAAAACCCCATGCGCGCCATCGGCCGCGAGGCGAACCATCGGAGAATCAATGCCTGAAGCAGCGCGCGACGATTCGGCTCGCACATCGCGTCAGCGTCGACTGACTGTACCCGCACCCCCTTCGCCCGCGCGCGGCGCAGCTGCTCACGAAGCGATCGGTGGTGAGACACATCGTCGGCCCACGACTGCGGATCCCATACCGGTTGCTCGCCCAACAGCATGCGCCCGAATCGCGGCGACGCCGCGAGACTGCCCTCGGTCGCGAAAAAGCTCACGCGGCACCGCTGCGTGGCCGCGAATGCCACAAATGCCTCGGCCACCGGGATCACGTCGTGTGGGGCAGCCACAGGCTCGCCGGCCGAGACCATCGCGCCGCGCATCCGATGATACGCCACCAGTCCGCGCTCGCCGCGCTCGTCGGCCAGGAACCAATGCTCCAAACCCTGGCCGAGCGCGCGGAACGCCGTGGCCGTGCGCCCGTGGCGCTGGATCAGCGCGAGCGCACGAGCATCGTCGCGCGGACGCGCGAAAGCGGAAGCGGAGGAATCGGGCACGGAGACATCGGGATACTACCGGTACGCTGCCGGGAACGGCTACCTTCGACCACATGCCTACGTCGCCGCGCACATTCCCCACGCTCAGCATCGTGGACCACCCGTTGGTCCGGCACAAGATCACACTGCTGCGCGACCGCGCAACGCCCACCAAACAGTTCAAGGAGCTGGTGGACGAGATCGCCATGCTGATGGCCTACGAGGCCACGCGCGATCTGGCGTTGGAGCCGGTGCCGGTAGACACGCCGCTGGAGACGACCCAAGGGTGGTCGGTGCGAGGCAAAAAGCTCACACTCGTGCCCATTTTACGTGCTGGTCTCGGGATGGTGGAGGGGATTCTGCGCCTCATGCCGTCGGCGCGTGTGGGCCACATCGGACTCTATCGCGATCACGATACGCTCGAGCCGGTGGACTACTACTTCAAGGTGCCGGGCGATGTGGGCGAGCGCGATTTCCTGCTGCTCGACCCAATGCTGGCCACCGGCGGCAGCGCCGCCTCCGCGGTTACCTCGTTGAAGCGCGCCGGCGCAACGCGCATCCGCTTTCTCTGTCTCGTCGCCGCACCGGAAGGGGTGGAACGGCTCGCGCGCGAACATCCCGATGTCCCAATCCTGACCGCCGCCCTCGACCGCGAGCTCAACGAGCACGGCTACATTCTTCCGGGACTCGGCGATGCCGGCGATCGGCTCTTTGGTACACGCTGAGTACAGGGTATGGAGTCGGGAGTGAGAAGTACCCCATACGCCATACTCCCCACCCCCTACTTCGCTGTTATCAAGAGAACCACTCTCGCGGTTCGGTCCTCTGCTGATCGGCCGCTTCAAGCACCCAGGATTGCGCGATCGGTTCGGTGACCT
>Ga0209181_10009735_pt1 | contig 12601 bp, 4 predicted proteins | sample MAT05_FD_187208 | JGI IMG/M metagenome (GOLD analysis project Ga0209181, IMG submission 187208) | Freshwater microbial communities from Lake Fryxell liftoff mats and glacier meltwater in Antarctica - MAT-05 (SPAdes) (version 2) | ecosystem: Environmental > Aquatic > Freshwater > Ice > Liftoff... | reverse complement strand
ACAAACTAAACTTATCCCCATCAGCCAGGATTCCGCAATACCTGCTGCTAGGTTAGCGGCCTCAATCAATACCGGTAAAGTAAACAGAGATTCATTGGTTGCATTTGCTAAATCGTTATTGAATACACCGTATTTGTATGGTAGCACAGACCCGTTAAAAGGATTTGATTGTTCCGGATTTATTACCCACGTGTTCAATCATTTCAACATAACTGTACCACGTTCTTCCTATGATTTTGCAAATATTGGAATAAAGAAAACATTGACAACCTGCAAACCCGGAGACTTGCTGCTCTTTACCGGTACCGATCCAAATGAACGAACCATCGGGCACATAGGCATTATTATTGACAACTTAAACGGCCAGCCGTCCTTTATCCACAGCACCAGCGGAAAGGCTTATGGGGTTATCATCACTTCCATGGACAATCAATTTTACCAGGATAGATTGATGGTAGTAATAGATATTCTGTAATCCATTTTCAACAAAATTCAGGTTTCATACTATTCCAAATCAAACTGGAAAATGATGTTTTCCCGTTTCACTTTTAACCCAGATTTTCAACTGAAAAATCTGCGTTTAACTGAATACCTGCATCTCCCATTCTGACTTGCAGGAGGTCACGGATAGTTCTTTGTAACCTCAAGTATACTGTTGGCGCCGATGGTAAAGCTGGCACCTGCCATTACCATTAGGCTATAAGCAAAAGCATGTTTATTGGCTCCAATTGAAACGCTGCCATTGGCAATTACCACTTGCGTAAAAGCATCCGGCACCGAGCCTTCGGCCCAGTTGCCGGTATTAAACCAATCATTGTTTACAGTGCCTGTCCAATTGCCTTGTTTTATTCGGTTGTACACATCAGCAGGTATTTGCAATTTTGCCAAGGCACCTCCTTTCAGGAATCCAGAATTTTGAATGGCAATAATATCGCCGTTCTTGTCAAAAACAGTATGGTCTTCAAAAGTGGCTGTTGTCCATATTACACCGCCGGTGCCAAATGTAGCATCAAGGTCGCCATTCAAATCAACCTTAGCAATAAATCCTTTTGTTAGACCGCTTACAATAGCCTGGCCAAAAATCAGCAACCGGTTATTATCCTGTCCCGTCCACCTATAATTTTCAGGAATAATACTGGAAGCATCTGGCAGCGATAAAAATTTATTACCATTTGTTCCAAAGCCTGCATTTACAATACCATTCTGCGAAATCAACGTGAAATACAAACCTTTTGTAGCGTTGGAGTTGTTGTTTGACGCATATTCGGATGCGACTAATATTCCACCAGGGTGTAATGTTATTTGTTTGATGCTGGTAATTTCACCAGTAGAAATAAGTGGGATAATGGCGATGCCTTTTGTTCCAAAACTTACATCTTGCATGCCACCTTTGTTGGCATCGATGGGGCGTTTTACTTTGCAGATGAGTTTTGAAGTAAAACTTTTTCCACCTACATAGGCATCACCGGTTACATTGTTGATAGTGATAGTTTGAACTTGTCTCAAGGAAGGCAAATAACTGCCAACCGAAATTCCATATTATGATAAACGAAATGGATTTAATATTTACCTGGTGAACTTTAAAGGAAAAGAAACGACTAGTATTATGTTAAGAATAAAATGACGTCCATTTTTCAATGGTGAATGATCAATGGTGAAATTGACCATTCACCATTGATCATTACACTTAACTCAAGGTTTACAAATGGCCGGAAAAATGAACAAGCCCGGTGCTTGTGAAAAATTAAATAAAAAAGCAGGAGTTCTTTTAAAATGAACTCCTGCGTGCTACTTCCGTCAAAATTATTTCTGAAATTTCAGCACAGTTCCATCGGTTAGTCTTATATAATACACGCCTGCAGCCCAGTTGCTGATATCTATCCATTGGTTGGACGTATTTAATTTTACCTGTTGCAGTATTCTTCCGTAGTTGTCAGTAATTGTGGCAATGGAATGCTGGTGTACCGCATTTTTGGTTTGAATGATAATGTAATTGACTGCAGGTACAGGATATAAACGAACCGTATTGGAAGCTTTACTGCTTACATTAATAATATTGCTGTAAGATATACTGCCGTTCTGATCAATTATTTTAATTCTATAAAATGCTTTATCCGTAATTGTTGCTACATCTTTGTACTGATAAGTAAATGCATAAAGTGTATTAGCGTTTACATTCCCGATGGCTACAAAATTATTTCCTATTGTACTTTTTTGTATTTCGTAACGGGTGATGTTCAACTGTTCTTCCACTTTCCATTGTAGCGAAACAGTTTGATCGCTGTTGAGTACGCCATTAAAACTTACCAATCGCACAGGTAATGGACCTGCTGCCGCACTGCTTAAATAAAATCCACTAAAGCCGGTTACGGTAAAGCTCACTTCCCAGTAATTAGCTGTTGCATTCCATACAATACTATCATCTGCCGGATTAATCATTTCTTCTGGACCAGGATAATTGCCTGGCGCCGTACCCACACCATGGTACTGAATAATGCGTAAGGCAGCTTTGCCTGCAACATCGGTTGGGTTAATGGGTAAATCGCCGTTAATAATATCATCGCTGTTGTATTGTGTAAAATCGGCTTGCGAAAAATATAGTGTTACCGTAGCAGTAGATGTTGCCGGTTCATTTACTGGTTCTATATCCGTATGCTTTCTGGCTAAGGTGCGACCATTAAAACTAATTGGGGTTGCACCAACCGTTAATTTTGTTTTTACCAACCCGTTTAAAGGCTTACTACCCGATTGTTTTATACTGGCAATAATTTGATTAGTTCCGTTCACCAGCATAATATTTTGCCAGTCAATATCCATACTATCCTGCACAGTATTTGGCGGCAGCACAAAAAAACCGTTTGGTTTAAAAGTAAAAACTTCTTTACCACTGTTGCCATTTTCCGCTACAAAATAAATGTCGCCGTTGGCAGCAGTTATCTGCTCGGGGTCGCTGCTTTGCGGTCCGGGGAAAAGATCGCCAACCATAACCGTACCTGCCTGGGTACCATCGCTTTTCCAAAGCTCTCTCCCATTAGCCGCCGTAGCCGCAGGAAAGTATAAGAAACCGTTGGCTTTTGCAATGTCAAAATTAGGAACACCTAATAATCTAACTTTTTCTCCAGATTGCATTCCACTTAGTTCACCCGGTTCAATATCTTTTACCAATACCGTACCTGCAACTGTGCCATCACTTTTCCAAAGTTCATAACCTGTACCTGGTTCAAAAGCGGAAAAATATAAAACCCCATTTAGGTTTATAAGGTTGCAAGGAAAAGAGCCTTCGGTGCCAGGATTAATTTCTTTTACTTTAAAAGTACCTGATGTTGTACCATCACTTATCCATAATTCATCGTTGGTGCCAAAGTCAAAATCATCAGCTACAAAAAACAATTTATTACCTACAGCAGTTAGAAAACGTGGATTACCACTTTGCGAAAAGGTGGTAATAATATCTTTTACCAGTTCAGTACCTACATCAGATCCATCCGTTTTCCATAATTCCCGGCCCACTGCGGAGGAAGAAAATGCTAAAAAAAATAATTCATTCCCTACAACCGTTAAATAATTGGGTGTACCTCCACCGCCAACATTATTAAAGGAACTAACATCACCCGGAGCAATATCTTTTACCAACACAGTGCCTGCATCTGTGCCATCGCTCTTCCATAACTCAATACCATTGGTGCCATTGTTGGCAGTAAAAAAAAGCAGGCCATTAAAGTTTATGAATTGACTGGGGTTAGAGGGAAATGCACCGGGTCGAATATTTTTTACCAGTACAGTCCCGGCAGCGGTACCATCAGATTTCCACAATTCATTGCCATTAGTGCCATCATCGGCAGTAAAGTAAACAATACCATTGATGTTAAACATATTGCCGGGAAAACTCCCAAAAGATCCGGGCCTGATTTCTTTAACCATGACCGTACCTGCTGCTGTACCATCGCTCTTCCACAACTCACCATTGCTTGGTATATTGCTGTACGCATAATAAATGTATCCTCCTGCATTTACTGCCTCACTGGGAAAAAACTGCGAAAAACCTGATTGTCCATCTAACTTAACGGTAGTAGCAGGTGTACCAAAAGTGCTGTATAGTGAATGGTTTTCTGCAACGGTATTTTTAGCTGAAAAAAACAACTGCCCGTTGGCGTGGGCAAAACGTTCTGCAACATGTGCGAAGCCAGAACGACTATACAAAGAGGCCGGATTGTCTACCGCAATATTTTTTAACAGGTTGGTGCCTGCTATATCGCCATTTGTTATCCATAATTCATTATTATTGGTAGGTGGGGTTGCTGAATAAAATACCACATGGCCCGGCATGGCAGTTAGAGTTGCATATTCCGCAAAAAAACTAAATGCTTTTATCAATACAGTGCCAGCTTCTGTGCCATCACTTTTCCATAAACCACCTGCACCATAACGAAAAAGGAGCGTACCATTATTATTAATAAGTCCGGTAGGAATGGATCCCGAGCCTGAACCAGGAAGAATGTCTTTTACCATAATGGTACCCGCTTCGGTGCCATCACTTTTCCATAATTCGTAATGGGAGGCAACTGTGTATCCCCTGAAAAATAATATGCCATTTACATTAGTTAGTAAAGTAGGTACGTTAGTATTGATATTGTTTGCGGTAGTGATATCTTTTACCATTACAGTGCCGGCTCCGGTGCCATCACTTTTCCAGAGCTCGGCACCATTTACTCCATCTGTTGCTGTAAAAAATAACGTGCCGTTTACATTGGTCAACAGGTCGGGGCTACTACTGTTTGTACCGGGAAAAATATCTTTCACCATTGTTGTAGTGATGCCATCCGTTTTCCATAATTCTGCGCCAGTAATTGAAGATGCATTACCCCTAAAATACATAGTCCCACCTATTACAATATTCCTGGAAGCACCTACTTTTGGTAGTATTAACTCTGTTGTACCTAAATTATTTACTCTGTAAAAATTATTGTTATTAAATACTGTTTCAGTAAAATACAGTAAGCCATTGAAGCTAATTAACGAATTGGGGCCATCGGTACCAGCAAAGTTGAGGTTTTCCAAATTATTTACCAATACAGTACCTGCTGCGGTTCCATCGGTTTTCCATAAGCCATTATCCTGGCTACTATTGGTATATGCCACAAAATATAAAACCCCATTTACATCGCAAAGGTGGTGCGGAAAACTACCCGATGGAAAACTAACCAAAACATCAATATCCTTTACCATTACCGTACCTGTTGTAGTGCCGTCTGTGCGCCAGAGTTCTGTACCGTGTGTGCCATCTTCAGCATCAAAATATACATATCCGTTACTATATACAAATTCAGTAACACCCGAACTTAATTTACCTGGATTGATATCTCTTAAAATATGTGTGCCTGCTTCTGTGCCGTCTGTTACCCAGGGTTCGTTACCACTACTGGCATCATTGGCTACAAAGTAAGTTTTTGCACCTACATTTGTCATCTTGGTAATGCTGGATGAGGTATATGTATTGATGCCTGCTATAGTGGCATTTACATCTTTTACAATTTGCTGTGCCTGTAATGCAACTGTAATAAAAAAATTAAAAATGGCGATAAGATAAAAATATTTCATAACGTCTGTTTTATGTAAAAAATTATTAGGCACAAAGATGCAGTAGTAACAAAAAAAGGGCAATAGCGAATTCGGGTGAAATTGGAGGATTATAGTGTAGTGTAACCAGGCAGCAATTATCTTTAGCACAATTGCGGTAGCAACCAGTAATAATAACATATCAACTTAAACTACTATTTTATAAATTGGTAAATGTTTAAATCTTTCGCCATATCTCTTTTAATCACTTTGTTTTTTTTTGTAGATGTTACTGCACAAAATCCCAAGGTAGATTCTCTGGTTCGTCTATTGAATAAATCAGTAGCGGATACCAATAAAGTAAACCTATACTGGAAAATAGGCGTATCAATTATTAACAAGGATGCGCCTGCGGCTATTCCTTATTTTAAAAACGGAGCTGCGCTGGCAATAAAGCTTGGTTTTATATCGGGAATGGAACGTTGTACCAATGCAACATCAGTAGCATTTTCTTATCATGGAAAATACGACTCTGCCCTTTTCTACATTAACGCTGCAATTCCGTATGCCATTAAAGCTGGCAATATTAGAAGGCTTTCATTGGCTTACCTTAACCGGGCAGATGTGTTTACCAACATGCAAAATTTTAGTGCTGCATTAAAAGACTGCGATACCGCAATTATTTACGCAGAAAAGACAAACAGTAGTGATGGACTTGGCCGCATCTACAGCATCATGAGCGACATTTATACAACATTAAAGCAATATCCAAAAGCCATTACAAGTTTAGATAAATCAGATCAGTTTTTTGAGAAGGCAAATAACAGGCAAATGATAGCGATGAATTATAGTGAGCGGGCCGAAATATTTATTTATTTAAATGAACCAGCTAAAGCCATTCCTTATTTTAAAAAAGCCATCAACCTGGCAGATAGCCTGGAAGATATTGAAAACCTTTCTGCTTACTATGGTGGTTTGGCAGAAGCGTTTGCAAAAGTTAAAAATTATTCAGCAGCAGCCGCCGCAGCTAAACTCGGATTAAAATACGCACAGCAAACAGGGGATACAAAGCAGGAAGGAGTAATGTATGATAATTTGTGCAACCAATATATGATGCAAAATGACTTTACAAAAGCGATTGAATATGGTTTCAAAGCGTACACTATTTTAAAAGCCGAAAAAGATCTGCTACGGGAGCAGGTGATTGCCGGTACCCTGTCACAAGCTTATTTTAAAGTTGGTAATACATCCCAGGCATATCATTATTTGAAAATAAGCAGCGAGCTAAATGATAGCCTGGTGAAGCAACAGTTTAGCAATGAAACTGCCAGGCTGCAAAGTACTTTTGAAGTAAAGCAAAAAGACAAGGAGATAGAACTATTGAATAAGAATAGAGAAATACAAAAGCAAAAAGTACAAAAACAACAGTTGCTGATGTTGGGCGCTTTATTATTGGCATTGCTTGCTTTAGCGGGTATATGGTTATTGATGAACCGAAATAAACTACGCCAAAAAATGAAGGAACTGGAATTAAGAAACCAGATTGCAGCCGACCTGCATGATGAAGTGGGAAGTTCATTAAGTAGTATCCACATGCTTAGCCAGATGGCAGCGAAGCCAGGCAACGAAGCCACTCACAAAGACATCCTAACACGAATGAGTAGCTATGCAAAAGAAACCATGGATAAGATGGGCGATATCGTATGGATGATAAAGCCGGGCGAGACCGAAGCTGGTAGTCTGAAACAAAGAATGGAACGGTTTGCTTATGAAATATGCAGTAGTAAAAACATAGCAGTGGCTACACAATTAGAGGAGTTGGACAAATTAAAACTTACCATGGAGCAGCGGAAAAATATTTACCTCATTTTTAAAGAAGCATTGAACAATGCAGTGAAATATTCTGGTAGCTCAACAATTGAAATCAATGCAATCATACAGAGTAATCGATTGAATTTGCAGGTAAAAGATTTTGGAAAGGGATTTGACAGCAGCCTGGTGAAAAAAGGAAATGGATTGGATAATATGCAGCATAGGGCAAAGGACTTAGGTGCCTTTTTAGAGCTCAATTCTAATTTAACCGAAGGGACTATTTTAACATTGAAGTTGCCAGTTTAGCAATCACCCATTTTCGATGTCACTCATTCTTTTTAATTTTAAACCTTTATATAGAATAATATCCATTGATACAAGTAGCAGTATTTGAAGATAACAAGCACCTGCGGGAAACTTTCCAGTTGCTGATTGGTAATTCGGAAGGTTTTAGCTGTGTAAGTGCTTTCCCGGATTGCAGCGATTTACTCAATAATATTGCCGCCAATCCTTGCGACGTAATATTGATGGATATTGAAATGCCGGGCATGAACGGTATTGACGCCACTAAACTAATTAAGCAAAATTTCCCTGAAATCAACATACTTATCCAGACAGTTTTTTTTGAAGACGATTATATTTTCAATGCTATTTGCGCCGGTGCATCAGGATATATTTTAAAATCAACCACCCCGGATGGATATTTACAAGCCATCAAAGATGTACATTCCGGCGGTTCGCCCATGACACCTGGCATTGCACGAAGAGTGCTTGAATTATTTAAAGATAGATTACAGCCGGTAGCTTCAAAAGATTACAATCTATCCACCCAGGAAAAAAAAGTATTGCAATTGCTTGTTGCGGGTAAAAGTTATAAAATGATTGCTGCAGAATTGTTTGTGACAACAGATACGGTTAAAACTCATGTGAGCAACGTGTACGCAAAGCTTCATGTACACTCAGGGACTGAGGCGGTTTCATTGGCATTAAGGGATAAGATTGTATAAGCAGTTTTAATGTTGGCTTAAAGTGGGTAAAAAAGGATAGATGAAGCCAACATTAAATTTACACTTGTAAATTTTTCCCTCATCCGCTTTCCTGATTTTCTGTTACTTCGCTTTAAAATTTGGTCGTTTTCAGTTTTAGTTTTAGAGTAGTAAAATCAAGTAGAATAAAGGAAAGTAATTTATTTTTTATCGTTGGGTCTATCACTAAAAACCTTTCAAATTTTATTATAGACCTACATCCTAAGGCCTAAGACGCCATGAATATTTCGGCTTCGCTCTGTACTGAATTTGAACGAAGTCCCGATTAAAATACGTGATAACCTACTCCAATGCAACTGCCATAAAAAGTAAAAGTTGTTAACCATACAATCATTTTTAAATAGCGTATAAAAAATAGTGTTGGTATATCCCCAGCTACAGGTGACGTACGGAACTTTTAACTTTTAACTTTCAACTTTCAACTCTCCCAATATCCCCCAAATTCGCTATTGTCCATTCCTCTTTTATTTTTCAATTTTGAGTTTCGGTTACCAGCACTACCAGGAACATTTCTTACAAAAATAAAATGGGTTATGAAAAAAATCTTTACCATCGCTTTACTGCTTTTATCAATAAGTGTTTTAAAAACACAAGCACAGTTTGTGTATCCAAATGATGTTTGCAGTGGCGCCATGTCTCTAACCATCAGCAACAGCAGCCAATTGCAGGATACGCTTTATTTGTCTGATGAATTTGCTGATCCTTCTTTATCAACCATTCCCCATTGCAACGGAAGCACTAACCAAATCAAGCATGACCTATGGTTTAGTTTTACGGCAACCGATACCACGCTTTCCATTGTAACAAAATTTTATTCTGTTGATAATAACACAATATCCTACCAGCTTTTCGCAGGAAGCTGCGGCAGCCTTAGCAGCCTGAGTTGCTATGGCACACTACTCAATAATAAACTTACAGGTTTGGTGATTGGACAGCAGTATTACCTGCGCTCTTATTATCCCAATGGAATTGGTAACGCGTTTTGTAATTTTAATATCAATCTTATTTCAAAACCTGTTAATGATGATTGTGCTGCTGCAACGGAGCTTCCTATATTTTCGGCCATTACGGCTGGAAGTACCATGAACCGTTTTACAAATGACCTTGCCACAAAAACCACAGCAGGTTGTACTGCCTCCAACACAGGGTGGAGCACTATCAATGATGTTTGGTATAAGTTTATAGCTACAGCAACCACCCATCCAATTCATATTGGCGCAGATGCTCATCGCACTACCGAATGTTCTGTTTATGGTGGCAGCCTTGGCAGCTTGTCCGTTATTAGCAGTTTTAATTTCTTTGAGTCTTTTGAAGTTAGAACGCTTACCAACCTTGTGCCTGGTGCAACTTATTATGTGAGGATAGGTGCTCCCGGCATCGTTAATTTTCAAATCGGTATTTATAAGGATGTTCCTGCCAATGATAATTGCGTTAATGCCGATACCGTATTAATGAGCAGCTCTTTTAAATGTGAAAATAATTTTAGCATCAGCAACAGGTTAACAGCTACTAATTCAACTGGCAACTGTTCATTACCAGCCACTAAAGATGTGTGGTTTATATTTAAAGCAACCAGTGCTGATATTACTGTGAGAGCGCAACAACAAGGTAGCGTCGCTATAAGACTTGGTTTACTACAAGGAAGTTGTGGTGCATTAACCTGTTTGCTAAACACCAGTAATTCCTCTTTTTCATATTCGGGGCTTACGGTGGGTAATTATTATTATTTGCAGGTGGGTGGTGGCCAGGAAGATAGGCAGGTTTCCATTTGCATATCACCAAAAATATCCAATGATGAATGCAGCGGAGCTGTTGCACTTGCCATAAAACCATACAATCAGCTAAGAAATAATATTGCCTACACTGGCGATGCCACCCAATCAATGCCTGGCTGTACTGGAGAACTTGGAATACAAGACCTGTGGTATCAATTTACTGCTACAGATACTGCGTGTCTGATTACAATAGATGGGTCTGCATTTTTTCAGGTTTTTTCTGGAGTATGCGGAACATTAAATAGTATTTATTGCAGTAGCGGAAGCCAATCGCAACCCGGTGCAACAGAACGAACAGAAAAAATATCAGGGCTTATTGCAGGCACTGTTTATTTTCTGCGATTATCCCCTTTTCACTCTGGCTCTGGAACACTCTTTACTATTGATATAAATGCGCTGCCCGGCAATGATGAATGTGCAGGAGCAACGCCTGTGCAACCGCAGCAAGGGCTTTCGTATGAACCAATGGATAACAATGGAATTTTGTATGCCTCTGAATCATTGCCGCCATGCATTGCTGCCACCAGCACCAAAGATATTTGGTATCAATTTACTGCAACCGCTTCCACAGCAGCTATCATGAGCAACAGGGAGATTGGTAATTCAGCCTTAGGCAATACAGTAATGGGTTTTCAACTTTACAGCGGAGGTTGTGGCAATCTTACCAATATTGTCTGTTTTAGCCAGGATGCCGTTTTGCACAGGGCGCAAACTTTTACCAATCTTGTAGCAGGGCAAACTTATTTTATCAGGCAGTATGGTAATTTTGAAAAGAATAGGATCAACATTGTGAGTGCACCTGCAAATGATGAAATGGTTGGTGCCTTAAAGTTGAGTCCGGCACCTTCCAATGTGCAGTCAATGCCTTCTTATTATTCGCATGGTGCTTCCAGAAAATTTGGAAAGCTATGTGCAGCATCTACTAATCCAATGAATCATGATGTATGGTTTTATTTTATTGCGGAATCTTCATCTCACAGCGTTAGCATTAGTTCGGCCAATACCTATTGGGCTGAAGAAATTCCTGATTACAGATATAGTATTGAAGCATTTAGTGGGTATGGTGCAGACAGTCTTTCATTAAGACCTAAGTTTATTTCCTGCGCCAATAACAGTAGTCCACTTTCACTTACAGGACTTACGGCAGGCGATACAATTTACCTGAGAGTAGCCAATAATGCAGCATTTGGTAACACTAGTATTTTTAGTGTGAAAGTGAGTAATTCACAAAATATGAATGAACCCATTGGGGCATTACTTTTAAGCACAATAGATAATTACCAGTTTTCAGTTAGCACTGCAGGCGCTACCCAATCTTTACCGGCGGCGGGCTGTTTAATGCCTGATTTTCCGGATGATGATATATGGTTTAAGTTTACTGCTGCTACAACAATAAAAAGAATTATAGCCGGGCTTGAATCAATAGATGTAACCATGCAGTTGTTCAGCGGCACTCCTGGTAATCTTACTGCTTTGCAATGCAGCAACAATATTATGGTATTGCCTGCATCACTTACAAATGGAACGCAATATTACCTTAGGGTGTACAGCAAGGCTAATGGACAATCCGCCAGTTTCAGAATAGGTTTGTTTGACGAAGCCACTTTATCTGCCAATGAATGCTTGAGCAATATCAGTTTGCTGGGGCCTAATTTAATTGCAAACCCCCGCTGCGAAAGTGATGAGACGTACCTGCTCCCAACAATCACCAGGGGCACAGGATATCCTGGAAAAAAATTGACGAAAGACTGGTGGGGTGCAAGTTATGCTACGCCAGATACCTGGAATGCTGATTACCCGAGGGTTGGTTTTGGCAATGTACCAAATGATGCTGGCTATGGCTTTAACAAAATACCCCGAAGTGGCAAAGGAATGTTGGGTATTCTTAACACTTCGGCTGGAGATGAATGGAGCGAATATGTAACCGGCAAACTCAAACAGCCATTAGTAAAGGGCAAAACTTATTTTGTATCCTTCTATGTAAATTTTGCTGATAACTATCAAAACGTAGCTTATAATCTAGGTGTTCTTTTTAGTAACGACAGCATTTATTCAAATATATATACGTATGCTTTGAAGATAACACCTCACATAGCTTCTAATGCAGCCAATGCAAAAGAAGAAGTCAATGGATGGCGAAATATATGTGGCTATGTATATGCAGCTAAAGATTATTCATTTATTACCATCGGCAACTTTGGTAATCACATTCTTTACGGTGGCGAAAATAATACCTACTTATTTTTAGATGATGTTACGGTTGCGGAAACCACCCCGCCAGTATTGCCTTTGCGTCTGCTCGAATTTAATGCTAGGATGAATGCCCAACAGCAAAGCGAACTACAATGGACAACTGGCAGCGAAACCAGCACAAAACATTTTGAAGTGCAGTGGCGAACAGATACAAAACCT
>Ga0209181_10009731_pt1 | contig 12604 bp, 9 predicted proteins | sample MAT05_FD_187208 | JGI IMG/M metagenome (GOLD analysis project Ga0209181, IMG submission 187208) | Freshwater microbial communities from Lake Fryxell liftoff mats and glacier meltwater in Antarctica - MAT-05 (SPAdes) (version 2) | ecosystem: Environmental > Aquatic > Freshwater > Ice > Liftoff... | reverse complement strand
GCGCCGCGGTGATGTCTTGCAGCCGCATCGTCGTGGGCTGCTTGTGCAACTGCACAGTCGCGAAGTCCAGGAACAACACGAACCCGTCACGGTAGGTCGCCACCGTCCGCGGGCTCATTGCGCGTTGCTGCGTAAGGTACTCGGTGAAGAACGACTGCACCAGCGCGGCGAAGCTGGGCGGGGATCGCGGTGTCGACAGCCTACTCATCGCCATCCTCCCAGGGATTGGCGAAGCGCTCGAAGCGTTGGCCCACCAGGCCCATCAACTCCGGCATGCCGGTGAGGTACCAGTAAGTGCTCGAGACCTTGACGTGGCCAAGGTAGTTCGACAACGCCAGCATGCGCTGACCGATGTCCACGCCCTGCTCGTGCCACAGCACCAGCCGGCGCACAGCGAAGGCGTGGCGCTAATTCCGCAATCGGAATTACGGTCGCCAGTGGTGGAGCCGTCAGTGCTGCGCCTGAAGCCGATTTATCTCCAGTACGCCGCGTGGCCTCACTGCGAATCGCGAGCATTGGCGCGGCTTGCCCGCCTACGCCGCCCCAGGACTTCTCATAACTGGTGGGTTCTCGTAATGGCCGCACGCGGCCACCTCGAACGTGACCAGTCAACTGCCGAACTGAGCCACCAACCGCCGTCAATTCCAGCGACCTGTCGTGCCGCGCCATTCTTACCATCCAGCGCAGGAGCGGCCTCACGCCGCCAAACGGTTGCCCGCAATGCTGATCGACCCCAAGGAAACCGCCAGTCTCGCCTCCGCAGCCGCCAGCGCGGCGGGCGGCGTGCCGCGCCGGGAGCGGCTGCGGCTGGGCGACGTGCTGGTGCAGCAGAAACTGATCTCCGAGGAGCAGCTCGGAGAAGCGCTGCTGCAGCAGCGCGGCACCGGCAAGCGGCTCGGCCGGCTGCTCATCGAAGGCGGTCTGATCACAGAGGAGGCGCTGGCCCACGGCCTGGCCCGCCAGTTGCGCGTGCCGGTGGTCAACCTGAAGAGTTTTCCGCTGAAGAGCGAGACCGTGCGCCTGCTGCCCGAGAGCCCGGCGCGCCGCCACCGCGTGGTCGTGCTGGAGGACAAGGGCGAACACCTGATGGTCGGCTTCGTCGACCCGCTGGACATCACCGCCTACGACGAGCTGACGCGGCAGCTGAAGCGCCAGATCCGCATCGCCGTGGTGCCCGAGAGCCAGCTGCCGCCGGTGCTCGACCGCCATTACCGGCGCACCGAAGAGATCAGCGGCCTGGCCAAGGCACTCGAGCGTGACATCGGCGACGCCGTCGACTTCGGCACGCTGCAGGCCAGCGTGGGCCAGGAAGGCGCGCCCGTCGTGCGCTTGCTGCAGAGTGTGTTCGAGGACGCCGTGCAGGTGGGCGCCAGCGACGTTCATCTGGAGCCGCAGGAAGGCGGCCTGCTGATCCGCAGCCGCATCGACGGCGTGCTGCAGACGCAGACCACCGCCGACAAGCGCATCGCCGCCGCGCTCTCGCAGCGGCTGAAGCTGATGGCCGGCCTCGACATTTCAGAAAAGCGCCTGCCGCAGGACGGCCGCTTCACGCTGCGCCTGCGTGAACGCAACATCGACGTGCGGCTGTCGACGCTGCCTTCGCAGTACGGTGAGTCGGTGGTGATGCGGCTGCTCGGCCATGGCGACACGGTGCGCCGGCTCGACGAGATCGGCATGCCGATGGACCTGCTGCGGCGCTTCAAGGAAGTGCTGGGCCGCAGCTCGGGCATGGTGCTGGTGAGCGGGCCCACCGGTTCGGGCAAGACCACCACGCTGTATGCCGCGCTGGCCGAGATCGACGCCGAGCAGCAGAAGATCATCACCGTCGAAGACCCGATCGAATACCGGCTGGCCGGCCTGACGCAGGTGCAGGTCAACGACAAGATCGAGCTGAGTTTCGCCCGCGTGCTGCGCGCCACGCTGCGCCAGGACCCCGACGTGATCCTGGTCGGCGAGATCCGCGACCCCGAGACCGCCGAGATCGGCCTGCGCGCGGCCATCACCGGGCATCTTGTGCTGTCGTCGCTGCACACGCGCGACGCCACCAGCGTGCCGTTCCGGCTGCTCGACATGGGTGTGCCGCCCTTCATGGTGGCGAGCTCCTTGCAGGCGATGGTGGCGCAGCGCCTGGTGCGCAAGACCTGCGAGAACTGCGCCGAACCGCACCCGCCTACCGCGCAGGAAGCCGGCTGGCTGACCGCCGTGGCAGGCGAAGGCGGCGCCGGCACGCGCACGCTGCGCGGCCGTGGCTGCTCGGCCTGCAACGGCACCGGCTACACCGGCCGGCTCGGCGTCTACGAAATGCTGGAGATGGACGGCGAACTGGCGCAGGCCGCCACCCGCGTCGACCCCGCCGGCTTCACGCTCCTGGCGCGCGAGCGCCTGCGCGGCAAGACGCTGGCACATCGCGCCTATGACCTGGTGTGCGCGGGCCGCACCTCGGTGGCCGAGGCCATGCGCACAGCGGGCGATCTCGAATGAGCAACGAGGGTCTCCCGAGTGCGAATTCCCGTTTGGCGGGAGTACGCCCGGACTTGAATCGTCCCTGCGGACGGTTCAAGCCTGGCGGACGCCTGACCCCTCCGTGGGTCAGGCCGGCCGCGGGCCGCAGGGTGCATCAATGATCAGTTGGAGCTGGCGCGGCCGCAACGCGGCCGGCGAAATGATCCAGGGCGTGATCGACGCCGACGACGATGCCGCCGTGGCCGACCAGTTGCTGGCCAGCGGCGTGACGCCGGTGTCGATCACCGGCAAGGGCCGCGCCGCGGGCGCTGCGGTGGGCGCCGCGGGCTGGTGGGAGACGCTGCGCGCGGCGCCGGTCAGCCCGCAGGACCTGCTGCTGTTCTCGCGCCAGATGCACACCCTGCAACGCGCCGGCGTGCCCATCATGCGCGCGTTGGCCGGCCTGCAGGCCAGCACGCCCAAGGCGTCTCTGCTGGCGCTGCTCGGCGACCTGCGCGCCGGCCTCGACCAGGGCCGCGAACTCGCCACCACGATGGCCCGCCACCCGGCGGTGTTCAGCGCCTTCTACGTGGCGATGATCCGCGTCGGTGAGATGACCGGACGGCTCACCGAGTCTTTCGACCGCCTCGCCCAGCACCTCGAATTCGAGATGGACGTGCGCTCGCGCGTCAAACAGGCGCTGAGGTATCCGGCCATGGTGCTGATCGCCATCGGCATCGCCATGGTGGTGATCAACGTCTTCGTCATTCCGACCTTCGCCACCGTGTTCGCCGGCTTCAAGGCAGAGCTGCCGCTGATGACGCGCATCCTGCTCGGCGTATCTGGCTTTACCGTGCGCTGGTGGCCGCTGCTGCTGGCCGGCGCCATCGGTGGCGCCTGGGCGGTGCGGGCCTGGCTCGCCACGCCGCAGGGCCGCTACCGGTGGGACCGCTGCAAGCTCGGGCTGCCGATCGCCGGCCCCATCGTGCTGAAGGCCACGCTGGCGCGGTTTGCGCGCAGCTTCGCGATGGCCAGCAAGAGCGGCGTGCCGATCAGCCGCGCCATGACAGTGGTGGCGCAGACGGTGGACAACGCCTTCATCGGCAGCCGCATCGAACAGATGCGCGACGGCGTGGAGCGCGGCGAGAGCCTGTCGCGCTGCGCCGCCACGGCCGGCGTGTTCACGCCCGTGGTGCTGCAGATGATTGCCGTGGGCGAGGAAACCGGCGAGCTCGACACCCTGCTGGTGGAGATCGCCCAGATGTACGAACGCGAGACCGACTACGCCATCAAGGGACTGTCGTCCAGCATCGAACCGGTGCTGCTGACCGTCATCGGCGGCATGGTGCTGGTGCTGGCGCTGGGCGTGTTCCTGCCGCTGTGGAACCTGGGCGCCGCGGCCGGCGGGCGCGGCGGTTGACGAGCGTCGTGGCGGCCGTGCCAAGTCAGTCACGAATCCGGGGCAGAACGGGCTACACCCGGCGCACCGCCGGTCCGATAAGTCCTGCATGCGCTGCCGATCTGCAATCGCATGCACTTCGAAACACCCGCCCAACTCACCAAAGGCTGCTGCCATGAAATTCCGCCAGACCGGCTTCACGTTGATCGAACTCGTGATGGTCATCGTCCTGATCGGCGTGCTCGCCGCCGTGGCCGTGCCCAAATTTGTCGACCTGGGCAGTGATGCCCGGCAGGCTGCGGTGGATGGCGTGGCCGGCGGCCTGGCCTCCGCGGCCGCGGTCAACTATGCCGGCCGCAAGGCGAACGCGGCCAACGGCAGTGCGCTCGACAATTGCTCCAAGGTGGCCGACCTGCTGCAAGGCGGCCTGCCCACGGACTACAGGATCGAGGATGCCGGCATCAAGCCTGACTTCTCGACCACCTGCTACGTGTCCGAGCCCAAGGGAGCGAAGGCACCGTTCGCTGCCACCGGCATCAACTGACATCGGTTGTGCGGCAACCTGCCGCGCCCCACCATGCCGCGCCCCCGCTTCGCACCAACGCGCAGGGCCCGGCCCGTGCGCCAGCCCGGCCTGCCGCGCAGCGCCGGCTTCACACTCATCGAACTGGTGATGGTGATGGTAGTGGTGGGCGTGATGGCGGTCTTCGTGCTGCCACGCGCGCTCGACCTCACCGACTGGCGGCTGCGCGCGTTCGGTGACACGCTGCAGGCGCAGAGCATGGCCATGCAGCGCCTGGCGCTGACTCAACGCCGCCCTGTGGTGCTTACCCTCACCCCGGCCGGAGCAAGCTTCTCCTATGCGGCCGGTGGCGGCCTGCTCGAACTGCCCTGCCCGGCCGCGGCCAACCCGTGCATCAGCGAGTCCGGCACGCGCACCGTCACCTTCAACGCCGCCAACAGCGGCAGCACGGTCACTTCCACCGGCAAGGCCATGGCGGTCACGGTCAGCGCGGGCAGCAGTTCGCGCAGCTACCGCTTGGAAACGGAAACAGGGCTCTTTCGACCCGTTCCTTAAGCCTTTGCCGGCAGGCACGCTGCCTAGCATCGCCCCATGGCCGTTCATGGGTTTCAGATGCGTCTCCCCCCGCATGACAGTTTACTTGCCGCAAGTGCGCACGCACGACGCGGCTGCACGGGAGCGCGCGGCTTCACGCTGATCGAACTGCTGATCTTCATCGTCGTGGTCAGCGCCGCGCTGGCCGGCGTGCTGCGCATCTTCACCCAGGCCACGGTGGCCGGCGCCGACCCCATGCTGCGCCGCCAGGCGCTCGCGATCGCCGAGTCTGTGCTTGAGGAAGTGATGCTGATGCCCTTCACCTTCTGCGACGGCGACGACCCGAACGTGGAGAGCGCCATCAGCACGGCGGGTTGCGCGAAGCTGGCGGACACCATCGGCCCCGAGCCCGGCGAAGGGCGTTACGCCACGCCGCAGTTCGACAACGTCAACGACTACAACGGCTTCGCGATGGGCCCCATCGTCGACATCACGAACACCGCTGTGGCCGGCCTCTCGGGCTACAAGGCCACAGTCGCGGTGGCGGTGGCGGCGCTGGGCAGCATCACGGCCGCCAGCGGCGACGCGCTGCGCATCACTGTCACCGTCAACGGGCCGAACGGCACGTCGATCGCCCTCGACGGATACCGGAGCCGCCATGCGCCGAACGCCTCGCTTTGACAGCCGGGCCGAAGCCGGCTTCACGCTGATCGAGACCGTGATGGTGATCACCATCACGGGCGTGCTGGCCGCCGTGGTGGCGCGCTTCATCGTGGCACCCGTGCAGGCCTACCTGGCCACCGCGGCACGCGCCACGCTGGTCGACCAGGCCGACCTGACGCTGCGCCGCATCGGCCGCGACTTGCGCATCGCGCTGCCGAACAGCGTTCGCGTCAGCGCCTCGGGTCTGGCGCTGGAACTGATTCCCACCAGCGGCGGCGCGCGCTTCGCCACCGAAGGCAGCGGCGCGCTGCAGGCAGGCGTCATCGACAACAGTTTCGACCCGCTCGGCCCGGCGCTGACCCTGGGCACGTCGCAGAACCTCGTCTTCTACAACCTGGGCACCGGCATCGTCGGCTCCGACGCTTACGCCGCCAACGGTACCGCGCTGGAACAGGTCACATCGAACCGGCGCAGCGCCGCCAACGCCGCAGGGGCGGCCACCAGCATCAAGATGCTGTCGCTCGCCGCCTTGCCGGTGGCGGCCGTGGCCGCGCCTTACCGCGTGCTGGCGGTGGAGTCACCTGTCAGCTACCGCTGCGACCTGGCCGCCGGCACGCTGACGCGCCACCAGGGCTACGGCTTCGTGGCCACCCAGCCCGACCCGCCCAGCGGCGGCAGCAGCGCGGTGCTGGCCAGCGGCGTCACCGCCTGCGGCTTCAGTGCCGAAGGCACCCTGGTGGCGGCGCGTGCCGCACTCGTCAACCTGAGGCTTACGCTGGCCGCCGGCGCCGGCGCCAGTGGCGAAAGCGTGAGCCTGCAACATGCGGTGTATGTCGACAACCTGCCGTGAAGCGCGGCAGCGCCGTCGCCAGGCCCGTCCGCAGCCGCGCAGGACGGGCGGCTTCACGCTCGTCTCGGTGGTGTTCATCCTGGTCGTGCTGGCCGCCCTGGGCGCGGCGCTGGCGAGCATCAGCGTGCGCCAGCAGATGGGTTCGGCGGCCGAGGTAGAAAGCGTCCGCGCGCTGCAGGCCGCTCGCGCCGGCATGGAGTGGGCGGCCTTCCAGGTGCTGCGGGTGCCGGCCCCGCCAGCCGCCGCGCCGGCCTGTTTCGGCACCACCAGCTTCACGGCCGCCGGCCTGTCGAACTTCACGGTCACCGTGAGCTGCACACGCACGCCGGGCAGCGGCACCGTGAGCGACGGCGCCACCAACCTCGCCTTTTTCCAGCTCGTGGCCAACGCCTGCAATGCGCCGAGCAGCGGCGCCTGCCCCGCCGCCGGCACGCTGTCTGCGACCTACGTGGAACGTCAGCTTGCCTGGACGGTGATGCGCTGATGCGGGCCTTCAAACAACTGCTGCAATGCATGGCCTGGATGCTGGGCCTGCTGGGCCTGCTGCTCGTCAGCCTGAGCCAGGCGCAGGCGGCAACCTACACCTTCCGCAGCGACACCTTCAGCTGGGAATCGTCGGCCAACACCATAGCCTGGGACAAAACCTGCACTGCGTACCCGGTCGACGACGACAAGGCCACCATCACCTTCACCGGTGGTTTCACCTTCCCGTTCGCCGGCACCGCGCGCAGCTCGGTGCGTGTGTTCAGCAACGGCATGCTGCAGTTCGGCGCCGACACCGGCTTCTTCCGCAACTTCACCAACAGCACTCTGCCGGCCGGTGCGGCCAGCGCCCGCAGCGGCTGCACCGCCGCCGCCACGACGCTGACGCTGATGGCCTACTGGGCCGACCTCGACCCCGGTGCCGCCGGCAGTGGCGGCGTGACCTGGGAACAGAAGGGCACGGCGCCGAACCGCTTTGTCGTGGTCACCTGGAACGCCGTCTACCAGTACAACACCGCCACGCCCTACACCTTTCAAGTCATCCTGTTCGAGAACGGCGACTTCAAGTACCAGTACGGCAACGCCAACGCTTCGGGCTCGAACGCCACCATCGGCGTGCAGGTCAACACCACCGACTACACGCTGTACGCCTACAACTCGGGCTACAACGCCAACGGCACGGCGATCCGCTGGGTGGTGCCGTCGGCCACGCCGGTGCGCGTGGCCGAATACCAGCTCGACCAGTTCGTGCTCACCGGCGCCACCGGCGAGGCCATCGACAGCTCGGGCAGCGGCTACCACGGTGCACGGGTGGGCAGCGCTGCGTCGACAGCCACAGGCTACCTGTGCCGCAGCGTCGACATCCCCGCCAACACCACCACCGCGGCGTCGGCCATCGACACCACGTTGGCCGTGTCTAGCGCCGTCGGCATCAAAGGCAGCATCTCGATGTGGTTCCGCAGCAATGTGCTCTGGACCACCACCACGGCCGCCATGCTGTTCGACGCCACCACCAGCGCCAGCCGGCCCTTCTACCTGATGCGCAGCAGCGGCGGCGCGCTGCGCCTGGCGGTGACCGACAGCGCAGGCACCATCGTCGCAGCCACGACGGCGGTCAACAACATCGCGGCAAACAGCTGGACCCACGTCACCGCGACCTGGCGGCTGGCCGCCGGCACCAACCAGTCGACCGTGCGGATCTTCGTCAACGGATCGCTGGCCGCCAGCACCTCGGCCACCACCACGGGCAGCCCGGACTCCGGCCTGGCTTCGCTGTACCTCGGCGACAACCGCAGCGGCGTCACCCCCAGCGGCGGCAGCGTCAATTCTGCCAACGGCTTGATCGACGAGGCGCGCATCTACAACTACGACCAGGGCGCCGGCGACATCGCGATCGACATGGCGGTCACCCACGCCTGCCTGCCGCCTGTCGATCACTACGAGGTGGTGTTGCCCAGCTCCAGCATTGCCTGCCTCGGCAGCACCGTCACCGTCAATGCCTGCAGCAACGGCTCCAGCCCCTGCACCGCCCGAGCCTCCGGGCTGCTGGGCCAGACCGCCACGCTCAGCACTTCAGCGGCGGCGCTCGGCTCGCCGCTGCTGGTGTTCGACAGCAACGGCAGCGCCAGCACCACCTTGAGCTTCCCGACCGCGACCAACGGCACGCCGGTCAGCGTGAGTCTGAGCAACGAACAGAGCGCCGCCACCGGCGCACGTCAGTGCTGCCCGGACGGCACGGCGTGCACGGTTTCCAACAGCTGCAGCACGACCTTCAATACCGCCGGCTTCATCATTGCCGCCAGCGCCAATGGCAGCGAAGCCACGCTGGCCGCACAGACCGCCGGCACGGCGTCGGCCACCCACTTCCTGCGGGCGGTGAGGAGCGGCAGTTCGACGAAGGCCTGCGAAGCGGCCCTTACCGGCGCCAACACCGTCGATTGGGCCAGCCAGTGCAACAACCCGTCCACCTGTTCGACGGGCAACCGCATGACGATTGCCGCCACCGCCTCAGGCAGCGCCACTGCCAACCCGGCCTCCGGCGTGACGGCCTACGGCAGCGTGGCGATGACCTTCGACAGCGCAGGCAATGCACCGTTCACCTTCAGCTACGCCGATGTCGGCCAGGCGTCGCTGTTCGTGCGCAGGCTCGGTGCCGGTTTGCAGACCACGGCGCTGACAGGCCGCTCGAACGCCTATGTGACGCGCCCGGCCCGGTTTGCGGTTGCCGGCGTGCAGCAGACAGCTGCCCCGGGTTTGACCAACCCCGGAGCGACCAGTGCCAGCGGCGCAGCGTTCGTCAAGGCCGGTGAGAACTTCAGCGCCAGCGTCAGCGCGCTGACCTCGGCCGGCGCGGTGGCCCCCAACTATGGCCGCGAGACCAGCCCCGAAGGCGTGCTGCTGACCCCCACGCTGGTGCTGCCCAGCGGCGGCGCCACCGGCACCCTGGGCAACGGCAGCATCGCCGGCGGCAGCTTCAGCGGCGGCGTGGCCACGGTCACCAACCTCGCGTTCAGCGAGGTCGGCATCATCACCCTGGCCGCCACCGTGGCCGACGGCGACTACCTCGGCGCCGGCACGGTGGCCGGCGTCGTCAGCGCCCAAATCGGCCGCTTCGTGCCGGCGCGTTTTGCGCTCAGCGGCACCTCGGTGGTTCATCGCGCCGCGCTGAGCTGTGCGCCGGCCTCGGTCTTCACCTACCTGGGCGAGAACTTTCGCCTGGGCTTCACGATCACCGCGCAGAACACCACCGGTGCCACCACGCAGAACTACACCGGCAGCTTCACCAAGTTCGACCCGACCGCGGCCAGCGGATGGAACCTGATCGGCCGCGATGGCAGCACCGTGTTCAGCGGCGCCAGCGGCCGGCTGTCGCTGGGCAGCGCCAGCGGCAGCTGGAGCAACGGCGTGGCGAGTGGCGTCACGCTGAGCGCCAACGCCAGCCGCGCCACGTCGCCCGACGGTCCTTTCAGCGCCGTCTTCGGCGTCGCACCCACCGACAGCGATGGCGTGGCCATGGCCGCCTTCGACACGGCCAGCGTCTCGGGCGGCAGCAACGACCGCAGCACGGTGGGCACGCTGGCGCTGCGCTTCGGCCGCCTGCGCCTGGCCAACGCCATCGGCCCGGCCGACCGGGCGCTGGCGCTGCCGGTGGCGGCCCAGCACTGGACCGGCAGCAGCTTCGATACCAACACGCTGGACAGTTGCACCCTGCTGCCGACCAGCACCTTCAGCTTCGGCAACCTGCGCCGCACGCTGACGGCAGCCGACACGAGCGCCAGCGCGGCCATCACGCTGACTGCCGGCACCGGCAAGCTCACGCTGGCCGCACCGACGGCCGGCCGCCGCGGCACCTACGACATCGCCCTCAGCCTGGGCAGCACCAGCACCGATGCCTCCTGCCTGCAGCCCTGGACGCCCGGCACCGGCGACGCCGCCAGCGCCGGCGCCAACCTCGCTTATCTGCGCGGCGCCTGGTGCGGCAGCGGCTACGACAAGGACCCGGCGGCACGCGCCACCCTCGGGCAACAGCGCGGCAACGACGCGCTGGTGCACCGGCGGGAGATGTACTGATGCGCCCGCTGCCACGCCCCACCTCGAAAGACCGTCTGCGCCGGCTGGCGGCGCTCGCCACGCTGCTGCTGGCCGCCAGCGCCGCACAGGCTGTCGACTACGTCTTCCCCGACAACATGCCGAGCAGCTGCAAGGGCAGCGCCGGCAGCTACACCTGCGGCCAGCTGACGCTGGACTATGGCGACACGGTGACTATCGCCTCGTTCAAGCCGGCCACCATCACCATCAGCGCCAAGCTCGTCACCGACACGGTGAAGATCAACGCAGACGGCAAGGCATCCGATCTCACCCTCATCGTCAGCGGCTCGATCACCCCCGGCTACGCCGCGGTGATCAACGCCAACGTGCAGGCCACCACCATCGACGGCGTCGCCGCCAGCGCCGTCGCCTGGGGTGGCTCGATCACCGTCACCACCGGCAGCATCACGCTGGGCTATGGCCACACCGTGGCCGGCTCGCTGGTCAGCAGCAGCGGCAAGATCTTCGTCGGCAACGGCAACCAGGTGGCGGGCAGCATCAGCAGCAGCAGCGGTGCGGTGGAGCTGGACTACGCGGCCGAGGTCGCCGGCAGCATCGGCACCAGCGGCACCGTCACGCTGGCCGGCAGCACGGTGGTGCGCGGCAACATCAACGGCGCCACCGGCAACGTGAGCGTGGGCTACGGCGCGAAGCTGGCCGAGGTCACCACCAGCAGCGGCGCGATCACGCTGGCCGGCGGCACCACCGCGAGTTGTGCGCGCTCCACCGCATCGGCGAAGATCGTGCTGGACTTCGGCGCCACCGTCACCGGCGTGTGCTGCGGCGCCAGTTGCGGCAACAGTTGCGTGGCCAACAACACCGGCCAGCTTATGCCGCTTGCCTGCGTCAGCCTGATCGCCCGCTACGACTTCGAAGAAACCGGCTGGAAAGGCACGGTTGGCGAACTGAAGGACACGGCCGGCTACGGCGGACCGTACAACGGCCGGGCCCAAGGGTCGCCACTACCCAGCGCAGCCAGCACGACCCCGGCGCGCAGCGGCAGCGCCGGCACCTGCGGCTATGCCGTCCTGCCCGGGCCGACGAACAACGGCGGCGGCTTCATCGTCAGCGGCCTGCCGGTCTCGACTGCCGCTGGCGCGAAGACCAGCGTGGCCTTCTGGATGTATTGGGACGGTACCAGCAACGTGATGCCGATCGGCTGGCACGCCTACGACCTGTGGCTGCAGGGCGGCGGCTTCGGTTTCAACACCAACGCTTCCGACGTCTACGGCATCGCGAATGCCAGCCTGGTCAGGACCTGGAAGCACGTGGTGGCCGTCTTCACCAACGGCGGCGTGACGAGCAACAAGCTCTACATCGACGGCGTGCCGCAGACGCTGAGCCACCAGACGAGTTCCAGGACGCCCAATGCGGCGAACGCCGTCGTCGGCAGTGCGCTGCGCATCGGCGGCTTCGGCGCGAACACCTCCTACCGCATGGCGGGCCGCATCGACCAGGTCCGCGTCTACAACGGCGAACTGAAAGACAGTGACGCCATCTCGGCCTACAAGGAAGCGCTGCCCTGCGACCTCGTGGCCGGGCCCGACCACTACGAAATTTCACTGCCCACGACCAGTCTGAGCTGTCTGCCGACCACAGTCACCGTGACCGCGTGTGCCACCAGCGGCACGCCCTGCACGAACGTGTACACCGCGGTCAGCGGCGCCACCGCCCTTCTGGCCACGACCACCGGCACGCTGGCGGCCACCACCATCACATTCAACGCCTCGGGGGTCGCCACGACCACGCTCAGCCACCCCACTGCTGCCAACGCCACCGCCGTCAGCGTCACGCTCTCGGGCGAGTCGACGGCAGCCACCAGCGCCCGCCAGTGCTGTCCTAACGGCAGCAGCTGCGCGGCAGCCAATAGCTGTGCGACGACCTTCAACACCGCGGGCTTCATCATCGCCGCGGCCAACGGCGGCACGGCGACGACGATTCCGTCGCAGACCGCCGGCACCGGCTCGGCCGGGCACTTTCTGCGCGCCGTGCAAACCAGCACCACCACCAAGGCCTGCGAGGCGGCCATCACCGGCGTGGGCAGCGTCAACTGGTCGGCCACCTGCAACAACCCCACGACATGTTCGGCCGGCAACCGGATGACGGTGACCGGCAACGCCCC
>Ga0209181_10009729_pt1 | contig 12605 bp, 8 predicted proteins | sample MAT05_FD_187208 | JGI IMG/M metagenome (GOLD analysis project Ga0209181, IMG submission 187208) | Freshwater microbial communities from Lake Fryxell liftoff mats and glacier meltwater in Antarctica - MAT-05 (SPAdes) (version 2) | ecosystem: Environmental > Aquatic > Freshwater > Ice > Liftoff... | reverse complement strand
AGCTTGTGCAGCCACGGGATTTTATCAACTCCCTGCAATTGCTTTCGACCATGGCGTTGCTGATGCTCGGCGTGGTGGTTGCCGCCATTTTTGGAGGTTCCGCAATTCTCACCGGTGAGCGGATGCCGCTGGAAATTGTGGCTCCGGCGTTTCAGGCCCATCCCGCCGGGGCGCCCCCCATTTTCCCGTTTCTTTTTATCACCATCGCCTGTGGTGCCATTAGCGGATTTCATTGCCTCGTGAGCAGTGGAACGAGCAGCAAACAGCTCGCCGGGGAGCACGATGCGCAATTTGTGGGATATGGGTCCATGTTGGTGGAGGGGTTTCTTGCGACGCTTGTGATCCTTGCCTGTGTCGCCGGACTGGGGCTTGGGCTCGGGCTGCCGGGCGGCGACATCATCACGGGCAGCGCGGCATGGGCACATCAATACACCGATTGGGGCAAAGCCGGTTCCCTCTCCTCAACCATCGGAGCCTTCGTGAATGGCGCTGGCAATCTGCTTGGAGCCTTGGGAATCCCACTGCCCATTGGGGTTGCGCTCATGGGTGTCTTCGTCGCCTCCTTTGCCGGGACCACCATGGATTCCGCATGCCGGTTGCAGCGCTATATCATTCAAGAGTTGGGCTCGGCATTTCAAAAGCCCGGGCAGGCCGCACATCCGCTGATCTCAAAGCTGGCAGGCATCCATGGAGCAACCCTGCTCGCGGTGGGGTCAGCGGCAGTTTTGGCGGCAATTCCCGCTGCCGGGCAGGCATGGTCTCTCGCGAATGCCGGCAAAGGCGGGATGTTGCTGTGGCCACTCTTTGGTGCCACCAACCAACTCGTGGCCGGGATTGCATTTATCGTCATCACCTTCTACGTGAGGTCGCACAATAAACCGTTTTGGTTTCTCATTCTGCCTATGATTTTTATGCTTGTGCTGCCGTTTTGGGCGACAAGCCAGCAATTGTTCTTTGGGGCAGGAGGTGCTCCCTCCTGGCTTGAGCAAGGGAACATCCCGCTAATTTCCATCGGGGCTGCCTCGCTCATTTTGGAGGTCTGGTTGGTCCTCGAAGCCGCCATCCTTTGGAGAAAATCACAACCCCATGCATCGATTCTTGAGTCAACGGCGTAAATCAGCTTGTATGCAAACCATGACCATCTCCGAACAAATCGCGGCAAGAACCTTTCCCCCCTTTAGCCTCTCCCGGCTTTTGACTACCACCTTTGGACCAAAACCCGGCCAGAGAATCGTCATTCTGATCGATCTCGAAGACCCCCAAGACATCAAAGATTTCCAGTTCCTAAAAAACCCGGATCTCTCAATTCAGAGAAATGCGATCACCTTCTTCCATGAAGCGCTTCATAAGGGGGTGATGGAAGAACTTGGGCTCCAAGGAGGGGAAATTTTTGCTTACAAAATCACAGGAGGTAGCAACCTTGACCTCCCCGATCTCGCCGTGGCTCCGGACGGCAGCGAACTCAGCCTCGAAAAGGATATTTATCCCAACTATGACATCATCCTCTGCATCTCGACCTATTCGGCAACCGCTCCTCTGACCGCATTTGCCAAGCAATACGGATTTCGCGGGGCTACCCTGCACGGCGTCAACCAAGTCATTCTTTCCTCCGGCCTGGCCGTCGATTACCGCGAGGTGAGTGTGGAAGCGGAAAAAATCCGCCTTGGCCTGACACGGGCGGAATGGGTGGAAATCGATTTTGCGATTTATGGCAACACCCACACCTTAAAACTCGAGCTGTCAGGGCAGGAGGCACAGAAAAGTCATGGTCTGTGTTTGGGCGACGAACCCGATGTTGCGAACCTCCCTGCCGGCGAAGTCTATTTTGTTCCCACCGGAGCCAGCGGAGCCTTTCCCCTGAAATACGAGGACGGCACCATTGGACTAATGAAAGTGAGCGGCGGTCGCATCCAGAGTGCCGAACTTCTCAAAGGCAACCCCGAAACCATCGAATTACATAACAAAAAATTGGTCTCAGATCCGGTCACGGGTGAAATCGGCGAACTCGGCTTCGGAACCCAGCTTCTTCCCTTCAGCGGTCGCGACATCCAAGATGAAAAAGTCCGTGGTACAATCCACGTCGCGACAGGCCGGAGCGACCATCTCGGCGGTTCCCTGACGCCTGATAAATTTGCCGAACATCTGAATGCCACTCATGACGACATCCTTTTCGCGCCTCACAAAACTCCGGAAATCCGTGTCACTCAAGCCCGGATGTTCCGCGACGGCGAAACCAAGATCCTGATTGAAGACTACGAACCTTCGGACTATTTGCAATCGCTCCTTAACTAAGTCGTGAGTTCATCGGCGATGATGCGTAAGCCCGCGCGCACGTCGTCCTCGGCCATGGCAAAGGAGATGCGCAGGCACTCGTGACGGTGGGACCAGTCATCAGGAAGCCCAAAAAAGAAATACTCTCCTGGCACAACCAAGACGCCGCGGGACTTGAGGGCCTCATAGATTTCGCGGGACTTGCGTCGTGTGCCCCGCATCCACAGCCAGAGAAACATGGCACCTCCGCTCTCGTGAACGGCGTAAGGAATGTCGTCGGGGAACAACTCGGCGATGGCGGCGAGAGCAAGGTCGCGTTTCCTCAGGTAATACGGACGCACCACCTCCCGGCTGAGGGTGAGAATGGAGCGATCCGCAAGGAGCGGTTGGACAATGGCCTGCCCAAAATTACCATTGGCAAGTCCGGTCACGGCCATCATGGAAGAAACGGCTGCGGCCACTTTCGGGGGACCAACAACAAACGCGGTGCGCGTGCCTGGAAGGCCAAGTTTCGACAGGCTCATGACGTGAATTGTTTGCTCGTTCCACGGGGGAGTGGCCTCACCAAAAACGATGCCGGGAAACGGCGCTCCGTAAGCATTGTCAATGATGAGCGGGATGCCGCGGTCTTTGGCGAGGCCGGCCAGGCGGCCGATTTCGGCATCAGATAAGAGATTCCCGCTCGGATTGGTGGGGCGCGAGATGCAGAGCGCACGAACGTCAGGTCCGGGGTCCAGAGAGGCAAAGTCAATATGATATTGGAAGCGGTGCGGGCCGGTTTCGGTGATGAGTGGTCGGTGCGCGGTAAAAACTCCTGGCTCAAGGGATTGATTGGCATAACCAATGTATTCTGGAACAAGCGGAAAAAGGATGCGACCGGGACGACCGTCCGCTTGGGTTCCTCCAAAAAGGTTGAAAAGAAAGAAAAATGCGGTTTGGCCGCCGGGCATCACGGCAATGTTTTCAGGCCCGACAGGCCAGCCCAGTTCCTCACGAAGGAGTGTTGCTAGCGCTTCGATGCAGCCGGCATTGCCACGGGGGGGATCGTAGATGGCCAGAACGCGCCGAAGCCTGGCAGGGTCGGAGACAATGGCCTGCATGTGTTGCAACCAGACGGCTTCCATTTCGGGAATATGCGCGGGATTTCCTCCTCCAAGCATATGTGGGCAAGGCCCAGAGCTCGCCAGAGCCCTGCCAAGGTCATCCATCAGCGTCTCGATGCCGCTGCCACCTGAGAGTCGCTCACCAAGTGCCGAAAATTTCATGGAAGATAAATCATCATGTCAGGCTCATTATTGTTCTTCCAAGGGTCTCGTGAAGTCAACATTTGTAGCATTCAAGCGAATGAAAGCAGTTTTCACCACATGAAGTGTGTCGAATCTTGCGTTTGCCGTGAATAGCATCCATATTCGATGCACAGCGTGCAACGAATATGACTTGCATCCACGAGATTCCAGAGTGGCCGGGCCTTAAGTGGGATGGAAGCAAGTTGTTACCAATGCTGGCCCATGTCAGGCATCGTCAGGGGCGTTTGCCGGGAAGAATGGAAGGTCTTGGTTTAAGAATACTACTTGAGTCTTGAACGAAGCCAAAAGGGCGGGATCGACATCACACCCTGGCTGGAATGGTTTCCGGGCTAAAAATCTTGCGGGATCGCGGCATTCTAGTTCATGAGGAGTGCGGCGGGCGGAACACGAGTTACCGGCTGGCCGACGAAGGGAGAGATGAGCTGTAGCGAACCTGTTTCTCCTTGCCCCATGAAGGGAAGAAGAATACCGAAAGCACCGCAGACACGAGCGAAAGGGCTGCACTGGTCATAAAGACCCATTCGTAGCCTTGGGTCGCATCGTGAATCATGCCTCCCACCCGTGGGCCTAAGAGTCCGCCTAATCCAAAGCCCAAGAAAAAGATAAACCCGTAAATGCGGGCAATGTAGGACGCACCGAATAGGGCGGTGGCCATCACGGGGTTCAGGGCCAATTGTCCTCCGAAGGCGAAACCAACTAGGATGGCCCCGGCCGTTACGGAAGTCCGGTCCATCGCGAAAGCCAGAACGATCAGCCCCAACACCATCGCCAACTGACTCCCAATCAAAGCCCTCTTCGGCCCAATTTTCCCGCTGATGGCACCCCAAGCCGGACGCCCTAACCCGTTGAATAGGGATAAGGCCATAATCACCGTGGCGGCCGCTGCACCGGTCAAACCTATCCCTTGGGGCAAACTTTCTGCCGCGTAGGGTGCCAACTGGCTGAGCGTTGTGAGCCCGCCGAAGATACAAAGGAAGAACAGCAGCCCCGTCAGCCACGAAAACTTGTTTCGGAAGGCCTCCCCAAAACTAAAGTCAGTCGGATTGGTTGTGACTTTGGATTCCGTAAGAAGGTCATTTTCCGTTGCGGGCTGCCAGCCCTTGCCTTCCGCAAATTGGTAGCCATCCGGGGGAAACCGGATGATGGTTGCTAGAACGGACAGAACCATCAGAAAGACGACGCCAGTCACGACATAGGTTGAACGCCACCCAAAAGCTTCGATCCCAGCCGTCCACACGGGCGCAGCAATCAAGGCCCCAATGCCGAAGCCAAAAACGGAGGTGCCAATCGCCAGCCCCCGCTTTTCTTTCTCAGGAAACCATCGCGCTGACAGCGCAATCGTGCTGGAGGTGTAGGCCAGCCCGATCCCGGCCCCAAGCATCACGCCATACGTCAGCACCAAACCCCATACCGAGTTAATCTGCGAGGAAAGGATCTGGGACACCGCCATCAACACGCCGCCAATAACAAAAGGTATCCGGGGCCCGAATTTGTCCACGAAGTAGCCCCCCGCCCACATGAAGAGGCCGAAGAACAACATGCAGGCCGAGAAGGCCATGACCGTGTCCGCCCGCGCCCACCCGAACTCCGCCTCCAGTGGCTTGATAAACACACTGAAGGCATAGGCCGCCCCGCCCAGAGTGGTCATGAGCGCACCGCATGCCGGGAAAATCCAGCGGTTCCTCACCAAGTCAACACCTAGCCAACGAGGAGGGGGGAGCGGGGGATGTGTGGAATTCATGGCGATCCTTCGTATTTCAAAACAGTAGGAAGCATTATGTCGCTTGGCAATGGCTTTTGTACATGGCTTTTCTTGGTTCCGCGCTGTTCTTAGTGAAACAACTAACGCCCGCTGGCCCAATTCAACGAATGAAACGGCGGCTTGGATAAGGGACCAGCACATACCGATAAATCCCCTCTCATAACCGGAATATTAACCACGGATGTCAGGGATTATCACGGATTAAACTATGGATACGAATTGCTGAGCATCCGTGCTAATCCGGGTTTCATCCGTGGTTAAAATCTCCGTTGCTCGAATATCTGGCGGCTCTTTATCGACTATTTGTCCGGCGAGGGCATGCAGCCACCAAGCTTGTGTTCTGACAGTCGCCTATGTGGGGTTCATTGTCGGAACCTGCTATTTCGTGATATCGGAAACAGCGGGCTCTTCCCGGTGGCTGGAACTCTGGTTTTGACCGGACTATTTCCTAAACAGTTTCTCCTGCCGTTTCAGCCTGGGTTGTTTCCATGATGGACTTAAAACGGGCAAGATCTTCTTTAATTTGCGTTTCAGGGGACAACCTTAAAATGGATGCAATGAGTGCCCCGGTTGACCCTGCCGGGGGTTCGTATTTCAAAGAGATCTTCACTCGAGTGCTCCCGGCCTCGGGTTCAAACCAAACTGATCCGGCGCTTGAAACCACGGCACCTGGCAATGTCTGCCATGAAATCATTTTTCCTGGGTGCTCTTCAATAATTTCGGCATCCCATTCCAGAGATCGATTGAACGGGCCACGAACGGTCCAATGTGACAGGCGATCCGTCGTTTCCTCCACGTTAATGAGATGGGGCATGAAGCGCGGCAAATTCTCGAGATGACGCCAGTAGTTGAAAAGATCCTGAGCCGGACGTTGAATGTGGGTGGTCACCTCAACATTAATGCCCTTGTTTCCCGGAACGCCCCGTTCGGGATGTAAACGGGCGGTATTGATGCCTAATTTACCGTAAACGGCGCATTGCCCTCTCGCGCTCCGATAGATCAAAGCTCCGCCGAGAAGTCCCATGAATAGGTTTAACGAGGAACGCCGAAAAAACACGGGTGTTGCCAGAAGACACCCGGCTACCATGGAGGCGACTCGTTCACCCTTTGCTATATTATGCTGATCCTGGCTGGCGAGATCATCAAGTTCGGTCAGGTGGGCAAAAGGTCGTGTGGTGAGAGACATAACGACAATAATCGAATCATTCTGCCTCTCCGGTCGTAAATATTTGCTGGCGGCCTGACCTTCTTTTTTCACGGGGCTCGGAACAATGAACAAGTGCCTTCGTTTAGATTTTTTTCGAAAAGACCCGCGCAGTTTTCCAGGCTCTTGCGAAAGAAATGTATGATCCAACGCTTTGATCAACTCGCCGTGGACCTTCCTGAACCGAATGGTCCGAACCCCGCCGCCGCTGCCGCCGTCCAGGAACTAATGGGAGGAAAGTTCGGCGAAATGTCCACGCTGATGAACTACACGTTTCAGTCGTTCAACTTTCGCGGACGGGATAAATATCGACCGTTCTACGAACTGATCTGTAATATTGCCGCCGAGGAATACAGCCATATTGAGGCGGTTGCGGCAACGATCAACATGTTGCTCAATGGCGCAACGCCTCGAGTCGATCGCAGCAAAACCCCGATATCTAAGGCCGGTGCTTCGGCGAAGGGGAAAAGACCTGCTGGAAAACCTGCGAATTCCGCTAAAGGGGGGAAGGCTAACCCGGCCCCGCTGAGCGACCCGAAGGCGACTTCCTTCTTCCCATATCATTTCTCCGGCTCGGCGCAGACGGCGCTTCCTTATGATGGGTTCGGGAATCCTTGGAACGGCAGTTATGTGACCTCCACCGGCAACCTAAAAATGGACTTATTGCACAACTTCTTTCTGGAATGTGGAGCGCGGGCTGGAAAGGCGCGGGTTTATGAGATGACGGATGATCCCACGGCGCGAGCGATGATTGGATATCTGCTTGTGCGCGGGGGCGTGCACATCGTCGCATATGCTAAAGCGTTGGAAAAACTGACGGGTGCAGATGTAGGACGGTTGCTCCCAATCCCTAGCGTGAGCAATAAGCAGTTTCCCGAAGCGGCAAAGTTAGAAGCGGAAGGTTTGCATACCATTATGTGGCGCTGGAGCCAGAGTGATCTTTACGAGCAGATTGGCGAAATTTGGAAAGGACCGCATCCTGAAGACGGTGAGGAACTTGAAGTTCGCAATGAGATGCCGCCTGGTTTCCCTTGGCCCGATCTCCCTGAAGAACCGCAGCTCTGCGCCCCCGGCGACATCGATCCCGACATGATGGAACACTTCTCAAAGAAGCTGGATAAATAAGCCAAAGACCGGAGTCGTCTTTTGAAACCAAGCGCGCGACAACCGGAAAAACACACAAGCCAGCGTTCCTCCATGGTGCTTCCTAATCCCACTGTGGCAGACGCCTCTACCGCATTGCAGCTTTCCGATACCGATTTCCGGGGTGAAACAATCTATTTCATCGTGGTGGATCGTTTTTTCGACAGCAACTCTCACAATAAGGGCCAGCGTCAGGATCTCAATGATCCCTCGCATCAAGACTGGGGTAAGTATTGGGGTGGCGATTTGCAAGGGGTGCTCGATAAGCTTGATTACCTGCAAGGAATGGGGGTGACGGCCATCTGGCTGACTCCGTTGTTTGAGCAGGTGGAAGGTCTCGTCGACGGCCTGGCGCCCACGCATGGCTACTGGGCGCAGGATTTCAAGCGTATCAACGAGCGCTGGGTGAATTCGCCCGCTGAAGTCCGCCTTTTCTCCCAACAGGATACGATCTTCGACAAGCTCATTGCCGAATTGCATCGGCGGGGGATGAAGTTCATCCTCGATATCGTCTGCAACCATAGCACTCCGCCGACCGATGTCGGTACGGGCAGGATTTACGATGACGGCGTTCTAATCGCCGACCATGCCGACGATCAAAAAAGTTGGTATCACCATTACGGCGGTGTGTCCAACTGGGAGGACGAGTGGCAGGTGCAGAATTGCGATCTCTGTGGCCTTGCAACCTTCAATGAGAACAATCAGGAATACCGGGAGTACATCAAAGGGTCGATTAAGCTTTGGCTGGGCCGAGGAGTGGATGCCCTTCGCGTGGACACCGTGAAGCACATGCCGGAATGGTTCTGGCAGGAGTTCACTTCCGACATGCAATCGTACAAGCCCTCGGTCTTCATATTTGGAGAATGGATCGATAGCTCGCCCCGAAATGAAGCGTCGGTTCATTTTGCGAATTACTCCGGGATGACGATTTTGGATTTTGGTTTCTGTGAAGCGATCCGCGATTGTCTTGGCGAAAGCAAAGCGGAGGGTTTCCAATCCGTCCACAAAATCATCGAAATGGATGGCCTTTATCGTGGCGCGAATGATCTGGTGACTTTTTATGAGAACCACGATATGCCGCGCCTGCAATCGCTGGGCGCTGACGACGACATGGTCCGCCTCGCAACAGTCCTCATCCTGACTTCACGCGGAATCCCGTGTCTCTACTACGGGAGCGAGCAATATCTGCATAACGACACCGAAGGCGGGAATGATCCCTACAACCGCCCAATGATGTCTGATTGGGCGACGGATACGGATATTTACCGCATCACTTCTATTCTTTCCGCCGAACGCTCCGCCAATCCCGCTTTACAGTTCGGCCGACAAAAGGAAAAATTTGTTACTGCCGACATTTACGCCTACACCCGCACTTATCGCGATTCGACTTGTTTGGTAGTACTAAATCGGCGCAGCAGCGTCACCATCGATATTGATCGCGCCTGGTTGCCAGACGGAACTTATGAGTGTCTGCTGACTGGCCAGTCGATGCAAGTCAGCGGGGGCTCTATCAGCCAATTGCAGTTGAAAGGTCGCGATGCCTTGGTCTTCGTGCGTCGAGGTCCTATGGTTCAGGCCACGAGCCTCGTACGTATTCAGGTTAACGGAATAGCCACCAAGCCGGGCGATACCGTGGCGGTTTCGGGCGATTGCCTCGAGCTGGGTGATTGGGATATAGGCAAATGTGTTCATCTGGAGTTTGTCAACGACAACAGTTGGTTTGGAGAAATCGCCTTCGAGGAGAGCGCGGGCCAATCCATCGCCTACAAGTTGATCGTTCTTCCTAAGGAAGGCGCACCACTTCGGGAAAGTCGCACCACTCGACGGCGCTCCATTGCAAAAAATGGCATCACCAAATGGAGGGACGTCTGGGAGGAGTGAAATTTGCGCGCCATCGATTTTTCAGGCATGACAATTCAAGATGGGACCTTTTCCAGCCCAGACTCCGCAGGGCCAGTCATCATTTCGCCTGTCGCCATAAAGCGTGAGCCATGGCAGGGGCAATCCCAGGTTTTCTCCGCATTGTTCCAAGCCACAATGCAGCCCATGTGGGGGCACACCGGCGACAGGACAGTGCGGTTGCCGTGTTCGTCGAGATAGACAGCCCGTTTTTTGCCATCGAGACGAACAATCGCCCCACAGCATCGCCCAAGACCCTCTACGGACTCTGGAGCCTTCAGGTGATCTTTGATGAAATGTGCAGGAAAATCCGCATTTTGCTTCAGATATTCCCAAGCCCCCGAGAGAGCTTTGCGCGTCGGCGAGAAAAGGTCTGTCCAAAGGTTGGTCTTTCCTGTAATCAAATCTCGAATCAGCATTGCTGAAAAAGTGCCTAAGGTGATCCCATTTCCGGAGAATCCAGTGGCGGCAAATTGTCTCTCGCCCACCTCCCCGATGTAAGGAAGTCCGTCAGGCGTTTCCAGCACTTGTCCCGACCACCGGCGACGTGGTGTGGCGGAGGGGAAGAAATTTTTCAGCCGCGTTTCGAGACGGTCATAACAGGCCTCGGTATCGGTTTCCTGTCCGGTCTTATGATCTTCGCCTCCAATGATGACGGAACATCCCTCCGACGTGCGGTCGAAGCGTAAGTAAAGATAGGGATCATTAGTGTCCCAAAACAGAGACTCTGGCACGTAATCAATACCTGCCTCCATGGCGTAGGTGGAATAAGCCGCGAGTTTTGTCTGAAAAAGCGCTGCACCAAAGGTTCCGTGTTCGCCTTGAATGGGAACATGCGTGGCCGCCACGATGGAATCATACGAGATCACGCCCTCCTCAGTGCAAAGCTCGTGCTTCTCAGCGTCGATGTCACTGCCACTCGTCTTGCAGAAAACATGGGAACCCTCGCCCGGAAGTGATTTCGCAAGCGCGGATAGATATTCGATGGGGTGAAATTTGAGCTGGTTCGCAAACCGGATGGCTGGTCGCTCGAAGACGGGATCCTCCTTAAGAAGGTCGGCATCAAACCCAAATTCCTCCGCCAAGAGCGCGTCCTTTTCGAGGCTGGCCCTTTCCCGATCAGCATCCTTCTCCATTGCTGCGAACAAATATCCGGGAACGGCTTTCAGGCCACAACCGATTTTCTCGGAGGCCGCGATCTCGGTGATTTGCCGCATCGCTTCCAAGCCCGCGTCCCAAAAGGCCCTCGCTTGATTCTGACCAAGATTTTCTGCGAGTTCGGAAAGACGCGTATCCGTGACATAACTCAAATGAGCGGTGGTGTGTCCGGTTTCCCCGGCACCCACTCCGTGCTGATCCACGACCGCCACGCGCAGGCCAGCTTGCTTGAGTAGGTAAGCGGTGGTGATGCCGGTGATGCCAGCGCCCACGACCAAGACATCCACCTTCACTTCGCCTTTAAGAGAAGGATATTCCGGAGGGTTCACTGTATCCAGCCAGAGGGATTGCTTTTTCATGAAATGAGGTTTCCTTCGGTGACGGCAATCCCCTTTTCCTTGAGGTAGCCGGAATGCTTCCGCAGGCAAGAGTCATACAGAGGTTTCGAACGCTTCTTTTGAGGATTCATGAACAATGAATCGGCAGTCATTTCGCCAATGGATGGAATTTTTTTTGCGCTGTCCTGAGCTCAATGGGAAAGACCACATTCTCGGGAAAAATTAAGAACATGACCAGAGATGCTGCTCAGTCCAATTTATCGTTACCGGATTCAGGCTCTGGTGTCCGTTTCATGCCTCATCGGGGCGATGAAACTCATGAGGGGTTACTTCTCCTTGCGACGTAGAACGCGAAGCAGTTCCCTGCCTTCACGGCCTTCGTAGGATCTGGCAGGCACTTGTTCCTGCAGGGTTTCAAACCAAGGGGAAAACCATTCATCGAGTTCTGCGATGGAGGTTGGGAAAGGGGGATGATCGGGGTCGTCGTGGTCTGGATTGATATAAATGATGGCCAGGATCCTGCCGTCGGGGCGCAGGGCTTGGAGGCAGGAGCGGATGTAGTCCGGGCGACGTTTGGGGTCGATGGCACAAAAGCAGGTGTGTTCAAAAATCCAGTCGAACATCCCAAAGAATTCCGGGCTAAGATTCAGAAAGTCGGCAAGCACGAATTGTGTCTGAGAAGGATTGGTTTGGGCGTTGGCGGCTGAGATGGCACCCGGGGCAAAATCCATTCCTGTCACGTCAGCGCCTTGAGCCGCCAAGGCGCGGACGTCATGCCCCGATCCACAACCCGGCACAAGAACGCGTCCTTCCACCCGATCGTTTTCAAGAAATTCTAAAAGCGGAGGTGCTGCCGCTCCTTTGTCCCAATGGGCTTCACCGGCCTCATAACGGGCCTGCCAAAAGTCGGAATCCGATGGAGTGGGATGTGTCATTTTTTAGATTTTGCAGATCGCAGGGTGTTTTCGTAGCTGGCCACACAATGGGCAAAATCGAAGTGGCGGGCGAGGGATTGAGACTCTCGCTTCATGGCGAGGAGGGATTCGGGGGATTGAATCAGATGACTGATGGCGGCAGCAAAAGACTCGGGGCTGAGATCGCAGAGGTTTCCATTTTTTGTGTCAGCAATCACATCATTGAGGCCGCCGATGCGGCTCCCGATGATGGCCAACCCGTGCCAGAGAGCTTCCACAGCCGCCATGGGCAGCCCCTCCTGCAACGAGGTCATAAGAAGAACGTCAGAATGCTCCAATTTTTTACGGACTTCCGATTCTTCCAGCCAGCCGGACCATTGGATTTTATGGGTCAGGCTGTGGCGGGCGGCCGCGGCTTTCATCGCATCAGCCAAGGGGCCATCTCCGATGACATCCAACTGCCAGGATTGATTGGCAATTTTGGCCAGGGCTTCGATGGCGAGGAGGGGATTTTTTTGAACGCTTAACCGGCCGACCATGACAATCCTCAAGGGAGCAGCTTGCGGGGCCGGGGGGGGCGTGATGATGGGAGGGATGCCATTGAGAATG
>Ga0209181_10009723_pt1 | contig 12608 bp, 17 predicted proteins | sample MAT05_FD_187208 | JGI IMG/M metagenome (GOLD analysis project Ga0209181, IMG submission 187208) | Freshwater microbial communities from Lake Fryxell liftoff mats and glacier meltwater in Antarctica - MAT-05 (SPAdes) (version 2) | ecosystem: Environmental > Aquatic > Freshwater > Ice > Liftoff... | reverse complement strand
GCCGCCGCGCCCCTGCGGGAAAGGAAAGGCACAAGGGCAGGAGCTGGTTCTGCGCGCGTAACCGCTTTTTCATCTGCAACTTCTCCCTTTTTACTTCTTCCTTCTCCCATTTCTCCTTTCTTCTCTTGCGAAGTTTCTGCGCGATAATATTCTTCCAGTTCGCGCAAATAACGCGGCTCGTCTTTTAGCAACAATGTGTATAGGTCGGGATACACGGTTTGAATTGCCACGACCTTTGCCAAACGAATTGGCTTGATGCGGTCTTGCAATTTGGCTTTGCGTTTGTCCGCCAGTTTCCACAACATCAAAAAGGTATTGACCGTGCGTTTGATCTGGCGCGGGTTATCGCCCAAGCCCTCCGCAAATATTTTGGGACAATCTTCGTGCGGCCAGTCCGCGCTCAATCCATGCACGAAATCGCCCATGTCGGTCTGTTCCACAGGCGGAATTATAAAAGGCAGTTGAATGATCTTTTCCAGATAACGCACACCTTCAATCGTAAATTTTTGCTGCGAAGTGTCGCCATCCTGTTTTGCGCCGAACTCCTTGTATTTCATCTCGATCCCGCGCGCAATCACTTCCTGATCCAACCCAAGCACGAAGATACAATTTTCCGCATCCAAAAATAATTTGATGGCTTCGAGGACTTCAATCGCTTTTTCAGGCAGACAGCGGTCGAGGTCATCCACGAAGACAACCAATCTTTTTCCGTTATTTGAGATATGCTGCTGGACAAGGTCGCGAAACTTTCCCTGAAATTGTTCAAGAAAACGTACCTGCTCGATTTGTATTTTTGTGCGCTCGCGTTGAATTGCATCGGTCGCTTCGTTGGTCAAAGCTTCAGCGCCAAGCTGCTGAACTTTCTTAACGAATTCGCTTAGAACCGCGCCGCCCGGAATAAATGAAAGCGCCAGTTGAACGCTGCCCTTTGCAACCGCGCCGCCAAGTTTTGCAAGGTCAATCGTCACTCCGCCAGCCTTTTCAATTTCAATGGCTCGGTAGAGCATGGTTTCCAAATAATCCAAATCTTCAGTGGGTTGTCCCGCTTTTATTGTGCTTCGAACTGCGGTCAGCACACTTAATATAAACGCGCGCCAGAGCGTTTCTTCCTTGTCATATTTCCACGCATCAAACCACGCAATTGTAAAATCAGCGGGCAGGGTTTTCTTCACCATCTTCATCAGGGAAGTTTTCCCAGATCCCCATGTGCCGAACACGCCGATGGTCAACGGCGTATTGCCCGTTTGGATAATGTCCGCGAGGGTTTCGACATAGGGCGTGAAGTCAAGCGCGTCCGTGTCGGTGGGTTGGTCATTAACGATGTAGGTTTTGTTTGATGGCATGGGAAATTCCCCTTATCTTTTAAGCAAGATGCGAAAATCTTCTGCTAAAATATCAGCGTCGCGTAAAATGCCGCGTAATGTGCCGATTAGTACTTCGCGCCCGGGGTGAACGGGCACAGTTGCGCGTCTCTTGTCCGATTCGCGCCACATAGTCAAGTGGCTGCCTTTTTGTCTCTTTTCAACAAAGCCAGCCTTTTTCAAAACACGGATTAATTCATCACATGTCACGCGAGGAAATTTTTCGCTCATACTGCGGCTGGAATGGAAATACGGGTGATAAAAACGGGGCCTTGCTGCATAGGCACAGGCTCGCCGTCTTCGATCATGGCTTCCACATGCAACTCCAGCGCTTCATGAATATTTGCCTGCGCTTCTTCCACTGTATCGCCAAATGAATGACAACCAGGCAAAGCGGGAACAAACGCATGAAAGCCGTGTTCATCCGCTTCGATCACAACGGTAAATTGATAATCAATCATATTTCACCTTTTTATCCTTTGCTTCCTGCTTCATTTGAGAGTATAGCATATCGTTCGCTCCCACATGCCGAACACGCCGATGGTCAACGGCGTATTGCCCGTTTGGATAATGTCCGCGAGGGTTTCGACACGCTTCGCGGGCGTGAAATCGAGCGCTTGACGATGTAGGTTTTTGATGAGGTCATGATGAGATTCCCCTTATTTGATCTTGAGTTTTCTTCTTATAAATTTGCGGACTCTATCCGCCGCAATCAAGGCTTCTTCTGCTGTATCGGCTCTGATAATAACACCAGGATAGCGTACGACTACAGCATATCTATTCAGGTGTTCCAGGTCACGTTTGATCATCTTGAATTCGGAATCCAATGAAGCACATAAATTAAGGAGTGGTAGTAATTCATGTTTTCGCTCAAACTCAACAGAATGTTCCTGCAAATAAGCCTTGAGATATTTCTCCGCGCATTGCTGGCAATGAAAGCAAGCAGGGCTTGGGAGTTTCGCCTGCATGGAGGAGTAAGTCTGCGCTATAAAAATCCTCTTCGGCTTTGTCCACCCATTCACTAGTTAATTCGTTCATATAGAACTTTCCCCATTTTTGTTATTCGACGTAGGAACCAATCACCCAGTTTTTTTCGTTTTTCAAGAACCGTCCGTGAGCGAACGATAATATCAACGCTAAATTCCAAATCTGGCAGGGATTCTGCAACTTCGAGAATCGCATCCATTTCCCCTTTTGGTGTGTCCATCACAACCAGCAGATCCACGTCGCTCCATGCGGTTGGTTTTCCATACGCGTGCGATCCGAAGAGAATGATCTCCTCAGGGTTAAATTTTTCCGCGATGTGTTTCGCAATCGCCCGAATCGCTTTCATTGGGATGCGCTTGCGCTGGTTAAGTGGAGGGACGTGAAATACAGTCGGTATTGCCATACTTGAATTATACGTCATCCTGCCAAGGGAGTGTTGTTCGTTTGGATAATGTCGCTTCGCGGGCATAAAATCAAACGCATCCATATCGATAGGCTGGTCGTTGACGATGTGGGTATCTTATTTCCAAAATAACAGCTGTTAGCCCAAAGCTAAAATGTCACCCATTCTCCAAAGCAGAAATGTCCCCGCCGTGCGCGGCGTGCCTGTTGCCATAATCGTTTCCATAGACGCTGTTCTGCCTGAAAAAAACAGCGGCGAAGCGTGGGGAAAACTAATGGAAATTCGCTGGAAGCTGGGCAAAGGAAAACAAAACAAAAAGAGTTCCGTTGATATTCTTTCGGAGATGCGCCGGTGGAGTCTTCTGTTACAGTGGATGCCAGTGTTTTTATAAATGCATTTAATCCCGAAGAAGATGGAAGCGATCAGAGCATGGCATTTCTTGCGCAACTGGAGAATAACGGAGTACCGCTTATACAGCCAACCTTATTTTTCCCTGAAGTCGTCGCTTCCATTGCCCGCAAACAGGCTGATACAGAAACCGCAGTTGCCTTGCGGTTCGGCACGGAGTTGGTCACATTGGATAGGGAACAACTGGAGAGATTACCATAGGTTTTATCAGTACGCGTACTATAAAACAAAATGCAGAGAATCAAAAACGAGCAGCCGATATAAAATCCGCTGCTCGTTTTATGTATCGGCAGGCTATTTCTTTTGCTTTTGTTTGTAAGGGAACCAGCGGGTCAGATCACCCCAGTTCCAGATGCCGAAGAGACCGATCAGGACTATACCGATCACAAAACTGATGGGCAGAAAAACAATGACCGTGCCTCGTTCAAGCACAGGCTTGGTTGCGCCAGTTACAAAAAGTATAACGTTGGCAATATAAAGGGTTTGCACACTGCCGAGCAATCCGATCCACAGGATGGAGCCAATCAACCTTCCCAGTGAAGCATGCTTTCCTGATCTATTTACAAGGTCACGCCTTGAAGAAGAAACCGTGCGCACGATCAAAATCGAAAGAATAAGATTAATAACCAGAAAGGGGATCAAACCGTTATATTCCAAAAATTGTTTATAAAATTCAAGCCAGAGCGGAATCCAGACACTGACCGAGAAAAAAGCCAGCAGCGTCAGAAAGTAATCCAGCATTTGAATAATGCGCGGATACACCACCTGTCCGCTGATCGGCACGACCCCAAGCGCCTTCATCAGTTGTGCAGGTTCAGACAACAGGAGCGCAAGGTTTTTCAGATTTCTCAATCCGCGCCGAAAATCAATCCATTGAATACGTTGAAGAGTGACATCTTCGATCATTACATCCTGAACAAGGATCGGAAAAACAACCTGTTTTTCAGGATCGACGGCGCTTGTATTTTTATAACGGGAGATGACCGCAAAACTGACTTGCGCCTGCCCCGCATCTTCGACCTGTACATGGCCATATTTCTTCAAGCCATGAATGATCGCATTTGCATATTTTATATCTTCAGGCGCGTGGTCTATAAAAAAAGGCACAACAGCCGGCTGTTTATCATCATCCATATGAAAGCGGACAGTTCGCGGAGCAGATGCGCTCGGTTTCGCCCAGACACGCATCCCTTTGGATGAAAGTAAAAAAAGCAAAATGGGCGAAGCGAGAGCGCCTGCAATCCAACAATAGGTAAAGAGAATATTTGTAAATTTATATGGCAGGAAAAATGCCCAACTGAGCGCCAATATCGCGGGCAGGGTCAGCAGCGCAAAGCGCACACGATAAAAATGAAAGTCGCGGTGGATGATGTGTAAGGGAAGCGGGATTAATAAAACAGGGAGGAAGATCGTCCACCAGCCGGGGGCCGAAATCAAAACCGTAAGCAGGCTGAGGATAACGGTCAACCAGACTGTGAAAGATGCCTTAAATCCTTTTTGCGGTGGAGCAGTTTTCAGCGTGGGTTTATCAAGCTGCGCAATTAATTGTTTATATTTTATATTGAATGAACCGCGAAAATCGATCCATTCGCAGGCTTGAAAGACAACCGGTAACGGTACAGCTTCAAAAAGGATGAGGATCACACGTTTCTTTTGCTCAAGCGCATGTTGGTATTCCAACTCAACATTCTTCGAGCCGATGGATGATCTCGAAATTACCAGTAAAACAATGTTGGCTTTATTAATACCATCCAGTATTTGATCGAGCCAGGGCTTGCCCGGAATCAAGCTTTGATAATCGACCCATGTTTGAATGCCGCTGACTTCAAGGGCATTTAACAATACATCTACAAAAGGCACTTCCTGACGGGAATAACTGATAAAAAGAGAATGGGACATGAGAGGGACTGTCTTGTGGAACTATTCCTGTTTAAGTTTTAGCAGCTTCGCGGCCAGTTCTATTTGCATCTCTTTATAATCTCTTTTGCCTGCTACATTTTGCAATTCATAGGGATCGTTCACCAGATCATATAATTCCACTTCACCAGTGACGTATTCGGTGTATTTCCATTGCAGGGTGCGGATCGAATAAAACTCGGGGATCGTGGAGCCAACGCCCTGGTCGGTGGGCCAGTGTTCAAACAGAATTTCATCACGCCACGCGGCTGAGGAATCATTCAACAAGGGAACCAGGCTCATGCCATCCACATACTCAGGGATGGTTGCGCCGGCCAGATCGGCAAATGTGGGGGCAATATCAATATTGGCGACGATCTTTGATTCGATTCGGTGTGGATAGTATTTCGGCGCGTACACAATGAAGGGTACTTTGACACACGCTTCATAAGGACAGTTCTTCGAAGCGCCAAAGCGATGATCGCCGAGCGTCAACCCGTTATCAGACATGTAGACGATGATGGTGTTTTCGCTCAGGCCTGCTTTTTCGAGGGCAGATAATATCGATGCCACTCCATCGTCGACGGAGAGCAGGGAGCGCAGAATCTGCTTATGGACGGTATCAAGCTCGGTCGCAGAAAGAGGCGATAAGTCGCCGATATAATCAGGCTTGTCGCGAATATCCTCTTCGTTAAAACTGGGCGGGCGGTATTGCACCCAGTCCCAATAATCTGCGCCAGCGCGGAAACTATCCTTGTGACGCGGCGCGGAGACAAAAGGGGAATGCGGATTGTAATACCCAAGCATGAGAAAGAACGGCTCGTCGCGCGCAGCACGGATAAAGGACAGCGCGTTATTGGTGACAATATCTGCGCTGAAATTACTGCCTGATTTCGGATACTCAACCGCGGCCCCATTCTGCGACATGCTGAAATTAAAATAATATTGAAGATTGCCCGCATCTTCAAGACCTGTGTCAAGATTTTTGCCAAGAAAAACATTCCACTCATCCCAGCCAGGCGGGACATACCCGGCAGGTTCAAGGTCTTCATATCCATTCATATATTTACCGAGATAGCCTGTGTGATACCCGGCTTCCTGCAGCCAGATGGCCATGCATTGGCTGTCGTCAAATTTTGGCGCGCCGCCCTGTGGCATGGTGTTGTTCAACACTTGATGATTGTGCGCGTATTGACCCGATAAAATACTGGCGCGGCTTGGGCAGCACAAAGGCGTGGTGACAAACCCATTTTCAAAGACAACTCCATTCGCCATCAATGTATTCTTAACCGTGGGCATATATTCCACAGTATGAAAGGGCTGGTCATCTGTCAGGATGTAGATGATATTCGGGCGCGGATCATTCATCCGTGCGGCAGATGCGGGTGTGGAAATATCCACATCAAATATCTTTGGTTCATGACTCAAAATTGGCGTAGGCGGGTTATAAGGGACCGCATTCGCAGGCAGACAGGCTGTCAAAATTACCATGCAAGCCAAAATGGCAGGTGTTAATTTAAAAAACCTTCTCATCCTAAAGTGCCTACCAATCCCAATTCGGGCGCGATCTTGCGCATGGCAAGAATTACATTCCCAACATGTTCCCAAACATCCACGCCGAAGACTTGCGCAGCATGTTCCATTTCAGTGCGGTCTGTGCCTGCGGCGAAGGCTTTGTCTTTCCATTTCTTTTTTACCGAAGAGGCTTCAAGGTCATATAACGAGCGCGATGGACGCACCAAGGCAACGGCAGTGATCAAACCTGTCACTTCGTCACATGCCGCAATGGCTTTTCTGCGGATGGTGTCACGCGGAAGTTCAAGATGATCGGCATGGCTGAGAATATCCTGAATGATATCTTCACTCACACCGCGCTCGCGCAACATGGGCGCGCCCGTCTGTGGATGTCCTTCGAGTGTGGGGTGTATCTCCCAATCAAAATCATGCAGCAAACCAATTAAGCCCCATTGCTCCACATCTTCACCATATTTTTCGGCATAGAAGCGCATGGCGGCTTCCACAGATAACATGTGTCTTACAAGGCCTTCATTTTTCACAAATTCTCGCACAAGGGAAAGAGCTTCATCACGGGTCATTGATTTTCTCCATAATTACAAAATAGTGTTTTGAAAAATTCTCTACTGCACCAACTATTTTTTTTACCTGATTGACCGCCGTCTGTCGATGGTCAATCAGGTAAAAATATAGAGGATTACTGAATCGGTTCAGGGTCACCCAGCACAGGCAGGGGTTTCACAACATACACATCCCAAACGGCTTGCGTGGTGGCGAATAATTCACGGATATTCCAAAACATACGCGAAATCTTTCGAAAATAAATAGTATTCGATTCAACGCCGGTAGAGTCAACCCCGAACCAATTGCATAAAAATAAAGCGCGCGGCATGTGGAATTTTTGCGTGACCAAAATTGCAGACTGCATTTGAAAGATGGTCTTCGCCCGATAACACGTATCATATGTGCGACGGCCGGCGTAATCTAAAACAATATCAGTTTCGGGCACGCCAAGATCAAGCGCGTATTGGCGCATGGCTTCAGGTTCATTGTATTCAACAAAGCGATTATCGCCGCTCATTAACAGTTTATCCACTTTGGATTGTTGGTAAAGTTTCACTGCAGTTTCCACGCGGTCTTTGAGAACTGCGGTGGGCGTCCCATCGTAACGCAAGCCCGCGCCGAAAACGATTGCCACACGCTCAGCAGGGACATTCTCTACGGTGAAGGTGCGCGGGGCCGCATAAAGCAGGACGATCACCTTGGGCAGCAATAAACCCAACAAAGCAAACAGAGCAAGAGTCAGCGCGAGGCGCCAGAAAAATTTTAATATTTTTTTGAACATGTGTTGTATAGATACTACTTGATCAAGTCGGACAAATTCAAACCCGAAGCCTTCACGTATAACGCGAAATCATCATACATGGCATCTTCGGCGATCTGTAATTGGTCGATGCCATATACAGTTTGCACAGCGGCTTTGCCTTCGGGCGTCAACATCAGGTCAATGAACGCGCGCTGGATCACGCGCCGCATTTCAACGGGCAAAGAATTCGCCAGCGAAATATTTTCATACGGAATTATATTCGGTGTACGCCACAAGACGACCACGCGCTCGGCCACATCGGCATAATCTGCTTCGAGGATGGGCGACAGCCGCGCATCAATGAACGTTGCGCCGAAGTCACAAATATCGGCCGCGTAGACGGCTCGCACTACATTCGGTTGACCTTCGAGGAAGGCTCCGCTGCGGGTCTGCACCTGAGCCTGATTCAGCAATCCGAGCGGCAGCACATACGCTGAAGGGGACGTGTTATCACTCCAGCAGGGTTTTTTATCTTGAAGCTGTTTGAGCGCTTCGGCGGCGTCAGCCGTGTTTTCATCCCGCGCGGCATCATAATAGGAGACAAATCCGCTCTCACGATTGGCGATGAATTGTGCGCCATAAAAAGCCTGCCCATCGCGCAAGCGCGCCATAATTGGCGTGACCGAGTCGTTCTCGCGCGCCAGCAGATATGCAAACGGCGAAAGCGAAACGATGTGCGCGTTGCCTCGATTGAGCGCATCCACGAGGGCGGTCTCAGAAGCTGGCGCAACCGTGACCAGTCTGTAGCCTGTGCGCAATTCGATAAAGGCCGCAATGACATCCCCCGCGGCGATCATCTCGTCACTGGGGCGCGGGGAAACTCCCAAAGCGAGGATCAAAGGATTTTTTTCAGTACCAGGCTCGGGCGTGGCAAGAGGCGTCTGTGTGGGGGCAGGCGGTTGCGTGGGAGTCGGAGTCGGTGTGGGAGTGCCCTGAATCAGTTGCACAGGGAATGTACATCCAAGAATTGCGAGAGAGAGTGTGAGTAATATTTTTTTCATATGCAGGATTGTATTCGCACAATCATACTATGTTGCTATAATAAGGCAAGTTAAGAAAGGACACCCATGAAAAACACATTCAACACCATCATGTCCATCGTTATTTTAGCAGTACTAGCCGCCGGCGTTTATTTTATCGTGCAAACTGTGCGAGATAGCGCCGCCGCCGCCGCAGACGCAGCCACGGCTCCGTTTCAACAGGTGAATGAGGCCAATCAGGCATTGCAGACGCAGGTCTCGCAAATGATGAATCCAACGCCTACCATCATACCCGACCCGATGACCTACATCAATGAGATCCGCGCGATCGCGCGCCTTGAGACGATTCAATATAGCATTGAAAAAGTGATCACGGCCGAAGTAGGGCAGGGAACTTTCGGATTCCTGCTGGGCGATAAACTTTTATTTGTAGCCCACGGAATCGTCATCGCCGGGATTGATATGGAAAAATTACAGCCCGGCGATATGCGTTTGGATAACGGCGTGCTATTTGTAAAACTTCCTGCAACTGAAATCTTTATCACCACGCTTGATAATGAAAAGTCCTACGTGTATGAACGTGATACAGGGCTGCTGACCAAAGCCAATCAGGATCTTGAAACACTGGCACGCCAGGCGGCAGAGGATGAGATCCGCAAAGCGGCGCTGGAAGACGGCATTCTGACGCACGGCCAAACAAACGCAGAAGCCTATTTACTTAAATTTTTTACAGCGCTTGGGTATAAGTCGGTGATCTTCGAACACTAGCATGGCTTTCTCTGCTGTGTAGTTTCAGAACACAGAAATTTGTGCAGTAGAGAGATGAGTATAAAAACATGCAGGCCGCGCTTACGGCCTGCATGTTTTTATTTAATTGCTTGAAGCAGGCATGATCATGGCGTGCAACTGGCTGGGAAGGTAACCTGCGTCACCGATTCATTTGGCGTAAGAATGTGAAGTTGAATCCAATATTGATTGGGAGCGGCAATCTGATAATAATCATTCAGGAGTTTTGTGCCTGCTTCTTCAAAAACAAGTATGCCGTCAGTAGAGGAAACGCCCGTGCTGACTTCCCATCTCCAGGTGACATAGGTCGGGCCATTGACCGTAATTTCTGCCTCAAAAAAAGCAGTCTGAGGGAATTGGTCACAATTCACAACAATGCGGGCAGGCTCCACTCGTAAATTAACTTTGGTCACTTCAGGAACAGGCGCTTGTATCACCGGCAATTGCTCGACTGCACCCTGCGCTTCGGTGACACTCGCCGCGACCCAGCACATGCCATTCGGGTTGCCCGGGTCACGAATGTACCACCAGGTTGAAGATTCATTTCTGCCGACCACACGCGCAGAGACACCCTGACGAATCTCATTCATCAACGCGTACCCCACCCCGGGCCCAAACCTGCAATTGATCAATGTATCCTTCACGGTTACAGTGACACGCGCAAGCGTGGGCGTTGGAATGTTTGTGGGTGTTGAGGTGGGACTGAATGTGACAGTGGGGGCGGGTGTAACAGTCGGCATTGGCACTCTGAGCGAACAAGCAGCCAGCAATATGGACACAAACCCTGTACTCAGGATACGGTGTTTCATAATTTCCTCCTTTGGAAATACAAGGCAACCCAACTTCATCGCCTATTTATCTATTTTGATACCCTATGGCTCATGGGCAGGCTGCTCTCTATATTTATGCAAAAACAGTCAGTTACTGTAACCATAAAAACCGCTGTTTGGTACGACATCCAAAGGCTGCTAGTACATTAACAAGTTAAAGATGTAGGGTAGTACTCTATAAAAACTTTGCGAGCATCTTCGACAGTGAAGTTCCAGCGGATTTTCGATTTCTTTTCATTGCGAGCATCTTTCCAGGTAACAATCTCCGTCGTCAATATCCATTCGCTGGGTATGCGTCGAGATAAGCATTGTTTGGATAATATGCTGAGTTCAATTTCAGCCATGTTCAATCAGGATCCATGTTTAGGTGTGTAGTGAAATTCTAATCGGCTCATGATCCGATCTGCTTCCAACTTGCCAAAGGACTCTACCAAAGAGCGATAGTTATGTGTGTTCAAATTATCCAAGACAACATCTATGCTGCACTCAACCTCTGGATAAATCACATCCACCAAATAGCGCATGGCAAAAGCAAAATCCTGTTTGGTGCGACGATTAGTTACCAGCACATGGCGCGTGCCCGCCTTCGGTTCGACAAACATAAACAAATTGCGTGTGCCATTTCTTTTATATTCATAATCCTGTCAGGAGGCATGCCCAGGTTTAAGAGCCAACCTATCGATAATTTGAGCCAGCAGCCGAAAGCTTTTTTTATCAAAACAGACCATCGGACGCTTGGAATCGTATGGTTTTTGGTATAGCTCCAGAATGTGTTCCATACGTTTGATAAATTCTGGAGTCACTTCTGGAATGCACCAACTCTTTACCTGCCAAGGCTTGAGTTTGTTTTTTTTAGTAGCAGGCGCACGGTCTCTGGTGAGACGCGAGTCACAATACCGTCTTTCAGCATTTATTTCACCAACAGTTCCAGTGTCCAACGGGCTCGCCCAGCAGGTGGCTCACTACAAGTCAAGGCAATCAAACGGGCTTCCTGTTCCTCTTTTATGTCTGTGCCTGTGGGCGCATGTGGTCTATCTTCCAATGCCGTTTGCAAGCCTTCTTCTGTAAATCGTAATCGGATACGCCGTATCGTTTGCTCGCTAACATAGAGCAGTTTGCTGATCTCTGCATCCGTCTTGCCTTCATCAACTTTCAGCAAGATATGCGCTCGTTGAATAACTACTGCTTTATTTTGACCTTTGGAAACTATCGCGATCAGTTTTCGGCGTTCTTTTTCTACAAGATGGACTTTGTGTTTTTCGTTTGTCATCTGCCCATCTTATCTTTACTCTACAACTTAATCAAGTCGATGTACTAGTTCATCAATTAGGTTTGAGAGTGTTCTTGGTTTCTGAATTGAGGTGCGGGATTCTGAATAAATTTGCTGAACAAGGCTTGAGCCTTCTTTGGCTAAATGAGCCAAAAGGTCTTTATAAAACCCTAACCGATCCCCATTCTCAACAGCAATCAAATTGTCCCATTGATAACCCTCTGGCAACTGTTTCTCAGTGCCAGTTTCTTTTGCCATTTTCAAAAAGAGAAGGTAAGTTAATTCGGTTACATATTGGTGATGGGTGACGCCACCATCTTTCAAGATGGTGAATAGATTTCAAATTTTAGCAACGAGATCGTAGGTAATGTTTTGTGTAGGTGTGTCCATATTTTTAGAATCTCTGTTCGTTTTTAGTAAGTATACAAGAAAAACTCCAATTGAGCGGTACATCTTCGTGGAACTCGTGCGTGCTAACAACCTGGCGCAACTCCCTCGACTACTCCTTCCTCCTCACATCCTTAAGCAACTTCTTTTCGTCCGCGTTTAATTTGCGTTGTATTTTCTTCCCATCTTCTGCGGGCGGCAGGGACTCAGGTTTTACGCCGCGCTCGTTGCTGCCATCCCATGTACTATGCCCTGTCAGATCTGTATATCGCACAGGATTATTATTCACATACGCATATCGATCATACCCTTGGACTCCACCCGGCACAATCGAATCCGCTTGGGCGAAGCGTCCCAGTTGAGATAAGGGTCGTACAGCGTGCGTTGTAGAACATGAGACCGAAGTCTGCGGTGTTGCT
>Ga0209181_10009719_pt1 | contig 12609 bp, 15 predicted proteins | sample MAT05_FD_187208 | JGI IMG/M metagenome (GOLD analysis project Ga0209181, IMG submission 187208) | Freshwater microbial communities from Lake Fryxell liftoff mats and glacier meltwater in Antarctica - MAT-05 (SPAdes) (version 2) | ecosystem: Environmental > Aquatic > Freshwater > Ice > Liftoff... | reverse complement strand
CGTCGCACGGCGCGGGCATCAGCCTGGGCGCTCCAGCACACCACGGCAGCGGGCGCGTCGCTGCGCAAAGCCTGCTCGGCGGCCCATAACAAATTCAGCGCATCCAATTTGGCGCGGCGGCCCATAGCGGATAAAGGAGACCGCACCACCACCAGTTTATCCAACGGGACGCCAGCCGCCGCCCAGGCCGGCGCATGCAGCGCATAGGTCGGCGCAATGAACAGCAGCCAACCTGTCGTGCCCAATTGCCGCAGCGCCGGCAGCAACAAACCCAACTCGCCCTGCCCCGCGCCATCACACAACAGTTCCGTCACCGCGCCGCGCGGCCAGCCGCGCCCGGGCAACTCGGCATCCAGCGCGGCATGGCCGCTCGCCACCGCCGGCAACGCCGCCTCGGCGCAGCGGCCGCGCCAGATGTCGGGCCGCGCCAGCAGTTCGGCAAATTGCGGGGCGGGATTCACCATTACAGCGGCTTGCCGCCACGGATCAAGCCGACGGCTATGCCCTCGATAGCCAGACTGCGATCCACCGCCACCGGCGGGTAATCGGGATTTTCGGCCAGCAGGCTGATTTGCCCGCCCTTGCGCTGCAAGCGCTTGACGGTGACCTCATCGCCCAGGCGCGCCACGACAATCTGACCGCTGCGCGCCTCGGAAGTCTTGTGCACGGCGATCAGATCGCCGTCGAGGATGCCCGCGCCTATCATGCTGTTGCCGCGCACCCTGAGCAGATAATCGGCGCGCGGCACAAACAACTGCGCCGCGATCGGCACCCGGCCCAACTGGTTTTCCGCCGCGAGGATGGGGCTGCCCGCCGCCACCGACCCAATCAGCGGCAAGCCGAGTTGCTCCACCACGCGGATGCCACGCGCCGAACTCTCCAGCGTGATCAGCCCTTTTTGCGCCAGCGCCCGCAGATGCGCCTCGGCGGCATTGGGCGAAGCAAAGCCAAACGCCGTGCATATCTCCTGCCGCGTCGGTGGAAAGCCCGCTTCGATGCTGTCACGGATGAAGTCGAGAATTTCGCGCTGACGCGCGGTGGGCTGCGGACCCACAGGCTGTGAATCAGAATTTTGAGCATCAGTACGACGTGCGCGCGCAATCATTTTCTTCCTTTGCCTTTTGCAGGATACTGTATTTAATTACAGTATATCAATTTAAGCCAGAAGAAAAGATAAGGCGTGCTTGGTTTGGGCTCTTGAATCCGCTTTAAAATTAGGACATATTAACGGACAATTTTAAATATTGTAATCAGTAGATAATTGAGTTTAAACGACTATAATTATTTTATTAATAGACATTTAAAAAGACATAATGTCAGACATAAGCTCTTTGGTGCTCAGGGTGGATACCGACCGTTTTGGCCGTTTTCTATTTCAGATCGGCGTAGATCCAGACCGCCTCACCTCCACTCTCCAACGCATTGATGACGCCCATGCGTTATTCATCACCATGCCACTCAGTCAAGTCGCCAGCCAGTTGGAAAAGGAAGTGGTCGTCAGCAGTGTATTTGGTACCAACACCATCGAAGGTGGCAAGCTCAGCGAGGCAGAAACCGCGCATGTGCTGCAACTGGATCCCGATCAGATTCGAGAAGTCGAGCAGCGTCGGGCAATCAATATCAAAACCGCCTACGACCATGCGCAAGCCATGGCGATGACGCCCGGCTGGCGGCTGGATTTGGATTTCATCGCCAAGGTGCACACCCTGATCACCCGCGATCTACCCGACTCCAATAACCTGCCCGGAAATTTTCGCGACAACTCCAAAGATAAAATCACCTATGTCGGCGACGAGTCGCATGGCGGCCGCTACAAGCCGCCGCAATACCGCGCGGACATACAGCAACTCATGGAAAAGCTGGTGGCCTGGCATGACCGGCTTCTGGAACAGAACGTGCCGGCGTTGATCCGCGCGCCGCTGGTGCACCTCTATTACGAACTGATCCACCCATACTGGGATGGCAATGGCCGCGTTGGACGCGTACTCGAAGCCACTTTGCTGCAAGCAGCCGGCTACCGCTACGCGCCCTTTGCCATGGCACGTTACTACCTTGAGCACATCGATGAATACTTCAGCCTGTTTAACGTCTGCCGCAAGCTGTCAGACAAAGGCGAGGCATTGCCAAACATGGCTTTTGTGGATTTCCATCTGGAAGGCATGCGCCGCGTTATTCATCGTCTGCATGAGCGCGGCAATCGCCTGGTGGAAGTATTGCTCTATGCAAGTTCAATTCGCGCCGCGCTGGACCGAAAGGAAATCAACGCACGCCAATACACCATTCTTTCCCACTTGCTGGAAAAAGGTCCGACGGATTATGAGGTAGTCCGGCGTAGCCCGTGGTACGAAAGCCTGTATCTCAAACTCAACGACAAAACCCGGCAACGTGATTTAGGCAAATTGCGCGACCTTAACTACCTGCGGGTGGATGCCAAGAACAGGATCGGGCCGGCCATCGCCTGGTCCGAAGGGGCAATTCAATCTTTATAAGGATTGTGCAACTCATCAACCAGCCTGTGCAGCACTTCGCGCAGTTGCGCCTCAGAGCAGCCCATGAGGATGGCATCTTCGAGGGCGTCTTGGGCGATTTGGCGCAGCTCTTCGAGGTTTTCGCCGAGCACTTTGATCTTTTCGGTGCAGGAGACGATTTCCCCCTCCGGCCCGCGCCAGACGATGCGTTCTTCGGATTTGCGTAATTTCGATTGACTCATGACTGGCTCATTAATTTCCTGCGACGGGATTTTCCGCCAACTGATATATTCTTCACCCCTCGCCTCGCCCCGTCAATGCAAGCTAAGGAGACTCTCATGCGCATCGCCAACAACGTCGCCGAACTCATCGGCAATACCCCGCTGGTCAAGCTGAACCGCCTCAATGCCGGCATCGACGCCACCATCGCCGCCAAGCTGGAATTCTTCAACCCGGCGCATAGCGTGAAAGACCGCATCGCTGTCTCGATGCTGGATGCTGCCGAGCGCGCGGGCAAAATCAAGCCGGACACCATTATCCTTGAACCGACCTCGGGCAACACCGGTATCGGTCTGGCCATGGTGGCCGCCGCGCGCGGCTACAAAACCTGTTTCATCATGCCTGAGACCATGAGCCGCGAGCGCAAGCTGATCCTCAAGGCCTATGGCGCCGAACTGGTGCTCACGCCGGGGCCCGAGGGCATGCCCGGCGCGATCAAGAAGGCCAACGAAATGGCCGCCGCCGATTCGCGCTATTTCATTCCCCAGCAATTCGACAACCCGGCCAATCCGGAGATTCACCGCTCTACTACCGCCGAGGAAATCTGGCGCGACACCGACGGCAAGGTGGATATTTTCGTCTCTGGTATCGGCACCGGCGGCACCATCACCGGCGTGGGCGAGGTGCTGAAGGAACGCAAGCCCGGCGTGCAAATCATCGCCGTTGAGCCGGATGCCAGCCCGGTGCTCTCCGGCGGCCAGCGCGGCCCGCACCCGATTCAGGGCATAGGCGCCGGCTTCGTGCCGTCCATCCTCAACACCAAGATTTACGACGAAGTGGTGCGTGTGAAGAATGTGGACGCGCTAGAGACGGCGCGCAAAATGGCCACCGACGAAGGCCTGCTGGTCGGCATCTCCTCCGGCGCCGCCGTGTGGGCCGCGCTGGAAGTGGCGAAGCGGCCGCAGAACAAGGGCAAGCTGGTCGTCGTCATCATCCCCTCCTTTGGCGAACGCTATCTGTCGACGGTGTTGTTCGAGAACATCACGGTCTAGGCTAACCCGGCAGGATGTGCGAACCCCGCGCGTCCTTGCTACGCTGGTGGTTAGGCTAGCTCCGGCCTCGTGGTGCGTTGATCGACCCCTTGAGTCTGGCAATAAACTGATGACATAAATGTCGGCATTTGCCATAATGCCGCAATTACTCGTCACGCCATTCCGGGACACCCATCATGCACATTCATCAGCGCCTCTCCGCTTGTGGGCGTCGTTTGCTCGCGACAACCGCTTTATCTCTATCTCTATCCTGGCTCAGTTTGACCTTTGCGGCCGAGCCACCAAAACAGTTGCCTATCGATCATGTGGTGCCCGTCTGGTACATGGGCATGCCCGCTATGGGGCACTCTTTCGAGTATCCGGAAGCCTTCATGGAGGAAGCCAAACTGCCGAAGGAAGCGGACTTCCCCTGGCGCCAGACGCTCTCCTACATCGTAGGCATGGCTGATAAGTCCATCGGCGTTTCGCCGCATCAGCGCATCTCGCCGCCCGGCGCACCGCCCATCATCATGCCGGGCCACCAGGCGGTCGTGATGTGCCTCAACACGCCGGAAGCGCCCGCGCTGGGCGTCGCCTATTCCGTGATACCCGGCCCGAAGGCCACCAAGCACAACCTGCGCGCCGACGCGATGCCTGCGCATAGCATCATCGGCGCACCTCTCGTCAGCGCCATCCGCATCGGCCCGACCTGGCTGCCGCTGACCAATCACCGCGTCATAGAATGGGGCTTGCACAAGGGCCTGCTGCGTTTGCGCTTCTTTGGCGCCAGCCCAATCGGCTGGTACACACCCGATTGGGACAACAACTACCCCACCATGCCGGAAATGAACGAGCCCTGCAACGCGCCCTCGCGGGCGAATCCAAAATTCGTGCTGCCCGCCGACCCGTCGCGCATCATTCCGCAACACTGAGCCCGGAGCCGCGTACATGAAAGCCACAGCCCTCGCCCTCTTGCTCACTTGCGGACTCATAGGCGCCGCGCATGCCGCTGAAACGGACATCGCCAAGCAGCTCATCACCTGCACCGCCTGCCACGGCGCCAAAGGCCTCAGCGTCAATCCACAATGGCCCAACCTCGCCGGACAAAAAGAGGAATATCTGCGCGCCCAGTTGCTCGCCTTTCGCGACGGTAGGCGCAAAGACCCGCTCATGAGCGCTAACGCAAAAGACCTCAGCGACGACCAGATCGATGCCCTCGCCGCGCACTACAGCACGCTGCCCTTGCCACGCGCAACCCAGGTGAGCAAAAATGCGCCCCGCCTGGAAGCGACGTCGCGCCCGCTAGTCTTCTGCGTACGCTGCCACGGCGGCGACGGTAACAGCCCCAACGACATCTGGCCCAACCTCGCCGGACAGAAACAGACTTACATGGAAAAACAGATCAAGGCCTACCACGCTGGCGAACGCAAAGACGACATGATGGCCATGTGGGGCAAGATGGTGGATGAAAAACAGATGGCCGACATCCTTGGCTACTTCAGTCGGCAGGGGCGGAAATAGCGGTTGGCTACAAAGTTATACTAGGACTTACCGGAGGCTAGTATAACTGTCCGCCTACATTGGGCTGGAAAGGCTTATGGATAGGGCATCTCCGGCATACGATGCGTGAAGACCCGCTTAGCGCGCTTTACCATCCAGCGCTTTTTCCAGCAGCGCGCCGACCAGTTCATTTACGTCCGTCTGCTTTTCCTGCGCCAGCGCGTGAATGCGCTTGACGAGTTCGCTATCGAGCTTGACGGCGAAGGGGATGAGGCCTAGCGCCTGGTCTTGCTTACGGCGTTCGCGTTTATCCAGTGCGACGGCGGCTTGCTTGCCGTAGCGATCCGGCGTACCGGCTTGCTTGATGCGGCCTTCGACTTTCATGCCGTTGCGTTTTTCGAGATCGGTGCGTTTCATGGTTGTTGTCCTTCCCAGGCGGCGAGAAAGGCCTGCCAGTGCGGTTGTTTGAGTGCTTGCAGCGACGTGCGTACCGTCGCCACTTCGCGCGCATATTCTTCGCGGCTCAGTTCGCCGCGCATGAGTTTGAAGCGCAGGTAAACCAATAGCGTATTCACCACATCCGTTTCGCAGTAATCGCGAATCTCGTCGCTGCGGCCGGCCTGCCAGGCGGACCAGACGGCCGAGCCATCCATGCCCAGCTTGCCGGGAAAGCCCATGAGCTTGGCGAGATCATCGAGCGGCGCATTGGCGCGCGGCTGGTAGAGCGCCAGCAAGTCCATCAGATCGAGATGGCGGCTGTGGTAGCGGCTGATGTAATTGTTCCACTTGAAGTCGCGGCTGTCTTTGTAATCACCCTCGCCGGTTTCCCAGTAGCGCGGCGCAGTGACGCCGTGTATCAGGCCGCGATAATGCAGCACCGGCATGTCGAAGCCGCCGCCGTTCCACGACACCAGTTGCGGCGTGTATTTTTCGATGCCGTCGAAGAAGCGCTGAATGATTTCGCCTTCGCCGGACTTCGGCGCGGCGAGCGACCAGACGGTGAGACGGTCGGCATCTTGCAAGGCGCAGGAGATGACGACGACGCGCTGCAAGTGCAGTTGCAGAAAATCGTTGCCACTGGCCGCGCGACGCTTCTGGAAGGCAAGTTCCGCGACCTCGTCATCCGAAAGGGCGGCGTCTAGGTCATGCAGTTTGCGCAGTCCGGCGACATCGGGAATCGTCTCGATGTCGAAGGCGAGTACCGGTGTCACGTGCGTACCTTTATTTTTTTACCCATTGTCCACTGGCGTTCTGGTAGTACCAGCCGGACTGGGCCTTTTCGATCCAGCGCTGGCCGAAAGTGCTGCGCACTTCCGCCTCCCACTCGGGGTGGCCATTGGCGCGGGCGATCTCGCGGTAAAGCGCACTGCGGTCGTTATTTTCGGCGGCAACCAGGCCGCTCGCCGCTTGGCGCTGCGCCAGTGGGACGGCGTTGGCATCGCGCATCTGCACGCTACCGTCGCGCGCGATGCCCACGGCGCCCGAGGCATAGAACGGCGCCAGTTGGACGTGGCGGGCCTGCATGGCGTCCTTCAGCGACGTAATGGCCGGCGTATTGATTTCAAGATTGGTTTGCGCCTGGACAAGGCCAGCACTGAGACCGGCAAACAGCGCGCTGACGATGATCAAGGCTCGGAATAATGCTTTCATGGCGGTGTCCTCGAGTTATTTGGTGGGAGTCGAAGCGGGAATGGCAGGCGCAGCAGGAGAAGTGGTGGTGGTGCCAGCCGGCTTGGCCTGATCCTTCTGCAATTGCCAGACCTCGTCGATAATCTTGTCGGCGGCCTTCTCCGCCGCCGCTGCGGGGAAGTAGATGTTGATGGTGACGCAGGCCGCTAGCGATGCCGCGGCTAGCACAGCCGTTGGCAGCTTGAGTGTTTGCTTCATGACTTTTCCCTCGCAGGCTATTGAATAACGGGTTTGCTGTTGCCCTCGGTCACACGCTTAAGACGCGTAACCAGTTCTTCCCAATTGACCCGCCGATTGTAGCCCATGACGTTGATGGCCGGGATGCCGCCGCCTTTGACGATGACATAGCCATTGGCTGTCGTTTCGACGCCGCCCATTTCGCAGACGCCGGCAACGAGCAAACAGGACCATCCCAGGCGGTCGTAGCCGAAATCATTGAAAAAGCCAAGGAAGCTGCGCTGTATGGCCGCCCCGGCGCCGGCGCCGCCCAGCGACGAAATGTTTTGCACGGCACGCTGGCTGATGCGCTTCTTGTAATCGCCGGGGCTGCTGGCGATTTTTGCGTCGAAGCGCTGCGGCCGCCAGGCGGCCAGTTCCAGGCCCTTCACGTCGCCGTCGATAAAGCCGGTGATGCTGCCGAAAGAAAACGTGTCGGTGAGCTGGCCCAGATCGACGTGACGCATTTCCAGATCGGCATAGAGGCGGGGCACACGGCCGGAAGGCTCCAGCACTTTCAAATTGGTCGCAGCGATGTAGCCGTCGAAAACCTGGATCACCAGCGCACCATCCATTTCGACGGTGGCGTGCGACTGGTGAATCTTCGGTATGGAAGCCGACAACGCCCCCGCCATGCGCGGCAAGGCCAGCGTTTCAGTGAGGCGCTCCATGGAGACGGGTTGCAGCGCGCCAGCTACCTGCCATTGCCACTCACCGTTGTTGGCTTTCACGGCGCGCAAATCCTCCAACACCAGCTTGCCGTCCAGCACCGGAATGTCGACGCGCGGCAGCGTGAAGGAGAAACCGTGCATGGCTAGCGGCAGCTTGAACGCACCCAGGGGCAAGCGTCCGAAGTTCGCACCGGCGACGAGGATATTCGCGGTGGCGGCCTCATCGCGTCGCCAGGGAATTGCCCCGCTAACACCGCGCAAAGCGTAACGACCGGTGGCTTCCTCGGCACTGATATCGGTTAATGCGAGATCGAATCGACTCGGCCCTTTCGCGTCGAACACCCCGGCCGCACGCAGCTTGCCGCCGAAAGCGAATTTGGGCAGCGCCGCTTGCTCCAGTACAGGCGCGATGAGCGGCGCCGAAGCAAGTGCCAGATCGATGTTATCGGTCTCAAAGTGCGCCTGCTTCATGGCCTTAGCGGCACGATCCCACGAGCCAGAAAAGCGCAATGCACCGATGCCGGCCAGCGCCAGCTCGCCCTTCTCAATACCGATCTCCGTGGCACTCGCCGTGCCGCTGGCCTGCAAGCGATGACCGCCTTTAGCGAAGTAAAACGGTTGCCACAACAGCTCGCCGGATGCCAATTGAACGTCGCCGCGCCAGCGCCAAACATCACGGCTTTTCGCTCCGCCGGCCTCGCCGTTCAGCAGCAAGTGTGCTGAAATTTTGTCGCCGGCATGGACGCCACTCGCATCGCTGAAAGCGAGATCGGCCGCTTGCAAGTCCACCGCGATGGATTTGCTGGCACCACCCTGCCAGCGCAGTTTGCCAGTCACTTTTCCGGCGGCGTGGTATTCGGCCATGGCAGGCAGGAAGGCGGCAAGCCGCTCCAGCCGCGCCTGCGTCAGGGTAGCTTCGGCAGCGGCGCCACCCTGACCAGCGGTGCGTAGTTGCCAGCGTTCGCCGAGCGAGGGTTCCAGCGTCAGGTCTAGTGTCTGGCTTTGCGTGAGGTAAGTAAATCGCAAAGGCCATGACTGTTTTTCACCGGGCAGGCGCAGCGTGCCACTCGGACAATCGATGCTTGCGGCAGTCCAGCGCAGTGCTGCGCATTCCAGCTTGAGCTTGGCGTAATCACGGCCGGCAATAGTCAATCGATCAATCTCGATCTGCGCGTGGCCACCTGTTGGGGCCGCCAGCATGAGCCGCACGCCGCTGGCGGAGAGCGCGGGATGCTGGATGGCATCTAGGGTAAGCGTCAGGCTTTGCGCCTGCGCAGTCAAACTGAAAGAGCAGCACGCGAGGACTCCGACCAGGTAGCCCATCGCGCGCGAGCGACTAGCCTGGTCAGGCGGGGAAAACACCTGTGGAAAGGTAGCGATCGCCACGATCGCAAATGATGGTGACGATGACGGCGTTCTCGACTTCAGCCGCAATGCGCAAGGCCACAGCGGTAGCGCCGCCCGAAGAAATACCGGCGAAGAGACCTTCCTCGCGTGCCAAGCGACGCGTCATTTCTTCAGCATCGGCCTGGCTGACATTTTCGACGCGGTCCACACGCTGGGCATCGAAAATCCGCGGCAGATATTCCACCGGCCATTTGCGGATACCGGGAATCTGCGAGCCTTCATCGGGCTGACAGCCGATGATTTGTATTTTGGAATTCTGTTCCTTGAGAAAACGCGACACGCCCATGATGGTGCCCGTGGTACCCATGCTGGAAACAAAGTGCGTGATCTTGCCCTCAGTATCGCGCCAGATTTCCGGGCCGGTGCCTTCGTAGTGCGCCAGCGGATTGTCCGGATTGGCGAACTGATCGAGGATGATACCGCGGCCTTCATCGCGCATTTTTTCCGCGATATCGCGCGCCATTTCCATACCGCCTTTTTTCGGCGTCAAAATGATCTCGGCGCCGAAGGCGCGCATGGTCTGGCGTCGCTCCACCGACAAATGCTCCGGCATGATGAGCAGCATGTGATAACCACGCATACTCGCCGCCATGGCCAGCGCGATGCCGGTGTTGCCGCTGGTGGCTTCGATCAGCGTATCGCCGGGCTTGATATCGCCGCGTTGCTCGGCGCGCATAATCATCGACAGCGCCGGACGGTCTTTCACCGAACCTGCCGGATTATTGCCTTCCAGCTTCGCCAGCAACACATTGCCGCGCTGGTCGCTCACCTCGCCCGGCAGCCGCTTCAAGCGCACCAGCGGCGTATTGCCGACGAAATCTTCCAGCACTTTATACATGCGCTTAGCCTTGTGTAATAGGGCACATCCAACAAGCGGTTATCACCAAGGCCTTACAAACGACAGGTTTCGAGCAAAACCGAACGATCATAGAGCGTCTCCGGAGCAATATCTAATTCGCCCGGCCAGCAAACGGTATCGAAAGCGACATAGGCCTGCATAAACAGCGCCGGGTTCTGCAAGCGCGTAAATGCACCCTTACTCAAGTAGGGGCGCGCGTCGAACAAGCGGATTTCCCCATTGTTGAAACTCACTTCGAGATGAAAATCCTCTCGGACGACGACGCCAGTAACGGTTTCCATGATGACTCCCTCAGCGTAAAGGATCGATACGAAACGGCGGTTCGCCATTGACGGCCAATTCCCAATCGGCAACCAGTTCCTCACGGTGAATCTCGATCCATGCCTGAACCAGCCTTACCTTCGCCGCAGGAATCTGGCCTGAAAGCAATTCGCCATCGACGATCGAAAACGAAGCGTCCTGTCCCTGATACTTGGCATGCACGTGGGGCAGCTTGTGACGTTCATTGTCGAAGCAGTACATGTAAATCACGATTCCAAAAAACATGCTGATGGTCGGCATCTCAGCGCTCCTGGCCAATTAACTGCCGAGGTTTTGTACGTACTGCGCCACACCCTCTTCCACCGTGGCGAAATCCTCTTTGTAACCGGCGCGGCGCAGATTGGACATATCCGCTTCCGTGTAGCTCTGGTACTTGCCCTTAAGCGCGTCGGGGAAAGGAATGTACTCGACGATACCCTGCTGCGTGAGTTCTTCCAGCGACAAGGCCGACTCACCCTTCGCGGCGCGGCAGGCATTCACTGTGGCGACGGCGACATCGTTGAAGGACTGCGCACGACCCGTGCCGAGATTGAATATACCCGACTTGCCCTTGTCGAGAAAATGCAGATTCACTTTCACGACGTCATCGACGAAAACGAAGTCGCGCCGCTGCTCGCCGTTGGCATAGCCGTCGTTACCCTCGAAGAGCTTGACGCGGCCCTCAGCCTGGAACTGATTGAAAAGATGAAACGCCACCGAGGCCATGCGCGCCTTGTGCTGCTCGCGCGGGCCATAGACGTTGAAATAGCGGAAGCCGGCGATCTGCGACGACGCCTCGCGTAAGTGGCGGCGCACCACGTGGTCGAAGAGGAATTTGGAATAGCCATACACGTTCAGCGGCGCCTCGAACTCGCGCTCCTCCTTGAACACCCGCCCGCTGCCATACACCGAGGCCGACGAGGCATAGAGAAAAGGCACTTCCTGATCCATGCAGAAATCCAGCAATGCCACCGAGTACCGGTAGTTGTTGGACATCATGTACTGGCCGTCATGCTCCATGGTGTCGGAGCAGGCGCCCTGGTGCAGCACGGCCTCCACCGCATCGTCCAAATCGCCCGCCTCAATACAATCGGCAAACTCTTGCTTGTCGAGATAGTCAGCGATCTCGCAATCAACCAGATTGCGATGCTTGTCGCCGCGCGTCAGGTTATCGACCGCGATGATGTTGCTGACGCCGCGCTCGTTGAGCGCCTTGACGATATTGGAACCAATAAACCCGGCCGCGCCGGTTACGATGTAGTACATGGGGAACTCTCTGTCTTGAGATGTCGCTAACGGAAGAGGTAATTGTAAGCCAAGCCGGATGTTGGCTCAGAGACAATGTGAATCCGCGTTCATCCGCGTAATCCGCGGCAAAGCGTTTAGAGCGCCGCTTCCAACTCCTGCCGCGTCACCACCGCCGTGCCCAGCTTGCCGACCACAACCCCGGCGGCGCGGTTGGCGATGTGCATGGCTTGTGCGAGATCGAGGCCGGCGGCGAGCATGACGGCCATAGCGGCGATGACGGTGTCGCCGGCGCCGCTGACGTCGAAGACTTCGCGCGCCACCGCCGGTTCGTGCAGGGCTTCGTCGTCGCGGAAGAGTGTCATTCCTTCTTCACTGCGGGTGACGAGCAGCGCTTCCAGGCCCAGCTCGTCGCGCAAGCGTTGAGCGCGGCTTTTGAGATCTGCTTCGGAGGACCAGCGGCCGACGACTTCACGCAACTCGGCACGGTTGGGCGTCAGCAGGGTCACGCCGGCGTAGCGGGCGTAGTCTTCGCCCTTGGGATCGGCCAGCACGGGTTTGCCGGCGGCGCGCGCCAGCTTGATCATGTCGCTGATGTGCGTGAGGCCGCCCTTGCCGTAGTCAGACAAAATCACCACATCGCAATTCGTCAACTGCCGTTCGAAATCGGCCAGCTTAGCGCGCAATATTTCGTGCGTGGGCGTGTTCTCGAAGTCGATGCGCAAGAGTTGTTGCTGGCGACCGACGACGCGCAGCTTGATGGTGGTGGAGAGATCGGCGTCTTCATGCAGACTGGTTTCCACGCCTTCGGCGGCCATCAGTCGCGCCAATGACGCGCCGGCCTCATCCGCCCCCACGACAGACAGCAACGTTGTCCTGGCGCCCAGCGCAGCGGCATTGCGCGCGACGTTGGCCGCACCGCCGGGACGCTCTTCGGTACGTTCGACCTTCACCACCGGCACCGGCGCTTCGGGCGAAATACGGCTGACCTCGCCGAACCAGTA
>Ga0209181_10009716_pt1 | contig 12611 bp, 10 predicted proteins | sample MAT05_FD_187208 | JGI IMG/M metagenome (GOLD analysis project Ga0209181, IMG submission 187208) | Freshwater microbial communities from Lake Fryxell liftoff mats and glacier meltwater in Antarctica - MAT-05 (SPAdes) (version 2) | ecosystem: Environmental > Aquatic > Freshwater > Ice > Liftoff... | reverse complement strand
AGCCGTTCAAGCCGGCGCGCGGCATGCCGCGCAAGCTTGCCGGCTTTCACCCTCATTGCGCTTATGCCTGCACACCCATAACCGCACACTCTACCCCGTTTAACTGAGGCTGCTAGGTTCAATACTTTCGTCCCGTAGGCACCTAATGTCGGTAGAAAAGAAGCCCAAAAACAAGCCCCGTCACATAGGGACGTAATGTCGGTTAAAGGTTAAAGGCAGGTATCAGGGTTGCAACCCTACCGGATGCTTGTCTGTTGGTGCCCCTTTTCTACCCACATTTAGCCCCTACGGCGCTTCAATCTCAAAACAACGGGTCTTCCTGTGCTTAGAAGCCCTTGAGAACAGCAACTGCCTCGAATGACGTCAAGTTTCTAAATTTGACTTGGGTTTGATGGCATCAGCCCAGGGCCTGCGACGATCGGTACCGCCAACCGATGGACGCCAGCAGCGCTGTGCCCAGTAGCAGCAGCCAGCTCGCACCGTCGACCGGCACCGAAACCGGCGGGATGGGGCTGGCGACGATCACGGTGCCGTACATGCCCGCACCGGGCTGGCCATGCGGCTCGCAGAAATAGCCGTAGCGCCCCGGCGTATCAAAACGCAGCGTCGCCCGCCAGATCAACGAACTCGGCGCGCCGTTGCCGCCCATCCCGTCGCAGCCATTGGCGCAACGAAACAAACCGTTGTCCGCGGTGACATTGTGGCGTCCTCCAAGATTGATCCAGGTAACGGTGTCATCGGGCTGAATCACGACCGTCTGCGGGGAAAATGCCAGCTGCGAGCCACCGACCTGGACGTTCCAGTTGGTGGCTAGGGCTGTAGTGGTGCAAACCAGTAGCAAAAGGACAAGTACAGGTTTGCCGCGAACAGCAGCAGCGCACTGTGTCGAAAACAGGGGGTGAAAGCTGCGAGACAACCATTTGGCGATCGGATTCATGCGCTACAGGGCAGATCACGGCAATGAGTAACTCTACAACGGCGCTGGCATTGGCAAGCGTTTGCGGTCGACGGACTGTCGATCGGATGACCTTGCCTGCTTCGGCGCAACTGCGACAACTCTGCTGAGGTCGGCATGTTGTGGCCGTGTCGGGAACCTCAAGGGCCCTCTGAACAAGTGGATCCTGGGCGAATTGGGTGTCCAACCCCACGATGTCCAACGCCACAATAATCCAGAATCGGCAACACGCTTGCGAATGGCCGTTTCAACAGCCGATGGAATACCGTACATGAGTTGGAAGCTGAGCGATGTGGTGTCGCAGTCGGGCCGTGTGGCGATCGTCACTGGCGCCAATGTCGGGCTGGGCCTGGAGACAGCGCGTGGATTGGCAAGCACGGGTTGCGAGGTGGTGCTGGCCTGCCGCAACGACGCCAAGGCCGAGTCCGCCAAAGCCGACATTCTGGCTAAACTGCCCGCGACCAGGATTAGCTGCATGTCTTTGGACCTGAGCAGCTTGAAATCGGTCCGGGCATTTGCTGCCAAGTACAAGAAGCGCCGGCCAACGCTTGATCTGCTGATCAACAACGCCGGGATCATGATGCCGCCGTATGCACTCACCGAGGACGGCTTTGAGAGCCAGATCGCGGCCAACTACCTCGGCCATTTCGCGCTGACCGGTTTGCTGCTGCCGCGCCTGCTGGCGACGGCCAACTCGCGCGTGATCAGCTTAAGCAGCCTCGCCCACCGCTGGGGCACCATCAGGCTCAGCGATCTGCATTTCAGCAAGGGCTTTGATGCCCGCGCTGGTTACAGCCAAAGCAAGCTTGCCTGTCTGATGTTTGCCTACGAGTTGCAGCGGCGTTTGGCGCGCGCGGGCAGCGACACGATTTCCGTCGCCGCCCACCCCGGCGTTTCTTCGACCAATCTGTTCCACCACTTCCCACTGATCAACACCCTGCTCAGCCCGCTCGCCCGAATCGCCCTGCAGTCGGCCGCTGCCGGCGCCGGACCGACGCTCTACGCAGCGCTTGGTGAGGACATCGAAGGCGGTGACTACTGCGGCCCGAAATCGCTTTACGAATGGCGCGGGGCGCCAGTGAAGGTCCGCTCCAATCGTGCTTCCAGGGATGAGGCAGTGGCAGCATCACTCTGGAATCTGTCTGAACGGGCTACGGGCGTGCGCTATTTGTCGGATTGAAGCAGGCATTCGACACCAGGACAGCACAGTTAAGATGTGCACACCGATCGCGGCCTTGTTGACCCCGCCCCGCGCCCTGCCCAGCGCGCAAATCTCGGCGCGATCATCCGCAACCGTGGTGAGAAATGCGGGCTAAACTCGACACGATGAGCACACCTCCAACTTCCAGCCCGTCAAGCCCTGTCGCCATAGACGGTCGGTTCAGCAGCGTTTACGACGAGCTGCGGTCGGCGCATCGTACGCGCATGGTCAAGCGTGGCGATACGCTCAACACCAGCCCGCGCCTTTTTTCTCTATCAACATGACTCCTACGAATCGTTAGCAAATCAGGCTAGCAGCCTGTCGGGCTTTGCGCGTGAGACGCGTTGTGAGGCTGGACGGCTGCAAGGCGCGGCGCGCAGGCAATGGCTCTTCCATGCCTAACGATCGCCCAAAGGACTTCCGGCGCACTCGCGAGGAAAGCCCGACAGGCTGCTAGGTCCTGGATTTGTCGGGCTGCGATTTCAAGCGCGCTTCGTAACGCGCGTTGCTGCGATGGGCGCGCTCGTGATCCCGATCGAGATACCTCCCTCTCTGTGGGCTCGCGAACATACGAACACGGGGCAAACCGGCAATTCTTGTTCCACCTATGAAATCCACCCAGCAAGCATCCGCGGCAATAGCACAGCTGAGCCCGCAGGAGCTGAGCTTGTCCGGGCGGTGGACGGCGCGTGGCTTGGGCGCGGTCGTGCGGGAATTGGACGCGCTCAAACTGCACGGAACGGGCGAAGTCACCGCCGATGCGGCGCAAATCGAGGCCTTGGACTCGGCCGGCGCATGGTTGCTGCACAAGCTGATGCTGCGCTTGCGCAACGAGGGTGTCGTGATCCACTTGCAGGGCTTGCCGGCAGGTTTCGTGAAACTGATGGACGCGGTCGCTGAGCAAGTGGCGGCGCAGGCGAGCAAACCCGCTGCCGCGGCAAAACCGGCGCGATCGACGCTCGAAAACATCGGCCGCAGCACCTGGCCGGTGGTTGAGGAAAGCAACGCGCTGCTCGCCTTCGTCGGCGAAACCGCAATCGCGCTGGGCCGCAGCGTGCTGCGTCCGCGCACGATCCGTTGGCGTCCGGTTTTGTACAACATTCGTCGCGCCGGTTTCGATGCATTGCCGATCGTCGGTCTGCTCGCCTTCCTGCTCGGTGTGGTGGTCGCCTACCAGGGGGCCGACCAACTCCGTCAGTATGGCGCCAACATCTTTGTCGCCGATCTGGTCGGTATTTCGATGCTGCGTGAGTTTGCGCCACTGATCACCGCGATCATCGTCGCCGGGCGTTCCGGCTCGGCCTATGCCGCGCAGATCGGCACGATGAAGGTGACCGAGGAAATCGATGCGATGCGCACGCTCGGCATCTCGCCGCAGGAAATGCTGGTGCTGCCCAAACTGATTGCCCTGGTCATTGCGCTGCCATTGCTGACGGTGTTCGCGGACATTCTCGGCGTGTTCGGCGGCATGCTCATGGCAAGTTCGCAGCTCGACGTTGGCTATGGCGAATTTCTCGATCGCCTCGTCAAGGCGATCGTATTAACGACCTTTACGGTCGGCATCGGCAAGGCGCCGGTGTTTGCGCTAATCATTGTAACCGTCGGCTGCTTTCAGGGCTTCCGTACCCGCGGTGGCGCCGACAGCGTCGGACGCCAGACCACTCGCAGCGTGGTGCAATCGATCTTCATGGTGATCGTCGCCGATGCGCTGTTTTCGGTCGTATTCAGCGCGCTGGACATCTGACATGCGCGAGCCGGCCCAGACTGACGACGTGGTCATTGAGCTCAGCAAGGTCTCGACGTCGTTCGGCAGCCACGTTGTGCACCGCGACATCAACCTGAAGGTGCGGCGCGCCGAAATCTTCGCGCTGATCGGCGGCAGTGGTTCCGGTAAATCAACCCTGCTGCGCGAAATGATTCTGCTGCACAAACCAGATGCGGGCACGGTCAAGGTGCTTGGCGTCGATCTGCAATCGCTCGACGAAGCCGCAGCTACCGAAATGCGCCTGCGCTGGGGTGTCATGTTTCAGCATGGCGGTTTGTTCGGATCGCTGACCGTGCAGGAGAACATCGGTCTGCCGCTGCGCGAACATACCGATCTGGCGGACGATTTGATCGATGAGATCGCGGCATCAAAGCTGGCAATGGCCGGCCTCGACCCCGAGGTCGGCGCGCAGTATCCAGCCGAACTCAGCGGCGGCATGATGAAACGTGCCTCGCTGGCACGCGCGCTCGCGCTTGATCCGGAACTGCTATTTCTGGATGAGCCAACGGCCGGGCTGGACCCCGCAAGTGCCGGCGGCGTCGACGAACTGGTGCTGAAGTTGCGCGATTTATTCGGCCTGACGATCGTCATGATCACCCACGATCTTGATCTGCTCTGGCAGGTGGCTGACCGCGTTGCCGTGCTGGCTGACGGCAAGGTACAGGGCATCGGCTCGATGGCCGAACTCGCAGATATCGACCTCCCCGCCATCCGGCAGTTCTTTGATGGCGCACGCGGCCGTGCTGCAAAGGATTACCAGCCCGCGGCGCAAAGCAACGCTGCGGCGACCACCAGCGAACCGAAGAGGATCTGATGGAAACCAAGGTGAACTACACACTGGTCGGCGCCTTCGTGCTGGTGCTCGGCTCGGCGCTGATCGCGGCGATTTTGTGGATCGTGTCGGGCGGTTCGCTGCAAACCAAATACGACCTCTATTTGGCGATCGTGGAAGAATCGGTCGCCGGTCTCAGCGTCAATGCGCCGGTCAAATACAACGGCGTCGAGGTCGGCAAGGTCAAGAGCATCCAACTCGACCAGGCCAACCCGCAACGGGTGAGTCTACTGCTCGCGATCGAACGCGGCACACCGATCAAACAAGATACCGTGGCGGTGCTCAAGGTGCAGGGACTGACCGGCATTGCCTATCTGGAACTCGACGGCGGCGCCTTGACTGCCCCACCGTTGCTTGCCAAAGAGGGCGAGCAGTACCCGGTGATCAAAACTAAGCCTTCGCTCAGCGCTCGGCTGGAAACGATCCTGACCAACGTGCTGGCGAAACTCGATGGCACGTCGAACAATGTCAACGCGCTACTCAGCGATGAAAACCGCGCAGCCGTCAGCAGCGCACTCGCGGACATCGCCACGTTCACGCACACCCTCGCGCAACGCTCGGAAACGCTGGATGCCGCGATCGCCGACGCCGCACGCACGATGCAGAACACCGCGCGTATCAGCGCACGAATCGGCCCGACCCTGGATCGCATGGACGACGGCGCCGAGGCAGTCGAACGCATGGGCAACAATGTCGCCGTCGCCAGCGCGAGTGCCGGCAAGACCATTGATTCCGTCGGCGGCGAATTGCAACGATTCACCGGCGAGGTTTTGCCCGAATTGCAAAATATGATGAGCGAAATGCAGGTGCTCGCCGCCTCAATGCGCCGGCTCAGCGAACAAACCGAACGCAATCCATCGAGCCTGATCTTTGGCACCAGCCCAGTGCCCCTGGGGCCGGGAGAGTCGGTGCCGAAGTCGCAACGCAGCAAGCCAGCAGGCGATTCGACAGCGGAGCAACAGCCATGAAGCAGTTTCTTTCATCGCGATTTCTAAAGTGCAGCGCCGTCGCGTTGTCGCTGGCGTTGAGCGGGTGCAGCGGGCTGCTGCCCAAGCCCGGCCCGCAGCCGACTTATTACACGCTCGACGCGGCGTCGCCCGGACCCGCGCCGCGCGCACAGCGCACCGCGCTGACAGCCGACGCAAGTCAAAAAAGGGTTGCGCCTACGCTGGTAATCAATGCACCGCGCGCCGCATCTGGATTCGACAGCCAACGCATTATCTATGTGCGCCAGGCCTACCAGCTGGAATACTTTGCGCACAGCCAGTGGATCGACACGCCAGCGCGCATGCTGGCACCGCTGCTGGTTGCCGCTGTAGAGGCTAGCGGTCAATTTGACGCCGTGCTGCTCAGCACCACCGGAGCCAGCGGTGACCTGCGTCTTGACACTGAGATCTTGAGGCTGCAACAGGATTTCGGCAGCCAGCCGAGCAAGGTACGTTTCACCTTGCGCGCCTACCTTGTAGACAGCACCACGCGGCGCGTCCTCGCCCGTCGTGACCTCGAGGCCTCAGTGGCTGCGCCCAGCGAGAATCCATACGGAGGCGTGGTCGCCGCGAATGCCGCTGTGCAGTCCGTACTCGGACAACTGGCCAGCTGGTGCAATGCAACGGCTGCGGCCTGGAAGTCGTCCTACCAAGCTATCCCGAATCCTGAAAATCCCGCACTGAAAAGCAGCGACGAGACTGGCCAATCGCCAGAACCCAAGCGAGCCCGAATACCGTATTCTTAAACACCATGCGCCCGTAGCTCAGCTGGATAGAGTACTGCCCTCCGAAGGCAGTGGTCGGGGGTTCGAATCCCTCCGGGCGCGCCAGATAAACACCAGCAGCCTGTCGGGCTTTGCCCGTGAGATGCGTTGTGAGGCTTAAGCGGAGGGCTGCAAGGCGCGGCGCACAGGCAATGGCTCTTCCATTGACTAGGGTCGCAGCGCAGGGGCCGTCCAGACGCGCAACCCGAAGGCCGGACGGCCTTTTGGCATAGCGCAGACTCGAAAGTAGAGCGCAAGCCTTCAAAATCAATCCGCCAGAGACTAGAAAACGATCGCCAAAAGGACTTCCGGCGCACTTGCGAGGAAAGTCCGGCAGGCTGCTAGATGCGGCGACTCGATCCGCTGCAGTTAACCTAAGCCGGACGAGCCGGAACCAAACACACAAAAGTCTTCGCATGATTTGTCAAGACTGAACTGGTCAGTGACTAGAAACCTCAGTTGAGCGCTTCCAATCACCCATAACGCGATGATTCTTTTGACTTTTCAGCACTTTGATCAGTTCACCCATTGGGTGAGTATGCTAGGGGGCAGATTGCACGGTTCTGGGGGGTGAGAACCGGCGGCTTGCGCCGCATGCGGCGCGCCGGTTCGAAAGCCCGCAAGCACAGCTTGCAGCCGTTCAAGCCGGCGCGCGGCATGCCGCGCAAGCTTGCCGGCTTTCACCCTCATTGCGCCTTGCCCTCTATCCGGCCCGGCGGCGCAAGCCGCCGATTGTCACGTTCAGTTTTCGAACAATCGCTTAACTGCGCGCCAGAAACTCGCGGACTTTCGGCACGATGGTTGCGCTGGCATCTTCGATGACGTAGTGGCCGGCGTCGTTAAAGCCGATGGCCTCGGCGCGTGGGAATCGTTTGCACCATTCGTTGAAATAATCGCGATCAAAAACAAAATCGCGCAGGCCCCAGAGGATCAAAATCGGTTTATCGGCGAGCAAATGCAGTGCTTCTCCGGTTGCGGTCATCGTCGCAAATGCCGGATCGCCCGCTGCCAACGGAATATCTTGCACAAAACGCAGCACGGCGCGACGCGCGGCCACTGAATCGTAAGGCGCGACAAAGGCCGCGCGTTCGGCTCTGCTGAGTTTGCGTTTGGTGCTGGTGCGCGCCGCGCCCACCGCAAACGCGTTAAAACGTTCGACCAAAAAAGCACCCAAGCGCGTATTGCGCACCAATTTGAGCGTGGCGGGCAGTGCTTTACCCGGCAACATCGGGAACGCCGCCGTGTTGAATACCACCATTTTGCGCACGCGCTCGGGGTTGCGCACCGCCCAGGCGCTGGCGATCGCGCCGCCCCAGTCGTGCATGATCAGCGTAACCGGGCCGCTGGGCAGCACTTTGTCCATGAACGCGCTGAAGTCGGCGATCCGGCTGTCGAGCGTATAGCGATAGCGCTGATCATTTGGCCGGTCCGACAAACCCATGCCGATATGGTCGGGCACCAAACAGCGATTGCGTGCTTTCAGCTCTTTGACCAGATCGCGATACAGCCAGCACCAACTCGGGTTGCCATGCACCATAACCACGGGCTCGCCCTGGCCTTCGTCCAAATAGTGCATCGACAGACCGTCACGGGTGAAAAACCTCGGGGTGAATCCGAGGCCCTCGATCAGGGTTTGCGCTTGAGCATTAGGCACGGCGAGCAGTCGAAGACGAGCGGGGGGCGCAGCATGGACGAAGACGCTGGAGTTGGAAACCTCATTGCCGCGGCGGCGGCGGTGGCATTGGCGCGGGCCTGGGCATCGCGCGCCCGGCCGGGGCGTGCGAATTTTTGCGTGACCACATGGCCACCACCACAACAATGGCGATAACGATCGACACCGCCCACAACGGGCGCACAAAGATCCACGACAACACGATGGTCGCGCTGGCCATCACAGCGGCCAACAGGAAGGCAATAAATCCAGTGAACTTGCCAACCAGACGGCCAATCGGTGGCAGCACGGCGGCGAAGGTGCTCAACGGACCAAACATCATCGAAAAAGCGATCCACAGCAGCACCAAGCCGACCACCCGCAGTAGCCAGCCAATCCTGCTGTTACTGCTCTGCGCGTTGCCGACCAGCGTCGCCGCATCCTGCGCACCGGTTTCAACCAAGAAGATCTCCGTTTGGGTCGGGCTGGTCCACGAAATGAAAGCATCGCCATTGGCCTGCGCCATTAACGAGGCTACTTGTGGCGCTACCGCAGCGTATTTGACCCGCAAATCGCCGATATTGGGTGAACTCGGATTTTGGCCGCGATACAAGGTTTGCCCGTCAGCTAAACGAAAACCGGGCGGGAAACCGCCATTTTCGGCCAGCGTGAGCGCCGAGCCGTTAAGGGCGCCTAAGATGTTGTCGTCAGCGCGCCACGCACCTAGGCGCGCATCGCTGACCGAAAAATTCTGATCACGAAAAGGCATTGAGGTGGGATTGTTATGGCCGTTTTCCTTGAACTTGGCGGAATTGATCAAATCATCGTCCCAGACCTTTTCATAGCTGTAGGTGGTGACCCGCTCCTTGCCACCGCCAAGTTTTTCCGTCTCCTCGGTTTTTTGGTTTTCCTTCCACTGATACATCTCCACCGAGCGACGTAACACCAGCGCAGGCGCTTCGACGCCAAAATCCGGATCGCGGGCGCTTTGCTGGCTGCTGATTTCACCACTGACATAAACCAGCTTGCCGTCTAGCGACGGATCAACGCGCTCCGCTGCGGTCACCACCACGGTTTTGCCAGCAGCTTCCAAGCCTTTGAAATTCTTCAGCGTACGGTGCTCGTTCCACGCCAATAACAACAAAGCGCCGATGACCAATACAAAGGAGAACAAAAAGCCGACGAACGATTGTTTCAGTCGACTCCACCAGGAAATCTTCTCGCGAATGACCACGGGCATGGCGACGCCTCATTGCGGCTGGACGTCGAGAGTATAAGAGCTGCTTGCTTGGTCGAGCGAGCTTGGTCGCGGTGGTCACGAGTCGGCGATCCGGATAGCCCCTCGAACGCCGAATAGCCTCTGGAGCGCCGAGTTGTGCTCATGCTGTTGCACCGGGAGAGCGCAAAGCCAAGAGCGCCGACTACAAGTCGGCGATCCGGATAGCCCCTCGAACGCCGAATAGCCTCTGGAGCGCCGAGTTGTGCTCATGCTGTCGCCTACCAGACCACCTCGGCCATTGAGCAGTTCAGCCCCGAGCCAATGCCGAGTAACGCGATGCGTTTGCCGCGCACCAGTCGGCCGGTGTCTTTCAACTTGGAGAGTGCGGTGGGCAAGGAGGCTGGGCCGATGTTGCCAAACTCGGGGAAGATGGTCAGTACCTTTTGCGGGTCAATGCCGAGCAGTTTGACCAGTTCTTCGGTGTGCACGCGGCTCACCTGGTGAATAACGAACTCGTCGATTTCACCCACCGCCCAGCCAAACACTTGGCGGGCGGCGCCAAAGGTTTTACCAGCCAACTTCAGACCTTCAATTAACAAGGTCTTGGTATCGGTGACCATGCGGTCGATATTGCCGGCGCACAATTTGGAAAACTGCGTGGCCGAGCGCGATACGCTGCCCAAATAACGGTGGCCGTCTGGATACAGATCGGCGTTGGCCAATATCATCGCTACGCCACCAGAGCCCAGTGTCAACGACGCAAACTCATCGCGAAACTGCTCGGCGGTGACATTGGGTGCGCTTAAACGCTCGATGGTTTTTTCGGTGATGTGACGGCTGCACTCGCCATCGACAATCAGCGCGTATTCGATATCACCGCGTTCAATCATGTGCGCGGCGATATCCATGCCATTCAAAAATGCCAAACAGGCATTGCCGACGTCAAAGTTTTGGCAGTTTTCCGGCAGTTTGAGTTTGCCGGCGACGATACTGGCGGTCGATGGCTCGAGAAAATCGCGACACACCGAGGTATTAACCAAGATTCCGATCTTGTCGCGCGCAATGCCGGTTTCGGCGAGCACTTTTTCAGCGGCCAGCGTGGCGGCGTCGGACGGGAATACGCCCTCGTCCCACACGCGGCGCGCGTCAATGCCGGCGACACCTTCAAGCAAATCGGTGCGCAGCCCAAGGCGCTCCATGACCGGCAACAGGCGGACGACGATTTCCGCCGAACTCAAACGATTTGGGGCGTCGACATGAGCGACGGAAGCAATAGCGACGTGCTGGAAGCGCATGCGGATAAAAGCCCAGGAACAAAGAAGCGGGAAGTTAAGGCCTGAACGCCTTACAGTGCAAGCGGTAGGCAACAATCGGGTGCGGGTCAAACGGATGTGGTGATCCATAGTCGCTGTCATTTCGCGCAGCCGAAATCAAACAGTGGGGGGAAAAGACAGCGGATTCTGGTGGGGCGGCGCTGCGCGCTGACGCTTTTCCTGCATTGTGGGGGAGAAGCGTTCGATCGCAGATCGAACCCACCAAAAGCACGTAGGCGCTGCGCGCTGACGCTTTTCCTGCATCGGGGGGTTTCTTGCTGGCTCCGAGCCTTGCTCTCGACCCAAATAAAGGGTGACCACACCACTTTGACTTGCACCCGCAACAACGGCGGTATTCGCCACCCGTTCAGCCAATCATGCAGAGCCCTGCGTGATGCATCGTTACACTGACCGCATTCGAATGTGCGGAACTTCTGATGCGCAAGCTTTTAGCGGTACTAATGTTTCTGGCCACGCTGCCCAATTTTGCCTACGCGGTGACCGAATTGCGCGGGCAAACGGCGAGCGGCGCGTATTTCATCGCGCAAATCCCGGATGGCTGGCGGCCGGGCGGGCGCTTGGTGTTGGTCAATCATGGTTACAACGTTGAGCCGGTCGGTGCTGAGCCCAGTTTGGGTCCGCAGCCCTTGCGCCAGCGCATGCTGGCGAAGGGCTATGCCATTGCCGCGTCGAGCTATAGCCAAAGTGGTTGGGCGCTGTTCCGCACGGCCCGTGATCATCGCGAGTTAGTCGAAGCCTTCCGCCTGCGTTTTGGCGCGCCGGGGTCGATCATCACCAGCGGCGGTTCGCTCGGCGGTCTGGTCGCGCTGCAACAAGCCGAACAGACCGATCTGGGCGCACCGGTGGTCGGCGTGTACGCGATTTGTGCGCCTTTGGCGGGCAGCCGAGTGTGGGAACAGGCGCTGGATATCCGACTGGCCTACGACGCCGTGTGCAAAAACGTCACCGCGGGTGAGATCCAGGGCGGCGACAGTGCCTTTCCGTACATTCTGAAAGCGGAAGATCTCGATGATTACGCGTCGTTGAGTGGCGGCGGCGAATTGGCGCTAAGAATCGCCAAATGCACCGGTTACAAACTGCCCAGTTGGCTGACCACCAGTGGCATGCGCGAGAGATTTCAGCGCATCCAACGCGCCACCGGCGTGGACCCCGAGTTTTTCCTAGAAAACATGTTCTACGCCACCTATGGCTTGGGCGATCTGTATCGCGATCCTTTAAAAATCGCCGAGCGACCGGCGATATCGACGCGCAACGTGGTCTATCCGGACGCCATCGTGCAGCGCGATATTCGACGTGTCGATGCCGATGCCTTTGCCAGCCTAGACCTCAAGCGCCATTTCCAGCCCTCGGGCCAGATCGGCAATGCCAAACTGCTGACCACGCATACCTCGAAAGATGGTTTGGTAGTCGCCGAGCACGCGCGCGCCTTGGAAGGTCGGGTACGCGGCGAACAATGGAGCCAAGCCTTTGTAGTGGAAGCCAATCCCAGTCATTGCGGGTACAACGATTCTGAATTGCTCGGTGGTTTTGAAGCCTTGGCGAGCTGGGTGGATGGCGGACCAAAACCCAGTGCGATCGCCATCCAGGCCGCGTGCGAGCGCGAGCGCATGGCCAATCCAGCCTTGGGCGCCTGCCGTTACGACCCCAACTTTGTGCCCGGTGCATTGGCCGATGCGGTCAAACCGCGCAACGATCCAGGCGCGCCGATCGATGCGGCGATCAGTGGCATTTGGTTTGATCCAGCACGCTCCGGCGAAGGCTATCTGCTGGAGAATTTGGGCGGCGGACGGGTCACGGTGACCGCATTCACCTTCCCAGTGCCCGGCAGCAACGCCGATCAGGCGTGGTTTACCGGCGTGGGACGGGTCATCGACAACAATATCGTGGTGGACAACTTCCAAGGC
>Ga0209181_10009713_pt1 | contig 12616 bp, 10 predicted proteins | sample MAT05_FD_187208 | JGI IMG/M metagenome (GOLD analysis project Ga0209181, IMG submission 187208) | Freshwater microbial communities from Lake Fryxell liftoff mats and glacier meltwater in Antarctica - MAT-05 (SPAdes) (version 2) | ecosystem: Environmental > Aquatic > Freshwater > Ice > Liftoff... | reverse complement strand
CCGACACCTCTGGCTACTGGCCATTTGCCAGGGTCTGTTTTTGACCAACAACGTGACCTTTATTGCCATCAACGGGCTGGTCGGTTTCAGCCTGGCGCCGCTGGGCTGGATGGCCACGCTGCCGGTCATGGGTTATGTGGTGGGCGGGGCGTTATCAACCGCTCTGGTGGCCAAAACACAGCAACGCTTTGGCCGCAAGGTGTCGTTCCAGATCGGGCTGGTGGTGGCGCTGGGCAGCGCGCTGCTGTGTGCCTATGCCGCTTTTAACCACAACTTCTGGCTGCTGTGCGCCGCCACGCTGGTCGCTGGCTATTACAACGCTAATGGCAATCTGTACCGCTTTGCTGCGGCCGAACTGGCTGGCAGCGCCTTTCGTGAAAAGGCGGTGTCGCTGGTCATGGCCGGCGGGCTGATCGGCGCGGTGCTGGGCCCGAACCTGGCCGCGCAGACGCGCGGTTTGACACAAGCGCCGTTTGTTGGTGCCTATCTGGCGCTGGCTGGGGTGGCACTGTTGTCGATGGGGGTGCTGAGCTTCATCCGGTTTGCGCCAGCACCGGCTAAAGTGGCTGGTGATGGGGGGCGGCCCCTGAAAGAGATCATGCGCCAGCCCACCTTCATCGTGGCGGCCGTCACCGGTGCGCTGGGCTTTGGCGTGATGAACCTGCTGATGGCGGCCACGCCGCTGGCCATGCAACAGTGCAGCCTGCCGTTCAGCGACACCGCGTTGGTGCTGGAATGGCATGTGATCGGCATGTTTGCGCCGGGCTTTGTCACGGGTCATCTGATCAAGCGCTTTGGTGTGCTACCGATCATGGGCATCGGCGTGGTGTTAAACCTTTTGTGCATCGCTGTGGCGCTTTCCGGGGTGAACCTGAGCCAGTTTCTGGTGGCGCTGTTGATGCTGGGTGTGGGCTGGAATTTCCTGTTTACCGGTAGCACCACGCTGTCCTTGCAGACCTACACGCCCGTTGAAAAAGACCGCGCCCAAGGTGCCTTGAACTTCTTCGTATTCGCCATTACCGCCATCAGCTCGTTTGCCTCAGGCGTGCTGGTGACCACCCAAGGCTGGCAACTGCTCAATCTGGGTTCGTTGGCACCGGTTTTGGCCACCGGTGCGGCGCTGGTCTGGCTGGCTTGGCACACCAGAAGCAATCGGGCTGTTGTGTGACTGCTTGACACGGCATTTTAAAACAATGATTTTGATAGCTGCTGACGCTTATTAAATAAGGGCTAGAGGCCTATTTTGTCTAGAAACAGGATGCTCTGTGTCTACCAACGAAGAAGCCGTCCGTCGATCCACACCTTTCTAGACAAAACCATGCAAAGACGCGTCAGCCCAGGCTGTTGCCGCAGGTGCCATAGTCAGTGAAAGATCTATACCAGCAGCCACAGGCGGGGGTTGGGGTTGAGGCCAGCGCCCGTAAAGGCGAGCCGCCTGGCCACGAATCCCTGGCAGGTCATCAGGGCTAGCCTGAATTGACCTAAATCAATACCATTGCGTATCGCAGGTCGACAATGAACCCAGCTTTTCATACGAGCGGGGTGCGTCAACTCTGCGATGACGTATCCGCGTTGGAGAGCCAAATTCTTAACCAAGGAGTGTGCGAATGAAGACGAAATTGTTGACCGCCGTGATGGGCACAACCGTGTTGGCACTGGCTGGTTGTCAGTCGGTAGAGGAAAAGCTAGCACCCGACAGCCTGGTGGCGACTTTCACCACGGCTGCGCCCGATCTGGCGGCCGGTGCAGCTGATCCCCTGTGGGCCAAGGCGCGCCCCCTGTCAGCTGAGCTGACGGGTGGTGTCAACTTTGGTGCCAAGCCCGGCAGCAAAGGTGAATCCAAAGTCACGCTGAAAGCGGCCTACACCACCGATATGTTGTACATGTTGATCCAGTACAAGGACCCGACCAATTCGGTGCGGCGAATGCCCTATCAAAAGCAGGTCGACGGTTCGTGGATCAAGCTCAAGGACGCAGCCGACAAGGGTGGCGACGACAACATGTATTACGAAGACAAGTGGGCCGTGCTGTGGCCCACTAATGAGGCAACGGCCAAGCAGTTTGACAAAGAAGGCTGTGCCATGGCCTGCCACGAAGGGCAGACCAAGCCTTATGGCAACAAGTACACCAACTCGGCGGGCCAATTGCTGGACATGTGGCACATGAAGGGCCAGCGAACCGGGCCCTTGGGCTTTGTGGATGACCAGTACACCGACGACACCCGTTATGACGCAAAGACCGCACCCAACGCAGGTCGCAAGGGTGACCCAGGCCCGGCTGGCGGTGAATACACCAACGTGCCTCTGGTCAACGGCACACCGCAGTTCATGGGGAGCGACGCCAAGCCCGCCAATGCAGGCGGAACTTACTACATCAAACGGGGTAACGAGGTGGCGTTTGACAACAGCAAGTTCAAGGCGGGGGACGAAGTGGCTTCCATCATCATCAACCCGCTGACGGGCACCGATCGTGGGGACGTGCTGGTGGCGAACAGCTATGCCAACGGCATGCACACCTCGGTGGTCAGCCGCAAACTGGTGACAGGCAGCAAGTTCGACGTGCAGTTTTCTGACTTGGCAAAACGCTATGGCTTTGGCTTTGCCGCTTTTGACAACGCCCAGGTTCGTCATGCAACGCCAGAGGATCCGATGTACTTGATGTTTGGCAAGAAGGAGTGAGCCTGCAACTCTGAGACGCCCAACACCATGACCACACCCCACCTCTTCAAACTCTCCATGCTCGACTTGGTGGCGGTGCGCGAAGGCGGCACCGTGGCACAGGCATTGGCCGTCGCCCTGCAAACGGCCCGGCAAGCGGAGGCGCTGGGGTTCACCCGCTACTGGCTGGCAGAGCACCACAACATGGCGGGCATTGCCAGCTCCGCCACAGCCGTGCTGGTGGGATACATCGCCGGTGGCACGCAACACATCCGCGTGGGCTCTGGGGGTGTCATGTTGCCCAACCATGCGCCGCTGGTGGTGGCCGAGGCCTTTGGCACCTTGGCCGAGTTGTATCCAGGGCGCATTGATTTGGGTTTGGGGCGGGCCCCTGGCACCGACCGGGCCACCATGCGCGCGCTACGGCGTGACCGTGTCGAGACTGAGCAGGATTTTCCGCGTGATGTGGCTGAACTGCAGCGTCTGCTGGGGCCTGGCCAGCCTGGGCAAGACATCGTGGCCATGCCCGGTATGGGCACCAATGTGCCGATCTGGCTGCTGGGCTCCAGCCTGTTCTCGGCCCAGCTGGCTGCCGAGCGCGGCTTGCCATATGCCTTTGCGGCACACTTTGCGCCGCGCTTGTTGCATCAGGCGTTGGCGCTGTATCGCAGCCTGTTTCGCCCTTCCAAAACCTTGAGCCAACCCTATGTGGTGGTTGGCCTGCCGCTGATTGCGGCAGACACCGATGACGACGCCGAGTTTCTGGCCAGCAGCACCTACCGGCGCATTTTGGGCATTTTGACGGGTGATCGCCAGCGGCTGCAACCCCCTACAGCGGGTTTCATGGCAAGCCTGCACCCGCAAGAGCGCACCGCCATTGGCGACTTTTTGGCGGCTGCGGTGATTGGCGGCCCGGCCAAAGTGGCCAGCGGGCTGGCAGCCATGGCCGAAGCCACCCAGGCAGACGAACTGATGCTGGTGTGTGATGTGTTTGACCCGGCATTGCGCCTGCGCTCTTTGGAGATTGCGGCGGCGGCGTGCGGCATTGGCAATAACCTGGTTGAAGCTGGCCGCTGACCGTCGCCGCAATGACACCCGGCGCACAAACCTATGTCCAGGCGCTGCAGATGCAGGCCCACCCTGAAGGCGGTTTTTACCGGGAGAGTTACCGCAGTGCGCAGCTAATGGACGTGACCCAGGTTGAGGAAGGCGTCGAGGTTCGCAGAAACGTCAGCACCGGCATTTACTTTTTGCTGGAGCACGGCAACTTCTCAGCGTTTCACAAAATTCGTTCGGACGAGATGTGGCACTTTTATGCTGGTCAAGCGCTGGAGGTGCTGGAGATCAACCCTGCCGGCAACCTGCGCTGTACCCGGTTGGGCCCGGACGTATTGCAGGGCGAGGTCTTTCAGCATGTGGTTCCGGCCCATACCTGGTTTGCCTCGCGGGTAGCTTCTGGGGGCACTTTTTCTTTGATGGGCTGCACGGTGGCACCGGGTTTTGATTTTGCTGACTTTTGCCTGGCTGAAAGAGCTGCGCTGGTGGCAGTTTTCCCGCAACATCAGCAGATCATCCATGCGCTGACGCGTTGAGCGGTCACAGTTGCCGCCAAAACGACCACTTGGCGCCTGGCTATTGGCGTGTTTGGGTGTGCCAATACACCGAACTCTCCGCCGGTTGAGGCTCGGCTGACCATGCTGGTGTGATCATCGGGCAGCCGGGTAGCACGCCTTGGCCATGCTCAGTGGCAAAGCCAATGTGAAACAAATCAAACTGGGCTTTTGGGGGGTTCTGGCCGGGCTCGCTGGGCTGTGGCTGCCGGCTGACCAGTGGGTGGCAATGCCGTGTCCACCTTTGGTAGCTGGCGCAATGCGTTGATCAACTTCACTGGCGTCATGGGTTTGGGCGTGATGAGTGTGGCCCTGATGCTGGCGGTGCGGCCTCCGGTGTTTGAGCCGTTCATGGGTGGCCTAGACAAGATGTACCGGCTGCACAAATGGCTGGGCATCAGTGGTTTGGTCTTTGTCATCCTGCACTGGCTGTTAAAACAGGTGCCTGGCTGGTTGGAAACACTGAAGATTCAGCCCCAGGGCAAACCGATCGACCTTGTTGATGCAACGGCTTCTCCCTACAAGCTGGCCATTGACAAACTCAGGCTGCTGGCGCGCGAAGCAGGGGTGACGCTACATGGAATGGTGGAAGCCAATGACGGCAGACTCACAGCGCAACGCCTGTGCGAACTGGTCCCCGACTGGCGCTCAGCGGACATCTGGTTTTGTGGCCCAACAGGGTTTGGCCACGCGCTGCGCGTCGATATGGTGGCGCCCGGCTGCGCCAGCAACACCTTTCATGCCGAGTTGTTTGACATGCGCTGATGGCATGGGTCCCTGGGCATTGCAGATTCACCGTCTTGACTACCCCTCGCTCAGCCAGAGAAAGCCGCGCGCCGGCACGCTGATAACGCGCCCGCCCAACTCGAGTTGTGTTCCGGCGACCAGATCTTTTGCAACCTGGCGATGAAACAGGATCGATGCGCTGATCTCGTCAAGTTGCAAAGTCTGCGGTTCAGCACTGAAGTTGGTCACGACCAGCACCTTGTTTTGACGCGTTTTGTGATCGATCCTCAGAAAGACCAGCAAGTTCGGGTTGCTAACCGACAGCAGCTGCCGGTTGTCGAAGTCGGCAAAGGCAAATATCTCCTTGCGCAGGGAAATCAATTTTTTCAGTGCGCTGAAGATCCGGTTTTCGACCGTACCTTGCTGCTTGCGCCTGGCCGCTTTTTCCCAATCGAAGTTGTAGCGATGTACCCAACGGTTATCGTCTGCCTTGTCGGGATCGGACAGGCATACCAAGTCATTGAGCATGCCGATGGCGTCGCCGTAATAGAGCAGTGGAATCCCGCCAAATGACAGGATCACCGCGTGCAAGGTGATGATGGTCTGAATTGACAGATAGATGGCCTGGGCGTCATTGGCCTCCATGGCAGTCTCAAGACCAACCAATGACGCCAGTGAGCCGCTGAAACGGGCATCGCCCGTCTTCAGGTTGACGCCGAACGGCAACCCTCTCGCGGTGGAGCCAGCAAAACGCCCGGTGAAATAATCCAGCAAGAATTGCCGGTGCGCGTGCGGTTCATAGCCGGCACGTCGAATGTCCTGATCATCAAAACCGAGGCCGATGTCGTCATGGCAGCGCACATAGTTCAGCCAGGTGGCGCGATCGAGCTTGACCGGTAGGCTGCGCACACCCTGGTTCAGCAGACGTGCGTTATTGGTCGCCACGGCATCCCACAGCAGCGCCATGAGGGTGGCGTTATAGGCAATCTCGCATTCCTTGGCGTTAATGGCATCTTCGCCAAAATACTTGGCAATCTCACTTGGCGCCACAATGGCCTCGGCGATAAACAGCACGCCAGGTGCCGTGACCTGGCAGCAGTCTTTCATGAGCTGCAGCAGCAGATGCGCCTCGCGCTCGTTCTGGCAGGTGCTGCCCATTTTTTTCCACAGAAAAGCCACCGCGTCCAGCCGAAGGATGTCTACTCCTTTATTGGCCCAGAACAGCATGATGTCGATCATGTCGATCAGCACCTCGGGGTTGCGGTAGTTCAGGTCCCATTGGTAATGGTTGAACACCGTCATGACCCACTTGCCCATAGCTTCATCCCAGGTGAAATTGCCTGGAGCATTCACCGGAAAAATCTCGGGCATGCTTTGTTCAAACGCATCGGGCATGCCCCGATCGGGGAAGACGTAGTAGTAATTTTGGTACTTTTTGTCGCCGCTGCGCGCGCTTTTTGCCCATGCGTGCTCGTTCGAGGTGTGATTGACCACCACATCAAGCACCAGCAACATGTCGCGTTGCGCCATCGTCGCGGCCAGCGCTTCAACGTCGTCATTGCTGCCGTAGCGCGAATCAACTTTGTAGTAGTCGCTGATGGCATAGCCACCATCACTTGCCGATGGTGGGCAAGACAGGATCGGCATGATGTGCAGCAAGTTGATACCCAAATCCTGAAGATAGGGCAGCTTGCTGCGCATGTCGTTCAGATCCGCGGCAAAGCGATCGCAATACACGGCCATGCCGACCCATTTCTGATTGAGGAACCAGTCGTAGTACTGCTCTCTCGCCATATCGCTTTCGCGCAGTCGCACCGGGCGCTCAACGTAACGCCGGGCCAGTGTTTCGACCAGCGCCAGCATCTGTGCGGGGAAATCCTCGCGCTCGCCGTAAAGCAGATGAAACAGTGAATGGATAGCGTAAAAGTTGGCCCCCAGCCGCGTATAAAAATGGCGCATGTCCGGATGCTCCAGCTCCGGCTTGAGCTTGGTCAAAATATCGTTCAGCAGCGCGTGTGAGGTTTGTTCGTACATAGGTTAGCCAACGGCATGTTGTTGTATGAGCCAGTCGCCGATGTCTGGACGAAAGTGCGATATACCTTCCAGAATCCCAGCGCTGTAGTTGCCATTCATTCCCAGAAAACCGCCTTGGGCAATATAGAGGTTGTGATTGGCCTGCGCGACCGATTGTGCCTTCACCTCCGGGTGCGCGTTGGCCACCAGGACGGCAGGAAGATCGCTGAGCAACACATCCAGATCGTTGCCGCTGTCACCGGCAAACACGATCTGCTCGCGTGTGAACCCACGCGCCTGCATCAGGAACTCGATCGCCTGGCGTTTACCCGCCCGCGCGGGGAGAACATCGACCAGACCCAACTGGCTTTCTTCATCAACGCTCCAGATGACGTTCGCCTGCACGCCATGCTCGGCCAGTCGACGCGCAACCAACTGGAGCAGACTCCCTTTGGCCGCCGACAGGGGCACATAAAAACTCACCTTATGCCTGGCCTGCTTTTCTGGCTCCTGCAAGCGCATTTCTTCCAGATCTGCCAGCAGACTGCTAATGCGCTCCGGGTTGACCCCCGCCCATTCCAGCCCTACTCGGGCATCCCAGGTACGCCAACTTTGCCAGCCTTGGTACTTGTGCTGGTAGATGCTGGAGCCAACATCGGTGATGGCAAAGTTCGGAAGCGGCAACTGGTAGATCTGGATCGCCTCTTCAACCTGCGTGAGGTTTCTGCCACTCACATAGGCCAGGGTGACATGTGGCTGGCTGACCAGATTGGCAAAGTGCGCCCGTGCATAGGGCGACTCAACTACTGTTCCGTTGGGAATCAAGGTGCGGTCCAGATCAGTGCAGAGCAAAAATGGTCTCATCCTGCGGTCCCGGTATACCGATTCCTAAAAGCCATAGTGCGCCATTGATTCCAGAATGCCTTGCGCGAACTGGCTGCGTGAGTAGTAGATGTTGTCGGCGCCCGCCAGACCAGCCAGCTCGGCGGGATGCTGACTGGTAATAACGGCGCCGAGGGTGTTGCCGCGCAGCATGTCTGCGTCCGCTGCGGTCACGCCGGCCACCAGCGTGCGCTCAAGCTGAAAACCCAACCGTACTGCGCACCAGCGCACAGCCAAGCCCTTGGAGGCACGGGTCGGAATCACATCCAGAAATTGACCAAAGGAGAACACCGCATTCACGTCCTGCTCACCACGCATCAGGGTTTGGCGAATGGCGGCGATATCGGCCACCGTAGGGTCCACCATGTAGCTGATCTTGAAGCGGCCCTGTTGCTGCCTGGACTGCAGCGTCAAGCCGGGATAGCCGTCCAGCAGGCTGCGGACCTCGGCTGGATTCCAGTGGTGGTCGATGTGTTGCTCCCAGGCGGTGTCACGGTTCAGACCGGGCGCGTAGTGGATTTGTGTGCCCTGGTGGGTGATCAACACATCTGGCTCTGGAATACCATGACGACGCAACTCTCCCAGCGCATCGTCCAGATGACGACCCGTTGCCACGCCAAATAGCAGCGACTTGCGCTCCGACTGGATGCGCTGGATCAGCACCGCCAGCGACGCTGCGTCCCCAGTCAGGTTCAGGTCCAGGCTGGTGAAAAGCGCGCGCTGCCTGAACCGTGAGGGTTTGCGGTCGCTTGTTAGTTTCGCAACCGACTCGGTTTTTTCTGCCAGCGGGCGAATCACCTCCAGGTAGCGCGCGACGTGCGCTTCCCAGGAGTAGTGCTTACGAACACCCTCAATGCCCTTTTTGCTCATTCGCCGCCAGGCCTGCTGGTCCGTAAGGACGAGCAATAACTTATCGGTGATGTCCTGGCTGTCCAGCGGATCAATCAGGTAGCCATTACAACAGTTGGCCAAGATTTCTACCGGACCACCGTCGTTGGTTGCGACCATGGGCAGCCCGCAAGCTGCTGCCTCAATCAGTGTCAAGCCAAACGGCTCGGTCAAGGCCGGGTTGATAAAGACCCCGCCGGTGCCCATGGCCAGGCGGTACATGTCTGCCACATCTGCGGGCAGGTGATGCTTGGGGTAAGCCACTTTGCCGTACAAATCGTATTTGTCGATTGCCAGCAGGAGTTCGCCATGGACCTGCCCGGACACCGCCGGGTCGTCGGCCACGTCATCACGGTTACCGGCGATCAGCACCAGATTGGCGGCGGCTTGCAGCGCGGCGGACTCGCCATAGGTTTGCACCAGCCTGACCAGATTTTTCTTCGGGTCCGGCCGCGCCAAGGCCAGGATGATGGGCTTGCACGGCTCGCGCAAAAACCTCTCAAGTTCCTTCGCGATGGCTGGTGGTTGCCTCTGTGCTTTGGGCAAGGGCGGGTGAAACGCCTGCAGGTCGGTTCCCGGGGGCACGACCCGCATGCGCTCGGGCTGATAGAAGTCGTACATGGCGTATTGCTGGTCGACCTCTTGCCGGGTGCTGGTGATCACCCGCACCGCCACGCTAAGGGTATCTTCTTCGGCATCGATGCGTCGGCTGATCTGGTAGGTTCGCTCAACTTCTTCGGGGGCCACACCCGAGGCCAGCAACTGTTTGCGCTTGCCGCGTCCCAAAGAATGTCCGGTGTGAACCAGAGGGACGCCGGTTTGGCGCGACAGTCGGGCGGCCACATAGCCGGCATCGGCGTAATGGCTGTGCAAGATATCTGGCAGTCCGGTTGCTTGCTCGAAGTACGTCAGTGTGTTGTCACAAAATGCATCGAGCGAATCCCAGAGCAACTCCTTGCGGATATAGCCCGCCTCGCCACAGGAAATGCGAATGATCTGAACCTTGTCCGACAACGCTTCAACGTCCTCGGCGTAATCCTCACTGACACGCGAATCAACGATTTTGCGTGTCAACAAGACCACCTGGCGCACATCGTCACGCTGGCCTAACGCCTTGGCTAACTCCACCACATATTTGGTCTGTCCACCGGTGTCGGCATCACGCCCGAGTTCAAGGTCATGACCTCGAATGAGGCCGTGCACGCTCAGAAGTGCGATGAAAAGACCTTTGTTGTCCTGAAGCTTTGTTGAGCCAATGACTGGCAGTTGTATTTTTGGCAAGAGTTCTTACTCCGGTGGATGGGGGTTTACCGAGCCTGGTGTGGATAAGAATGGCGATTCAAAACTATATATTGGTACAAATGTATTATAGAAAGATTGGACTTTATGACCAAAAAGCAAAGGAGTAAACATTTGATTCGAGAATTTATCAGTTCCAACACCTGGGAACACTGGTCCAGTGCCCTGATTGCCATCGTCGTCTTTTTGGGGCTTTTTTACATTGTGCGCCGGGTGGTGATGAGCCGCCTGAAGCAACTGTCCGTCCGCACAGTGACGGTGGTTGATGATTTTCTGTATGAAGTGTTGTCGGCCACGCGGGTGTTGCTGGCTGGGGCGGTCAGTTTGTACATCGCGAAATCGTTTCTGGTCATGCCGGCGTCGCTGGAGAAGTCCACCGACAAGCTTTTCATTGCCTTGCTGCTGCTGCAAAGCGGCTTCTGGGCCGCCCGAGGTCTTGAGTTCTGGTTGCGGCGCCGGCTCGCGCAAGGCGAGGCCGACGAGCAGGGCGCGCGGGAGATGACGCGCTCACTGCTGTCGTTCCTGGGGCGGGTGGTGCTGTGGTCGCTGGTGTTCTTGTTGATTCTGGACAACCTGGGGCTCAACGTCAGCGCCCTGATCGCCAGCTTGGGCATTGGCGGCATCGCCGTTGCGCTGGCAGTGCAGAATATTCTGGGTGATTTGTTCGCCTCGCTGTCGATTGCCATCGACAAACCTTTTGTGATTGGCGACTTCATCATCGTGGACGATCTGATGGGCTCGGTAGAGCATGTCGGGCTCAAGACCAGCCGCATCCGCAGTCTGGGCGGGGAGCAGATCGTTTTCTCCAACAACGACTTGCTGAAAAGCCGCATCCGCAATTACAAGCGCATGCAGCAACGCCGTGTTGTGTTTGCCATCGGCGTGACCTACGACACGCCTAAAGCCAAGCTGGAGGCGATTGCGCCGCTGATCCGCAAGGCTATCGAGGCACAGGACAAAACGCGCTTTGACCGCGCGCACTTCAAGGGTTTTGGTGCGTTTTCACTGGATTTTGAAGCCGTGTATTACGTCAACAGCGCCGACTACAACCTGTACATGGACATTCAGCAAGGCATTAATTTGCAACTGGTTGACGACTTTACAGGCTTGGCAGTCGAATTTGCCTTCCCAACCCAAACCCTGCACGTGGGATCGATGCCGCCAGCGGCAGATCGCCTGAGCGCCACAGGGGCAGGCGAGACGCTACAGGCCGGCGATGCCATAGCAGGCCGCAACGGGCAACATTTTAGCTATAACTAAAATAGCTGTTCGCGCTTGTTCCATAAGGGCTAGGCGCTGATTTGACCATTAACCAGTCTTTAACGTAAGACTTGTCTTAAATCAACATATTGACGACAATTGTGTTGTCACCTGTTGATTTATATAGATTCCAAAAGTGTTGATTTCGGCTCCTCGGTTTGTTGTCCCATAAACGTAAAGGGAAATTAGGTTTCCCGGGTTTTCTGCGTGGCTTATCCGTCGCGGGTCGCTTCAGCACTTTTGCATGCGCCTCGGCGCGACAGATACGTGCGCTTTGATCTGAACGACTATTCGGTGCCCCGCACCCAGGTGCGCAAGTCACTCACGGTGCTGGCCAGCACAAAGCAGGTGCGCGTTCTGGATGGTCAAACCGTTGTTGCCAGCCATGTGCGCAGCTATGACAAAGGCCAACAAATTGAAAGTGAGGTCCACGTTAAAGACCTGGTCGAGCGCAAAGCCCAGGCGCGTACGCAGCGCGGCATGAACCGGCTCACGCAGGCCGCACCGAACAGTCGGGAGTTGCTCAGCCAGGCCGGTGCACGCGGTGAGAACCTGGGCGCCATCACAGCGGCGCTGCCGCGTTTGGTCGATCGGTACGGGGCTGTTGAAGTGCAGACTGCCATTGCGACGGCGCTCTCGCGTGGCGTGCCCCACCCCAATGCAGTACGTCTGGCGCTGGAGACGCAGCGCGAAGCACGCCAGGTGCCGCCCCGGCTGGCGGTGCAGCTCAGTGAAAAGGCTCGCCAGCGTGATGGCGTGATCCAAGCGCACCGGCATGACAGCTACGACCAACTGGGTCAACCAGCCCCGTCACAACTCAAACCCACAGCCAATCAAATCAGCCCGATCAACCCGGCACAAGGAAAAGATGATGATCTCAAATCTGAATAGTTTGCGCGAGCGCGCCAGCGCTTTGCGTCTGCACGGTGTTGTGGCGCATTGGTCCGAGCTGGCCAATGCCGACTGGCTGGCGGGCTTGATCCAGTGGGAGGAAGAGGCACGCGATCAGCGTTCTCTGGAGCGGCGCATTGGTGCGGCGCGTATCGGGCGCTTCAAGGCGCTGGCTGACTTTGATTGGCGTTGGCCCAAGCAGTGTGATCGGGCTGCGGTTGAAGCTTTGATGGCACTGGACTTTATCCAGGAGGTCGTCAACGTGGTGCTGCGTGGTCCCCACGGTGAATTTGTTCTAGCCTGGAACGAGTGCAGAGATTCGAGTTGAGTTCTTGGTCATGCGCAGATAGTCGAAGACCAGACGAGTGCTTCGGTGCAACTGGCGCATTT
>Ga0209181_10009712_pt1 | contig 12616 bp, 15 predicted proteins | sample MAT05_FD_187208 | JGI IMG/M metagenome (GOLD analysis project Ga0209181, IMG submission 187208) | Freshwater microbial communities from Lake Fryxell liftoff mats and glacier meltwater in Antarctica - MAT-05 (SPAdes) (version 2) | ecosystem: Environmental > Aquatic > Freshwater > Ice > Liftoff... | reverse complement strand
TCGCTAAAATCAGGGTTCCAGAGGTTTTCTGTCCTATCATTTACACTATTTTTAATGGCGGTGGTATTTTTACCCTCCTGTGATAATTCGAAATCTAAAGATACCGAAGAGGTAGCCGAAGATCAAAACGAGGCAAAATTTGACCGTCCAAAAGAGAACGATGCGGAGTTTTTAGTGGCCGCGGCAGCAATAAATTTGGAGCAAATTAAATTAGGGCAATTGGCACAATTGAGAGGGACAATGGCCGATGTCAAGGAATTGGGTAAATCAATGGAATCAGGTCATACGAAGGCACTAAATGAATTAAAAACGCTTGCTGCACAAAAGCAAATTACCATACCCACATCCCTTACTGAAGATGGACAGGATGCCGAAAATAAATTGACTAAGCAGTCTGGAAAAGATTTTGATAAAGACTATTGCGATAGGATGGTGAATGGTCACAAAGATGCCATTGATAAATTCGAGAATGCATCTACTGAAGCCAATGACGAGGATATACGCAATTGGGCAAGCTCCGTGTTACCGGATCTTCGGGCACATCTCAATCATTCTCGTATTTGCCAAGAGAAATGCAGTAAAATGTAGCACTTAAATTATCCAAACCTATAAAGGTTATCTCTAAAAATTCCGCTCGCCCTTCTTTCCCGATAGCTATCGGGATGGAGAGGGGAAAGGGTTGAGGTAAAGAAAACAAAGGTTTCTAGAGATGTCCTTAATTATAGTCAGACAAATAAAACGTAAAGAAAATGAAAAATACAGCAACTCTTTCTAAACAAAACGGTAGTACAAACGCCCTGAAGGCCAAATCTGATGCCGCGCAAGGACTGCGTAAATTATTTGAAGATCAGCTAAAGGATATTTATTGGGCAGAGAAGGCGCTTACGAAAGCACTGCCTAAGATGATCAAAAACGCTACGAATAGCGAACTGGTGGAAGCCCTTACAGGACATTTGGCAGAAACGAAAGAACATGTTACACGGTTAGAAGATGTTTTCTCTGCGATTGGCGCGAAAGCGATAGCCAAAAAATGTGAGGCAATGGCAGGGCTTACCAAAGAAGCTGAAGAAATAATGGAAGCTACCAAAAAAGGAGTGGTTCGGGATGCGGGAATTATTTTGGCTGGACAAAAAGTAGAGCATTATGAAATTGCAACTTACGGCACGCTGTGCGCCTTTGCAAAAGCCTTGGGCGAAGACAAAGCTGCCTCCCTATTATATGAATCCCTTACCGAAGAAAAGGAAGCTGACAAAAAGCTATCGGACATTTCTGATTCGATAAATATTGACGCAGTGGAGGGGGAGATGGATGAAGATAAATAAGTTGACCGATCGCAAATAGACTATTCATTTAATTTTAGTAATTCGATTATGAATAATATTTTCAAAGGCCTTTTGGCTGGTTATGGTGCAAAAAAATTAGGCGGGGGATGTTTTGGCACCGTAATCGTATTTGTGATCATTTGGGTTGTATTAGGGCAGTGTAGTTAACTATAATTCTTAATTCTGACCTATGAAATATGTTAGTAATCTCTTTCCGCGAATTATTTTATTCTTTCCAATTCTTTTTATAACAACGAGCTGCGCTGCCGTTGGAGAAATATTCAAAGTTGGGATGAGCGTTGGGATATTTTTTGCGGTGGTGATTATTGGGCTTGTGATTTTCATCATCAGCCGCTTTGGTAAAAGCAAGCAGTAATAGAGATTGGTTCAATGGTATGTTAAATAAATTTAATCGATCAACATGAATTACATAGAAACCGGGACAGGCGACCATGGGAACGCAGTAAAAATTTACTATAACGATTACGGAAAAGGCAGACCCGTGATACTCATACATGGTTGGCCCTTGAGTAATGAAATGTGGGAATATCAAATAGATAATTTGGTTGAAAGTGGGCATCGGGTAATTACCTATGATAGGCGCGGATTTGGGAAATCCTCTCAGCCTTGGGATGGGTATAACTATGATACACTCACCGATGATTTAAAAGCGTTGATAGTCCAACTTGAACTGAAGGACATCACATTAGTTGGGTTTTCTATGGGAGGTGGTGAGGTAGTCCGGTATTTCAGCAGGCATGGAGGAAAAGATGTTGCGAAGGTCGTATTGATTTCATCTGTAACTCCTTACATGTTGAAAACAGATAGTAACCCGGAAGGGGTGCCAATGGAAGAATTTGACGGCATGATGAAAAAAATGAAACAGGATAGAATTGGTTTTCTGGAAGATTTCGGAAAAATATTTTTTGGCGTCTCTCATCTGAGTAGACCCATCAGTAACCCTTTACTTGAATATTATCGCTCGCTCTGCGCGGTAGCTTCACCAAGGGCTACATTAGAATGTGTTAGAGCTTTTGCCACTACAGACTTTAGGGAAGAAATGAGATTAATTAATGTTCCCACACTAATTATTCATGGAGATGCAGATAAAACTGTCCCTATCGAACCTACTGGCAAGCAATCGGCAAAAGATATTTTTCAAAATACATTCTTAGTGTATAAAGGCGCACCCCACGGATTATTTTATACCGAGCGAGAGAAATTGAACACGGACTTGTTAGATTTTATTACCAATCAAGATTTCAGCCATTATCGCGTTGAAGAAAAGATAAGTGAGGCAATTGTCTGAGCAGAAAGGCTTGAGTTAGGTAATCTTGAAGAATCAAGTTGGAGTTAAGAGTGCACAATAAATAGTAAATAATATAGAAGTATTAACATGAATTTAGCTCGGTGGGTTTTCACTATATATCAGGTTGGAATAATGGGCATCAAAAACACTGTGATTTCTCCAACTTTCTAACAGTGACCAACGAAAAGGTAGGCGAGTTTGTAACCCATTTATAGTGAAGTTCTCGCTGAGCAAATTCGTTTTTAGAGTATAGTGGCTAATGTTAAACAAGTAATAGTTCTTATTCCAAATGATACAACAATTAAAAGACACACCCAACACGATGGTAGGATTCAGAGCCACAAGTGAGGTGACGAAAGAAGACTTCGATAAAATTGTTCTCCCCGCGGTAGATGAATTAGTGAAGCGTATAGATAAACTCAATTACCTGCTAGTAGTTGATACCCCGCTGAAAAATTTCACGATTGGTGCTTGGATGAAGGACGCCATGCTGGGTTTAAATAATCTAAACAAATGGAATAGGGCGGCTATCGTCTCTGATTCGGACGGCATTAAAAATTTAACGGCAATATTAACCAAAGTAGTTCCGGGAGAATTTAGGGTCTTTGAACACGATGAATTGGACACTGCCATTCAATGGGTAGGGGAACAAGAGAGTGCTACTGTCCATCAAGTATTTCAAGAAGAAGGCGATTCTAAGGATTAGAAATTCAATATTTAATGTAAAAAAATTTATAAATCAAGTGCTTGGCGGGTGAGTGCAACGAAAAAATAACAGTAATGAATAATTCTATACGAAATACTTTTGGCATTTCAGTTTTTTTAACCCTCCTCTCACCGTTAATTTCCTATGCTCAACCTCTACAGGCTGTTTCATCGGTTGACTTAAATAAGTACTCCGGAAAATGGTATGAGATAGCTTCGTTTCCTCAAAGGTTTCAAAAAGATTGTCATTGTACAACTGCCGAGTATGCCGTTAACAAAAAAGGGTATGTAGAAGTAGTGAACCGATGTAAAAAAGGAAGTGTAAACGGAGCGGAAAAAGTGGCAAAAGCAAAAGCATTTGTCGAAAAAAATTCTAACAATGCAAAATTGAAAGTACAATTCTTTTGGCCGTTTACCGGCAAATATTGGATTATCGATTTGGCAGACGATTACAGCTATGCGGTGGTCAGCCACCCAAACAGAAAATATTTATGGATTCTTTCTAGAACCAGTCAGTTAGATATTGAAACCTATAAAAAAGTAATTACCCGGCTTCAAATACGTGGATTGGATACATCCAAGCTTAAGCTGACAGACCAAAACTGCAAATAGAATAAGGCATGATATATTTAATTGAGCGTTTTAATCAGTGGCTAGTAAGGGTGCAATGCCGCGAACGGACATGTAGACCAGTGCGGTTTGTAAAACGGGAAGAGTTCATACTTTTCGTGTTGGCCAAATTTATTTTGAAGATCAAAAAATATAATAATTTAACGAAACATTTTCCAATTCAATAAATGGCAACCAAGACAAAATCAGCGGCTAAAAAAACTGCGAACCCTTGCTGGAAGGGATATAAAAAAATTGGGTCAAAAACAAAAGGAGGAAAAAAAGTACCTAATTGTGTGCCTAAGTAGTTCGTTTCCGGTCTGTCATTCTTTGTGACTTTGGTGCTACACTGTATGCGTTCCCTCTACACCTTCGCTCAGGGTTTTGCCGATTACAGCAGATGCTAGAAACTTGAACATGGAAATAAGTTTTCCGTTTTTTGTATCCCAATAGAAACCTTCTTCAGGGGTAATTTTAATCACGGATATTCTTGGATCTTCCTTTCCTTCCGTAAACCAAGCTTTGGCGATCGGTGTCCAAAGTTCATTTATCTTTTCCTGATCATCAGAGATAGTCGCCATTCCATAGACAGACAAAAACTCATAATCAGATGTATTTGAAAAGAATAGTTGAACTCTTGAATCTGCTGCAATTTCTTCGTTCTTATTGCTATACTTATCGCTCAAGAACCAAAAGTTTCCTTCGTCACACACCTTTTGTGCACTCATCGGCCTTGTGGTGAGCGGTAGTTTGGATAAGTTGGTAGTGAAGAGACATACCGTGTTATGGTCTACCAGTAACTTACATTTTTCAATTGCTTCTTGTTCAGATAGATTTTGAATATCCCCACTTTCATTTTTAGTTGACTGTTTCATAGTATAATTATTTCAAAGATTTGGGTCACAAAAAGTATCCCATACTAATCAGATCGCTTTCGATTAGAAATATTTAAAAAAAGATGCCTTAGGGTAGGAACAGGATGAAACGAATCCGATAAACTATTTCTACATGTGTAGAGAAACGGAAACAAGAAGCCACGCTGATTTACTTGTACGAGTCCAGTATTTTTTTCAGATTCTCAAGACTGTCAGCTTCTTCTACTGGTTTATCTTTTCTCCAATGCAGCATGCGGGGGAAGCGCACGGCAATTCCGGATTTATGCCGTGGTGAAACAGCGATGCCTTCAAAGCCTATTTCGAAAACCAATGTTGGCTTTACCGTACGTACGGGTCCGAATTTTTCCAACGTATTTTGTTTCACAAATCTATCTACTTCTTTTATTTCGGCATCTGTAAGCCCAGAATACGCCTTGGCAAAGGGAACAAGTTTATCGTTATCCCAAACGGCAAAAGTGTAGTCGCTGTAAAACTCCGCTCTTCGTCCGTGTCCTTTTTGCGCATAAATCAAAACGGCATCAATGCTTAACGGATCAACCTTCCATTTCCACCAATCGCCTTTCTTACGTCCTGTTTGGTAGGCTGCTTCTTTTCGTTTGATCATAAAACCTTCAGCAACATGTTCACGCGAAAGCGCATGCAGTTGCCTCAAATCGTCCCAGGAGTTGAACTCAATTAATTCCGATAAATAGAAAACGGGTAGATTTTGTGCTTGACTGAAAATTTCTGTGAGCAACATCCTTCTTTTCGCTTGGGGCTCTGTGCGCACATCTTTATAATTATACTCCAGTATGTCGTATGCAATAAATACAACGGGAGCTTCTTGCAGGATTTTCTTCGTCACGTTTTTTCTTCCGATCCGGGTTTGAAGTACATTGAAGGGCATTGGCTTGCCATTGCGGAAACAGACGATTTCCCCATCGAGCACAGTCCCATCTGGTAACTGATGCGTAAATTCTTGCAGCTCAGGAAATTTATCTGTCACCAGCTCTTCGCCTCTCGACCAAATGTAAAGTTGATTTTGTCGAAAGATAATTTGCGCGCGGATGCCGTCCCATTTCCATTCGGTAAACCACTCTTCTTCTTTTCCCAACTCTTCCACCGTTCCCTCGATAGCGTAAGCAAGATAAAATGGATAAGGCTTCGACACTTGATCGCTTGCATTCTCCGAGTGAATTAATTCGTTGAAAGAAATTGTAAAAGGGTCCCACTGGCCCATTACTCGATGGGTAATTAATGCAGCCTCTTGGTTAGTTGCTTCTCCTATGGATCGTATCACGAGCGTTTGAGATACCCCAATGCGAAAGCTGCCCATCATCAACTTATTAAATACAAATGTTTCGAAAGGTGAGAGTTGATGCCACGCAGCTAAAATAAAATCCTTCTTTGTTGCCTCATCAGCTTTCGTTATTCCGGCTAGGGCATAAAACCATTCACTTAATGATTTATTAGAAGACGAAGATGATACGGGCAAAAGCAACGAAATAGTTTCGGCCATATCGCCCACAGCATTATAACTTTCGCGGTACAACCAAAGTGGAATACCTGCCAGCTCCATCGCCCAGCTCTGTAGTTGGGCTGCCTTAATGGGTCTCGGTGGGCGCCTGCCTGTGAACAACGCCAACGCCCAAATTTTATCTTCTTCTGGTGCCAACAGAAAATAGTTTTTTAGCAACGCCACTTTTTCATTTGTTTTGTTGGTGCGATCGAGCTGCTGAAAAAGTTGAGTGAATTGTTTCATGGTTGTTTTTCTTCTGCCGCTACTTCTTCTCCGCCATAGTTTGTTTTAACCTCCGCAGCTTCTACACCTTGTTCATTCAGCCATTGCGCATAGGTGTCGGTATATCCGTGGGTAACGAACACTTTTTCTGCACCAGTCTCTGCCACAGCTGTGTTCAGCTCGTTCCAATCGGCATGATCGGATAACACAAAGCCACGATCCACCGCGCGGCTGTTTTTTGCCCCGCGCACGGCCATCCAACCTGAACAATAGCCGGTGGAGTAGGGCTCAAATCTTTTTAGCCACGGTGTGTTGAGCGAGGCGGGCGTGGCGAAGATTAACGCACCGCGATATAGTTTTTTATCAATGTCGTTAGTAACTAGGGGAATAGAGGGAAGGTCAAAGCCTGCCGCACGCAATCGTTCGTTTACATTGAAGATAGCGCCATGTGCGAAAACAGGTTGCTCGAATGGTTGAAGATTTTTAATCAGCCGTTGCATTTTACCCAATGCATAGCCCATCAATACAGAAGCCTTCCCTTGTTGTTGGTTTTCGTGCCACCAATTTCTTATCTCGTCCATTACCTCCAGTTGCGGCCGCCATTTGTAAACAGGCAGCCCAAAGGTGGATTCCGTGATAAAAGTGTGGCAGGCAACTGGCTCGAAGGGCTTACAGAAATGATCGTCTTGGGTTTTGTAATCGCCACTGGCCACCCACACTTCACCGTTGTGTTCAACCCTAATTTGGGCAGAGCCAATCACATGCCCGGCAGGGTGTAGGGAAAACTGAATGCCCTTGATAAAAATCTTTTCCCCATATTCTACGGTTTGTAACGAAATAGTTTCGCCCAACCGTAACCGTAGAATACTCTCCGAGTCTTTGTGCGCCAGATAGTGCTTACACCCGGCTGTTGCATGGTCGCTGTGCGCATGGGTAATGATGGCGTAGTCAACAGGTTTCCATGGGTCGATATGGATATCGGCTGATTCACAATAAATACTAGATGGTGAGAAGGACAACAGCATATTTTTTTACATACCGTCACGAAACGAAGTAGTCAAAGCTAGCAAAATCTCTAAGCCATAAAAAGACATCTTTTGGCTATAAAACTTGAGGCGTTTTAGTTTTAAGATACCTGCCTAAGTATTCGGGTTCTGTTTTCAAATCTGGTTAAATTAAATCTGCGAAATAAATGGAAACTCTGAAGGCGTCTCTCAGTTGCTGAAGTACACAATTTTTTTTTGTTGTCACAACGAATAATTTGAGAAATTTGAATTAAAATCAAAAAGGAACTGGCTAATTCCTTTTTGATTCAAAACACATTAAACAAATTTAGCAATAGCTTTTGATGCGGTGGTCAGGGCTTTCCCCAAATGTTTAATTTTGGTTGCTTCTGCACCCTCTGCTTCATCCGCAGCTTTCGTAGTTTGCTCACCCAACGTTTCCAGCAGAGATACTATTTTCTCAGAATCTTTACTTTCAACAGCTTCTTTTAATTTGTTTAAGTTGGAGGCTATCGTTTTCAAACCTTTATGGTCTTCTAAAACGTCAATCCATTTGTTGATTGCACCTGCCACACCTGAGGTCGATTTTTTTTCTACATGATCCTCAATGGTTTTTACAGTTGAGTCAATCTGTGATCCGTAATTTTTTTCTGTTGTTTTTTCTTTTGTTTCCATTTTAATATTTATTTAGTTTATTTATAGTGCAAATGAATTGAATCCTAAATGTATAGGTTTACACGACCATAGCAATTTGTTACAGATTTATTATGTTGTTTAGACTATTTAGTATTACTGTGTTCAACTTGTGAACAGATAAAGATACAGCACGAACTGAGATTAGTAAATTTTGCCTTTGCCGTAAATGACCTAATCCGTTTTTGAACGCTTTCACTTTCTAGTGATAATCACTTTGCCCAATGGCGTTTCCAAATCAATGGTTATCAGTTTTCCATTTTTATAAGAATAAATTGAAACTTTTTTGTCCGGGGAAGTCACTTTGTATTTCCCTTCGGCTATTAATTTAATTTTGACGAATTCTCCATACATATTGGAAAACACAAGTAGTCTATTTTTTGGCTCTCTAAAATAGAGATCTACCACACAATAATCAATACGTTTTCCTTCAAGGGTGGTTAATTTTTTATTTCGTAGCACTTGGTATTTTTTATCCGCAACTTTCGTTATTTTAGAATGGATATTCTCGCTTCCGCGATTTGCTTGGCGATAGGCTACTCCGTTTACTAATGATCCATTTTCGTACAGCGCGTCAATTTCAGATTCAACGTGTAACGTGACAATCAATACTTTGGTGTGGGTAGTTGTTTTTAACTCCTTGTGGGCGTTACTGCCTGTTGTTTGCTCAACTGCCTTAACAACGCCAATTACTTTGCCTTTATAGCTTACCTGAAAATTTATTTCATTTGGTTGACCGAAACCCGGTAGGGCGGTGATAAAGAGTATTGCAACGAGTAAGTTCTTCATTTGTCGAACGATGTTAATCACCGACCGGTGTTTCTTTGTTTGTTGGATTACTCCCCGTTGAATTGCTTCTTATTTCCGAATGCCTTATATCGCCACCAGAAGTACCGGTATTTTTTACATAAAATAAGACTACTAAACAGAACACACCAGTTAAAATAGATAACCCACTTGCATAAGATTTTCTTTTCCAACTTGCAAGCAGACTCGCCAATGCAATACCTCCCAGCACATACGATAATATTGCAAATACATCGGCAGTCTCTTCGTGCACTTCTATTAACGGCTCATCAATTCCTTGAATATTTTCAATTGCTTCTTCAGCACCTTCCCCCGATAAAAATGCGGGAAATGTACAAAGCTCGCCCAAAATAAATAGAGAATAGGTGGTTCTTTTTATAATCATTGTGCAGAAAGTAAACCCGGCCAGTAGTACTACCAATGATAGTATTGGAATAATGATGGGAAAGTGATTAAGTAATACGTGTAAATGGGCATTCATGGCTCTGGATAACAAGATCAATTTTTACTCAGTTGTTTTTCCATCAAATGGAATTCCTTTTGTGTCTGCTTCTTTCTTAGTTGACCTAACTAGTTTATCTTCGTGATTGGGTGGCGCGTAGATGGTGTAGAGTTTTAATTCTAACACATCATCTGTGTTTATAACATTATGGGTTGCACCTGCCGGAACAATGATAATGTCACCGGCCTTTACAACGTATTCGGTGCTATCGATCGTACACTTTCCGTTGCCTGTTTCAAAGCGAAAAAACTGATCTATGTCGCTGTGTGTTTCCGAACCTATTTCTTCATGCGGTTTCAGGCTCATTAGCACCAACTGCATGTGTTTGGATGTGTACAACACCTGACGATAATCGGTGTTATTGAGTGTGCTTTCTTCAATGTTATTTGTAAAACCTTTCATAGTATTAATTGGGGAGTTAGTTTCGGAACTTGCGGACATCACCCAAAGTGACAGCAGCAAGCTGAGTGTAGTCAAACCTTTTTAATAAACAAAGATCACGACTAAACTAGAAAAATAGGTTACAGATCTACGTGAGATTATTGCATGTTTTTCTGATCACTGCAATCAACTATCGAGACTTTTAAGAAAATAGGAAGGAGCGAGTTGATAACAGGGATTTCAAGTCTGCCGCCTTCACAAGCTCTATTTTCTCTTTTTTTATATTTTGCCTGGATTGGCGTTTCGCTACATAATAAGTTTTTACCATTGCCCTCTAGGATCGTCTGTTTTGATAAAATTGACAACAATGAAGGTGGTAGTGATACCCGCGAAAATACCCTGTATCCATATTATCATACTGGTCACGTAAATGTTTAGAACTCCGCCCAGCGGTTCATGCTCTACTACTTTGATAAAGAGAGGTTGATCGATTGTAAGTACAATAAAAAGAAGTAAAACAAAAAATGTTACCCCTATGAAGACCGAGGCGAGGCCTACCCCGACCGCCCTAAAAAAATTGATCTTATCTTGATGCGCAAGTTTAAATTGACGCATTGCCAGATAGACGCCTACTGCTAAGATCGCAAGATTGAACAATCTTAAATAGGTAAGATGAGCAACACCAAGAAAATGGCAGATAAGAAAGTATGCCATCATAGCCATCGCCATGGATATGCCGTAGATTAGTAGAATTCTTTTCGGATAGTCGGATATTTTCATATAATTTATTGATCTCAATCAATAGGTAAAATTAGGCGCTTTCAGCGCAAGACTTTCGACTTCTAAAAATGTATTAACCATGAACCTGCCTGCGTTAGGCAGGTTAGTAGCAAAATTATTTTTTACAAGATGTAACTCGTCAGGCCATTTGCTTCGCTACTTCATCCCAGTCAACCACATTCCACCAATTGGCGATGTACTCGTTTCGCTTGTTTTGGTATTTCAAATAGTAGGCATGTTCCCATAGGTCAAGACCCAATAAGGGAGTGCCTTTTAATTCGGAAAGATCCATCAATGGATTATCTTGATTGGGTGTAGAACCAATTTTCAATTTCTTGTTATCGATAACGAGCCACGCCCAGCCCGAGCCAAAACGTGCCATCGAAGCGGTGGTAAATTGCTCTTTAAACTTCTCCAAAGAACCAAAGGCTCCATTTATGCTATCTGCAACCTTACCATTTGGCTTTCCACCATCAGGCTTCATGGCCTTCCAGAAAAAATTATGATTCCAAACGCCACCACTATTGTTGCGAATTTTGGGCGAAAGCTTTGAAGCATTCGCAAAAAACTCCGCCTCAGATGCATAGTTCAAATTTTCCGCAATAATTGCCTCGTTTACATTTTTCACGTAGGCGGCATGATGCTTGTTATAATGAATGTCCATTGTTACCGCATCGATAGCTGGCTCTAGCGCATTGTAGCCATACCGTAAGGGTTCTTGTGAAAATTTATAGGTAGCACCCTTTCTGCTAGCTCCTGTAGCGTTGGTTACGAGCGATGTCCCGATGGCTGTTGCCACGGTTGCCTTAGCGCTGTCTTCAACAAATTTTCTACGTGTTATTTTTTCCATAATTGTTCATTGATTATTTATTCATAAAAATCTATTTACTCAACACTATTTGGGACTTCGCGGCCTCAAAGATGAATGCCTTTGGTTAGAAAAATATTACACATTGAATTCAGATAGTTACAAAAATCACGGGTTTTGAATCCGCTGGGGAAATAAGTGAATTATGTAACATCGATCGATAGGTGTGTAACTAGTTGGCGGCTAAAAGCACCTACCTATGTAATCTATTTACGCCTAGCCGACATGACAAACACAAAACCCACTTACACCACCCGAGAGATCAATTCTATCATTAAAGATTGTTTACAATTAAAAGAGTTAGACGAAATAAAGGGTCATCTTTTGGAAGAGATCAACCGTTACACACCGTCCGACCAAGCATTTTTGCTATGTACGTTGGGTATCACAATGATGAAGATGGCAGATCCACAACAAGGCAGTTGGATGTTGGATCGACTAGCAGTACATCGTCAGAAAGAAGCATGTTAAGCCGATGGAGTGAAAATCAGTATCGGCAGAATATGTAACATTTAATGAATTTTATGTAAGCCAATTCCATCATCGTTTTCGCTACTTGCGTTTGAACAACCCAATCTATACTACACTAGATGAAAGACACCAAAGAATGTATTGCGGCTTGCCAAGAGTGCCTAGTCGCTTGCGAGATCTGCTTCACCGAAAACATAAGGCTCTCTAGCCCAACCATGCTAGCATGCATTTTACTTTGCCGCGATTGCGCAGACATTTGTGCTTTGTGCATTAAGTTTTGCGCACGTAACTCTTCCTATTCTGAAGCGGTGTGTAAGCTATGCGTTGAAGTTTGTAGAGCTTGCGCGGCCGAGTGTGAAAAACATGCGGCCCATCATGACCATTGCAAACGATGTGCAGAAGCTTGTAGGAAATGTGTCGAAGTTTGCGCTTGATTGTTTTATAGTATCGCTAGTTTTTCTTCGCAGAGTCTAGGCCTCGGAACCCCGCTTACTTATTTATTGCCCCGATTTTCTACCTGCCATCTATTCCTTCCGAGATACCAAACGG
>Ga0209181_10009711_pt1 | contig 12616 bp, 12 predicted proteins | sample MAT05_FD_187208 | JGI IMG/M metagenome (GOLD analysis project Ga0209181, IMG submission 187208) | Freshwater microbial communities from Lake Fryxell liftoff mats and glacier meltwater in Antarctica - MAT-05 (SPAdes) (version 2) | ecosystem: Environmental > Aquatic > Freshwater > Ice > Liftoff... | reverse complement strand
TTGGCTGATTGTGTTTATTTCAGCCAGTTTCCGACATTCCGTCCATGTTTGGGCTGGAATGTCCTTTTTTATTCTCGGTAGCCCAGTTAGAGCAGAACTTCGCACTGCTCAGTCATCTAGCGCTCAGGATTTTTCCCAGGTGCAAAACGTCCCTAGTGGGCTGTTTACTTATGGCGGCAGCACCTCTTGGGCACCGATTCGGCGAGATGTGGATGCTGCCATTCAATCGGCTCGTCCTGAGTTTCGCTTGCGATATGTGAGTCCAACCAGCGAGGCACCGGGATCGGCGACAGGCATTCGGATGCTGATGCGCGATCAATTAGCCTTTGCTCAATCCTCTCGCCCTATCACCGATCAGGAATATCAACAAGCCGATCAGCGGGGCATGAAGCTGAAGCAAGTTCCGGTGGCGATCGATGCTTTGGCTATAGCAGTCAATCCCAGCTTAAACATTTCAGGGATAACTGTGGAGCAACTTGGCGATATCTATACGGGCAAACTCACCAATTGGAGCCAAGTGGGTGGACCAAATCTATTGATTCAACCGATCACTCGCCCGGTGAGCGCAGGGGGAACGATTGAGTTATTTGTCGAGCAGATTATGAAAGGGCGCGGCTTTGGAGCAATGGTGCAAACCGTTTCTACGACGACTGAAGGGGTACGGAAACTGGCTCAAACTCCCGGCGGTATCTATTTTGCCTCTGCGCCCGAAATCGTAGATCAATGTACGGTAAAGCCGATCGCGATCGGTCGTACTCTGACTGAATTGGTGCCCCCTTATCAAGGCTCATTGGTGCCGCCCTCTCAATGTCCAGCCCAGCGTAATCAACTAAACGAAGCTGCAATCAAAACGGGGCAGTATCCCATTACGCGCAATTTATTTGTGGTGATTAAACAAAACAATCAAAAAGAGCAGCAGGCAGGGGAAGCCTACACCGATTTTGTCCTATCCAATCAAGGACAAACATTGCTTGAAAAAGCGGGTTTTGTGCCTATCCGCTAAGGCAGGTAATAGAGTTTTGAGTTTTGAGTTTTGTTCGCGTAGCGTCTCCGTAGGAGATATTTTGAGTTTTGTTCGCGTAGCGTCTCCGTAGAAGATGTTTTGAGTTTTGAGTGCGGAGTTCTGTAAGTTAGACTGAAAATAAATATATGAATACCTGTTCAGATGTTATGATGAAGTCACTAAGTTATGAGGTTATTCAAAATGGCAACTGTGACTCAAATGAAATGTGCTTGCGAACCCTGCTTGTGTATTGTGACTCCCGGTTCTGGCACTGTTGAAAAAGAAACTAAATACTATTGCAGCCAAGCATGTGCTGATGGACATAAAGATGGTCCAGGCTGCGGTCACACTGGCTGCGGATGTTAAAGAGAATTAGGAGTTAGGGCGTAGTTAGCTAGTCCCCAACTCCTAGCCTCCTATTCCTACAAGCTTGCCATCACTTCTCGTGCGGCTGCCAGCGTTTGATCAACATCGGCATCGGTATGAGCGAGAGAGGTAAATCCTGCTTCAAACTGTGATGGGGCAAGATAAATGCCTCGCTCTAACATGCCGCGATGGAAACGGCTGAATTTGCTTAGGTCAGACTGTTTGGCATCTTCGTAGTTATGAACCGGTCCTGGGTTAAAGAAGAAGCCAAACATGCCGCTGATTTGTCCACCACAGGCGGCATGTCCAGTTTCTTTAGCCACTTGCAGCATTCCTTCGGCAAGGCGCTTGGTAATGCGATCGAGTTGTTCATAAGTACCCGGTTGGCGCAGTAACTCCAATGTTTTGATGCCTGCGGTCATTGCTAATGGATTCCCTGAAAGGGTGCCAGCCTGATACATGGGACCCGCTGGTGCCACCATATCCATGATGTCGCGCCGTCCACCATAGGCACCCACGGGCAAGCCACCGCCAATGATTTTACCCAAGGTAGTCAAATCTGGCGTGATGCCAAATTTTTCTTGGGCACCGCCGTAAGCAATCCGAAAGCCTGTCATCACTTCATCAAATACTAGCAGCGCCCCATTTTCGCGGGTTAGTTCGCGCAGTCCTGCCAAAAACCCGCCATCGGGTACGATGAATCCGGCATTGCCCACCACGGGTTCCAGAATAACGCCAGAAATTTCACCTGGATTTTCGTCAAATAGGGCTTTGACGGCTTCTAGGTTGTTGAAAGGTGCGGTCAGCGTGTTGTTTGTGGTGGATTTAGGCACCCCTGGAGAATCGGGTAAGCCGAGAGTGGCAACGCCAGATCCCGCTTTAACCAGAAACATGTCGGCATGTCCGTGGTAACAGCCTTCAAACTTGATCAGCTTGTCTCGTCCGGTGAAGGCGCGCATCAACCGCAAAACCGACATGCAAGCTTCGGTGCCCGAATTGACAAAGCGCACCATTTCAATGCTGGGAACGGCATCAATCACCATTTCTGCCAGCACGTTTTCCAGGCGACAGGGTGCCCCAAAGCTGGTGCCTTTTTGAGCCGCTTCACAAATGGCGTTGATCACGTTGGGATGGGCGTGTCCGCAAATGGCAGGTCCCCAAGTGCCGATGTAGTCAATGTAGCGGTTGCCATCTACATCCCAGGCATATGCTCCTTGGACGCGATCGAACACAATGGGTTGCCCACCCACTGACTTAAACGCCCTCACAGGAGAACTGACTCCACCCGGCATTAATTTTTGGGCGGCGGCAAAAATTTCGTCTGATTTGATTGTTTTAAACGAACTTGTAATCAATGGTGACTCCTTAGGGTGCTACTCAATGTCCCATCTATTTATTGTGTAACGAGACTTGTTTTGTTGGCAGACTTTTCAATCTAAAGATACAGGTGAACTTAGGTGATCCAGATTATTGTCTGGTTATATAGTGAAGCGAGGTTTTTTTAAGATGCTGTATAAAACCAACTACGACTTGCCATCTCACATCCGCGATCCGTTGTCTGATGCAGCGCAACGGTTCTATCGCATTGCATTTAACTCGGCGATTCAATGGTACGGGGAAGAAGAGAAGGCGCACCGGATTGCTTCAAGTGCGGTTAGGAGCCAGTCGGCTAGTTTGAATAGCGCGATCGAGTAAGTTCCTTAGAAAGGCTATACACACATCATTTTAGGGCGTGACTATAGCCTGGTTTGACAATTAGTGCTTCTGTCATGGCACTCCGTAGCTTCTCGTGGGAACCGACATGATAAAAGTGCTGCTGCGTCCGTGTGTCTAAATTTGACCAAGATTGTTGAATATGATCGTTTTGACGATAGCGATTCTCAAGCCACATGGACACAGCAAAACCGCAGGGTAGTTGTTGGGCGATCGCAGCGAGTTTTTCCGCGTCTTCTAGGTTCCATCGGTTGTGATAGTCGGCATGACGACCAATGTAGGGCGGATCGAGATAGACATAATCGTTGGGCTTGGCATTTTGGAGCGTTTCTTGCCAGTCGGCTACGCAAAATTTCCAATCTTTGTCTGCCATGCCTTGGGCAACCCAACTCACTTGATTAGAAATTTTGGTGATGTAGCTTTGAGAAAATCGCTGAGGTTTGTGACAAAAGGGCACATTGAATTTTCCTTTGCTGTTAAATCGCATCAACCCATTGAAGCAGGCGCGATTGAGAAACAAAAAGTCTAATGGTGATGAGGTTTGGTTGAAGCGATCGCGCACCGTGTAGTAATACTCAGCACCTTGCTGCTGTAAGATTTTACCTTCTTCAGTTAAAAAATTTTGAACCAATGCACGATTAATGGTTCCTTGCTGAATGGCTTGATAAAATCCAATAATGTGTGGATTGGAATCGGCAAGCACTGCCCGGTGAGGTAACCGATTAAAAGCCACTACGCCTGATCCTAGAAAGGGTTCAATCCAAGTTGCATCGCTGGTTTCTTGCCAAACAATCTGGCTTAAGATGAATGGCACCAATTTTGTCTTAATGCCCTGGCATTTAATCGGGGGAACGCCAATGTGCAAAGGTTGAGGCGCGGTGGAGTGCATAGATGAAAGTGGATAGGTGTAAGGAGGGAATGGGATGATGGCAAGGTGAAAGGGTCAAGAGGATGGGTAGAAAGAATGGGCAATCAAGCGATTCCAGTTGAAGCCATTAAATATGACGATCGCGGTTTAGTTCCGGCAATTGTGCAGGACTATCTCGATGGCACCGTGCTGATGATGGCATGGATGAACCAAGCGTCGCTGCAAAAAACAATTGAAACGGGCGAAACTTGGTTTTGGAGTCGATCGCGCCAAGAATTTTGGCACAAGGGCGAGACTTCAGGACATTTGCAGCTTGTGAAATCGTTACGCTATGACTGCGACAGCGATTGTCTGCTGATTACCGTAGAGCAAATTGGAGATATTGCTTGCCACACCGGGGAACGAAGCTGCTTTCATCGCGTCAATAATCACGTAGAAGCACCGCCTGCGGATACGCTATCTCAGATTTATGCCGTGGTGCGCGATCGCCGTGACCATCCCACCGAAACTTCCTATACCTGCAAGCTATTTGCGGGAGGTGACAACAAAATTCTCAAAAAAATTGGCGAAGAATCCGCAGAGGTGGTGATGGCATGTAAGGATGATGATCCTGCTGCGAATGATGCTGATACACAAGCGGCGATCGCGGGTGAAGTTGCAGATTTGTTTTATCACACCCTGGTTGCTTTAGCTCACCACAACGTAGATATCAAAGCAGTCTATCGCAAGTTGCAGGAGCGTCGAGGGTGATCTACCTGCAAAGGTAAACCATCGTTATAGTTGTTTGGATAAAAGATGCGGACTGACCTACTTATTGTTGCGACGGTATGTCTTGGGTTTACCTTCGTGCCCCAGGCAGAGGCACAGCGAGTGAAATGTGCTGATTTTGCCTTTCAGGAAGAGGCTCAGGCTTTTATGCAGGCTAGGGGAGCCAATTATCTCGATCGCGATCAGGATGGGGTTGCTTGCGAAACGCTTCCTCGTCGAGGGTCTAAGCCTAAGCCATCACCGCCTCCCGCAGGGCGATCGCCTCGCACCCAGCTACCCTCCGATCGCCAAAGTCAGGTTGTTGTACTGAGCGTGGGGGATGGCGATACCTTGAAGGTGCAAAACAATTCGACAAAGGTGACTATTCGACTGGCTTGTGTGGATGCGCCAGAACGTGCCCAAGCGCCTTGGGGGCAAGCTGCTTCTGCGCGATTGAAGCAGCTTTTACCTGTGGGGCAAGTGGTGCGACTGCGAGAGGTCGATCGCGATCGCTATGGACGCACCGTGGCAGAAGTGTATGTGAATAGACAATCTATAAACTTGCAAATGGTGCAGGAAGGGATGGCGGTTATCTATCCTAAATATTTTTCTAACTGTGCTACGACCCAAGATCAGTATCGTCAAGCTGAGGCGATCGCCAAACAACAGGGGATTGGACTGTGGAATCCAAATAACCCCCTGCCCACTATGCCGTGGCAGTTTCGCAGTGCTTCACTCCACTTTTTGGGCGATCGGTCGTCCTCACTTTAAATGACAATTAGCTTGACTTCGTTTCGGGTCGTCCCAATGCCGCTCCTGTGTTAGCTATGTGGCTGCAACTGAGCTTCAAAGGGCGATCGCTCAATGGAAAAATATTCTCCACCGCGACAAACCCCCTTCACCTTTAACCGTTGCGGAACGGTGATCGAAGGACTGCGGTCATCCTTCAAAGTTACAGAATCATCTTCCCATTCAAAAATGGTGAAATCTGCCAATTGACCGGGTTTAAAACCACCTAGCAGATTGGATTGACCGATCGCTGCTGCTGGCTGATGGGTGACTCGCTCGATCACTTCGCTCAGAGACAACCCTAAATCTACAAATTGAGTCATAACGGCTGCCAAATCGCTGGCACTTTCCAGATTAGAACGGTTGAGATTTGTGGAAAGAATATTGGGCAAAATACCCTGAGCGATCGCGGCTTTTGCAGTTTCAATTGAGCCGTCTGCTTTGCTAAAGCCCACATTTAACAGCACACCGCGATCAATGGCATCTTTGGCGATCGGCAACAATTTGCTGTTTTTATCAAACAAGGCATGATCCGGTTGAAAGCAATGGCTCACAATGTCTCCCGCCTTCAGTTGAGGCAAGAGTTCTGCGGGCGGCACAGCTTCATTCTGTGAGAAATCCCCTAAGTCTACCAACAGCGGTAGTGAAAATATTTCTGCTAGTTTTTTTGCCGTTTCCAACAGGGGAGAAACCCTTTCTCCAGCACGGCGAACCGGGCGCACATGGAAGCCAACAATGACATCTCGGTTTGCTTCCACGACAGCAGCGGCACGATCAATATTTTGGTTATGCGGATTGGCGACAATGTCTAGCTGATGGGCGATCAGATCGGATGTGGCAATGTGAAGCAAAGAAGGATTCATGAAGGAGAAAACCCGCGTTTTTGCCGTGGCGATCGCCGTTTGACGAAAGGCATCAAACGTGAGAATGCTAGAGGTGCCTGCATCGGCAATAGTGGTCACACCAGAACGGATACCGACATCATCGGCAGACAGGCAAAAATCACCGATAGTACTAAAAACATGGGTATGAATATCCATCCATCCTGGAGACAGGAAAGCGCCTCCTAAGTCAATAATTTGGGTATCCCACTGGGGCACCAAAATGGGTACAATTTTGCCGATCGCGGAGTAATCTTGCAGCACACCAACAATTTTGCCGTTTTCCACCAAGACATCACCACGCCCCTCCAAGCCCTGAATCGGATCTAGCAGGTGAGCATTTCTAAATATTGTTGCCATACCCGATTTATTGCCCTTAACACGCTTTCCAGAATACCGCTTTTGGGGTGCGACGCAAGGTGTAGTTCGATCGCTTCATTCCTCAATTGCGTGGCTGGAAAGCTTAGTGGTGAGTAACGTGGGTGCATAGTTTTACGATTGACCTGGATGTGAAGAATGATTGTAAAAAAGTAAGTAATTGCTCAACCTAGGCAAATTGGTAGTTACAGCCCTTTTTTCAACCATCTTCGGTTCCTTTCCAGCTAAGAATCTTGCGTTATGGGCTTTTAGAGGATTTTCTCCGAGTAAAAAATGGCTGAAACCCGCATTTCTTCTGAGTTGAGCAATTACGAAATAAGTTTGAGAAATGGGCATTGCTGAATCCAGGAATGAAATTCATAACGCGATCGCCCAAAGATTGACCAACTATTTCACAACTGAGCGATGGCAGAAGTCGATCGCCACAATATTGGGTGTCATTGCCGCCAGTGCGATGCTGGATGGGTGGCTTCCACGCCAGTTGCTTGTCCCGATTGCGGCAGCGATCGCGTGGAACATATCTCTTGCTGGCAGTTTCCTGACGACTAAGCCACTAACACCAAGATAAGCGGCGGCAGATAGCTTTGGCAACTCTACCAAGATCTCTCACCCGTCCGCTTCATCGACTTGTTAGACCGCTGGGCAACAACCGTTAATAATGACTTCAAATTCAACCCTGCTGAACTCTCTATTCAAGTCTGTATTTTCTTCTGATATTCAAAAAAACCAATCACTAAAATAGTCATAATTAGTATAAAAAGACCCGTTTTAGTTTTGAGAAGAAAATCAAATAAAATTATAAGAATCTTCTCAAATACCCAAACCAGCCCATTTACGGGCATGGTTAGCTGATTGTATCTAAACGGGCTAGTATCGATACCTGTAACCTTCTCTATTCCAAGACAGACCAGTGCTACAAGGAAAGTAGGAACCCAAAAAATTACAAACAAAATGGTAAAAATAAACGGAAAAATCAAATAAATGCTAAGTACTTTCAAAAAGCTATTAGAAATAGAGAGTACAATCTTTCCTATCTTTTTCTCTAATTCCTCATCCATTCACTTTCTCCATATGCTTTCTACCTATACGAAGCACATTTTTGATCTCCGTTTCCCAGTCATTCATGGCTTTAATGTCTCCTTGGGGGTCATAAAGAAAATTTGATAAAGCGATAAGTCTCTTGGATGCCAACTCAACAGCATCAAACTTCGGAACAACTCTAAGCTTTTCCCAGAACCAGTAAGGCTTTAAGGCATAGGTTCTCGCTAATAGTTGACCAGCACATTTCCGAAGGGATGTTGAAGCTTCATCCATCTTCTCGCGCTTCAAAATTCCAGGGTTGCCGTAAACATTAGAGTACATTATTAATGAATAAGCAATCTCACCTATAATCTTTGCTTGTTCATGAATTGGCTCAATAAAAAACTTTGTAATAATTTGTCCAACCACAAAAACGATAATTCCTCCCATAACAGTCAAACTAGATGTCAATATTATTTTGAATAGCTCTGACATATAAATATACTCTGGCTCAATAATTTAGTAATTTCTTCCTTTAAAGTGTTCGCAAACAATTAAGTTTTGTCGAGTCCTCTCATACTGAGGAGCAATCAAAATAACTACTCAAAGACGAATCAACTGGATTCTAGCTTACCTCCCCGACAATCTCCCAACCACTCTCCAACAAAGAAGTTCTGCTTACTTGAGTATTGAATCCCACAGATACAACTTCAACTACGTCCCCACCGAGGATTAGCGGTCTAACTATTATTAGAGAGAAACTTTCCGTATAAACATCCTGTAAAGGAAGATATTCAGAAACTTTCCGTATATTTCCTATACGTTAGCCCGAAACTTTCTGAATATCCTACTTATAGGGGCGATCGCCCGAAAGTTTCTGGATAACGCCGCCATAGAAAACCGACCTAAAAAGCTCTTAGAGCAAGTTAGCGAGCAAATTTGCCTCAAACACTACTCCTATCGGACTGAAGAAACCAGAAGAAATTAAAATGAAGCGCGATCGCGCAACCTAGCCTTCTACAGTGTGCCAAAGCCTTTCTTTTTCTTGTCCTTCTTCTTTTTGGCTGGAGCGCCGCCGCCACCACCTCGCCAACCGGGCTGAGGACGACCGCCGCCCATCCCTGGCATTCCACCCATTCCCGGCAATCCACCCATGCCGCCCGGAAAATTCCCCTGTCCTAGCTGCTGCATCATGGTTCGCATTTGCTGGAATTTGCTGACCAGTTCCCCGACATCTTTTTCGGTATGTCCAGAGCCACGGGCAATGCGGCGACGGCGACTGGGAGAACTGGAGAGCAAATCGGGGTCTTTGCGTTCTACAAGGGTCATGGAGCCAATCATGGCTTCGGCGCGCTTGAGTTCGGTTTCGCCTTTTTCAAGCTGATCACTGCTGAGCTTGTTCATCCCCGGAATCATTTTCATGATGCCACCGAGCGAACCCATGTTCTTCAGCAACCGAGTTTGTTTGAGGAAATCGGTAAAGTCGAATTTTGCAGTGAGAATTTTCTCCTGCATTTTTTCAGCTTCGACCAGATCCACTTCTTCCCGCGCTTTTTCCACCAAGGTCAGCACGTCGCCCATGCCCAAAATACGCGATGCCATGCGATCGGGGTAGAAAGGCTGCAATGCCTCGACCTTTTCGCCTGTACCGATGAACTTAATCGGCTGTCCAGAAATTTGCCGAACTGAGAGCGCTGCCCCACCTCGCATATCGCCATCCATCTTGGTGAGGATAGCGCCGGTGATGCCAATTTGGTCATGGAAGGTGCGAGTCAGGTTGGCAGCTTCTTGCCCCGTCATGGCATCCACCACCAGCAAAACTTCGTGGGGCTGCACGAGGTTTTTAATTTGAACAAGCTCTGCCATCATGTCGGCATCGATTTGCAGACGACCTGCCGTGTCAATAATCACGGTATTGATGCCGTCGGCTTTCGCTTTCTCAACTCCTTGTCGGGCAATTTCAACCGGATTTGCATCTTTGCCCAGGTCAAACACAGGCACATCGATCTGCTTGCCCAAGGTGATCAACTGATCGATCGCGGCGGGGCGATAAACATCCGTAGCAACGAGCAGGGTACTCCGGTTCAGCTTGCGAAGATGCAACGCTAGCTTGGCTGCCGCCGTTGTTTTCCCCGTTCCCTGCAAACCCGCCATCAGAATAATTGTTGGGGCAGTGTCGGCTTCAGCCAAAGGAGCATTCGTTTCTCCCATGGTTTGCAGCAGTTCGTTGTAAACAATTTCAATAAATTGTTGATCAGGGCGAACGCCTGCCACCACCTCCGCACCTTGGGCTTTGGTTTCGACCTCTGCCACAAAGTCCTTGACAACTTGGAGGTTAACATCGGCTTCCAACAAAGCACGGCGGACTTCCCGCACCGCTTCTTGAATATTCGATTCAGAAATTTTGTCTTGACCGCGAAGCTTTTTCCAGGCTCCTTCCAAACGTTCAGAGAGTGCTTCAAACATAACGGTGACAGAGTGGGAGGTGGCTAAAGGGAACTGAGGGGGAGAAACTAGATGACGCTAGAGGATTTGGTGTGATTGATTGTCAGATGTTGATTTTATCGTGTTGGCTCATACATCCGCTTATTATTTTAGATTAATGCCTTGATCTAATCGGCAGGGGCGGCGAATTGGCGGTTAGTCATAGGTGTTTGAACAACTGCCGAACCTGATTCCAAGATTCTGAGGCAGCTTGGGCATCATAGTCTGGGCGGCGATCGCAGAAAAAACCATGCCCTGCTTCGTAGCAAAATACTTGGTGAGAAATGTTGTGGGCTTGCAGTGCCGCTGCTATTTGCTCGGTTTGCTCGTTAGGAATTAGGGGATCTTGCTCACCAAAAAAAGCATAGAGGGTGCCTTGAATGTCAGCGGTGCGGGTAATGGTAGGATTGCCGCCACCAGGAGTCAGGGTAGCAATCCCCGCGCCATAGAAGGAAGCTGTCGCTTGAATATCGGCAAGGGTAGCAGCAAGATAGGCGACGTGTCCGCCAAAGCAAAACCCGATCGCGCCAAAGCCTGTTTTTTTGACGGTGGGCATCGCTTTTAAGTAGTTGATGGTTGCCTGGATGTCGCTTAATAGCTGATCGGCAGTTGTCAGATCTTTATGTTTTCGTCCCAAAATGGTTTCATCCATCGTGTAGCCCACTTCAAAACCGGGGGCGGTGCGCTGGAAAATGGCTGGCGCGACAGCCCGATAGCCTTCCCGTGCAAGCCGTTCAGTCACATCTTGAATGTGAGCATTTACGCCAAAAATCTCTTGAATAACAATCACTCCGGGAACAATTTCCTCGGTAATGGGTTCAGCAAGATAAGTATCAATCTGTAACGCTCCATTGGGCACCTGCACCCAACCTGCTTTAATGTCTGCCATTTAGTTCCCTTGAGATCGCTCACTTGCTATCGCTAGCGTCTGAAATTTATCGCAGGCTGTCAATCGGAAAAGCAGTCTATCGTCACTATTCCGGACAAGCAAAACTTTTTCAGTAGAAGGCTGAGGCTGAACCATTAGCTAGAACCTATTGCCTAGAACCTGATGAAACAAATCAGACACCGCATAAATTGTAAAGTAAGCTTAAGACACGTGTGCCAGTTTCCTGAATATAAACGCACAATTTGCACAATTTGTGGATACGAACCAAAGATACTGTAAGCCTCTTCAAGTGTTGAGGTGACCTGGAGACTTAATAATGGTACAGTTTCAAATCCAACAGGATAGTGATATTCCTGCATCGAATCAGCTTTATAACCAGATTTTGTTTGCGATCGCCTCCCGACAGTTTCCACCGGGGCATCGCCTGCCCAGCACTCGCCAATTGGCAATGCAAACCGGCTTACATCGCAACACGATCAGCAAAGTCTATCGTCAGTTAGAAGAAGCCGGAGTCGTCGATGCTCAAGCTGGCTCTGGGATCTATGTCCGTGATCCCGCTCAAGATGGTGGAGCCAAAGTTAAATCCCCCGTGCTGGATCAAAATCCTGAAGCCTACAAAGTCGTGCAAGGCAGCTTGGATGATTTGCTGAAACTGGGCTGTTCTCTCAACCAAGCAAGGGAACTGCTGTTGGGCGAAATTGATTGGCGGCTTCGCTGTAGTGCCCAAGTGTTAGTGACCGCGCCTGCCCACGATATTGAAGCAGGCGAAGTGATTGTGCGGGATTTGGAACGGGCGCTAAATATTCCGATTCAGCTAGTGCCGCTAGAAGAGTTGGAGCAGGTTTTAGATCAAACTCGCTCTGGCACGGTGGTCACCAGCCGCTACTTTATTTCTCAAGCCGAAGAAATTGCGGCTCCTAAATCGGTGCGTGTCATCCCTGTGGATATTTATGACTTTGAGTCTGAAATTAAGGTGATCCGAAGTTTACCCAAAGGGAGTTGTCTAGGTGTTGTCAGCCTAAGTGCCGAAACGGTCAGCGTTGCCAACGTGATTATTCACAGTTTGCGCGGCGATGATTTGCTGGTGATGACGGGGCAAGTCAGTGATGCTTATAAGCTGGCAGCGATCGCCCGAAGTGCCCAAACGATTATTAGCGATCAGGCAAGTTGCGCCATGGTGAAAGCCGCGATCGCCTCCGTTCGCGAAGAACTGATTCGTCGTCCTCAACTGATCTGCTGCGAAAACTTCATTGTCTCCAAATCGATTAGCTTGCTCAAGCGCGAACTAGGACTAGAGTAGAAAAATTGGCGTTGCTGAATCGATCTATGAAGCACAGATTTTACCCTCACCCTAGCCCTCTCCCAAAAGGAGAGGGGACAAGAGTTCTGGCTCCCTTCTCCCTAGGGAGAAGGGTTGGGGATGAGGGCATTTCATATCTGCATTCAGCAACGCCGAAAAATTAAAAGGTGGCATGGAT
>Ga0209181_10009710_pt1 | contig 12617 bp, 6 predicted proteins | sample MAT05_FD_187208 | JGI IMG/M metagenome (GOLD analysis project Ga0209181, IMG submission 187208) | Freshwater microbial communities from Lake Fryxell liftoff mats and glacier meltwater in Antarctica - MAT-05 (SPAdes) (version 2) | ecosystem: Environmental > Aquatic > Freshwater > Ice > Liftoff... | reverse complement strand
CGGATTTTTATTTACACCGGCAGACATTTTGGTACAGGTAAAAATGGATGCCAGCCTAAAAGATAAGCTGGAAATAATGAAGCGGCTAACCGGCGATGGTAGTTACCAGGAAAGAATCAACAACCTTATAGAAAAACAACTGTGTAACCCCGGCTATGCTGAACTACAAAATGAACTGACCAACCAGTACAAAGTGCTGGCATCGTTTAACTATATCAAACAATTAATTGTAAGCATACAAATACAAGAAGAAACAGCAGCATGAGGTCTCTTAATAAAATCGTTTTCATCAATAGCGCTACCATACAATATGCAGAAGTAATGGTGGATGGCAATGTCCATTTGATAGGAACACAGGGCGTTGGTAAAAGTACATTGCTGCGTGCCATCCTGTTTTTTTACAATGCAGATACGCTAAAGCTGGGCATCTCCAAAGAAAAGAAAAATTTTGCGGAGTATTATTTCCCTTTTCAAAACTCCTTTTTAATTTATGAAGTGCTAAGGGAAACCGGACCTTTTTGTATTGTGGCATTCAAAAGCCAGGGCAAGGTTTGCTTTCGCTTTTTGGATACCGCTTACAACCGGGAACATTTTGTGAGTTCTGGTGGACATGCCTTTGAGAAATGGGAAGACAACCGCCAGGTGCTGGATGCACAACGCATTGACCATAGCCGTAAAATTGACCGCTATGAAGAATACCGGGATATTTTATATGGTAACAATGAAGCAGGTAAAAAAGATTTTGCCAAATATGCCTTGCTGCAAAGCAAGCAATATCAGAACATTCCCCGTACCATTCAGAACGTTTTTTTAAACAGCAAGCTAGAGGCAGAGTTTATTAAGCAAACCATCATCATGTCGCTGAATGAAGAGGATATCAGCATCGACTTGCAAAGCTATACCCATCACTTGAAAAACTTTGAATCGCAGTTAAATGACATTCATTTATACAATCAGCCGCATATTATTAAACAGGCCGACAATGTTGTAAAAAATCACCTTGCGATTAAACACCTTGAGAGTGAAAAAAATAATTTCTCGCTGCAATTGGCATGGGCGGCAGCACAGGTGCAACGCAGCATTCCAAAGCTGCAGGACAAAAAGGAAAAGCTACTTGCAGAAAAAAATGAATTGACAGAAAAAACCGTAGCCACCGAACAACGTTTTAGAAACAAAGCAGATAAAATAAAAGGCGAAATAAGTGTACTTGAAAATGACATTAAAAAAGCAAAAGAAAAAGCGGATTTTTATAGTACGCAATCCATTGAAAGTATTATAGAAAGAGTTGCTACAAAGAAGGAACTGGATACTGAACTACAGAGACTAACGAAAGAAAAAGGATTGCTCACCACGCAGTTTGCTGAGGTTACTCAAAAATACGAAAGTTTGTTACAGGCAGCAGCACAGGCAGCTACGGCATATGAGCAGGATAAAAAAGAAGAACAGATAACACTGAAAGAAAAAGCAGTGCTAGATAAGGAAGACATCAGATTTACGTTGGAAAAATCATTGGCAGATATTAAGCAAACCAATGTCCAAAGATTGCAACAGGCCCGGCAGGCAGCAGATCAACAACAGCAGTTGCTGGAAAAGGAACGCCTAAAAAGAGCGACCATTACCCACCAGCGCTTTTATGAAAAGGAGCTGGAAGATGCAAAAGCCACGGTAATACAGTACCAGCTTTTGATACAACAAAATAAAAATGAGCTGGAGCATTTAAAAAATACCGGCAGCACCCTACAAAAGCGATGGGAGATAGAAGAAACTGCCATTCAACAAACGACCGCAAGAGAGCATGAAAAACTACAGGCCGGTATTGCAATACAACAGCAGTTGGTAAATGACAATAACCAAAAATTAGCAAACAATGAAACCGCCTTGTATGGCTGGCTGAATAAAAATAAGCCCGGTTGGGAAAATACCATCGGCAAAATAGTGAGTGAACAATTGCTTTTTAACGAAGGGCTAAGTCCGCAATTAAATAAAGACAATAATAGTTTGTATGGTATTGAGCTGGATGTAACCGACATGCCGCTACAAATAAAAACACTGGCAGAATACAAAGCCGAGTTAAAAGATGCAGAGCATTCTATTGATCTTCAACAGAAACATTTAAACAAACTGCAATCCGAAGGAATTGCCAAACTGGAAAAACTAAAGAAAAAATATCAGCCCCAAATAAAGGATGCGAAAGATAGTCTGCTGGAGAACCAATATAAACTGGAGCAGGACCTGTTGCAATTGGATCAGGCAAAATTGCAGCAAAAAGATTATGAAATAAAGGCTACAGACACAAAGCGAAAAGCGCTGGAAGATATTGAGATGGCAATGGGAGCAGCCAGTGAAGCATTGGCACAGGCACAGCAAAACCTGCAACAAACAGAAGATGATTTAACCAAACAGGCAAAAGCAAAAGAACGGGAATTTGCCAAAAAATTAACTGGTATTGATTTGTTGTTGAATCAACAATTGGCACAACTACAAGCGGCCATAAAAAAAGAAAAAACAAAACTGGAGCAACAACTGCAGGAATTAAAAAGTGAACAACAAAAAGAACTTGCAGGCAAGGGTGCAGATACAAAACGAATAGCCATATTGGATGAAAAAATAGAACTCATCCAGAGCGAGATAAAATTTGTCGAAGATAAAAGAGACCTTGTTGCAGAGTATAAAAAAGACAAACAAGAACTGATTGATAAAGCCGATGGCTTTAAGAGCAGCAAGGCAAACCTTGATAAGCAATTCATGCTGGAAGAAGAAAAATTCAGTTTACAAAAGGAAAAAATTGCTGCCGAGATAAAAGAGACAGATGTTTATTTAAATCAGTTACAACAGGAATTGTACAAGTTGGAAGAAGATACGCATGCACTCACACGCTTTCATCAAACAGAAGCATATCTCTCTTTACCATCGGCATATACCGAAGAAAAAGAAACTTATAAGAACGATAAAACCTGTGTGTTTTTAATTGAAAAACTAAACAGTTGCTTTTATACCGCAGCCCGCCGGCTGGATGATTTAAAAGAAGCTGCGACCCGGTTCCTCGATAACTTTTCTGACAATAATATTTTCAATTTCACCAAAGTGCTTACTGACAAACATTCTCACCAGGCATTTGCAGAAGACCTGAACGAGTTTATACAAAACAGTAAAATTGAAGAGTATGAAAAACGGGTGAACGAACGCTTTGCCAATGTGATAAAACTGGTGGGTAAAGAAACCGGCGACCTGATGAGTAAGGCCGGCGATATTCAAAAAGTAATTACCAGTATCAACAAAGATTTTGACAATAAAAATTTTGTAGGTGCCATCCGGAAAATAGAATTAAAGATTGAAACCAGTGCCAATAAAGTAGTGCAGTTGCTGATGCAGATAAAAACCTACAATGATGAACATGCATACGATATTGGTGGATTAAATCTATTCTCTTCAACCGACCAGGAAAGTAAAAATAAAAAAGCGGTAGAGCTACTAAAGCAACTTAGCAAAGCGATTGGGGAATACCGCAAGGACAGCATCGCTTTATCTGATTCCTTTGAATTAAAATTCAGGATTGAAGAAAATCAGAACGATACCGGCTGGGTAGAAAAATTATCAAACGTGGGAAGCGAAGGAACGGATGTGCTGGTGAAAGCTATGATCAATATTATGCTGCTAAATGTATTTAAAGATGGCGCCAGTAAACGATTTAAAGATTTCAGGCTGCATTGTATGATGGATGAAATTGGGAAACTGCATCCCAATAATATCAGGGGCATTTTGCAATTTGCCAACGACCGGAATATTTTACTGATCAATGGTTCGCCAACAGAAACGAATGCGCTCAACTACAAGCATATTTATAAGTTGGAGAAAGATGATAAACGCAATACAAAAATCAAAAGAATCATTACACAATTAAATCCGGTATAAAAGGGCAGTCCCTCTAAATCTCTCCGCCGCGGCGGAAGACTTTGGTTGCTTGAAGCCTTGAATAAAACAAGGTATATGCAAGAGACCAAACGAGGAAAAACAAACCACTAAACGGCAAATTAAATTGAAATTACCCATACATATTGCCAAAAAATTACAGCAACTGTTGCAACCCGGCGCAAGCATTGCCAGCAGCGCTATGCAGCATCCGGTTGTTACAAAAATGTTGGAAGATGGATTATTACAAAAACAACAAACCGGCAAAACAAAAGCCTTGCTATTTATTCAAAACAAAGAAAATATTGCGGCCTATTTAAGCAATCATTTTGGAATAGCTAATCTGGAAGAATACATCACAATACTCGAAGGCGAAGAACAAAGCAGGGCAGTTAACGTGGCAATATCCGGTGATTCAAAATTACAGTCGGTTAGAACTTTTAAAGGCTTTTTGGTAAATAGTTACGATGCCATTCATGCTGAACTAAGTGGCAATCCGACCTCAATACATCCCTTGTCTGGCAGTTATACTTTCATCCATGATTTTGAAAATTTTGTACCTGATCCGGCAGTCACCATTGTTGGCATTGAGAACCCGGAGAACTTTCGCCAGATAGAAAAGCAACGGCACTTATTTGAACACATCAAACCCTTATTTGTGAGCCGCTATCCGCAGAGCAATGATTTAATAAAATGGCTAAGGGCTATTTCCAATCATTACCTGCACTTTGGCGATTTTGATTTTGCGGGCATCAACATTTATCAAAACGAGTTTAAAAAACATTTGGGCGATAGGGCTACATTTTTTCTGCCGGAAAACACGGAACTGCTGCTGCAAAACTTTGGTAACCGGGATTTGTTTAACCGTCAATACAATGTTGTAAAGGATTATAGTCTGGATTCAGAAGGAAATGTACAGGAGGTTTTACGGATGATGTTCAAATATAAAAAAGCATTGGAGCAGGAAGTTTTTATAAATCAGTTGTAAGCTTAAGCTTATTTGCAAAGCCAGGAAGGTAATGACCAAAATGGCCCGCTTTATCCAGTTTAAACGGAAGTGCCACCCATTCTTGTTTGAACATACACACCCGGCAAAAAATCAATATCATTTAAAACCGGCACTATTTTACATGCTTCCTTTGCAAGTTGGGCAGCACGTCTTTTCATCAAGGCTCTTCCCCAGGTGTCCGACATCGAATCGGTGAACATCCCAAAATTCTCTTTTCCATTGGGATACTGTGCACCACTAAACCATGCAATATCCGGATCCAGCAATTGCTGCTCTTTGCTATTTATCCAATCAGCTTCATATTCAAAATTAAAAGCCTTTCTCCCCTTTGCCTGTTGGGCCGTAAGCACGCCAATACAAACCGGTTCGGGCATCCCCAACCAATGTGCATATACCTGTATTTTTTTGTGAGTTGTTGCCATTGCTATTTATTGCCAATTAAACTAAGGTCCTGTAATTTTCTACCGTATTCATCATCTGCAGCCAGTTTTAAAAAATCATCCTGCAATCCCAATACCCGCAGTGTATTAAAGTAGGCGGCAAGCGATACACTGCCGTTGCCCTTTTCAATATGGTACAAAGTAGTTCGGTCAATCTCTGCCCTTTCAGCCACTTGCACGGTTGTTAATTTTATGCAGCTTTTTATGCGCCCTTTTATGGCCGCAATCACCTGACTTCGAAATCTGAAGTAATTTTTACGAAGAAACGCCGGTCTGTTTAGTAAAACCTCGATTTTCTCTTTTATTTGATCGCCTTTTTACCATCGAAAACGGTATTGCTCAATCTACAAGCCGACTCAGTCCAAAATTGTGGAACATGATCCGAAATTTTAATGTTGATAGGCATAACGGGATGAGTATTTACCATCTGGTAAATTCATTTTCTCTTTTGGAGAAAAAAAAATGTAAACTGAATGATATCTGCGGACTTCCTTTTTTATCCAATCAGCATCACATGCATTACTAGTAAAGCTTTATCAAGCACCGGGCAAAGATGGGTGGGAGATTTTAGAAAAACAGGATTGAACTTATTGAAAACAAGAGAAAATAGGCAAAGCGTTTCCGGGGAGCTGTAGGTAGCCAAAACCCATCTCCATTCGCAAACAATAAAGGGTTCAAAAATACCGGCAGAAGTCACCTTTCTATTTTTAAAAACGGATTTTTCTTGATGAGCATCTAGTTACTGAATTGTAACATCGCTGTCCACTGTGAATCTGCCACTCAGAGCAAGCAAACTCCATAATTCTGCGGCCAGGTTGCTGCATGAGAAATGAATCTCCAACAACCTGCCATTTAAAGGACATCTGTCCTGGCAAATATGCTACGAAAAACAGCAGGACTTATGACATTAAACTTTTTGGGGCCGGTCGATCAAACAGTACTTTTGTTTTTCCAATTTGTAAAAAACGTACAGATTTATAAAAGTATCAATCAGTAATATTTCCCACCGCAACAGACCTTAAAAGGTTATTGATTCAACTTGTAGTAAGAGAACAATGGCCATGTGTGCGGATGAGAACAGTACCCATGAAAATAACTTTTCATACCACCGCCATCCCAAAAGCTATACAAGCCTTCATGAATAGAAAGCGTTGAGTTGATATCGTCTGCAGCCGTCCATTGCCCCATCCAATAGTTGGGATATTTGGCACCACTTTTTTCAAATGTAAATGCTTTTAATAATGCCTTGGCTTCGGTTTTATCGTACATAGCCACACCCAATAAAACAGGGTACTGTAAGGCATACCAAATAGCTCCATCTTCGCTTTCGGCTCTTTTGTCCCACAATGGTTTTTCCCGTATTCTAAAACCTATCTGCTCCGGGGTAAAGTTTTTGCTTTTTACGTATTCATATATTTCCTTTTTCCTTGCAACAGACAAATCAGGAATTTGTAAAAGGTACCCTTGCGGCTCAAGACATACCACATCTAAACCAAACTTTATGGAATTGTTGAGGTAGGCCCGGGCAGAAAATTTTCTTTCGCCAAAATCTTTAAAAAAGGCAGTCGAAATAGTTGACCGGTAATTTTCTAATGCATCAATAAACGTTGCCGCATCCCCATTACCCGATTGTTTTAAAGCATCAATTAGTTTGGGCAATATTGCCAGCACCATTGCAGTGTTGAGGTGCGATTCTGCATTGAGATATTTATTGGGTGAATATTCCTGTAAAAAACTATCGCTCCAGTCGGAGTTTAATATTTTTACCAGGCCGTGACTACCTACCCCTACTTCATCCCGCAGGTAAATAAAATATTTTTTTAGAAAGTTAAGCACTATATCCTGCTTGCCATTTTCAGCAGGATAGAAAGTACATTTTTCTTTTAGAAAAGCAAAGTCTTTGGTAATCAATAAATATTCAGAAATGCTATTGAAAAAATACAACTGCTCATCGCTTTCCTTATAAATAGAATTGGCCCAATAGCTAAACCCGCCATTGCCCCGCTTTATTTCACCATCCTCACCAGAATGTTTGATTACATAACGGATGGCCGATTTTGCCAGGGCCGGATTGGTATAACAGGCTGGCAGCATGGCCTGCAGGTTATCCCTGTTAGAAATATTATCGCCATAATTATAGGCATAAACTGATCCTTGAGGAATAAATGTTTCCTGGTAATAGCTACTGTATTTCGCGGAAGCTTCTACTACGTGTGCATGCCATAGCATTTCCCTTTTTAAAACTTCATCTGTTTCGTTTGAAAAATCGGGTAGTTTGTTTTTCCATTGGCCGGCAAATAATCCTTCGGATGGACGATTCATTTCCGCACCAGCCAGCACATCATCCACCTGTTCCTGAACGGTGGTAAAATTGTTTTTGTCAGCTATGCCAACGATGATGTGAAAGGTTTTTGTTTCGCCGGGTTTGATGCTGGTGGAAACTTTGCTGGTGAGCGTATCGTTATCAGCAGAAACGGTTGAACTATATTTTCCTTCGGCATTGTTTTTTGTGTTCATAAAGACCGATGCCGGTGCTATGTCGTAGGGGTAACGTTCTTCTTTTGTGGGAAAGGTTAAAAAACGGTTTGCTACACAGGTAAAGTCGGCAACTGCTATTTGTTTGGCAGCATCAATATTTATGGTGGATTCATACTTAACAGGCCTGTCTTTTTTATCCGAAACCTGTGTTGCGGCCATTACATAATTCAGCAGTATTCGTTCGTTGTAAAATAGTTGAGCAGTTTTCTTAGCATTGTTTTTTAACGTAACCGTAATTACAAAAGCCGGGTTACCACTATTTATTTTTTGCGATGGTTTTACTGAAATGGTTCTTGTACAGGCTATACCATTTTCCAATTGATACTCGTATCGGGCAAAGCCCACCCCAAAGCTTTTTTGTACCTGATTTTTTGCACCGAAAGAGTTTGTGCCCACCAAACTTATTTTCTTTTTTACATTCTTGGTTACATACTCAATTTCTGCGTCGTTCCAACCGTAATTTTTCTGCTCAGGATCTGCATTGATTCTTGCCCAGGCCCTTTCACCTGTTAGCAACTGGTACCTTCCGCTGGCATGGGTAAACAAAGTCATTTTATAATTGCCCAATAAAAAATAAGGATCGTCCGGCAACTTGGCAGGCTTGCCTTCTTTATCCAATGCTTTAAAGGGTATGGCGCCAGTGTATTGGTACATGGGCAAACCTTTACCAGTCATGCTCCAATTGCCTATTTGAGCGAGGCAGCACTGTGCAGTGATTAAGAGAAAAAAAAGTGTAATAATTTTCATAATGAAATCATTTTAATATTGCTTTCTGTAATTTATTTATCGTTTATGCTTCTTTCCAATTTCTTCCAAAAGCAACGTGTGTATTGTAAACTTCCCTCGCTTCTACCATTTCGTTGTTACCCTTTGCCACCTTTATTTAAACTGCAAATTGGATTGTAAGAACATCAATGATAAAAATAGTCCGATGATTAATTTCAGGTTGTAAAAAATTTAGCCAACCTTGCGCAGGCTGGCTAAAAGTTTTTATTAAAAATAAATATGATACTGGAATTTAAAAAACGGTTTAAATTTATGCTGACCCTATGAAAAACTGATATTACCTGTCACAAAAAAATTTCTATAAAAGGTTATGATTTTTTAAGTTTCACTTAAAACATTCAAAGCCTGTTTTATTTACCACAATGGGTTTTGAACAAGGCCCTGCGAAATATTTAACTCGTTCTGCGGGATAGGATACAAATACATTTGAGGTAGAAAAACCCTTGTTTCAACTACGTTTGGCACATAGGTAAATGTGGTTGCAGTGGTTCTTGTAATATCAACACCACGTAACTGCCCGCCCAATGTTGCCGGTGCAATCATCCACCTGCGAACGTCCCATGCCCGGTGATCTTCAAACGCCAGCTCTACCCTTCTTTCATTGCGGATTCTTTCACGCACTTCTGCCTGAGATAAACCCGCGGGCAATAACGGCATTAATACACCAGGTCTGTTGCGAACCCGATCGTAATTAATTTTAATATCCACATTGCCAGGGCTGAACTCGTTTAACGCCTCTGCATAATTTAAATAAACTTCTGCCAACCTGAAAAATATCCAACTGTGCACTGCTGTTTGGCCAATGGTCCGATTAATGGTTTCATTTACATATTTACGCAGGTAATACCCGGTGTTTGAGGCCTTGGGCAATGGCTTGCCATCTCTTCCACCAGTGTATATTTCCGATACAACCGGGGCTGGAAGCCTAACGATACCTGGAACAGAGAAGGCTACATTATTGACCAGGATACTCATGAACAACCGCGGATCTCTTGCGATGGCGCCAGTGGTTGCATAAGGGTTGGAAGCATGTGCAGGATTGTTCCAATCGAACTTAATGCTTGATGTAGCACTAGCTTTTATTTCGTAGGCGTCCACCAAATCCTGTGATGGCGTTGTACCGCTTTCACCGCCATACCCAACTGGCAAATTAGCTGCTTCAAAACTACTGGTACCTGTATTTCGGCGGGTGAATATGATTTCTGTATTATTAAAAGATCTAAATAAAGTGCCATAGTTATTAAAAAGCGCATAGCCCGTTCCAGGTAAATCGATTACCGCCTTGGCGGCATCGGCGGCAGCTTTCCAGCGTGCAGCCCTGTCGCCGGCAGGCAATGAAATTAGTAATGGTTGAGCAAATCCTGAAGCCCACGAAGGATTATTGAACAAATCACTTGCTGCATACAACAGCAACCTTGCCTTTAATGCCAGCGCAGCGCCTTTTGTGGCTCTTCCCAACTCGGTAGCATTGGTACCAAGCTCGTTGTAACTAGCCGGTAAATTAGTAGCCGCCGAATCACATTCGTTCGAGATAAACTGAATACACTCCTGCAACGTATTTCGTTTAATAGTAGGTATAACATCCAATCCAAGCGGGGAAGTCATAATAGGAACTCCGCCATATCTTTTTACCAATTCAAAATACAGGAAGGCTCTTAAAAACCGGGCTTCATATTTCCAGTTAGTTACTTCCGCAAGCTGGCGGGTATACACAAGTTGAGATGACACGGATGGGTCTAATTTAAAACGATCAAAATTAATACTATCCGTGGAAAGCAGGAAAACATTGGCTTTGCGAATGCCCCTAAAAAAACCACCCCATACATCATCTGGGTTATTAATAGCGTTCCAGCTTCCGTTGTTAAAGTTTTGTACAGCACTTAAGCCATCGGTATGTTCCGCCTCATCTGTAGCGGAAGCCATCATTGCGCCGTCAATATTCAAAAACCCTTCCTGCGTCTCTGAATACACACCGGCTAAAAGGGACTTAACGTTGGCAAATATGGATTCAATCTGCTGCTCATTAAGATCGGTTGTAATTTCCCTATCGAGCTTTTGACAACCAGCCAGTGTGAACAAGGCAATTGTACTTAAAAAATAGATTATACGCTTCATTGCTAATTATTTTGAGTTCATTAAAATTGAATTCTTGCACCTAGTGTAAAGGTTCTTAAAGGAGGGTAACCGGTACCCAACGCTTCCGGATCGCCATATTTAATATGATCTATTGAAAACAAGTTGGTACCTGTTATATAGAATCGGGTGTGCAGCATGTTGATTTTTTTAATTACCCTGTTAGCTAAGGAATAGCCAATTTCCGCACTACGTAACTTAACAAAACTGCCGTTTCTTTGATAGAAGGAAGAAAACCGGTAATTATTAAGATTGTTTTCTGTGGTTAATCGTGGAAATTGTGCAGTAGCGGCCGTTTGTGGTGTCCATCGTTCAAGGGCAATTTCACCGGCCTGTCCAAAATTTTGGAATGGCCTAAACTGATTTGAAGTTAAAAATACCGATCTGCCGCTCACTCCTTGTAACACGAGGTCAAGATCAAAACCTTTATACTGTAAGCCGGTATGCAGTCCCGCTGTTAATTCAGGTAATCCGGTGTTGCCAATCGGCTGGTTGTCATTTCCGTCAATAATTCCATCGGGTACTCCTAACGGACCGCCTACATCCTGGTACTTCACATCGCCTGCTTTTACAATCACCCCGATTGGCCTTGGACTGGCAGTTGCTTCCGCATCGGTTTGGAACAAACCAAGGGCATTCAACCCATAAGGCTGACCCAATCTTCTTCCGGCATTGACCAATCCTGCATTGAGCTGGATGGTTTGCGCATTAAAAATAATTTTGTTACGGGCATAAAAAACGGTGGCTTCCGCAAAAAACTGAAGGTTGCTTTTTTCTCCACTCCTGTATCGAAGCACCGCTTCAAATCCTTTATTGTCTACCTTTCCCTGGTTCAATATCGGCAAGGCGGTATATCCTAAATAAAGTGGAATCGTTGCATTGCCGTTGGCCAGGATGTCGGACCTTTTATGACTGAATACATCCAGTGAAAAATCCAATTGTTTAAAAAATGTGGCATCAATACCAATATTGACTTTCGTTTCTTTTTCCCAGGTCACATCCGGATTGGCTAATCTGCCTTCAGATAAACTGAAATTGACGGCATTGTTTGTGCCGAAATAATAAGCAGCGGCATTTGGATAACGTTGGTCGAAAATAAATCTTGTACCGCCTATTTCATCGTTGCCCGTAAGACCATACGACCCCCGAACCTTTAGAAAGGTGATCGTTTTATTGTCAAGTAAAAAACTTTCATTCGAAGCTATCCAACCGAGAGAGCCGGCAGGGAAAAAGCCATACTGGTTGCCTTTTGCATAATTTTCAGAACCCATATAGGAGGCAGAGAACTCGGCGATATACTTATTACTGTTTACATAAGTTAACCTGGAGCCAACTGAATTATTTTTATAGGGAAGACTTAAGTTAGCGGCATCAGTGCCGGGAAAAACAGTCGCTTTATTTATTGTTGAATTGTCTGAGTTAAACATTGCCATAGCAGTTATATCATGTTTTCCAAATACCCGGTGGTAATTTAAAAAGGCCTGTATTGCAGTATTTCTGTACTGTCCAAGGTTAGGCTCAGAACCTACAAGGGAAGTAATTTGACCAAATCTTGTGTAGCTGGTATCACCATTCGCATTTTTTGTAATCGAATATCGTTCTATCTGCTTGACACGATTAGAGCCTGATATAAAATAATTGTTTACACTTAATGCTGCTGAAGCCGTTAAACCTTTTGTAATCATACTTAAATCATAATTAAACCTCAACGATGACTGAAGTGTTCTTCCGTTTGATTCCGCAAACCCGGTTTTTAATAAGTTCGCAACGGGGTTGGATTGGTTTGCGCTACCACCAAAAGA
>Ga0209181_10009705_pt1 | contig 12623 bp, 11 predicted proteins | sample MAT05_FD_187208 | JGI IMG/M metagenome (GOLD analysis project Ga0209181, IMG submission 187208) | Freshwater microbial communities from Lake Fryxell liftoff mats and glacier meltwater in Antarctica - MAT-05 (SPAdes) (version 2) | ecosystem: Environmental > Aquatic > Freshwater > Ice > Liftoff... | reverse complement strand
CAGCATCATTGCTTCCAGACGCGAAAAGGCGTCGCGAGGCGTGTTGGCGTGGATCGTGGTCATCGAGCCTTCCACACCCGTATTCATCGCCTGCAACATGTCCAACGCTTCGCCGCCGCGGCACTCGCCGATGATGATTCGATCCGGGCGCATACGAAGAGCGGTTCTTACGAGCTGGCGCTGGTTGATGCCGCCCTCTTTATTGAGGTTCGGCGGACGTGTCTCAAACTTGACGACATGACGCTGCTGTAACTGCAGCTCGGCCGTGTCCTCAATCGTTACGACGCGTTCATCTTCGGGGATAAAGCGCGACATCGCATTGAGCGTTGTTGTCTTGCCGCTACCGGTTCCACCCGAGATCAAGACGGTTGTCTTGGCGGCCACACAGGCGGCCATAAACTCCAGCATCGAGCGCATGATCGTTTGCTTCTCGATCAGCTCTTCGCTGGTAATAACATGCTTGCCAAAGCGGCGAATCGACATTGAGGGGCCGTCGAGCGCCAGCGGAGGAATGATTGCGTTGACGCGGCTGCCGTCGGGCAGACGGGCGTCGACAATTGGATTGGCCTCGTCAACGCGGCGTCCGACTTTTGAGACGATCTTCTCGATCACGTGCAGCAGGTGGGCGTTGTCCTTGAAGCGGATCCCAGTGAGCGTGAGCTTGCCGAAGCGCTCGACATAAACCTTGTTTGGCCCGTTGATCAGGATGTCTGAAATGGAAGGCTCTTTAAGCAGTGGCTCAAGCGGACCCAAACCAAAAACCTCATCGAGAACTTCTTCGATGATCTGGTTTTCTTCCGCCGTCGTCATCGGGACGCGCTGCTCTTGCAGCAGTTTTTCAACCACTCGCCCGATCTCCATCCGCACACGGTCGCGCGGTAGCGAGTTCACCTTGTCCAGGTTCAACACGCTGATCAGTTTGCGGTGGATCTCGCCTTTCAGCTCAAAGGTGCGACTGGTGGCGCGTAAATTTCCAGTACCCGACGGAGTTGGCGCTTTCTCCACGGCCGGGCCGGCTTTGACCACAGTGGGTGCTTTCATGCCAACGCGGCGCGAGACTGGACGAAAACTTTCCATGATCTAAAACCCTAACACCTCAAACCATCCCCGCGTCGCGCAAAAACTTTGCCGCTTCTTCTGGCGGGGTGGGATTAATGTAAAAACCGGTGCACCACTCAAAGCCCGCGATCTTGGTCAGGCGCGGAATGATCTCGATATGCCAATGATAATGCTCCATTGCGCCTTCATGCACCGGTGCGGTGTGAATCACAAAGTTGAAGCTGGGGCGCTCAAGCACTTTGTCGATACGACGTAAAAGTGTTCTCATGACCCAGGCGAGGTTGTGAATCATCTGCGGTGATGAATCTTCAAAGTGGCTGGAATGCTGCCGTGGCATCACCCAGGTCTCGAAGGGGAAGCGAGGCGCATATGGCGAGGCAGCCACAAAATGATCAGTCTCAAGAATCAACCGCGTGCCGTTTTCCAGCTCCTGGCGCATCATGTCGCAGAAGATGCAGCGCTCACGGAATTCGAAATACTTGCGTGCACCGTCGATTTCTTCCTGCACTCTCTTGGGCACGATCGGCAGACCAATGATTTGCGAATGCGTGTGTTCGAGCGTGGCACCGCCCAATTCGCCATGGTTCTTGAAGCAGACGATGTAGCGCATGCGTGAGTCGCGCTTGAGATCGCGGATGCGTTCGCGGAAGGCCCAGAACAATTCTTCAACGGCCTTCTCTGAGCAGTCAGAAAGAAAAAGGTCGTGCTGTGGGGATTCAATGATGACTTCATGCGCCCCAACTCCGTTCATCCGGTCGTAGAGACCGTCACCGGTGCGGTCGAGGTTGCCCTCAACGCGCAAGGCGGGAAACTTGTTGGGCACGACGCGGGTGGTCCAGTTTGGATCGTTTGCATTCCCTCCATCAGGGCGGAAGGCCAGGATCTCTGGAGGTGTCTTGGACTCATGTCCGGCACAAAACGGACAGAAGCGGTTGGTCGGCCCAGCCACCGGCACGCGCACGAAATCACTCGGACGCTTGGCGCGTTCGACGGAAATAATCACCCACCGGCCAGTCACCGGATCGCGTCGCAATTCAGGCATAAGAAACTAACGATTCTCGCACAGGGCAACAGAGAATCTACGAGAAATGCTGGAGCGCTACGATCTCATCCCACTGAAAATCTTCCCGCCCAACGCCTTGGCTGGCTGCATTTATCGCCATCGATCTGCCCAGCGTATCAACCTCAATTCCCCGGTACTTTCGCAGTGGTCCAAGCAAAACGTACTTGAGCGACGGCCAAACCTGGAGCATCAGCCCCTGAAGCAAGCCATAACGATTTGCCGGAGTGAGTATCATCGAAGGATGAAACACGCTAAGCCGCGCAAAGCCCAGCGCGGCAAGGCCATCTTCCAGTTCACCCTTGACGCGCAAATAGAATGATTTCGACCGCGAATCTGAATCAACTGAACTGAGCAGGACAAAGTGTTGCACTCCTGCCTTTTTGCATTCCGCGGCGAAGTCGAGCACAACCGATTTATCTAGCCTGACAAATTCTTCTCGACTGACTTTGGAAGGTTGCCCGACACCCAAGGTGCAGACAGCTACTTGGTGGCCGGCGAGCAAATGCCGGTACGAGGACGGCTCAAAGAGATCTACAAGGTGCTGACTCAATCCCCCCCCGCTCACGCCATCTAGCCCCTTGCGTCCAAGGAGAGTGAACCGCTCGAGATTTCCAAACTCCAGCAAGTTCGCAACAACGCGGCTACCAACTGCGCCAGTAGCTCCAATCATGACGACGGAGAGAGAAGATTTCATATGTAGAGTTGTTGCTTTTCGATCTATCGCTTATTTAATGGGCAAGGCATGGGTGGCCTGGTATAAGTCCAGACGGGAGAGGAAATCGGCCCACAGGCGGCGGCTATCCACCCGCGTAATCCAGGTGATGCGTCTCGAAGGGTTCGTCGGAGCTTCAAAGCTCATCGCGGAATTCATCGACGGGCGCACGTCCTCGCGAGATTCTGTCATTCCCAGTAGATGAGCCAGCACGATGTTGTCCCAGATCATCCAGGGCTTGGTGAAATCGTCTTTCCGAAGTGGCTTGACGTGCCGGTAATACCAGGCGAGAAACTCAGTCCAGAGCCATTCGCCGATTGGGCCGCGCCCGGCCACCATCGACTTCGCCTGATCGAGACTGAGTGCGAGGTCTCGGCGGCAAACGTCGCCGGGGCCAGTGACCAGAGGTACGTCTGAATCCAGAACCACCTGCATTGCGATCGGGTCGTTGGCAATGTTGAACTCGTTTCCTCCCTGAGTTGCATTATTGAAGCCCATGTTCAGGACACGTATGCGCCGGGTGATGGTTGGATCTTTCAGAATTGCGGAGGCAACATCGGTAATCGCCCCGATATTGAGCACCTGCAGTCGATTGGCTTCACTGTAGCCCTTTGAAACTTGAATGAGAAAGTCCACTCCCGGGCTTGACTGGGGCTGTGTTCTTGAGACGAGCGGCAAACTGGCTCCTTCAATCAGAGGAGGGTGTGTCTGCATCCCCATACGATCTTCAACAACAGATCGTAGAATCCCCAGGGATACCTTGCCAGCCGGCGGGCTGATACTCGGGGCATGAGCGGACAGAATCCCTTTTACGTCGAATGACGGTTGAAGCAGCAGATAGACAATCGCCCACTGGTCGTCCACCTCGTTGCCAACATCGGTAGATAGAACAACCGGAATCGGTACCTGGCCCGGGAGTATTGAAAGGGCCAGTAGGAGCAAAGCCGCACGCTTATGGAGCATGAGAATAATCTATCGTCTTCCGCGCCAAAATTGAATCAGGCTAGTAGCGAACGGGTTCCAGTGAACTTGGTAGAGTGAAGCGTACTGCTGAGCCACTCCCTTGAATGGATTCCATCCAGATGCGCCCGCCGTGACGTTCAATCATTTGGCGGCAAAGAGGAAGTCCGATACCAGTGCCGGGAATCTCATTCCCGTGCAGACGTTGAAACATTCCGAAAATCTTTTCAAGGTTGCCTCGTTCAATCCCGATACCGTTATCGCGAATCGAAAACAGCCAACGGTCGGCGGCAATATCAGCCGAAATCTGAACCTGCGGTACCGATGCACTACGGTATTGAATCGCGTTTCCGACGAGCGTTTCAAAGAGGCTCTCCAGCATCGCTTCTTCGGCAACCACTGTTGGTAAAATCACAGAACTCACCTTGGCCCCACTCGCTGTGATTACGCCTGACAATTTCTCGATCGCACTTATAAGTACCTGATTGCAGTCCACTAGCGACAAATTCAACTCGCTGCGCTGAGAAAGCGCCCAGTATTCGCCGAGGGCTTTGACCAAAGCTTCGATCTGTAAGGCACTCTCGAGAGCATCGGCGATGCAGGTCTCAGCGGCAGGGCCAAGCCGGCCTTGATAATCCTCCGCTAACATCCTGGTAACTTTCACAATCATGCTCAAAGGATCGTGAAGGTCTTGAGTGAGAGCGTTTCCGAAATTCTTCAGTTCTAAATTGGCGCGCTCAAGGGACTCCTCAGCTTGCCGCCTCTCGGTGATGTCGATGAATGCACCTACCGCGCCACGCGGCTTTCCACGTTCATCGAACAATGGCGTTGCACTGCCAAGCAGCCATCGAGAATCACCATCGTCAAAAAGCAGTTCAAACTCGTAGTTATCTACGCGAATGCCGGTTTGCGCAGCGCGAACTAATGGCAAATCTTCAAATGGAATCTCATGTCCGTCTTTAAAGTTTCTCCAGTGGTTTGCCTGATCTGGATTGATCGATATTCTGTCAGCGTCGCCGCTGGTTGGGAATCGGAGTAGCTCATAGGCGTTTCGATTCGCCTGGACCGTTCGACACTCCACGTCTTTGGCGATGTAAACGCCTACGGGTACAGTCTCAAGCACCGCTGTAATCTCGGCATGGAGTTTCTGCTCGCTCAAATCGGTAACGACAAGACAGCAGCAGGCGACACCACCCAAAACAAGATTCTGCATGGACAGATACACAGGCAATGCCGATGCGCCGCTACCTATCAAACGCAGTTCAGCTTTCCTCCGGCCTGGGCTCTTCAGTAATATCGTGACCAAATCGACATCTTCAGGAAAAACAAACTTTGTGATGCTCGCACCGATTACATGTTCAAGCGGATGGCCCAGCATGGTTGCGAATGGTCTGTTCGCAAAAAGAATGAGTCCTTGTAGATCCAGAGTGACTGCACCTTCCGCCATCTCTTCCACCATCAACCGGTAGGCCGCGTCGGCACCCTTCAGAGTGTAGACCCGTTCTCCCTCCGGGCCGGCAGCCACGATGGCGTCCACCTCGCCATCTCTAATCGCTCTTAGCGTTTCTTCAGCGTCCTCAGCCCGCGCTTGCAGCGCCGTGATGCGACCCAGAAGCTGCTCTCTATTTTCACGAATCATGTTCGTCCTTCTTAAGCTTGCGAAGAGTTGCGCGTTTCGTAAGATCAAGCCCATCCATCACCTTTACTCTATCGGAAAGATCCCCTACCAGCTTTCGCAACGGCAGAGGATGCTTCTTAACTAGAGTCGGGGTAACAAAAACCTGCTCGGGCTCGGCCTGATCGGGGTTCTGGTAAATGTCGACTACTTCGAGGTCGTAACAACCGGCAAGATGTTCTTCACAAATTGCGCGGATGTTCTGGATGGCCCTGGCGCACTTTGGTGTGGTGCCGGTGATGAATAATTTCAGCAAATAGCGCTCATCTTTTGGGCCCTTCGCTAGCGCCATTTCAAAAGCAAGAGTCAGATCTTTCAGCTTTGCCCTCATCATTTCATTATGCCAGACTGGACTGGTGCGACTTCAGATCGAGCCCAACCAACACCTTCTCCGTGTTTGAAAGATCTCCAATTATTTTCCGCATCGGTTCAGGAAGCCTACGCACTAATGTAGGGAGAGCGAAAATCTGGTCACCCTTGGCCAATTGCGGATTCTCAAGCAAGTCCACAATTTCAATGTGATATTCGCCAGGAAGGTGCTCCTCGCAGATGCGCTTTAGATTGGCAAAAGCCTGTAAAGACTTAGTCGTCTGGCCCGCGACATAGAGTCGCAACTGCCACTTTGCCGTCGGAACTTTTTGAGTAATACGCTTCAATTTGGGTTGCATCCTATTTTCGCCTTCCGCGTGCAGCGAGTGTACTGCCATTTATTACCGGGATTGCCTTTTTCACAAAACGGCTATCTGCCATTTCACCTTGGTCTCTCTCCGACTTCACCAGCTTCAACTTCTCCTGGGCAATGAGTTGTTGCGACTCCTGCTCTTCAGTCTCCAGTTCCAGTTGCAAAGCGGCGATCTGAGCATCCAGAACTTTACGTTTGCGCAGTAGCAACAGTTGTTTTCGCTCAATTTCCTGGTGCCCTAGAATGGCTGCCGAGGCGTCTTTCGCTTCCTGTGTGACACGTGCTGAACCTGTGAGTACACCCACTTCACCCAAGTACACTTCACGCAACTCTACTCCATGATTTGTCAGAAGAAACTCGCGAATCTGATTGGAATGTGCGAGACCGCGGGCTTTCAAGATGTAGATGGTACGGTTGCGTTCTCCGCCGCTCTCAATATCCCGCAACAGTAACCATGTGTCGACGAGCGAAGAGATATCGATTTGCGTCTGTTCCTGCGCCAGTGAACCATCGGTTAGAGTAGTGAGCACGGCGGTGATCTGTTTTTCTTTTAAAAAATCGATCAGGCGCAATAAAATGCTTCGCGTCTCGAATGAAGTGCCTGCATGCAGCAGCCCAGTGACAGGGTCCACCACGACGATGCTTGGATTGAATTCCTTGATGATTTTGTGGATTTTCACCAGATGCATTTCAAGCCCAAAGGTTGTGGGCCTCACAGAATGAAAATGCAATAGACCCTTGTCCATCCAGTGCTTCAAATCGAATCCAATCGAGCGCATATTTCGCATAATCTGGTCGGCTGATTCTTCAAATGAGAAGATCACGCAGCGCTCACCACGAGCGCATGCCGCCGCCGCAAAATGGGCTGAAAGGCTTGACTTTCCCGTTCCTGCAGTGCCCGATATCAAAATGCTACTTCCACGAAAGTAGCCGCTGCCGCCAAACATGGAGTCGAGCGCAGGAACGCCTGTAGATACTCTTTCGCTACTCGACGAATACTTCAGATCGATCGAAGTTACGGGAAGCACGGAGATTCCGTCTTCTTCAATCAGGAATGGATACTCGTTCATTCCATGGGTGGAGCCTCGATACTTGACTACACGCAAGCGACGAGTGAGAACGGTTTCCGTCACCTGATGATCGAGCAGGATGACGCAATCGGACAAATACTCTTCGAGACCATAACGAGTGAGTGTCGATTGCCCTCTCTCCCCGGTAACAATTGTGCTGAGATTCCTGTCTTTCAACCATCTGAAGAGTCTTCGCAATTCAGCCCGCAACACCGGTCGATTCTCAAGCCCGTCAAATAAGGCCTCAACACTATCCAGCAATACGCGCTTGGCACCAATGGCATCGACAGCGTAAGCCAGCCTCACGAAAAGTGCTTCAAGATCGTAATCGCCCGTTTCGTCTATCAAATTCCGCTCAATAAAAATATGGTCTATCACCAGCTTTTTGTTAGCGATCAAAGCAGTAAGATCAAAACCAAGCGACCCCACGTTGCTGGCAAGTTCGTCGGCAGTCTCCTCAAATGAAATGCAGACACCGGGCTCGTTGAATTCCAACGCACCGCGTACAAGAAACTCCATTCCGAGAAGTGTCTTGCCGCAACCGGCCTCGCCACAGACAAGCGTTGGTCTCCCACGCGGCAGCCCACCGAGGGTGATCTCATCGAGTCCGTGAATCCCAGTCGGACATTTAGGAAGCTCGCCCACCCGGGCTTTAATTGTTTTAGGTTTAATTTTTTTAGAAGTCATTCAGCAAAGGCTTCAAACGATACGATTTCGTAGAAGAAGCCATTCAGTAACCACGTGAAGGGCCATTCCTTTGCCTGCAATCTTTCAGCAACTTAAAGAGTAGCCTGACTCAAAGTGACCGACCAAATAACGTCTAGTGACCAAATATGGTCGCCGCTAAATCGTGGCGCGAATAAGACCAAAAGATACCGGTTGCATTTGAGCCCTGCGAGGCGTAGGATTGCAACCGAGGAAAGCACATGGCTACATTACTCGGTGTAGTAAAGGAAACACTGCCTGGCGAAAGGCGTGTGGCCTTGACCCCAAGAGCGGCAGAGGCGCTGGGCAAGGCCGGACTAGAAGTGGTACTGGAGGCAGGAGCAGGGACATCCGCCGGATATCCAGACAAGGATTACGAAGCGCGGGGGGTGCGACTGGCGAGTCGCAGAGAGGTGTTTGCCGCAGCAGCCAGCCTCGCTCAAGTAAGAGCCCTGGGTGCAAACCCGCAAGCCGGTCGAGACGATCTCCCCCACTATCGGTCGGGACAAGTGGTGCTCGGGTTGGGCGAACCACTCACCGCGCCGCAAGAGAATCAGGATCTCGCGCAAACTGGCGTATCTTATCTTGCGCTGGAATTGATTCCCCGCATCACCAGAGCGCAGTCAATGGACGTCTTGTCATCGATGGCCAGCATCGCCGGCTACAAGGCCGTGCTGATGGGGGCAAGCCAGTTGCCGCGGCTTCTGCCAATGATGACTACTGCCGCTGGCACCATCTCGCCTGCCAAGGTATTGATACTGGGGGCAGGCGTTGCGGGCCTGCAGGCGATCGCGACGGCACGCCGGCTGGGCGCAGTCGTTAGCGCTTACGATGTGCGGCCAGCTGCCAAAGAACAGGTGGAAAGTCTGGGTGCCAAGTTTGTCGTCCTTGATGTAGACAACGCAGGGGCCGAAGACAAGGGCGGTTATGCCAAGGCGATGGATGAAGCCTTCTACAAAAGGCAGCGAGAGTTGCTCACCGACGTCATCCGGGAGCAAGACCTCGTCATCACAACCGCTGCTGTACCTGGCCGCAAGGCACCGATTCTGATGACCACCGAAATGGTGGCCGCGATGTCGCCTGGTTCTGTAGTTGTCGACCTTGCGGCAGAACGTGGCGGCAATTGCGAAATTACAATCCCGGGGGAGACGATCGACTTTCAGGGAGTGACAGTGATGGGCCCCTTGAATGTCGCATCGCTTCTGCCGTATCACGCCAGCCAGACCTTCGCCTATAACGTCTCGGCATTCCTCAAGAACCTGATGGTGAAGGGCGACTTTCATCTCAATCGCGAGGACGAGATCATTCGCGAAACTCTGGTCTGCGAAGGCGGGCGCGTCGTACACCCCAAACTGATCGAATCGGCAGAACGAATCGGAGTGACATCATGAAGGGCTTTGAAGCTGGCTTATTCGTATTTATGCTTGCAGCCTTCCTGGGCTTTGAGCTGATCAAGCGCGTGTCGCCACTGCTGCACACACCGCTCATGTCGCTTACCAATGCGATCTCGGCGATCGCCGTAGTGGGGGCGATTTTGATCGCAGGAGAAAAAGACGCCTCGATGCTGAGCCGCATCCTTGGCTTCACGGCGGTGACCGCATCGGTGATCAATCTGGTGAGCGGCTATCTGATTACCGACCGCATGCTGAAGATGTTCAAGCGGCGGGAAGGAGTCGCCAAATGAACCAGACCATTTTAGAGATGATCTACATTGCGGCGGCAGCGGGCTTCATCCTTGCACTGAAATGGATGAGCTCGCCGGCAACCGCGCGACGCGGCGTTCTGGCTGGCGAGATCGGAATGTTGCTCGCTGTCGTTGGAACGCTGCTTCGATTTGAAGTAGTCGACTACACCTGGATCTTCGCGGCATTTCTATTGGGTTCAGCGATTGGCGTTCCTCTTGCCTACAAGATGCCGATGACGGCCGTGCCACAGCGCACCGCTATCTCGCATGCGTTCGGAGCACTGGCTGCGGCGCTGATCGGAGTTGCCGAATACTACCGGGCCACGCCAGATCGCTTCGTGATGACGGCGCTGGCTGCTGAAGTTCTCCTTGGCTTTCTCACCTTCACGGCCAGCCTCATGGCCTTTGGCAAGCTGCAAGAGCTCCTGCCCACCAGACCCATCACTTACAAAGGCCAGAATGTCGTCAATCTCAGCATTCTCGGATTGGCCTTTGTACTCGGCATGGCTCTGGTGGCCGATCCATCGCGCACCTGGCTCTTCCCGATCTTCTCTCTATTGGCTCTCACCTTCGGAGTGATGCTGATCGTGCCGATTGGCGGCGCCGATATGCCGACGGTAATTGCCTTGCTGAACTCCTATGCGGGGCTCTCAGCCAGCGCCATGGGCTTCGCACTCGACAACAAGTTGCTAATCGTTGCGGGCGCTCTTGATGGATCTTCGGGCCTCATTCTTGCGATCATCATGTGTAAGGCAATGAATCGCTCGTTCAGCAATGTGCTCTTCGGTGCTTTTGGCCAAGTCCAAACTAGTTCGATTGCAACTGGAGAAGTGAAGCCGGTTCGCTCGGCGTCGCATGAAGAAGCCGCTGAGATTCTGGGGAGCGCACAGTCGGTAGTCATCATCCCCGGTTACGGCATGGCCGTCGCGCAAGCTCAACACAAAGTGCGCGAGCTTTTCGAAGGTCTCACCAAGCGCGGCATTGATGTGCGTTTTGCCATCCACCCGGTGGCTGGCCGCATGCCGGGCCACATGAATGTCCTGCTGGCAGAAGCGAACATTCCCTACGACCGGCTATTCGAGATGGACGAGATCAACTCAGAGCTGGAACATGTCGATGTGGCCCTGGTGATCGGGGCCAACGACGTCGTGAACCCTGCGGCCCGCAACGACCCAGGCAGCCCTATCGCAGGCATGCCCATCCTCAACGCCGACAAGGCGCGGACGGTGATGGTAATCAAGCGCGGGATGAGCCCGGGCTTCGCCGGGATCGAGAACGAACTTTACTACATGGACAAAACACTCATGCTCTTCGGCGACGCCAAAGGCTTTGTCGCGGGGATCGTGAAAGAGCTAAGTGCCGTTCACGCTTGAGGTTCTACCGCCATTGGCCGAATCGAAAGCACCAGAACAATCGAGAACAGGGCGACGCCCGCAAAGATCCCGAAGATAGTGATCAACGGAACTTGCGCATCGCGTAATACGCCAAAGCCCAGATCGGCCAGGCCGCCGCAACTAATGCTTACCAGGTTCATGATCCCGTACCCTGTGGCTCTTAAGTGAGGCCTGGTGATCTGACAGAGGATGGGCATGTTGTTGGTATCGAAGAAGCCCCAGCCAAGCCCGAACAAGACCAGGAAGCCGACGGCTACTCCGAGCATTCCCGTTCTCGGTGAGTAACCCACGCCAAGCATAGCGATCACAATCAGCACGATGCCTAGCGCACTGGTATAGATGCGCCCGCGATCGGTGCGCTGCATCCAGCGATCGGCTCCCCAGCCTCCAACAAAGGCGGCCAGGATCGCAGCCAGCATCCAGTACAAAGTCGCCGAGACGCCGGCCTTACCCTGGCCGATCCCGAACTCAGCCTTCAGAATCGCCGGCATCCAGTCGCGCACAATCCAACCCGCCATCGCCGGCAGGGTGAAGTAGAAGACCAGGAGCAGGAACGAGCGATTCGTCAGGAGTTCTCGCACGGCACTTAACGGACTGTGCAGCTCGAGCTTCTCGACCATTGGCGCATTCTTCACCATCATAAAAAGCGGCACCGCATAGGCCAATCCAACGAGGCCGCAAATCTCGAACATCCAACGCCAGCCAAGATTAGGACTATCGGCTGCATAGCCGCTAAAGCCTCCAACAATCACACCCGCGTAAATGCCCATCTGGTGCATGCCAACGGCCCGGGATCGGGTGGCGCCAAAGTGGTAATCGGCAATCAGTGCGAGGGCAGCCGGCAAATAAAACGCCTCGCTAATACCCATGACAGCGCGGGTGATCAGCAACTCGTTATAGGTCGTAACCTGGCCCGTAGCCCAAGTTATCGCCGACCAGATTGCAAGACTGAAGGCAATCACGTGGCGTCGGCTGAAGCGGTCGGCCAGGTAGCCGCCAACCGGGCTCAAGAATGCATAGGTCCACTTAAAGAGGGCAAGGATCTTACCCCAGTTCGCCTCTGAACCGATGTCTGGAATATCCGTCATCAGCGAAAACTTCATAGCGGCCAGCATCTGGCGGTCCAGGTAGTTGAGCAATGCCACTGGCATCAGCAGAGCCACTATAAACCACGCATACTTCATACTGTTTCCGCCACCACTCTTGTTCATCGGCACTTCGGCGATTGTACCGTTTTGTGGTTGACTCAGGAAGCTGAAAGCGTTATTGCCTCGACGGCAGAACCTTCAGCCCTTGCCGACCCGGTCTGAACTTGAATCACATGAGTCTGACCGTCATCGACGAGATGAAGTTCCTTGGTCGTGCCTTCGCCACCATTCGTTACTTCGATGCGATACTCGCTGCGACCAAAGCGGAAGGTGATTTCATAGCCAGGCCAGTCGGAAGGAATTGCCGGCTCGATGCTTAGTTTGTCGGCCTTCAGCTTAAATCCTAAAACTTCCTCAAGCCAAACACGGTACATCCAGCCTGCGGAACCCGTATACCAGGTCCATCCGCCTCGGCCAGTCTGACCTTCGAGGGAATAAACATCCGCGGCCACAGCGTATGGCTCGGTCAGG
>Ga0209181_10009701_pt1 | contig 12625 bp, 10 predicted proteins | sample MAT05_FD_187208 | JGI IMG/M metagenome (GOLD analysis project Ga0209181, IMG submission 187208) | Freshwater microbial communities from Lake Fryxell liftoff mats and glacier meltwater in Antarctica - MAT-05 (SPAdes) (version 2) | ecosystem: Environmental > Aquatic > Freshwater > Ice > Liftoff... | reverse complement strand
GTCATCGCCGCCGACCAGCATCGCCATGACGACCTGGCGTCCGTCCCGGAAACTGCCTACAGCTACGCCTTCGACCTGGCAGGCAACCGCACCCGTGAGGCGGTCGCCATTGACGGTGGGACGCCGACGGTCACGACCACCAGCTACAACGCGGCCAACCAGATCGCCGACGCCGGGTATACCTACGACCCGAACGGGAACATGACGAGCGACGGGACAAATGCCTATGTTTGGGATCGCGCCAACCGCCTGACCAGCGTCGGAACGCACAGCTTCGCCTACGACGGCATGGGCAACCGCGTGAAACAGATCGTGAGCGGAGTCGTCACGCAATACCTGCTCGATCTTCAACCCGGACTCGCGGTCGTGTTGAGTCAAACCACTGGCGCGAACACGGATCAGTATGTTCATGCGCCGCGTGGGATTCATTCTCAGAAGGACGCAACCAATAATTGGGAATGGATGCTGCAAGACGGGTTGGGCAGCGTGCGCGGCGTGGTGGATAATGGAAGTGCAATGCTGTGGAGTACGAACTACGATCCCTTCGGCACAGGCTTCGGCGCGATCGGAACAACCCAGACAAGCTATGGCTTCACTGGTGAGCAGTACGATAACACAAACGATTTGCTGTACCTGCGCGCGCGGTATTACATGCCGGGCTTGGGAGTGTTCACCGCGCTTGATCCACTAGAAAACCTTTATCCATATGCTTATGTATTAGGTAATCCGATTAACCTTGTTGATCCAATTGGGCTTTTTGGTGGGAGTCCAGAAATTTGGTCCGGTTGTAATAGCAATGATTCTATGTGCTGTGGTCCTGATGTTAGTGAATGGATGTTAGGAGAGCTTCAGGAACATGGGCGTTTTATGGATGACCTCAACGCTTTATCACGGCAAACACCTTATCTACTGGAGAGAGTTGTAGGTGAAGCGGTATTGTTTGCAACTTTTCGAGCATATGCAGCCGCTATTCCACATAAATGGATGCAGTTTAGTTTACCTGGGCTTTCGTGTCCAAATCACTCTAAATGTATGAGAGGAGTTACACTGTGTGGAAAATGTATTGACCGCTCAGAACTCGGAAATATAATTTTTGGATATTCAGGTGGTAAACTAGCAATTGAGCAAGAGACTTTACTTTCACTTGCTGTGACTGTGGGCGGTGCTTTGAGAGGCATTGCTGAACTTGCAACTGCTCGAATAGGATATCGTTTAAGCTCAAGAACATTTAACGACGCAAATACTCTTTGTAGGGAGATTACAGAATACGTAGATTACACAGATGCACCGTTCGGGTGGAACTATTGGAATTACGCTGATTTTGGACAAGATCCTGATGTTTCGGAATGTACACCATGTACAGTTCCTTTACCAAGTTGGTTTCCGCATACTACGCCACGAAATGGGATACAAATAAATGGTGTATCAATATCGATTGATGCTGCAGGTACAAGTGTGTGGGCTAATAGTAGTACTGGTCAAGGAGATCCAAATGAGCGATTTTACGTGGCTCAGATAGCTGGTTTGCAATTCTTGTCTCCAGAGCTTTGCAGTGAAGTTGATGGACTTCCAAATTACATTGCAAACTTCATTTGTGGCAGTGGAAGTTTGAATAGCTTTCGGTAAGGTGTAAACCAAACACTGGGGGCATCATTGGTACTTTGATGCCCCTTTACCACAATTTTTAACCATGGAGATAATCAGTATGAAACTTATCAGTAGTCTCGGCTGTTTTGTATTGTTATACATAACAATCTCAACTTCATTATGGATAATATTTTTTATTGTATCGCTATTTTTCGTTAGGGTACAACAACTTGATGGACCTGGAGCAGGTTTACCTGCTTTATACATTAGCCTAATTTTAGCAATTATATTATCATTTCCTGTAAGCGTAATTGCAATATTTAGAAAGCAAAAAAGTTAATCAGAGATTGTCTGCTTTCCAATACTGTGTTCATCCTGATCGACAACAAGGTGCGCTTCAAGCAGCTTGTGATCGCGGATCGCGGCTACACACTGCACACGATCCGCTACAGCTATGACGCGCTGGCGCGGCTGCGCGAGGCACGCTATGCGCCGGGCATCAACGCAAATGCAATCGACCCTGACCTGCTGCGGCGCTACCAGTATGCCTTTGACCTTTCCGGCAACCGCACGCAAGCGACCGAGACGATTGCCGGAAGCGCGACCACGACGAATTACGGCTACAACGCGGCGAACCAGATGACGAGTGCGGGCGCAGCGACGCTGACATACGACAATAACGGCAACCTGCTCGGTGACGGCGCGAACGCCTACACCTGGGATCGCGCCAACCGGCTGCTGTCGGCGGGCGGGACGAGCTACGCTTACGATGGGATGAGCAACCGCCAGCGAAGCAGCGCTGCCGATTGCGCTGCTCAGTGACGCCGTGCATACGCTGGAAGTGCGCAACCGTACCGACCGGAACGGGCTGTCGAGTGGGAACATCGTCCGCTTCAAGCAGCTTCAGACCAACCGCGATTACCGCCTGCACACCTGGCAATACAGCTACGACGGGCTGGCGCGCGTCATCGCCGCCGACCAGCATCGCCATGACGACCTGGCGTCCGTCCCGGAAACTGCCTACAGCTACGCCTTCGACCTGGCAGGCAACCGCACCCGTGAGGCGGTCGCCATTGACGGTGGGACGCCGAGCGTCATCAACACCAGCTACAACGCCGCCAATCAGATCAGCTCTGCCGGGTATACCTACGATCCGAATGGCAATATGACGAGCGACGGGACAAATGCCTATGTTTGGGATCGCGCCAACCGCCTGACCAGCGTCGGAACGCACAGCTTCGCCTACGACGGCATGGGCAACCGCCGCATGAAGACGGTGAGCGGTATCGTCACCCGCTATCTGCTCGACGTGCAGCCGGGGCTGGCGCAGGTGATCGCCGCCACCACCGGGACGGACACGACGCGCACTATCCACGGTCCGCGCGGCATCCATGCCCAGGAGACACCTGCCGGAGCCTGGCAGTACCCGCTAACCGACGGACTCGGCTCGGTGCGCACCATCGCCAGCGGTGCGGCGGCTGCGCTGGAGACGACCGGCTACGACCCGTTCGGCGTGCCGGAGAGTCCGCTGACGCTGACCGACTTCGCCTTCACCGGCGAGCAGCGTGACGGAACGGGTTTGCAATACCACCGGGCACGCTACGTCAACCCCGCACTCGGCGTGTTCGCCAGCCTCGACCCGTTTGAGGGGACGATGGCGCGGGCGATGAGTCTGAATGGGTATGGGTGGGTTGAGGGGAATTCAGTAAATTGGCTTGACCCAAGTGGAGCTTTTTCACAATCGCAATCGGATCGAGGATACATTGAAGGAATGTCTGCAGCTCTTACAATTTATCCTTTTCAAGGGGTGATTCCTGAAATTGCAGCAGGAACTGCGCTAGCACAGGGAGAGGAGATAGTATATAATTTTGCGACTTTTGAGCGTCTAAAGTATAATTATACCATCTATGCAGTCGATTCCAGTAATATTTTTGCGGTTGGAGGAGGACCTTACGTTGGAGTAGTATCGGGATTTAGATCTAGTCCCCTTAATGCGCCTCCATATGATACATTCAATTCTCAGTACAGTGGACCTTCTTTCTTTGCTACCGCAAGTTTTGCCCCATCACAGATTTCGATTTTTGGAGTGTCTGCATCGTTGGCAGCAAATGCGCTGTTTTTTGTTAGTTCCTCCGACTTTTCGGTTCGAGGAATAACCGCTGGCTTTTCAGGAAGTCTCTCGTTTAGCAATAGTAACAATCGTTCCAATAATGCTATCGGAGTTGCGCATTATACTATTGATCCCAGATTTTCTAAGTCATACATTAGCAATTGTCAAGTTGACAAATATGGTTTGGCAGCTGACATTTTGACTGGTGATGCTAGTACCTGACCACAATCAGGGATAGAGGTAAGCTCATGACATCAGACAGAGGAGGAAGATGTCATGGGACGGAAGCAGAAGTATCCGGTGATATTGGATAGGGAAGAGCGGGAAGAATTGGAACGGGTGACGCGAGCAGGCAAGCACCATGCCCAAGTAATACGGCGGGCGCAAATCTTGCTGTGGAGTGATGCGGGGAAACAGGATAAGGAGGTCATGGAGCTGTTGGGCTGTGCGCCGATGACAGTCTCCAGTACGCGCGAACGGTGGGTGAAGGAAAAACGGATCACCGACTTGCCAGGCAAAGGGCGTGAGGCAAAGTTGGATGCCAAGCAAGCAAGTCTGCTCATCGCGCTGGCGTGCAGCGATGCGCCAGAGGGACGAGCGGAATGGACGATGCAGCTGTTGGCAGACAGGTTGGTGGCGTTGAAAGTGGTGGACCGTATCAGCGACGAGACGGTGCGGCGAACGCTCAAAAAAACAAGCTTAAACCGTGGCAGCACGAGCAGTGGTGTATCCCGCAAGTAGATGCGCCTTTTGTTTGGCGGATGGAAGATGTGCTTGACCTGTATGCCGAGCCCTACAAAGGTTGGCAACCGACCGTCTGTTTCGACGAACGTCCCTGCCAATTAGGTTGTGTTGACATTTCAGCGTAACCAGATCAAGGTACTGGCAAATTGGACAAAACCAGCGTAACGCCGAGCAAGTTTGTCGAACCGGGAGAAGACGCGGCGAAAATGCTTCACTTTGCTGACAAAACACTCAATCAAGTGCCGTTCGCGGTACAGCCAGCGGTCGTACTCGCGTGGCGTTTTGCTGCTTTGGTGAGGCGGAATGACGGCAATCGCCTGTCGTTGCTCGACCAACGTCACAAAAGCTTGCGAAGCGTAGCCTCGGTCAGCAATCACATGCGCGCTGTACAGGTCTTCCAACAAGCAGGTCGCTTGGGTGCTGTCGTGAACCTGCCCACCCGTCAGCAGCAACCGCAAGGGATTACCCAGCCCATCCACCGCAATGTGGATTTTGGTCGTGAAACCGCCTCGACTACGCCCCAACGCTTGTTCTTCCTGCCCGCCGCTTTTTTTGGGCACCCGCGGCACAGGGGTGCGCTCGCACCGTCGTGCTGTCCAGCATCACGCTCTCCATATCGCCGTCTTGTGCGAGGTGTGCCAGCATTCGCTCCCATACGCCAGCTTCACACCAGCGAGCAAACCGTTTGTACACGCCGTTCCAGCTACCATACGTTTCAGGCAACAACCGCCATTGCGCACCGCTGCGCGTTATCCACAACACGCCTTCCAGAAACAGGCGGCAGGCAGCTTCATCCCCCACATAAGCGCGTCGCTCATCTTTCAAGAAGGCGTGTATTTTCGTCCATTGCTCGTCGGTCAACGTGATGGTTGTCATCCGACGACTATACCTCAAATGTCAACACAACCTAGTAGGCGATGTCTTTGAACCGCTGCCGCGAAAGCCAGGACGCGGCAAGCGAGTGGATTACGAATACGAGCGGCATGGCGTCTGCAATGCCTTTATGATGTTCCAACCTTTGGCGGGGTGGCGAACCGTGAAAGTGACCGAACGGCGTACCAAGCGGGATTTTGCACAGGTGATGCGCGAGTTGGTCGATATCCACTTTCCTCAATCGGAGACTATCCGCGTCGTGCTGGATAACCTCAATACCCATAATCCTGCCGCTTTATACGAGGAATTTTCCCCTCAGGAGGCGCGTCGCTTGCTCAAGAAACTGGAATTTCACTACACTCCCAAACATGCCTCGTGGCTAAATATGGCTGAGATTGAATTCTCAGTCATGGTTGGACAGTGCTTGAAACGACGCATCCCCGACATGGCGACTCTTGTCAGGGAACTGGCTGCTTGGGAGCGTCAACGCAATGACCGCCAAGCCACTGTTCGCTGGCAATTCGATGTTCAGCAAGCCCGCTCCAAGTTGGGACGCTTATACCCTCAACCAATTCAGTGGTGAGGTACTAGTCCCTTTGCAAAACTTGGTGAGGTGAACGTTCTTGGCGGATTTTTGGTTGGACAAATCGCTGCAATAGGACTATTCGGGTTAGTTTCTCCTTTTCGCCTTGCCGCAGCCAGCGCATCTAGGGTTTTAGCCGACAATTTAGCATAAAGGTTAATTGCTCTACCATGTTTTTGTGTCGTTGATGAATAGGCATGCATTGTTTGACGTTTATTGATAAACGGTTTAGACTCGATATAATGTAGGGACGTTATTTGTCGCGGTGTGCCGTTCAAAACGAGCGGCGGACGAGGTAAATACCATCCCTACATTTGACCATCTTTAAACCGTTTCAAAATGTGGTATCATTGCTTGATTGGGTGTAAAAAGCACAACTATGCTTGATTTAAGCGGAAATCAGTTTGTAGCAAGCATAATATTAATTCTAGTTCTAGCTCTGTCGATTTTTGTGGTTACTTCCGCAAGAGAATGGGCCATATTAATCATTCTTTCAAAATCTGGTATCATAAAAAACGGAGAATTAATTGTGGCTACGAAAATAAAATCAGGTAAAGGCTTTACGTATAGAGCAGAATACACGTTCTACAACGACAACATCGCCTTTCATAATACACATATGATAAGTAAGAAAAGCTATTTTAGCATTAAAGATAGTCAAAGAATGATGTTGAAGGTCTTGCCGCCTAAACCTCGATACTCCCGATTATGGGATGGTAATTTTGACTATACTACCCGTAACCTAGCATCATATGCAGCTTTTGCTGGGTTTCTCGTCTTTCCACCTTATGCTGTAATTTGGTTAATTTTTTATATTTTTACATATATAAAAATAAAATCATAAAACGTAATTTCAGTTAATCACGAAAGTAACGACGGGTGAAGTAGAGCAAAAACCGAGGCGTCGAGCGCAGGTGGAAAGAGACGCTCAATGGGACGGATGAGCAAAATACGGTAAAGGTGAAAGCGCAGCAGGCGAGGGGTGAGCTGGTGCCTTCCGCGACCAAGGCGGTGATAGCACAGGTGGCGCAGCAGCACCCAGACATTCTGCAACAGAAGCGCCAGCCCAAAGATAAAAAAGCGCAGTGCGGGGTTGCGGGAGTTGGTGCGGGTGCGTACCTTGCGCGCGATGCGGTAGGAAGCTTCAATACCGAAGCGCCAACGATATTTGTCGAAGACCTGTTGTGAATTCCAGTCGAGGATGACATAGACGAACGCCAGCCATTTACGCCGCTTGCGGCGAACTTTTTTACTAACTTCTCGATAGGAATTGTCATAAACTCTGGAACATACAATCAGGGTGGAACTTCAACGCTGTATGGTCAACAAAACCATTTTGAGGACTTTGCAGACAGTTTCTTTGCCTGGGTAATGGAAAATAGCAGCAGTTTTGACCTTACCCCGATTCAACGGACGATGAAAATGTCAGGGGCGTTGAAGCTGCTCGAAGGCGCACGGGCTGAGATAGCCCAGCGCCGAATGCCGCCGCTGACGGTTGTACCAAACTTCAATATAGTCAAAGATCGCCCTGCGAGCTGCTGCGCCGGATGCCAAAGACGCTCAGGGGAATTTCACGTTCGCGCCGACGACGCATGGCGCGGGCGACGATCTGAACCTGATCACGACCTACACGCTGGACAAGCTGGGGCGCGTGGTGGCGGTGCGCGACGCCCTGGGCAACCAGACGACCACGACCTACCGCAAAGACGGGCAGGTCGAAGCTGCGACTGACCCGCAATACTATCTAAGTTTGTGGCTGCAGCGTTAGAGAATTCAAGATTACGCGAACAGCGCGTGCATCGACATAAAAGTGGGAACAGTCTTATTTTCCTTTACTCCTCCTGCGTATACTTCCACGCTGTACCGACGCTGATCCCCACTTCCCATGCGATCGCCGGATGGCTCAGACCCTCGGCGCGTAGCGCACGCACACGGTCGATTAGCGCAACCGTCTCATCATCCGGCGGGCGCTTCCGGGAAGGCGTCGGCGCCCGCCCGATTGAAAACGCCGTCTCGAAATATCTAGGAGACGGACGCTGCCCCGTCCGTATCGCGTCACGGCGAGCGCTCGAAACAGCAACATTCCCAACGTGACGCTGCGCGACGGGATGCTGACCAACACCTGTGGTGCGGACGGCAGTGATCGCACGGTCGCCGCTGAATGCACCACCCCAGCGGGCAGCGAAACCCGTATTGCGGGCGATTGGTACTGCACCAACAAACCCGACATCGATGTGCCGATCTCGCTGGCACTGCCCAATGGCGGCTTCGGTGTGCCGATCACGAGCGTCACGGCAGGGGCGAACTTCAGTCCGGGCGGTGGGACATACACGCATTCCACGACCGTCTCGCTGAACGGCTCGCTGGTCGGTAGTGCGGTCGTGCCGAGCGTCTCGCGCATCGAGAACAATATCCCGTCGCAGTCGCTCATTCTGGGCGGTAGTTCGCCAACACAGCTGCTCAGTCTGCGCTCGACGCACACCAATGGCACACATTACACTGTCGCCAGCGGCTTCACGGTCACGGTCGAGTACGATGAGCATACGCGGACGGGCTGCTTTAGTCCGGCGCAGGTGGATGCGGCAAGCGCCTCAGGCGGGCCATTGATGTGTACACCGTCGTCGGTACTGGTCGTGCCGGAGCAGGAACTTGAACTGCGCCTTTTCCCCGCCGAGGATGAAGCACTTCCGCAGAACGTCAATGGTACGTATATCGTTGCGCAGGGTCGCCAGATCACGCTCAATGCACAGGTTGAGGCTAAGGGGATTCAAAATATCACCCAACCGGTGACGATTGAGCTGACGGTACCAGAGGGGATCAGACCCCGTGGCATGACTATTCAGGGGGAAGACCCTATCAGTTTGAGCGAGATTTTCGAGACGCTGGCCTGTTTGCTTACCGGCGGAGCGAACTGCGGTGATCTGCTCAACGAGGTTCTGGAGGTAGTGCTGACCCTAGATACAATCACCTATGCCTACACGACCGAGGCCCCCGTGATCGTCGGTCAGCCGTTTCCGATTACCCTGGAGGTGGTGGGGGATGTACCCGGGACGTTTACAGTAATTGGGCGGGCATCTCTGGAGGAGTCTGCGCAACTAACCGCAATAGTTTCTGGTGTCGATCCTCAGGCAAGGAATCTAACCAGCACTAATGCTGCAGAGATGTTCCTACAACTGCAAATTACACCCCAACCGACCGACTACCTGAACCAATTTAGAGGCATTATCTTCTGGGCTATCTACAATGAAACCAATGCGAACCAACAAATCCCATTGTCCGAAGCGCTGCCTGGAGTTGAAACAAGCATTCCCAACTCGATTACTGATCGGGATCATCGCTACCTGATGGCACGGACAATACTGAACAATATCCCGTTAGAGGATGTATCGGCGGGCGTTGCGTACATGCGTCGGTGGGGCGGTTCAATTGGTGATACAGGTTATGACCTTTGGTCATATCAGCAAGGGAGTGCAGTATGCGAGTTTGAAGGAGAACCAGTCGCGCTCAGTTACACGATAGCAGCAGGTGAAGGTGATGCAGCCATCACGGGCTGGTTCAATGGCTATATGGAATGTTTGCGAACGGGGCAACCATTGGAAAATCAATTACCTAATTACGACGAGGCATATGGCGAAATTACAGGTTTCATCGATACCGCCATCGCCGACCATGTGAACGAGAGCGCCAATCCCGTTGTAGGCGCGCAGTTCGTGAAGCACACCTCCACATGTTTTGTGTGGCAGCGCGATGCGAGCGGACGCCTCACGAGCTGTCACGGCGATGGGGCGAGAGTCAACATGCAGACGTTCTGTGTGCAGTCACCTTATGTGGCACCGCCTGCGGATTCGTCCACCCCAACGCCAACGCCAATACCGAATCGTAATTGCCAGGTCACGTCAATCAATCCAAGCAGCGTCGTCGTCACTGACTGGTTGGCGTTGGCAGACGGACAGGACTCTAATCAGCAGCTTGGACTAGAGACGGTCGTTGGAAGGCGCAATCTGATCAACCTGGGTCTATACACAGACGATCAACCGTATAGTTGTGGTCTCCCGCGCTGCTACTTTCTGCTTGGTAACCCAACAGGGCGCCGAGCGAATGAAGACCGACGAGAAGATATAAGCGAAACACGAGCTGAGGCTTGGGAGCGGCACGAAGCGGCACAAATGGACACTGACTATGGATATCGCGGCAACGCCCGGAGTTATCTGGTGCATGTCTTATGGATCGATGATAACGATAATGAAACTTGGATCACGACCGTGTTCCAGCAGTGAGGAACGAACATGAAATGGACAATTGCCTATCTTGCGCTCGCTGTAGTGCTCTTGAGCAGTCTGCCCGGCACCGCGCAGGCACAAGAGCTGCGTCGTCCTTCAGAAATCCCAGCAGTACGGTTGGATTGGAACCCCAACAACGATTTGATCGCCATCAGCGATGCGGGCAGCATCGTCACCATACTCGATGCGCAGACCCGCACCGTGATCAACACCCTGTCGGTGATGCCGTTTCCGGTGCGTGCGTTGCGCTGGAGTGACGACGGCACACGCCTAGCAGTTGGTGGGGAATACACTATTCAGGTGTGGGACAGCGCGTGGGATGGGGCGCAGGCAGCACTGTCGCTCACCCTGCAGGTGCCTGCTGATCCCTTGAGGCTGAAGATGTTGGATTCGGTTGATTGGAACGACGCGGCGCAGCAGATTCTCACTATTGCGCTAGGGCGGGTTTACATTTGGGACAGTCGGACAGGGCAGCTCATCCGCACGATTGAATCGGTTTCAACGCCTCTAGTATCCGCCGCCTGGAGCCCAGACGGAACGATGCTTGGATACGCGAGTAGCACCGGTTTTGTCTCAATCGCATCGTTCACAACCGATGAAGTTTCAGGCGCTGAGACTTACGACCGAGATGCGCCATGGGCTATAGCATGGGAAACGAATGGAGATAATCTGGTTGTCGGCACCAATAGTGGCACTCTTCAGGCGTTCGATTTTTCCCCGCGTCGGCTGGGAAGCGACGTGCTGTCGCTTCGCGACGACTATGTGGACATCTTCAGCGTCGATTGGCACCCTACGCTGCCACTGGTGTCGGTGGGCTATGCTGATGGCATCGTGGAAATCTGGAACCCGTACACCTACGACTTAATCCAGCGCGTGCAAGGACAAACGGGAATGCCGGTGATGTCGGTGTCATGGAGTCCAGACGGGGCGCAGTTGGCCTACGCAAATGGCAGCGACTGGGTCATTGTTCCCGCACCTACGGTTGATGTTCCTACACCGACTTACAGCCTCACCCCAACACCTACGGTAACACCCGCACTCACCTCCACGCCGACGGACACGGTGACAGCAACTTTTACGGTGACATCCACGCCGACGGCAACCGATACACTTCCGCCAACTCACACGCCTACATCTACCACCACGCCGACGGACACGCCGACAGCAACTTTTACTCCGACCTTTACGGCGACTTCCACGCCCACAGCGACATCTACCCCAACCTTCACACCTACGCCCACACCGACGTTCACCTTCGCCCCAACAGCGACGTTCACACCTACTTTCACGCCGACGGCTTCGGTCACATGCACGGCAACCGCCGCGAATCCTTCCGTGCTGGTGAGCGCCATTACCGCCGCGAATGCGAACGGCACATCGCCCGACACGATCTGCCTGACGAACAGTACCTATACGTTCAGCACCGCGCAGAACAGCATCGCGCTGCCGTCGGTCACCACGCCAATCACCATCGTCGGCAGCGGCGCGATCCTCGAACGCGGGAACGGCGCGCCACAGTTCCGGTTGTTCAACGTCACGGCGAGCGGGGCGCTCACGCTGCAAAACATGACCCTCCGCAACTTCAACGCGGGTGGCGGTAACGGCGGGTCGGTGCAGAACGCGGGCACCCTGACACTCGACGGCGTGACGTTGACCGGAAACACGGCGCGGTTCGCTGGCGCCATCCACAGCAGTGGGACGCTCACCATCACGAACAGCACCTTCACGTCGAACACATCGCAGGAGGATGCAGGCGCGATTTACCTGAACAGCGGCACGCTAACCGTGAGCGAGACAACTTTCCAGGCGAACAACGCGCGCTATGGCAGTGGCATCTATGCCAACGACGGCACGATCAATCTGACGAATGTCACCTTCCGCTCGAATACCGCCAACGAGCAGGGTGCAGGGCTGTTCCAGTGGCGCGGCACGATGACGATCAGCGGCGGCTTATTCGACGCGAACAACGCGCGCTTCGGGTCGGCGATCTACGTGCGCGGCGCGCTCAATGTGAGCGGAGCGACGTTCACCAACAACGTGGCAGTCGAGGAAGGCGCGGCGATCTACAACGAGAACGGCAACCAGAGTGCCGTCACGGTCGCAGGCAGTAGCTTCACCGGCAACACGGCCCGCTACGGCGGCGCGATCTACAACCGCGCGCGGCTGAACGTGACGAACAGCATATTCACCTCCAACACGGCAACCGAAAGCGGCGGCGCGGTCTATCATCAGAACGGCGCATCGCAGAACGGTATCGCGCAGACCTGCTTCACGGGGAATACGGCGCGGTTCGGCGGGGCGGTCTTCAGCCAGACCGGGAACTTCAACGCGCAGAATAACTGGTGGGGTGTGGCATCAGGTCCGACGAGCGCGATGGTCAACAACCAGGTGCAGTTCACACCGTTCCTGACGGCGGGTTGCCCGAACTAAACGCAACACACTTTGAGG
>Ga0209181_10009699_pt1 | contig 12628 bp, 11 predicted proteins | sample MAT05_FD_187208 | JGI IMG/M metagenome (GOLD analysis project Ga0209181, IMG submission 187208) | Freshwater microbial communities from Lake Fryxell liftoff mats and glacier meltwater in Antarctica - MAT-05 (SPAdes) (version 2) | ecosystem: Environmental > Aquatic > Freshwater > Ice > Liftoff... | reverse complement strand
CGTTTTGATGCCGTTTTTCTTCATCAAATCAATTGCTTGCGAATTCTCTACGCCACTTTCTGTAATTACAATTCGGCTTGCTGGTACCGATGGTGCAAGTAAAATCGTTGCCTGGAGGTCGGTCTCAAACTTGGTCAAATCGCGGTTATTGATACCGATGAGGGGCGTTTTCAGTTGCAGGGCTTGTTCAATCTGCTGCGCAGTATGTGACTCGGCAAGCACTGCCATTCCGAGCGAGTCTGCCAACCTTTCAAGGGCCATGAACTGTGTGATCGGCACGGCATCAATGATGAAAAGAACAGCATCGGCCCCCATCGCCCGCGCTTCGTAGAGCTGGTACTCATCAACAACAAAATCCTTGCGCAAGATCGGCAAGTTACACGCCCCCCTTGCGGCGACAAGGTCCGCCGTCGAGCCGCCGAAGTAATCGTTATCGGTCAACACGGACAGGCAAGCCGCACCGTTGGCCTCGTAGCTGGCCGCGAACCGCGCCGGATCGAAATCGCCTTCAGCTCGGAACAACCCAGCGGACGGGCTCCGCTTTTTGATCTCGGCGATCACAGCGGGCCGGCCTGCAATGTGCTGCGCTCGAATGGCAGCAACAAAATCCCGCGGTGCTGAGAGATCCGCAATCTGCGCTTTCAGCGCCTGAACCGGCAGGCGCGCTGACGCCTCTGCCACTTCGCGGCGCTTGGTCTGCAAAATGGTTTGAAGGATGTCGGCCATCCCGACTAGCTCGCCGTCTTCAACGCTGCCGTGTGTCCCAGCAGCGCATCCAATTTTCGGCGCGCTTGGCCTGATTCAATCATTTCCCGTGCCTTCGCCACCCCTCCCCAAAGGTCGGCGGTGAGCCCGGCGACGTAGATAGCCGCCCCAGCGTTTAGCATCACGATATCCTTCGCCGGCCCGGCTTTGTTGTCGAGCACGTCCAGCAGCATGCGTTTGGATGCCTCCTTGTCATTCGCGCGAACCGTATCGATGGCAGCCGTGTCGAGCCCGAATTGTTTCGGCTCGATAGCGTACTCGGTCACGAAGCCGTGCTTGAGCTCGGCTATGTAGGTTTTGCCGGACAGCGTGATCTCATCCAAGCCGTCCTCACCGTGGACCACCATCACGTGCGTTGCGCCGAGCTGCTTCAGCACCCGCGCCTGAATGCCGACAAGGTCTTCGTGAAACACGCCCATCACTTGATTTGGCGCACCGGCCGGATTGGTCAACGGGCCGAGGATGTTGAGAATGGTGCGCATGCCCAGCTCCTTGCGAACCGGCGCGGCATACTTCATCGCCGGGTGATGGCTGGGCGCGAACATGAAACCGATGCCAACTTCATCGATACAAGCCGCCACCTGCTCTGGCGTCAGATGAAGGTTTACCCCGAGCGCTTCGAGTACGTCGGCGCTACCGGATTGCGATGACACCGAACGACCACCGTGCTTGGCGACCTTGGCGCCGGCCGCGGCGGCAACAAACGCCGCCGTCGTCGAAATGTTGAACGTGTGCGCCTTGTCACCTCCGGTGCCGCATGTGTCGACCAGATGCGCCGTGTCCTTCACAACGACCTTCGTGGCGAATTCGCGCATCACTTGGGCGGCCGCCGCGATCTCGGACACGGATTCCGTTTTTACGTGTAATCCCATGAGGATGGCGGACAACTGCACCTGCGTGACCTTGCCCTCCATGACTTGGCGAAACAAATCCACCATCTCGTCAAAAAAAATCTCGCGCTTATCGGATAGTCGATTGATGGCTTCTTGGGGAGTAAACATGGGGGACTCTGGGATGATTAAGAGGAACGCGCCGGATAGGCGTTCAGGAAATTACCGAGCAATTGGTGGCCGTGCTCGGTCATGATCGATTCGGGGTGGAATTGCACGCCTTCCAGCGGCATCGACTTATGGCGCACGCCCATGATTTCGCCGTCATCTGTCCAAGCCGTGACCTCAAGACAATCCGGACACGACTCACGCTCGATGACCAGCGAGTGATACCGCGTCGCACGAAACGGCGACGGCAACTGGCTGAACACGCCCGCACCGGTATGTGTCACTTGCGAGGTTTTGCCATGCATCAATGTTTTCGCATGAACGATCCTGCCACCGAACGCCTGACCAATGGCCTGATGGCCAAGACACACGCCCAACAGCGGAATCTTGCCGGCAAAACGTTCAATCGCGGCAAGCGAGATTCCCGCCTCATTGGGCGAGCAGGGGCCGGGCGAAATGACGATCCGAGCCGGTGCGAGTCGCTCAATCTCGGCAATTGTAATTTCGTCATTGCGCTTGACCAACACCTCTTCGCCGAGTTCGCCAAGGTACTGAACGAGGTTGAAGGTAAAGGAGTCGTAGTTATCGATCATCAGCAGCATGGCTATCCCCTGTCGCGATAGAACGCGGCGAATGCGTCAACCGTGACTGCAACATCGGCTGCGGTCACATCGAGATGAGTGACCATCCGGGTACGCGTGCCGACGATGACAATCAGCCCGGCTTGGTTGAGATGCGCCTGCAACGGCTGCACATCAGTAGCGGCGACATCGACGAACACGATATTGGTCTGCGGCGTTTGCACGGCGATTGGTGTGCGCGCCGACAAGCCCGCCGCAAGTGCCGCCGCGTTGGTGTGATCATCCTCGAGTCGATCAACATGGTGGTCGAGCGCATAGATGCCGGCGGCGGCGAGTATGCCCGCCTGTCGCATGCCACCACCGAGCATCTTGCGGTGGCGCTGCGCCCGCTTGATCAACGCGCGGGATCCGCACAGTACCGAGCCGGCCGGCGTACCAAGCCCTTTGGATAGGCAAACCGACACCGAATCGAAGTGCTCACAGATGTCTTTCACCGCGCGGCGCGTTTTGACCGCCGCGTTGAATATTCGTGCGCCGTCGAGATGCATGGCGAGCGACCTCTCGCGTGCGAATGCACTCACCGCACCGATGTAGCTTTCCGCAATCACCATTCCACCGATGGTGTTCTCCAAGGCCACCAACCGTGTGATCGCAAAGTGCGAATCGTCGGGCTTGACCGCCGCACGAATTTTTTCCAGCGGAACGCTGCCGTCCGCAGCGTTCTCGATCGGTTGTGGCTGGATCGAGGCGAGCACCGCCGCTCCGCCAGCCTCGTACTTGTAAGTGTGCGCGTTCTGGCCGACGATGTATTCGTCGCCGCGTGCGCAATGTGCCATCAACGCGCACAGATTGCTTTGTGTACCGGATGGCATGAACAGGCCCGCTTCCATACCAACCAACGCCGCCATTTTTTCCTGCAACGCGTTGACCGTGGGGTCATCGCCGAACACGTCATCGCCGACCTCGGCGTTTGCCATCGCGCTCCGCATGGCAGCGGTCGGGCGGGTAACGGTGTCGCTTCTCAAGTCAATTTTCTTCATCGTATTGTCCTTGCACTAACCGGCCGAGTCGAGGCCGCTTGCCACCATTTCGGCGGCGCGTAGAAGCGCACGTGCTTTGTTTTCGGTTTCCTGCCATTCGAGTTCCGGCACCGAGTCGGCGACAATACCGGCGGCGGCCTGCGCGTACAACACGCCGTCCTTGACCACACCGGTACGGATCGCAATCGCAAGGTCGAGATTACCGTTAAAGCCAAGGTAACCGGCGGCACCGGCGTAAATGCCACGCTTGGAAGGCTCAAGCTCGTCGATGATTTGCATCGCCCGCACCTTGGTAGTGCCCGTCACCGTTCCCGCAGGAAACGTCGCCCGTAACAAACTGATGGGACTTACGCCGTCGCGGATCACGCCATCGACATTCGAGACAAGATGCATAACGTGCGAGTAACGCTCGACGACGTATTGTTCGGTGACCTTCACACTACCAATCTTGGCGATCCGGCCAATGTCGTTACGGCCAAGATCAATCAGCATCAAGTGCTCCGCCAGCTCTTTGGGGTCGGCGCGCAATTCGGCTTCCATCGCCAGATCCTGCTCCGGCGTTGCGCCGCGCTTGCGGGTGCCGGCAATCGGCCGCACGGTGACTTTCTCGCCCTCCTGCCGAACGAGGATTTCCGGTGAAGCGCCGACGATATGGAACTCACCCATGTCGAAATAGAACATGTAAGGCGACGGATTGATGGAACGCAGCGCCCGGTACAGGTTAATCGGCGGCGCATCGAACGGTTGTGAAATGCGCTGCGAGATTTGCACTTGCATGATGTCGCCATCGACGATGTACTGCTTGGATCGCTCGACCGCTTGCAGAAATTTTTCCTTGCCGATCTCGGACTTAGGTTCATGCCTGACGCCTGATGGAACATACACCGGCAGCGGCGCTTGGCTCCGCAGTTGCAGTCGCAGTTCGGTCAACCGACGCTGCGCATTCTGGTAGGCGCTGGTAGTCTGTGGATCGGCGTAAACAATGATGGTCAGCCGACCCGAGAGGTTGTCGACAACCGCCAGTTCATCGGACAGCATCAACACGATATCGGGCGTGCCAAGCGCATCCGGCTTGCTGGTGAACTTGTCGTCGAGGTGCCGGGCGAGCTTTGGCTCAATATAGCGGACGGTGTCGTAGCCGAAGTAACCCGCCAGACCACCGGCGAAACGCAGTGCGCCTTCGATCGGCGCGGCGCGAAACCGCGCCTGATATTTTTCGATGAATGCCAACGGGTCGTCGACAAATTTGTTCTCGACTTTTTCCGGCACGCCGCCGGTTTTCGCGCGCAAGATAGCAACTTCTCTGCCGTGGACTTCCAGCCACTCACGCGCCGGCAGTCCGATGATGGAATAGCGCCCGAAACGCTCGCCACCGATCACCGATTCAAGCAGGTATGAATGCGGCTTGTTGGCCAGCTTGAGATAAATGGACAGCGGCGTATCGAGATCCGCAAAGGTCTCGAGCGTGACGGGGATTCGGTTATAGCCTTCAGCGGCGAGGCGCTGGAACTGGGCTTCATTCATGGAAGTTCTCGACAAAGACAGTCAAAACAGGAAAGACGGCACTACAAAACACCGGCGCGCATGACTACCGCCAGTTATGCCATCGCCACGTCCAACCAGTTTTGTCGACAAACGCCATGAGATTTGTGTCTTCGAAAGTTTACGCGGCAACTCTAACGTATTTCAACGCGCTTGGTAGATCGTCGATAAACGCGTCGCAATCAAGGCCGCGCAATTCCTGCCCCTCATTGTAGCCATACGCAACGATAAACACCGGGCAGCCTGCCGCGCGTGCGGCGGCGGCATCGTGCATGGAATCGCCGATCAGCACCACTTCATCAATCTTGACGGCGAAGTGTTTCGCGGCATGCTGGAGTGGCAATGGGCGCAGCTTTTTTTCGGCCGGTGAGTCGCCGGAAAGTACCAGTTCGAAGTACGCAGCCAACCCGGTCGCTTCCAGCAGAGGCAATGTGAATCGCTCGGCTTTGTTGGTGATACACGCCAGCTTGAAGCCTTTTTCGCGGAACAGTTGCAACCCTTCGAACACACCGGGGAATGGTCGTGTGGTTTGTGTGAGGCAGGATTCGTACTGCTTTTCAAACTGCGCGACGGCAACTTTCGAGGCCGACGCACCGAGCGCACCGACCGCATTCTTCATGGATTCCGAGACCAGATGCGCAATGCCCCGACCGATGTAATTGCGCACGACACCAGTCTCCAGCGGACCAAAACCAAATGCGGCGCGCATTTGATTGATCGCCATTGCAATGTCCGGCGCGGTGTCGAGCAAAGTTCCGTCCAGATCGACTAGTAGTACCTTCGCCGGTACCGGCATCGGAAACTTTGGCTTTGCCCGATAGCGAATCTTTTTCGCCTCTTCCTTGGGCGCGTCTCCATCAGATTCCTGCTCGGCGACGAATACGCCGCTCTCAGGGGAGGTGCCCGTCATTCGGCCTGTTTCAGGCATTTCTGTCCCAATCACCCCGTCAATGCTAGGGTTTGGTGCTTGGTTGCTGTGTTCTGACATGTTACTTCCTGTATCCACGCGATCTATCTTTGTCGTTGCTGAGCGCAGCAGGTTGGTGGCACTGCAGGCAACTGCGGGGCGCTGCGGGGCGCTCAACTGCGCTCAACTGTGTTCAGCCACGCTTGGCGAGTTCTGCGCGCATGGACGCGATGGTCTTGACGTAGTCGCCCGAATTAAAGATCGCCGATCCCGCCACAAAGGTATCGGCACCCGCCGCCGCAATGGCAGCGATGTTGTCCGTCTTAACGCCGCCGTCGACTTCCAGCCAGATGTCGCGGCCACTGCGCGCGATACGTGACTTCGCATCGCGCAGCTTGTCCAACGCCGCCGCAATGAATTTCTGCCCGCCAAAGCCCGGGTTTACACTCATGATCAAGATCAGATCGACTTTGTCCATCACATGATCCAGATACGAAAGCGACGTCGCCGGGTTGAACACCAGACCGGCCTTGCAGCCGCATTCGCGAATCAACGAGAGGCTGCGGTCAACGTGCTCGCTCGCCTCCGGATGAAACGAAATAATGTCGGCGCCGGCCTTGGCGAAATCTGGAATGATGCGATCCACTGGCTTCACCATCAGATGCACATCGATCGGCACACGATTGCCATCGCTGCGGATGGCGTGCGGACGCACCGCTTCGCAAACCATCGGTCCGATGGTCAGGTTTGGCACGTAATGATTGTCCATCACGTCAAAGTGAATCAGGTCGGCACCGGCCGCAATGACGCTGCGTACTTCTTCGCCAAGTTTGGCGAAGTCTGCGGACAGTATTGAAGGAGCGATTCGAAAGGTCATTTGCAAATTTTACGCGCAAGTTGGCCCGCTTCGCCGTGATAGCATCTTGCGATGGCCGACCCCAAACAATACGACATCAAAGTCTCCGCGAATGCGTTCTACCTGCCCGATCAATCGGACGAGGAAAACGACCAGTTCGTGTTCGCCTACACCATCAAGATCACCAACGTCGGCACCAGCGTCGCCAAGTTGATTTCGCGCCATTGGGTCATCACCGACTCGGACGGAAAAATCCAGGAAGTGCGCGGCGTTGGCGTGGTCGGCGAGCAGCCAGAACTCAAGCCGGGCGAATCGTTCGAGTACACATCCGGGTCTTCGCTTGAGACCAGTGTCGGCACGATGCGCGGCACGTATCAGATGCAAGCGACCGACGGCACCCGATTCGACGCCATCGTTGCGGAGTTCACGCTTTCGGTGCCACGCATCCTGCACTAGCCTGCATCTCGCAACGGTCAACCCGCGGTTTGGCCAGCCCCCCGGCTGATTGACGCAATTCCTCTATGGGGAATCGCCCTCCGAGGGTGGTTTCGCGGCATCGCCCGCAGGTCGCGCTTCTACCGACGTTTTCTTCTTTTTCTTTCTCGGAAACGTCCACCAAACAATAAAGATCCCAACCCCAAACGCAAGCAGTACCTGAAACAATACCCAACCCATAACCGCTATCCTTAGATTCCGCTTAGTTTCCCTTAACGCATTGACCCAGTTGGCAATATCGACGCGCTGCCAGCCGAATGTCGGGCAACGCTGGACTGAGGCCACATACACCAACCCGCACCAACCACCTCGTATACTCAAGCCATGCCGACGACTAACGCCCGAGACTTAAACAACTGCGACATTTTGCCACGCCGAACAGCCTCATCGGCTGCCAGTTTGCTGGTCGCCGCCGCCGCAATGGCACTGGTGAGTTGTGCGGCCACATCCGTTGCCCTACCGGTCGTTTCATCCACCAGCGCGTCGCTAGCCGCTTCAACTGTGAGCGCAGCGGCAAATTGCCCCACGCCGCAAGCTGCGCTTTGCGTACCTTGTCCGATGTGTCCACTGACACCCAGCGAGCCGCCATTCATCGATGCTTCGACACCACTAACGCGCGCAGAGGTCCCACGCGGTCGCCTTGAGAAGGCGTCGTGGGAGGCACTGCGAGATTGGAACGCAGACGACACGACCGACGCCCTGGCAGCGTTTGCGCAGGGCTGCCCGGTGTTACGCGCCCGCGCCGAATGGCGCGATGTGTGCACACGCGCAGCAACGCTACTCGCCTCGAAGCTGACAAAGCCGGTTGCATCAGGATTTTTCCGCGACAACTTTCAACCCTTCAAAGTATTTAACGCCGATGACACCAGCAGCGGTGTCGTGACCGGCTACTACGAACCGCTGCTGCACGGCTCGCGCACGCGTACCGCCGTCTTCAAATACCCGGTCTATGCCCAGCCGCAGGATCTGGTCAGCGTCGAACTGGCAGACGTCTACGCGGACCTGAAATTCCGGCGACTGCGCGGACGCATCGTTGATAACAAACTGGTCCCCTACTACGACCGGGCTGAAATTGAGTCCGCCAACGTGCCTCTGAAAGGACTCGAGCTCGCGTGGGTAGACAATGCGGTGGAGTTGTTTTTTCTGCAAATTCAGGGTTCGGGACAGATCCAGTTTCCCGACGGCGCGCGCATCCGGCTTGGCTACGCAGATCAAAACGGGCATCCGTTCCGGTCACTCGGCGGGCTGTTGATCCGGCGCGGCGAAATCAAGCCCGAGCGTGCATCGATGCAAGGAATCAAGGCGTGGGCACTACGCAATCCGCGCAAGCTGCAAGAGTTCATGAACGCCAATCCGAGCTATGTGTTCTTCAAGCAGATTGACGGCGGTGGCAGCGGCCCGATTGGCACGCTTGGTGTGCCGCTGACGGCGGAGCGCTCCATTGCCGTGGATCCGCGCGTGATTCCGTTGGGCGTGCCGGTGTTTCTGACAACCACCTTCCCAGGTTCGAAGCAGCCGTTGAATCGACTTGTTGTGGCGCAAGACACCGGCGGCGCGATCGCGGGTGCGGTGCGCGTAGATTTCTTCTGGGGATTCGGCGACGATGCGGGCGCACTGGCCGGTCGCATGAAGCAACGCGGCGAAAAGTGGGTATTGTTGCCCAACGGCTACGACCCTGACGCCAAAGCGCTCAGCAACAGCAACGCTGGCAGCAGTTCGCCTTAGCCACCTCACTTAGCCCCTTCCTTAGCCCCTTACTTCGCGCCCGTCGCGCGCTGCTCCGCTGCCAGACGGATCCGCTGCGACCTGCCCCCAGCGGGCTGGCGTGTCCGTTTCGACGTGCGCAGCTTGTCTTGCGGCTACTTCTTGTCTTGCGGCTACTTCTTTAGCGCAGCCGGGGATGGCGACGCGGGCACCTTTGCGGGCGCCGTCGCGGATGCCCTATCCGGGCGCGCCAGACTTGCCAGTTTTGCCTCGAAGGTCGCGAGCGGCAGTGCGCCGGTAATACGCTCGCCGTCCTCAAAGAATGTCACAGGTGTACCGTTGACACGCATTTTCTGTCCAAGCGCCACATTTTCTGCGAGCGGCGCGGCGCAGGCTTCGGGCGCGGGTGATGCCGGTGGCTTATCGCGCAACATCCAGTCCTGCCAGGCGGTGATCTTGTCCGGGGCGCACCAGATCGCCTTCGATTTCACGTGCGAATCCTGCGCCAAAATCGGATACAAGAACGTGTATGCCGTCACATTGTTCAGCGTATTGATTTCAGCCTCGAACTTCTTACAAAAACCGCACAGCGGATCTTCGAAAATTGCAATGCGACGCGAACCGTCTCCGCGCACAATCTTGATGGCGTTGGCGAACGGTAAATCGTCAAACTTGATCGCGGTAAGTTTTCCGATACGCGCCTCGGAGATATTGGCGCGGGTACTCGTGTCGATCAAGTTGCCGGTCACCACGAAGGTGGCTTTTTCATCGGTGTAGAAGATCTCGGTGCCGGTGAACACCTCAAACAGCCCGCCGTATGTTGTCTTGGTGATGCGCTCGGTTTTGAGGTCGGGAAATTTCTTCGCGAGCTCTTTCTTGACGTCGTCCGGATTGGCCTGAACGCCGCACGAGACCGCAAACAAGGTTGCCGCCAAGGCGATGAGGATTTTTTTCATTAGATCAACTCTCTGATTAAGTGTTTTGTTTGGTGTCGGTACTGAAAGCGCGGGGCGCCGGGCATGCTGTGACGTTTGATTCATGATCGCACCGCGTAGTCGGTGACCAACCGTTTGACCAACCCCGAGCGTTCGAACCATTCAAACCCAGACCGTCTGGCCCACTTTGCCACGCTATCGTTCCGTAAGAAAAGCGTGTGCAGACAATCGGTCGTCTCGCCCATGGCAGCGGTTTTGCCGACTTGCCCACGCGCGTAACGCCGCAGCGTCACCAGGTCACCCACCGATGCCAAAGACGGGCGATTGTCGATGACCTCGACTAACATACGTACATCACCAAAACCCAGATTCACGCCCTGTCCGGCGAGCGGGTGGATGGCGTGGGCGGCGTCACCCACCAGCGCCAGCGCCGGCTGGACGCACTGGTGGGCGGTGATGCGCTTCAGCGGGATCGCATCGACCGGCGAGGTGACGCTCAGTTGACCGAGGCTCATGTGCCCGGCTCGTGCAACCGCGATGGCGAAAGCCGGATCGTCATGTGCGGGCAGCGTTTCGGCAAACGATCGGGTGACGGACCAGACAACGGAAATCTGGTTTCGTGGCAGCGGTAGATAGGCCAGCACACCGTCCGGCGTAAACCATTGGCGCGCGATATTGCCGTGCGGTTTTTCGCAGGCGAAGTTGGCAACAATGCCGACGCTGGCGTAGTCCTTTGATGTCACAGCAATGCCAGCCAACTCTCGGATATGCGACTGCCTGCCGTCTGCGGCGACCACCAAGTCAAATTCGGACATCTCGACGATCGCCTGCGTACTGTCGGCCAATGTCAGCGAACGTCTGACCCCGTGCGCTGCCACTGACATCGATGTCACGCTGGTGCCGAACAGCGTCCTGACGCCAGCCCCGAGGAGCGCCTCGTACATCGACGCCATCAACGTCTTGTGCTCGACGATGTGGGCCAGCGGCGCGCCGTGTGAAAAATCGATGCGCGGCAGTGTTGTGGCTGTTGTGTCGGCCAGCGTGTCGGCATCACTCGACACCTGCATTGCATCGACCGGCGTGAGTCGGTCCGGCGCAATAGTTTGCCAGACACCGAGTTCGCTGAGCAGCGCGATTGACCGCGGCGATAGCGCATAAACGCGATGATCAAACGACACAGCCGCGCGATGATCAAACGACACAGCCGCGCGATGATCGAACGACACAGCCGCGCGATGATCGAACGACACAGCCGCGCGATGATCAAACGACTCGGCTGGGGCGGGTCGCTCTGTGCCGTCTGATGAGGCTGCCGGGCTGCGCTCGACAAGCACAATCTGTGCGCCCGGCAGCGCGCGTCTCGCCGCAAGTGCGAACGCACACCCCACGGGTCCCGCGCCGATCACGGCGATGCGGATCATGATCGCGCACCGAACAACATTCGACTCGCCAGCGCGCGCCGCGCAAAGGGCAGCATGTCAACAGCTGCAAGTAACATGCCGCGCGGCAGACGCACGGTCAGGGTGTCGGAGATAAACGTTGAGGCGAGCAAATCAGTAAAGCCGACACCCCGCTCGATATCCACCTCGCGCGCAGCAGCGTAGCTGAGCAACGCGGACCTCGCATCTAGCGCCCCCGCAAACGCTGGTGCGGTTGCGGCAGCGAGAGTCGCCGCGAGGGTGGCGGCATCGCGCAGCCCAAGATTAAAGCCCTGTCCGGCCACCGGATGCATCGCTTGTGCGGCGTTGCCGATGATCGCCATTTTGCCAACCACGCGCGTCGACGTCTGCCGCAGTTTCAAGGGGTATCGACGGCGGTTGGTCAACACCAGGAAGCCGCCTGCCCGCTTGCCGAAATGGGTTTGAAAGCAGTCTCTGGCAGCGTCATCCTCAAGCGCCATCAGTGCATCAATCTGTGCGTGCGGCGCAACCCAGACCATCGAATAGTGCGTAGGGCCTTTTGGCGAAGGCAGGAGTGCGGCCGGTCCGTCATTGGTAAATCGCTCGTAGGCGACGTTGCCGTGCGCGCGATCTGCGACTACATGCGCGAGCATTGCCGACTGTCCGTAGTCTTTCACGCTCACTTCGACGGCCGGCACTTTGTCGAGATTGGCGCCACCATCCGCCATCACCAGCAGCGGCGCTTGCGCCGTGTGTTGCTGGTCGTTCACCGAGTAGCCAAGCTCGCCGCGATCCGCGTCGATGGCGGTAATGCGCGCACCGTAGGTCACTGAAATAGCGGCCCGCTCAAGGGCACGATCAAGCGCGTCCTGCAACGCCGAGTAGCCAACCACATAGCCGAGCGCCGGCACGTCGGCGTCTTCACGCGTCAACATCACTTTGCCGAAGCCGCCCTTTTGCGAGGTGTGTATGGCGTGGATCGGCGTCACCTGCATGTCTTGAGGCCAAGCGCCGGCGCGCTCAAGCAGCAGCCGACTGCCATGCGACAGCGCCAGTGATCGCTCCTCGGTTGATGGCCCTTGACGTGCGTCAACCAACGAGACGCGCAACCCTCGCGCATGCAGGAGTAGCGCAAATGTCGCGCCGACCGGACCCGCACCGATGATCAGGATGTCAGACATATGCTTTGGTCAGCGGCCGGCGATCGTGCGGATTAACCCGCTACCTGCGAGGTAATGGCTTCGATTTCCTTCACCGATTTCGGGCAGCTTGCGGTGAGATTCTCGTTGCCCTTTTTGGTCACAAGGATATCGTCTTCAATGCGAACACCGATATCCCAGAACGCTTTGGGCACATTATCCGCAGGCCGAATGTAGAGCCCCGGCTCGACCGTCAGCACCATGCC
>Ga0209181_10009693_pt1 | contig 12630 bp, 17 predicted proteins | sample MAT05_FD_187208 | JGI IMG/M metagenome (GOLD analysis project Ga0209181, IMG submission 187208) | Freshwater microbial communities from Lake Fryxell liftoff mats and glacier meltwater in Antarctica - MAT-05 (SPAdes) (version 2) | ecosystem: Environmental > Aquatic > Freshwater > Ice > Liftoff... | reverse complement strand
TTACGATGAAAACAGGAAACAAGCGTTCTCCTGATGTTTCCTTCGTTGCCAAAGATCGCTTAAGGGGATTGAAAAAATTACCCAAAGGCTTTTTCCAGGGTGCGCCCGATCTAGCAGTTGAAATCATTTCCCCTAGCAACACCTTTAACGAAATCCATACCAAAATTGTGGAATATTTTGACAGCGGCTCCAAACTCGTTTGGGTGATCCATCCTGATGAGGAATCGGTGTTGGTCTACCACAAACCCCAACCCGATAAGCTCCTACAGCGCTCCGATTCCCTAGACGGCGAAACCATCATTCCCGGCTTCACCGTTCCCCTTGCCGAACTTTTTGCTGACCTAAGTTTCTTGAATGAAGAGTAGAACAGCCATGATTCAATATCTCCAACTATCAGGGGAAGCCATTTCAGAATCATTGGGGTTGCCACCATCCCCGCCACCGCTGCCAACTGGTGCTGACGGTTCGTCGCTTGAAGACGGGCGATCGTTGTCTCGCCTGAACAAGAGATAAGTTGCCGTAACGTTTGAACCAAAAACAATTTCATCTTCATGCTGCAAATCACGAGCTTGAAGGTCATGTCCGTTGATAAATAATCCATTGGCACTCCCTTTACCCTTGGCGTTTCCATGTACAATCCGGTGGTAAAAACTACCATCTTCATTGGGTAGCTGCACCAAGGTTGCATGGCGGCGCGCGACAAACTGTGAGATCAACCGAATATCACAATTAGGATCTCTGCCAATTGAATAGAAATCAGTTTCTAAAAAAAATTCACGGCGACCTTGATCATCTTCAACAATCAAAATAGGAATCTGGCGCATCTGACAGCCCAAAAAGTAAGGTGTTAAATTACGAACTGGCTATTGCCCCTGCTAATCGTCTAGTTTAACGCCGCGAATAGAATAGTCGAGGAGCTGCATCGGATGAAGCACGGGAACGGTCTTACCTTGCAGTTCTAGATGTTTACTGATTTGCACAAAGCAGCCGATGTTGGCTGACGCAATCATGGATGCGCCCGTATTTGTGAGATTTTGGACTTTTTGCCGTCCCAGTTCTGCTGCCACCTCTGGCTGCAAAATGTTGTAAACTCCTGCACTACCACAACATAAAGCCGCGTCCACGGGTTCGCGCAGTTGCACACCCGGAATCTGCTTCAGCAAAGTACGGGGCTGGACGCTGATTTTTTGTCCATGCAGCATGTGACACGCATCTTGATAGACCATTGTTAGCGGCTCGTCTTGCAGAGGCGAGAGTTTTGTCGTTAGCCCCACTTCTGCCAAAAATTCCTGCACGTCGCGCACTTTACCAGCAAACTCTTTGGCTCTGTCTGCGTAAACCGGATCATCTGCCAGGATGTGCCCATATTCCTTGAGGGTGTGTCCGCAGCCAGAGGCATTGATTAAGATGAACTCAACGTTGGCATCGGCAAAGCTGTCAATCAACTGACGCGCCAAGGTTTTAGTCTGCTCTTCCTGTCCTTGGTGATGAGTTAAGGCACCACAGCAGCCTTGCAGCTTGGGCACGACGACTTCGCAGCCGTTGGCAGTTAAGACGCTTACGGTGGCAGTGTTAACAGCGGGGTTGAAGAGTCGCTGAACACAACCCAGCAGCATTCCCACGCGATACCGTTGCTTGCCTTGAGCCGCAATGGTAGTGGGAATAGAATCTTGAAAGGCACTAGAGGAAATGGGGGGCAACATCGCTTCCATTGCCGCTAACTGGGGTGATACCTGTTGGATCACGCCCAGCGATCGCACCAGTTTTTGTAAGCCCGTTTTTTGATACAGTCCCAAGGGTCGCAGCAACAGCCGCAGCCGATTGGGATAGGGAAACACCGAAAAGATCAGTTGGCGCAGCAATTTTTCGGGCAGCGATCGCGAATGATTACGTTCTACCTGCATCCGGGTCGCTTCAATTAACTTGTCGTACTGCACCCCCGACGGACAGGTGGTGACACAGGCAAGACAGCCCAAACAGGAATCAAAATGTTCCACAGTGGCAGGCGACAGCGGAATGGTTCCCTCATTCAGCCCGTCCATTAAATAAATACGTCCTCGTGGCGAGTCAGTCTCTTTGCCAATCACCCGATAGCTGGGGCAAGTGGCTAAACAAAATCCACAGTGAACGCAGCTATCAATCAGCGTCGGATCGGGAGGGTTGCGGAAGTCAAAAGCCTGGGAGAAGTCTGGCGTGGGAGCTTCGGTAGTGGATGGCGAATCAGGGGTCATAATGCTCTTTTGGGGAAAAGTTCTAAGTTTTGAATTTTAAATTCTGAGTTTAGGGAGTGGAAATTTTGCGTTTTGCCGTCCCATTCGTCATTCGTCATTCCTCATTCACCATTCGTCATTCCTCATTCACCATTCGTCATTCCTCATTCACCATTCGTCATTCCTCATTCGCCATTCGTCATTCGTCATTCACCATTCGTCATTCGTCATTCGCCACTCGTCATTCGTCATTCGTCATTTGTCATTCACTTCGCCCCTAACTCCTGCTAAATTCCACCCACAAACCGACCGGGACTGAGCAAATTCTGGGGATCGAACTGGTGTTTGAGCGATCGCATGACGTTCAAGGCATTTCCAGCGTAGCCCCACACCTCGATCTGCTGTTTGAGGGCAGTAGGCGCTTGCAAGATCGATAAAAAGCCACCGTTTGTTTGGCAAATGTCACGAATGTTGAGCAGGTGATTGGGTGAGAGATCGCCAGCGCAGATGAACCGTCCTAAGCCACTAGCGCTATGAATTTGGGCAGACCAGGAGGGTAAGGAAAGCTGATGAAGCTGATGCAAAAGAGCGATCGCGTTGGAGGGCTGTATTCCTATTTTGCAGGTAATTTGATTGGATTGGGGAGCTACCGTCATTCGCGTTTGCAATCGTTCCCATAGCTCGACATCATCGTCTATGTAGTGTGTGCTATGTAGGTTCAGCGATCGCCCAACTTCCTCTAAACGGCTCATTTGCTCTTTCACACTGGGCAAGATGCTTTGAAACCGGACTGCCAACCCTGTAGCTGCCCCCAATCCTAAAGTTTCCATCACAGCGCCCGAAACGATATCCGCATGGGTGGGAGTCAGGGCAGACTTAAGTAATACGCTCGTGGCTTCAGCGATCGCGTCCTGATCGCCGCTGAGAATCATTGTTTGAGAGGCTTCTGGCAGTGGATAGACCCGCAACGTCACCTGAGTGATTATGCCCAAGGTGCCATAGGAACCCGTGAACAGCTTCATCAGATCGTAGCCAGCCACATTTTTTACCACCCTGCCGCCTGCTTTCGCCATTTTTCCATCTGCCCGAACAAAGGAAATACCTAGCAGCATATCGCGCACACCTTGATAGCGCTGCCGAAAAGAACCCGTATCTGCTGTTGCTACAATCCCGCCAATGGTTGCCTGTTGCGGATAACTGGGATCGATCGCTAAAAACTGGTTTGCTTTTGCCAACAGTGCCTGCAATTCTCCAAAACGCATCCCGGCTTCCACAGTCACCGTCAAATCTCCGGCGGCATGGTCAATTAGGTGGTTAAGGCGTTGGGTGCTGATGGCGATGAGGGGAGAGGGATGAATTAAGCCGCCCCAGTGGAGTTTGCTGCCGGAGCCAGTGGGAATCACGCTCCACTGATTTTGGTGGGCGCAGGTGACGAGATCAGCGAGTTCAGCTACGGTTTGCGGAAATGCGAGGCAGGCAACTTTGGAGTTAGGGGCGATCGCTTGGGTAATTTGGTCTTTCCAGGGCGGATCGATCTTATCCCACGGATGCAGATGTGCAGTTCCGATAATCTGCTCAAATTGCTGCGCGATCGCCTGAATTATGTCAGCATCTTTCTGTGCAAAATTAGTACTCATTGATCAAGCGTCCTATTCATCCAAAATCCACTCTGATGTTCGCTCTCCTAGCTCCAAAGGAATGCTGACTGCCTTTCCTTGGCGCGGTCGTTCACGAGTCTGCAAAACAAACGTTTGCACTTGCTCCCATCCATCCCATGCCTGTAAATAGTTAGCTACTGCATTCAGATGCTCAAAATACTCCGCTTCTGTCATGGGAAAGGAAGCCTGTTCCAGATACCTCCACATAACTAAAACGAAAATTTTCCCCTGGGTTCGCCGCAGATTAATGTCGTACGATCGCCCCCACTTAGTGAGTAAAAGTTGATGAAGATCCAGTCCAGTCATAGGACTTCAGTATGCCACAGCAAGGACAGAGCCACGAATCAGACAGCTCCTATCTGACCTTTATCCTCCGCATTCCGCATTTCTTACTCCATGAAAAGCGCTTCAACTTAACATTTCGTATTATTTTGAATTTGCTTCTCAGTTTTTTAGAATGCTAACAGAATGTAATAATTACCGTAGAACCTCTGTAAATTCCTCAAAAGACCGATCCTAAATATCGCTTAGTATTCGTCATGACTCAACTATCTGGATCTTCAGACGTGCCCGATTTGGGTCGTCGTCAATTTATGAATCTGCTGCTAGTAACCGCAGGTGGTGGGGCTGTGGCAGGAATGCTATATCCCGTGATCAACTATTTTATTCCTCCTTCCAGTGGTAGCGGCAGCGGTGGTGTTGTTGCTAAAGATGCGCTGGGGAATGATGTTGTCGTCACAGATTTTCTCGCTAGTCACAATCCGGGTGATCATGTGCTGGCTCAAGGGCTTAAAGGTGATCCAACCTATGTGATCGTCCAAGAAGATAAGTCGATCGCCAGCTTTGGTTTGAACGCCATTTGCACTCACTTAGGCTGTGTGGTTCCTTGGAATCCAAACGAGAATAAATTCATTTGCCCTTGCCATGGGTCTCAATACAATAATGAAGGTAAGGTGGTTCGCGGTCCTGCCCCTCTCTCTTTGGCGCTCGTTCACGCTGCGGTTGAAGAGGATAAGATTGCGTTCACTCCTTGGGCTGAAACCGATTTTCGGACAGACGAAGATCCTTGGTGGACTTAAAACTATTGATCAACGGTTGCTCATAATGAGCGAAAGCTTTGAGCGATCGCCGTTGTCTTGCTACAAGCTGCTAAACCCTTTGGTAAAGCTGTCATCCTGCCGATTCCATTGCTAACGCTGATAAATATGAGAACTCGTTTTTTAACTAACACCCGCTTGCTCAGAACTGATTTTCTGAAAAGACCTTTTTTCATGGCGATCGCTGCCATTGCTATCCTTTTAACAGGCAGTCTGGCTCTTCCTCAAACGGCTGCTGCATATCCGGTGTATGCACAACAAGGGTACGAAAATCCTCGTGAAGCAACAGGGCGCATCGTTTGTGCGAACTGTCACTTAGCCCAAAAGCCAACTGAAGTAGAGATTCCCCAAGCCGTCAAGCCCGACACGGTGTTTAAGGCGATCGTCAAAATCCCCTACGACACCAAAGTTCAACAAGTCGTTGCAGGCGGAGAAAAAGGTCCTCTCAACGTGGGTGCCGTGCTGATGTTGCCTGAAGGGTTCACCTTGGCACCGGAAGACCGAATCCCTGAAGACCTCAAAGAAGAGGTGCAGGATGTTTACTTCCAGCCTTACAGTGACACTAGGCAAAATATGATTGTGGTGGGTCCTTTACCCGGTGAGCAATATCAGGAAATTGTGTTTCCTATTCTGTCCCCCAATCCTAATCAAGATAAATCAATCCACTTCGGCAAGTATTCCGTGCATGTGGGCGGCAATCGTGGTCGCGGACAACTTTACCCTACAGGCGAAAAGAGCAACAACGCGGTTTACAACGCTTCTTTGGCTGGCAAAATTACTCAGGTTGCCAAAGCAGAAGATGGTGGCTATGCCGTAACGATTCAGGCTGCTGATGGCAAGTCTGCTGTGGATACTATTCCTGCGGGTCCTGAATTGCTGATTGCTGAAGGGCAAGAGGTTGCTTCGGGTGATGCGTTGACCGCCAACCCTAACGTAGGCGGCTTTGGTCAAGCGGATGTCGAGATCGTTCTGCAAGATCCAAATCGCATTCTTGGATTACTGGCATTCTTCGCGATTGTGACTCTGGCTCAAATCATGCTGGTTTTGAAGAAGAAGCAAGTGGAGCGAGTGCAAGAGGCTGAAATGGAATTCTGATTTTCCAGCCTCTCTAAAATATCCATAAAACAGGGGATCTGACACACCAGATCCCCTGTTTTATGTTTTAATCGCCTGCAATGAATGCGCGATCGCCGTTTATATTGCGGTATGAACTGATGCGATAGAGGCTGCGATCTCCTCAATTTGAGACTCGGAAACTTCAACTGTATCTTGATGTATTAAGCCTTCCAAGCTGTATCCATTTTCTTGCTGCTCGGAGGCTGAATAGCATTCCACGATCGTGCCGATACTTCCCTTGATTAAATTGAATTCGGGAATATCTTCACGCAAAGCAACCTGAGAAAAGAGTTGAAACTTCATATCTGATCTCCTATGCCGGAAACAACGTCACAAACTGGGTCACTTCACCTGTGTCAATCCATATCGTTTTAACTCGGATGGTCCTACCATTTGGACTGTTTAAATCTCCAGTAATTGCATACTTTTGTCCATATTGAGTTCGGGCTGTGGGAAGCGCTTCTAGGGAAAGAATCTGCTCTCTCAAGTCTCGTTCCAACTGCTGCCATTTTTCGATCGTGTAGCCAGCCTGCGCTAAAAACTGCGATTTATCATCCTTAGCCAATGGAACCAATAGATACCCAGTCAGCTTTGCTGTTGCAATCACAGCATTGGGATCAAGTGTTGCCATATAGCTTTAGCAGAGAGTATTTTGAGTCTAACAGAACCAGCAATCACCCTCTTTGCAAACCTAGCATTGAGGGCGATCGCGTTTTGTTTGGGAAGAGCGATTCGTGGAACGATCCTTACAGGAATCGCTAGACCAGTTAGTGCAAAAAGTGGCGAGTTCCGGTGAGCAGCATGACGACACCCAGTTCATTCGCGGCGGCGATCGAGTCTTGGTCGCGCAGGCTGCCGCCCGGTTGAACGATCGCCTGAATTCCCGCCGCCGCCGCCGTGCGAACGGAATCATCAAACGGGAAAAACCCATCGCTGGCAAGAATGGCTGCCTGTGCTTTTGCACCTGCCTGTTCTAGGGCAATTTTGACCGAGCCAACGCGGTTCATCTGTCCCGCTCCCACTCCTAAAGTGGCGCGATCGCGCGTGACCACGATCGCGTTTGATTTCACATGTTTGCAAATCTTCCAGGCAAACAGCAGTTCCTCTAACTGGGCGGTGGTAGGCTGTTTTTCCGTTGCAACAGTCCAGTTCCCTGGATCAATCACCTGGTTATCGCTTGCTTGCGCCAAAAAACCACCCGCGATCGCTTTCACCGCATACTCTGCGCCCTGTGCCAAATCGGGCAACACCAACACTCGCACCTTAGATTTAGCCGCCAAAATTTCTTGAGCATCTGGTTCACAGCCAGGAGCCACCACGCATTCCAAAAAGGTTTTGGTCAGCAACAGCGCCGTCGCGCCATCAATCGGACGGTTCAACGCCACAATGCCGCCAAACGCAGAAACCGAATCCGCATTAAATGCCTTTTCGTAAGCTTCCGCGATCGTGTGTCCTAACGCTGCCCCACAGGGATTCGTATGTTTCAAAATAGCCGCAGCCGGGGGATTTTGCGGCTCCATAAACTCCGCAATCAGCCGCCGTGCTGCTTCCAAATCAACTAGGTTGTTATAGCTTAGTTCTTTGCCTTGTAGTTTGGTCGCTGCCGCCCAACCGCTGGCGATCGCCCCAGTTTGATACCAAGCAGCCGATTGATGCGGGTTTTCGCCATAGCGCAAGGGCTGAAGCTGCTGTCCAGTAAGGGTGAAATCGGGGGAAAGATCGGGTGCTTCCAGTTGTTCACCGTTCTCAGTAGAGGATTGTTCTGCCAGATAAGTAGAAATTGCCTGATCATAATCGCCTGTATGCTGAAATGCCCGGAGGGCAGCCTGTTGACGAAACTCTAGTGCAACCTTGCCGTTATTCTGGCGAAGGGCTTGCAAGTAAAGATCATATTGGCTGGGGTTACAAAGAACGGTCAGATGGGCATAGTTTTTTGCTGAAGCCCGCAGCATCGCCGGACCGCCAATATCAATTTGCTCGATCGCCTCTGCCAGAGACACATCAGGACGGGCGATCGTTGCGGCAAACGGATACAAATTCACCACCACCAGATCAATCGGTCGAATCCCTTGTGCTTCTAGGTCTGATAGATCGGCTGGCAGATTCCGCTGCGCTAGAATGCCGCCATGAATGCGAGGATGCAATGTTTTGACCCGTCCGCCCAAAATTTCTGGAGAACCTGTGTAGTCCGACACTTTCGTCACAGGCAACCCTGCCTCTTGCAACGCTTTCGCCGTGCCGCCACTGCTGATCAGATCAAACCCAAATTCTTCCACCAGAGAACGGGCAAACTCCACCAATCCCGTTTTATCTGATACGCTCAGCAGCGCTAGACGTGTCATGCTCGAAACTCCGCTAAACCATTCTCTTGAGTTTAGCGGACGAGTTGGTTGGATTCAAAATTAGGGGCTACTTTTGCTCCACTTGGCGTTTCATTTGGTCGCGAGCAGTTTGCAAAATGGTGCGGAGTCCTGCTTTCTGTTGATTATCTAGCCGCAGAAAGGTAGAAAATTCCTGGCGTAAGGTTTCAGCACGGGCGGCATCAGGGCGTTTTAGCTTGGTTGGATCAAGCCCACTTGAAATGATGGATTCTAGTTGATCAAAGGCAAAGTCACTAATGGTTGAGAGTGCTTTTTGCTGCTGAGTGTTCAACCGAATCGTGTTTCCCAGATCGCTAATTTCAGAGGGTTTGCTCGATTCAGGAGTCGGTACGGAAATCGGCTGAGCGATCGCGCTCACACTAGACAGACAGCAGAATCCAACCGCGATCGCGCTAGCAGAACCAGAGATAACCACAGATGCTTTTAGTTTCATCGTTTAGGGATAATGAGGGTTGGGAAGATCGGGGCATAACGAATGGCGTATGACTACATCTCAAAGGGGTAGATCACCCATTAAGATGCATTTTACCTAGACTATGTAAACTCGAAAAAGTTTCGGAATTCATGTCAACAACGCTTTACTCAATTTCTGTGCCGCCTCAAAACGGGCGATCGCCTCAAGGAGCCGTTGTATTGCTGCATGGCTGGGGTGCCAACTGTCAGGATATTGCTGGGCTAGCAGACTACATGGATTTATCAGACTATCAACTGGTATTTCCAGAGGCACCCTTTCCCCATCCTTACAATCCCGTCGGTAAGATGTGGTACAACTTTCCGCAAGACTATCGCTTTTTGGGGGGAGCGGAATTTGGCGATCGCGCCGACCTGTCCACCAGTCGCCAGCGGCTGATTGAATTTTTAACCCATTTCACGCAAACTTCCAATATTCCTTGGTCACGGATCATCTTGGGCGGTTTTTCTCAAGGGGGCGCAATGACTCTAGATGTAGGGGTGCGACTGCCACTCGCAGGTTTAATGATTTTAAGTGGCTACCTTCATGCGCCGCTTCAACCCCAGCAGACTTCTCTACCGCCCACCTTAATGATCCACGGCAGGCAAGATCAAGTGGTGCCGTTGCAAGCCGCCCACCAAGCGCGCGATAGTTTGGTGGCGATCGGCATTACTCCAAACTATCAGGAGTACGATATGGGACATGAAATTCAGCCGATCGCGTTGCGACAAATACAAAGTTTTGTTAAAGAGTTGCTGCCAACCCATAACAAGCCGTGAATATTCGGTTTGACTGCAATGAAGTCAGCTAAGATAAGCAAGGACGATCATGGATAGCCTAAAACGTCCTAGGTTTTGATTAAGCCTTGAACACTGCAACCCGGAGATGCCAGTCATGCCAGCATTAAATTTAGAACGAGAAAAAGTTTCCAGCTTGACTGAGAATGACGTTGCAGAACTGGCAGCGCGGTTAGAGCAAGATGATTACTCGACCGCCTTTGAAGGTTTGAAGGATTGGCACTTACTGCGGGCGATCGCGTTTGAACGTCCTGACATGGTGGAGTCTTACCTCTATCTGCTCGATATGGAAGCATTCGACGAAGCTTAAAGAAACTGAAGATTTTAGATTGCAGATTTGAGAGCCTGGGCTGATGATGAACTCATGGGTCTAGGCTTTCAAATTTTATGCAGGGTTATCGAGTTTTAGTGGGCGTGGGCGGCGGCATTGCGGCTTACAAAGTATGCGAAGTCGTTTCATCACTGGTAAAAGAGGGCATGGAAGTCCGCACGGTGCTGACGGAGGCTGCCCAGGAATTTGTTACAGCACTCACCTTTGCCACTTTAAGTCGGCATCCTGCCTATGGCGATCGCGATTTTTGGCAGCCTGTTCACGGTCGCCCGCTGCACATTGAGCTTGGCGAATGGGCAGATGTTTTCTTGCTGGCACCGCTGACCGCAAACACCTTGGCAAAGCTAGCCCACGGTATGGCAGATAATTTGTTGACCAATACGGTGCTAGCTTCCACTTGTCCGGTGCTGCTGGCTCCAGCAATGAATACGGACATGTGGGAACAGGCGGCGGTGCAGCGCAACTGGCAGCAAGTCCAGCACGATTCGCGCTATCACACCCTTGCGCCCGGATCGGGTCTATTGGCGTGCGATCGCGTCGGTGCCGGACGCATGGCAGAACCCGCCGAAATTCTGCCCTATGTGCGATCGCTGTTGCAAACCCAGGGCGATCGCGATCTGGGAGGCAAACATATTCTAATTAGCGCTGGCGGTACACGAGAATTTCTCGACCCCGTGCGATTCATCGGCAATCCTTCCACTGGAAAAATGGGGATCGCCTTAGCCCAAGCGTCCCTCCATCGCGGGGCTGAAGTAACCCTCGTATATGCTCCATCAACCGCGATCGATGCGGTTCGTGCGTTATCGGGGGTGCGGTGCATTGCAGTGGAAACGGCAGCAGAAATGCGGCAGGCAATGCTAGATCATTTTTTTCCAGCAGACTGGACAATCATGGCGGCGGCGGTAGCGGATGTGAAACCCACCCATTACAGCCGTGAAAAATTGCCCAAAGCAGATTTGCCTGCAACCCTGCCCTTAGCACCAGTGCCCGATATTGTGGCGGAATTGGCATCTCTAAAACAGCCCCATCAGCGGCTAGTTGGTTTTGCTGCCCAAACTGGAGATATTGTCACGCCAGCGAAAGAAAAACTGGTGAGAAAACAGCTAGACGCGATCGCCGCCAACCCCATCGATCAGCCCAACAGTGGCTTTGGCAGTGACACTAACCAGGCAGTGTTCCTCGATCTCCACGGAAGACAGCATTCCATCGATCAGCCGTGCAGCAAGCTAAGCATGGCGCATCAACTGCTCGACTTCATCCAAAATATTTAGCGAGATTCCAGGGGTCTACAAGACAATTGACTTGGATACAATAGCGGTCAAAATGGCTAGAAGCGATCGCCTGTGGCAACCTTTCAGCAGCACTTATCTTGCTTATCCGACTAGATTTGAGCTTGCCGAAAACCTAGTATGGAATGTATTAAGAGTGAATCGGAGATTACTATGAATACTCAAATTTCTACCCACTTCACTATTGAAACTGAACAAGAAGAAGATGGTCGTTGGATTGCTGAAGTATTAGAGATTCCGGGTGTTTTGGCATATGGTGAAAATCAACAGCAGGCGATCGCCCATGTTCAGGCATTAGCCTTACGAGTCATTGCCGATAAGTTGGAGCATGGAGAGATGGCTTTGGGTTTGACGAGCCTGATCTTTGTTGCGGCATAGGAATTCGTCAAATGAGTGAATGGTCAGCAACAAAAGCCAGAAAAGTCCTCGCTGCATTGGAAAAAATTGGATGGCAGGTAAAACGTCAAACTGGCTCACACAAAATTTTGGCAAATTATAACTGTCGCCAATTTTCGATCTGTAGCCCAGAGACTCGATCAAATTCTCGCGGGTTAGCAGTGACCATCACCAGATTGTATTGCAAGGCAGTTGCAGCAATTAAAACATCATAAGCACCGATGGGCTGTCCCTGAGTTTTGAGAGTGGCACGAATTTGCGCCGCCTGTTCAGCTTCTGCGGTGCCGAAAGAAAAGATTGTTACAGAAGCCAGAAAACTGGCGATCGCAGGTTCAACTTTTTGAGCGCGTTGAGGATTGAGCGCCAAGCCATACCGTAACTCCATGACCGTAATCACTGAAACCGCAATATCGGCAGGCAGGGTTTGCTTGAGTCTAGCCTGAGTTCCAGGTTCACCTTTGATGAAATCGCTGATGACGCAAGTATCGAGTAGGTATCGCGTCAGAATAAATCCGATTCACACGGCGGCACGAGTTCATCACGGTAGGATTCAAACGCGGGAAAGTCAGATATCCCTTGGTAGGACAAGACGACATCTGACCATTGGGAAATTGAACTAGAGGTCGTTTGGGTTCGCTGACGTAAGGTTTCGAGAATCAGAGTTTGGAGTGGAACATTCAACTGAGCGGCTTGATGGATCAGGTCTTGTTCTAGATCGGTCGGTAGATCGATCGTGATTTGCATACATTTTCTCCATTAGTCTTAGCAACCGTAAGGCTCACTCACAGGGATCACTGATAGGCGGACATAGGTGGACAGGTGCAAACTAGGTTGCGATCGCCGTATGCCTGATCAATCCGTCCTACGGCTGCCCAAAACTTGTGATCTCGTGTCCATTGGGTCG
>Ga0209181_10009691_pt1 | contig 12632 bp, 10 predicted proteins | sample MAT05_FD_187208 | JGI IMG/M metagenome (GOLD analysis project Ga0209181, IMG submission 187208) | Freshwater microbial communities from Lake Fryxell liftoff mats and glacier meltwater in Antarctica - MAT-05 (SPAdes) (version 2) | ecosystem: Environmental > Aquatic > Freshwater > Ice > Liftoff... | reverse complement strand
ATGTGATGGAAGCACTGCGAAACATGGAGTACGACAACGAGCAGTTGATGAACGAGCTGCTTGACCTACGGCATGTGCAGCGCGATGAAGTTTATGCACTTTCAGCAGATTTTGCGTTGAAAGCGATGTTGGTGGAGGACCAAGCAATGCATGCATAAAAATCCTGCAACTCAAGATCCCTCGTGAAAAACTAGGGACAAGTCCCAGAATCCTGATCCATGATAGAATTCCTTGCCCCTTTGCATCCTGCCGTTCAAGCGCTTTTGGCTACTTTGTTTACTTGGGGCGTTACCGCCCTTGGCGCCGCGTTGGTGTTTTTTTTCAAAAAAGTGAACCAGCGGGTGCTCGACGCCATGATGGGTTTTGCCGCAGGCGTTATGATCGCAGCGAGTTTTTGGTCGCTGCTGGCGCCGGCCATCGAAATGAGTAAGACAACCGTGCCCTGGCTTCCCGAGTGGGGTCCTGCGGTAATCGGATTTATGGCGGGCGGACTTTTCCTTGCTGCTGTGGATAAGATCTTGCCCCACCTGCACCCCAGTTTGGCCATTGAGCAGGCGGAGGGTGTGCACACCAACTGGAGGCGCAGCGTTTTGCTGGTTTTGGCCATCACGTTGCACAACATTCCGGAGGGGCTGGCGGTGGGCGTTGCTTTCGGCGCTGTGGCGCACGGATTGCCTTCGGCTACTTTGGGCGCAGCGGTGGCTTTGGCTATTGGTATTGGATTGCAGAATTTTCCGGAAGGTACTGCTGTTTCGGTGCCGTTGAGGCGCGAGGGTATGAGCCGGGGCAAAGCGTTCTGGTACGGTCAGCTGTCGGGCATAGTGGAGCCGATTTTTGGCGTGTTGGGGGCTGTAGCGGTCATGAGTATGCTTCCGATATTGCCATTCGCCCTTTCTTTTGCCGCAGGCGCCATGATTTTTGTGGTGGTAGAAGAGCTGATTCCTGAGTCGCAAAGGGCTGGGAATACCGATTTGGCTACGCTTTTTACTTTGCTGGGTTTCAGTGTGATGATGGTGTTGGATGTGGCATTGGGGTAAGCGTCTTGCTTTAAGTTTCGATTAACTTTTGTAGCGCCGGTGGTTTGCCAAGGGTTGAGGGCGTACTTTACCTTTGGTTAATGGGATTTTATGAAAGTAGTACTGTTGGTATTTTCGATTTTGATGATGGTATCTTGTGGAAACGACAAGCATGTTTTAACCATTAAGGGTTCAGACACCGAGGTGAACCTGAGTGTATTGCTTGTAGAGGCCTTTTATAAACAAAACAACAAGATGAATTTGTCCGTTTCGGGCGGCGGTACAGGCTTGGGTATGGCATCGTTGTTGAACGGATTTGCAGACATAGCCAATGCCTCGCGCCCCATCAATGCTTACGAGGCTAAGTTGTTTGCAGACGAAGGCAAGGACATTGTGCCGGTGGTATTTGCACAGGATGCCCTGGTGATCATAACCAACAAAGCCATCGATGCCGACTCCCTGTCGGCCGAACAGCTCAGTGGTATTTTAAGTGGAGGTTTGGTGAATTGGGCTGAATTGGGTTTACTGGCGGTACCCATTACCCTTTATGGCAGGCAGAACAATTCGGGGACCCATGGATTTTTAAAAGATAAGTTGGGTATTGAATTTACCCTTAATGCCAGAGAAATGAGTGGAAACGCCCAGATCATAGAAGCTGTGAAAGCCGATCCGGGCGGTGTGGGTTATGTAGGTGCAGGTTATGTTATCCGCAACGGGGAGAAAATTGGAGAGGGTTACAACATTGTGAGCATTTACGAAATCGGGCAACCTGCCTATTCGCCGCTTGATTACGAAGCGGTGGTTTCGAAACGGTATTACTTGCAAAGGCCGCTGTACCAATACGTTTTGAAAAGTTCGATGGCAAAGGCGCAGCCCTTGCTGGATTTCGAAAAAAGTCCTGGGGGACAAAAAATCATCGTTGAAAACGGGTATTTCCCAGCTGAAAATTTTTCCCAATGAACAGAAACCAGCTAAGGATTGCAACCAATAATGGATTTGGGTACCTGTTCCAGTTCACCGGCCTGTTTTGCATCGCCGTACTGTTGGGTATATTAGCCATGCTGATGTACAATGCAACGGCATTTTTTTTTGAGGCGAGTCCGATCGATTTCATTACACAAACGCAGTGGAATCCCAACAACAATCCTTTAAAAGCAAGTTACGGGTTGCTTTCCTTGTTGGCAAGCACCCTGTTGGTTACCCTTGGCGCCATGGTATTGGCCATACCGCTGGGTATTGGCACTGCTTTGTTTATGTCTGAATATGCAGGCGGCTGGTTGAAGCATTGGCTTAAACCAGCCATTGAAATATTGGCGGCCATACCCTCTGTAGTTATTGGCTTTATTGGCATTGTTGCGGTAGCTCCGGCATTGGCCTGGATGTTTGGCTTAAACAACGGTCTGAATGCACTTAACGGGGCTATTTTGCTTGCCATCATGGCATTGCCTACGATCATTACCGTAAGCGAGGATGCCATTCATGCCGTTCCTTCAACACTGAAGGAGGCATCGTATGCTTTGGGTGCCGATCGTTGGACGACCATTCGAAAAGTAATTGTACCCGCAGCTTATCCAGGCATTATTGCTGCGGTGATGCTGGGCATCGGCAGAGCGATAGGTGAAACCATGACCGTGCTTATGGCTACCGGCAATGCGCTGGCTTTTCCGGGAGGTTTTTTTGATTCGATTCGTACGATTACAGCTACCATAGCCATTGAAATGGGGGAAGTGCCGTTTCGAACCACGCATTATTACGGTTTGTTTGCCATAGCATTTGTATTGTTTATGATTACCATGGTGGTGAATATCATGGCCGAAAGCATTGCCAACAGGGCACGAAAATTTCAATAATCATGAAGACGAAAGGCGTGTATCAGGAGCCACAATGGCCGATGCTGTTGGTGCTTTCATGTGCCACGATTGTTTTTATAATGCTGATAGCCATCCTTGGAATTGTATTTTTCAAGGGACTACCGGCCATAACTTTTGAATTCCTGACCAGTTTTCCAACCCATGGTATGACCCAGGGCGGTATTTTACCAGCCATTGTGGGTACGGTTATGTTGACACTTATTACCGCTGTTTTTTCCATTCCTCTTGGTGTGGGGTGTGCAGTTTATCTCAATGAATACGCTCAAAACACCCGCACAACCAGACTGATCCGTGCGGCCATTCGAAACCTTGCAGGTGTTCCATCCATTATATTCGGGTTGTTTGGACTCGCTTTGTTTGTCGAAGCCCTTGACTTTGGCACATCGCTGTATGCGGCAGGGTTCACGCTTGGATTGCTTTCGCTTCCTTACACCATTACAACGACAGAAGAAGCCTTAAAAGTGATACCCGAAGGTTTGCGTGAAGGGGCGTTGGCTTTGGGGGCCACCAAGTATGAATCGATACGGGATGTGGTTATACCGGCTGCGGTGCCTGGTATTGCTACTGGTGCTGTATTAAGCCTTTCACGGGCGGCCGGCGAAACAGCGCCAATCTTATTTACCGGGGCGGTTTTTTACATCACCGGTTTACCGGGGCATCCCGGAGAGGAATTCATGGCTTTGCCTTACCATTTGTACATTTTATCAACCCAGCATCAATCCATAGAAGCTGTGCGACCGTTGGCATTTGGGACGGCGGTTGTTTTGGTTGTGCTTGTATTTCTCATGAATTTAGCGGCAATCATTTTGCGCAATAAGTTTAGGAATAAACTGAAATAAACAAAACCTATGAACACGGAAACAGCAACAAAAACAGCCATTCGAATCGTTGGTTTGAACCTTTTTTTTGGAAACAACCATGTTTTGAAAAACATCAATTTGGAAATGCCGGAAAAAATGGTGACCGCGCTTATCGGTCCTTCGGGATGCGGGAAATCAACGTTGTTGCGAACCTTAAACCGCATGCACGACCTGTCGCCCGATGCACGTTTACAAGGCAAGGTTTTTATCGATGATCACAACATTCTGGATAAAAGGACGGTGGTGAACTTGTTGCGTAAAAAAGTGGGCATGGTTTTTCAAAAACCCAATCCTTTTCCAAAAAGTATTTTTGATAACATCGCCTACGGTCTCAATGTCAATGGTTTTCCCAAACACCGCATTGCTGAGTTGGTGGAAGATGCTTTGCGCAAAAGTTATTTGTTCGACGAAATAAAAGACAAATTGGATGAACCAGCACGCAGTTTGTCGGGAGGACAACAGCAGCGTCTGTGCATCGCCAGGGCCATTGCCGTGAATCCCGAAATGTTGTTGATGGACGAACCTTGTTCGGCCCTTGATCCGATAAGTACAGCCAAAATTGAGGAGCTTATTGAGGAGCTTAAAAAGGATTTTACCATCGTTTTGGTCACCCACAACATGCAACAAGCATTGCGGGTAGCTGACTACACCGCATTTATGTATTTGGGCGAACTTATTGAATTTGAGGAAACGAACCGTTTGTTCAATCAACCCCGGGAAACTTTAACACGCAATTATGTGGAAGGGCATTTTGGGTAAAACACAGTTTTTCATCCCGCCTTCGGCAAAAACGACGTGTCCATCCAGTACGCTTTCGGGTTATCGGAATCGATGAGTATACGCAGTTTTTTGTTGGTTTCTCCAATGTAGTTGGTAGGGTCGTACCAAATGCTGTCGCTTTCAAAAGTGTATATGGTGTTTGTCACGTTGTCGAGCCATTGGGCTTGGATGACCCATGGGGAGCGGCCGTTCACTTTAAGTGAACTGTCGACGAACACGCCGGACATTTCCACCTCAATCGGTTTGCCATGGTCGCGTAGCCAGACGCGTTTTTTGCTTTTGGCAAACTGTCCGAACAAACCGCCGAACCCAACGCCGCCGAACACAACAAAGAACAAACCGAAAAACAAGGGGATGAACCAGGATTCCCAGCTTCCGAGCACAACATCGTCGGGATTTTCCGGATTGTACCAAACTTTTACTTCTTCACCCACGTGAAACGAAGGGGGGCTGCTGGAAACATTCGAGGTATACCGGTGGGTTTCACCACCCAACGTTTGAAATTCAATGACCGGTGAAGAGCCATCGGAACCTCCAATCATTTCAACCACCACACCCGTGGTGCGTTCACCAGCCTGACGAATCTGGTAATTGTTGTAACCCATCACACCGGCCACCATACCCATACAACCGCCAATGGAGGCAAAAATGCCGAAAAAGAAAATCCAGATGTTGTTTTTTAGCCAGTTGCTCATAACTTATCAGGGTGAAAAAAGTAAAAAATGCGACCCATTGGGTCCAATGGTAGTCTTACGCAAAACGATAGTGATGGGCATCATGGTCGCTTGTGATGTTGCTCAGAGGCCGTTCATTGTGGTGTTGCCATTTTTGCCCCCAAAGTTACAAGCTCGACCCATTTTATCTGTCAAAGCAATGTGACAATTTCGAACCTTATTTATTTCTCAACATTGGTGAACATACGCTACATTTGCGTTGTTTGGATTTTGTCTAAATACACGACCTAAATTAAGCCCTTACATTCATGCCGAACATGCAACGCCGTTACCGTACCGTCACCGAACTCAAAGTACGCGAAAGCGCCAAAACCATAGCTTTTTCCGACCCTGCTTTGGCTGGCAAATTGACCGCCATGGGTGTTTTGCCGGGCACGTGCATTGAAATGGTTCGTACGGCTCCTTTTGGTGCAGCCTATTACATCAAAGCCGACGGTGTTCGGATGGCTCTTCGCGAAGAAGAGGCTGCCAGTATCCTGATAGAAGTATGAGTAAACGCGAAGGTCAAACCTTTCATGTGGCGCTTGTGGGCAATCCCAACAGCGGCAAATCGACGCTGTTCAACCAGCTTACGGGCCTTAGGCAAAAAACAGGCAATTTCCCAGGCGTAACCGTCGACATGAAAGAGGGTAAACTGCGTTTCGAGGGTGGCCGTGAAGCCATTCTTACCGATTATCCGGGCACCTACAGCCTGTATCCCACAGCTTCCGACGAAAAAATGGTGGCCGCCGTACTCACCAATCCGGCCGATGCCAATTTTCCCAACGCAGTGGTGTATGTTGCTGATGTCAAAAACCTTGAAAAACACCTGTTGCTGCTCACTCAGCTGCTCGATCTGGATTTGCCAGTTATCCTTGCCCTCAACATGGCCGATATGGCTGCGGAGATGGGCATCAAAACCAATACCGCCAAACTCAGCGAACAACTCGGCATTCCGGTGGTGCTGCTCAGCAGCCGTACCGGCGACAATGTTAGCAAACTTGTAGCCGAGCTGGAAAAATTATTGTTGTCGCCCACCGTGTCGCGCAAACCGTTTTATCCCTTCACGGACCTTGAAAAACAGGTAGCGGAAGCGGTTCAACTCAACCTCGACGCAAACAACCCATACAGGGCTTTGCTGCTCGCCCACCACCATGGTTGGCTGCCTTTTTTGAAGCGGAACGACCGCGAAACGCTCGCAACCATCGTCGAAAACAAAAGTTTCCAGTCGCTGCGCTCCCAAGTGGATGAAACGCTCGACCGTTTCGACCGTTTCACGCCCATCGTGCAAGACACCATCGACCAGCCGCCTGCTTTCCCCGAAACCATCACCGACCGCATCGACGCCCTGCTCACCAACCGTTGGGCCGGACCGTTTTTATTTTTTCTGGTCATGCTGCTTGTTTTCCAAGCCGTATTCGATTGGAGTGAATACCCCATGGGTTGGATTGAAAGCGGCTTCGGGTCGTTGAGCGACTGGCTTAAAGTCATCATGCCCAAAGGCTGGTTTACCGACCTGCTTACTGATGGTATCCTTGCCGGATTGGCAGGCATAATGGTTTTTATTCCTCAAATTGCCCTGCTTTTCCTCATCATTACCATATTAGAGGAAGTGGGTTACATGGCGCGGGTGGTGTTTATGTTCGACAAATCCATGCGCCGTTTTGGCATGAACGGCCGCAGTGTGGTAGCGCTCATCAGTGGTAGCGCTTGCGCTGTACCGGCCATCATGAGCAGCCGAACCATCGGCAACTGGCAGGAAAGGCTGATCACCGTGATGGTGACACCCTTCATCAGTTGCAGCGCACGCATACCGGTGTATCTGGTGCTTATCGGTCTGGCGGTGCCGCCGGTGCGCGTGGCCGGATTCATCAACGCTCAAACCCTCGTTTTTGGAAGCATGTACGCGCTGGGCTTGGTTGCTGCGTTGCTTTCGGGTTGGGCCATGAAAAAATGGTTGCGCACCCGGGAAATATCCTATCTCGCCATTGAATTACCCGAGTACCGCATGCCTCACTGGAAAAATGTAGGACTAACGGTTTGGGAAAAAGTTTCCGCTTTTGTGGTGGGGGCAGGTAAAATCATCCTTTATGTGTCCATCGGATTGTGGGCTTTGTCGCGGTTTGGTCCGGGCGAGGATATGGCGCAAGCCGTTGTTCGTGCTGAAACCGAAGCAAAATCCCAGCAACTCGACCAAGGTGCTGCCAACGACCTGGTAGCACAGCGTCAGCTCGAAGCTTCGTATGCCGGTCAAATGGGCAAATGGATCGAACCTGTTATTCGTCCGCTGGGTTACGACTGGAAAATTGGCATAGCCTTGCTCACATCGTTCGCTGCCCGTGAAGTGTTTACCGGTACACTTGCGGTGCTATACAACATGGGTTCGGCGGAAGGCGACATCAACGACAGCGCCGAAAACGAATCCAAAGCCACGCTTCGGGCCAAAATGCGTTCAGAAACGTTCAGTGATACCGGTAAGCCGGTGTACACCCTGGGTACGGCCCTATCATTGCTGGTTTTTTATGCCTTGGCCATGCAATGCATGAGCACCATGGCGGTTGTGGCGCGTGAAACTGGCAGTTGGAAATGGGCCATTTACCAGTTTGTATTCATGAGCGGACTTGCCTACCTCGGCGCTTGGCTGGTGTATCAGATTTTTGGTTGATCGTTGTTCACGGATGCCATGATGGCGCCATTGATGGCATTGTATAGCTGCGCTGAAAGGCGCTCGTAACGACCGTTTATTTCTTTGTCTTCAAATACTTGGTCGTTCCAGGAGCCCATACCGCCAAAAACCCAGGCAGCATTGGAAGCGTACAAAAGTTGGAGGGCCGTATGGGAATGAATGCCCGGTGCGAGCCATTCCGGGTTGGGAAAGCCTTCTCCAGGCATCGGATTGTAAATTTGTTCACGTGCCTTTTCAAAAATGGCCTTCCAATTGTTGAGCTTAAATTCTTCACAAAAAGTGATCGTTTCGCTAAGCGACTCGATCAGGGTGTTGCGGGCCGACAAAACAAATGCAGGCACACTGTTGGAAGCTTGTTTGCTTGATGTTTGACCGTAACTCACAGCCCATATGCGTTTGTCGGCAGCTTTTTCATCGCTTACCAACCACCTGCTTGCCCAATAATTGGAATAACCGCTGTAAACAGCTTCCATGTACCACGAGCCACCACCGCCAGTGAAACCTGCCATTTTATGGTCGGGCGCCTGTACCTGGTTTTTAGTGGGCTGGTAAAAAAGTCTCAGATTGGTGCATTTTTCCTTTTTCAAATGCGTAAACCATTCAATCGGATTTTCAGCAACCGTTATTTCCTTCTGTTTGGAAGAAAAAAGGGAAGATTTAAACTGTAAAAATCCTACACTGTTGCAATGCAGGAAAGCATCATTGTTTGGGTAAAAATCGGCGGGAAGGTTGCCGTGCCATAAAAAGTCGTTTCCGTAGGATACCAGCGTAATGATCTGTGATAGCGTGCCTGTCATGTATTGTGGTTATGGAGTGGTAAGCTGGGGATTACCAACATGATGTTCATAGTAGAAAAGGAACAACGCCGGCTGGCGTGTTTTCGTGCCTGGAGTGAAAAACTAAAAGGAAATCGAGCAAAATCAACTGCAAAAAAACAGATGATTTCGCAAAGGTAAACATTACCGTACAACTGCCAACCGTCCGTTGATGGTTCTGCCTTCGGTATCTCGAAGCACAATCACATACACCCCTGGATCCCACGCATAAACCTGAAGCATCAGGTTCGTAGCGCTGGGGTCGACAACCTCGCTCAACACACGTTTGCCAGAAACCGAATAGGCTTCAACATGGACAAATCCTTCGCGCGGGAAAAACAGTTGTGCCGTATGGATGGACGGACTGGGCTGTACCAACAAAACATCAACTGTATTGACTTGCTGCAGGTTTCGGTCTTCCGGCCGGTTTGCATCGCCGGTTGTGCTGAAAAGCAAAAAGGTGCGGTTGCCTGTTCCCACGGCGCAATTTCCAGCTTCGTAACCGGGTGCAATTTCCACTTTGTAGTTGGTTCCTGGCTGCAAACCTGTAAGCTCAACAAAGGGTTCTGCATTCCATGCGCCAACAGGCGCCATAACCACAATGGGGTTGATAAACACGTCGCCGTTCCACTGGTCGCTGTACCGAATCCGGTATTCGGGCACATAACCTTGTGTGGGCGCCAGTTGATTGAGGGGTGCCGGACGCCAGGTTATGATGGCCGATTGTTGGCGCACGGTGGCTGCCGTTGCACTGGTGATGCGGCCTGCGTTGTAACCTTGGTAGGTACTGCTGCAACTTGCAGGTGCGCCCACGAAGAACATTTTGCGAATCTTGGCGTCGGGGTCGAGTTTGGTGATGCGCAGCTTTTGCATCACCACATTGCCGAAATTGGAGAGGTGTATCCACGAGTCGAACCCTACAGGCAAACTTTCGACGGCCAGCGGTTTCCAGTTTGTACAAGTACAGTCCTGGTATTCAAAACGCAACTTGCCCTTGCCATAGCTGTCGAGCAGGTGTATGATGTCGATGCGCACGTTTTGCTGAAAATCTACCACGATGGTTGTGGCCATCGGATCGTTGTTCTGCCAATCCCAATCGTCCCAATTGTTCAGCGATGTGGCGCCGTTGGCCACCTGACTGCAGTTGTTCGGCTGGTAATCGGCGCTCAGCAGTTCCGTTACTTGTGACGGTACAGGCGCGGCATAACCGTAACTGATCTGTGCTGGAGTGATGTTGAGCAGGCAACCTGCGTTGTTGGATGTAGCGTCGCAAGGTGTCGGCGTGGCACCCGTAAAAACAGATTGGGTTTGCCACGCGTCCGGAAGTTTGCCGTCCAAACTCACGGGTACCACATAAAACCAATAAGGCGTACCGGGGTCGAGGTCGTTCAAAACGGTTGAGGTCGCTGTTCCAACGAGGTTGTCTGCCTCGAGATGAACGCCTTGCAGGGTAAAATCGAAGCTTTCAGGTGTGTCGTCGGCGTTCTGGCGCAAATAGTAAACGAAGTACTTTTGGTAGATCGACTGCCGGGTCCAGTCCAGGCGTATGGCATCGCAACCCAGCGGGGTGGCCTGCAGGTTGGTAATGTTGGGAATTGGCGGTTCTTCTTTGCTGCGGTTGAGTACCAGAAAGGCGGGAGTTTCACTCACGGGAAGGTTTTCCACCATAAGTCCGCCGTTCGTGTATTTGATGTTGTGCGACCAGTCGGTCCATTGGCCGTCCTCGTCCATTTCGGCAACGGTGACTAAGCTTACCTCATCACACTCGAAGCCACTGGGGAATTGGATGGAAGCTTGGTAAGATTGTCCGGTTGTGGTTGGGCTCCAAAAAACATAAATATCCTTGTCGGTACCGTTTTCAAAATGGTACACGCGGGTTATTGCGCCTGCACTGTCGGGTTGTGAAATGACCTGAGCGATGTTGTCGCTCACGTGGTTGTTGTCGGCGTCGCTGTTTTCCGCGAAGCGGTACCCTGTGAGTACATTTTTGAGGGTTAATACGGCATACCACGATGGTTTGGGTTGCAAGTTGGCATCCAGGAGGCCCGAATAGCCGAAATGGGAACCGTAAAGCCCTGGTTCATCGCGGAGCTCGTACAAGGTAGCCCGGTGGATACGTTCGCTGGCGGCAGTTTCGAGCAGCGATCTCATAAGCCATTGGGCCTGGGTGGTGAAGCCGTCCTGTCCGGCAATGTCAGGCACCCGTACAGCCGAGTAGGGCCCGGCGTGGTCGTAACCGAATTCGGTGAACCACATTTCTTTGGATGCCAATTCGGGCGTATGCGCTGCGAGGCGGTTGTAGGTGTAGCGTATTTCCGCTTTAAGCTGGTCGTCTTCCGGGGCAAGGCCTTTGCCAGCAATGGGTGCGAACGTCACGTCGTTGTATCGAATGTCCAGACTGAAGTTTCCGGTGCTGTCGTTGGCGCTGAACTCCGTACTGTAGTGGTGAAAATTAAGCACATCAAAGGGCAACAGCGGACCGCTTTTGAACCCATGAACGCCAGGCGTTCGGTTGGAGACAAACCAGGCGATCATGTCTTCGATGTATTTTCCCCGAAAGTCGGATAGGCCGCCGATTACGACTTTCATTTGTGGGTCAGCGTTTTTGATGCCCAGGTAACGTTCTTCGTTGTAGATGTTGACGATGCGGAAAGCGTCGCTGCGACCATGGCCGTCGTAGTTGGCGCTGAGTTGCGCAGCGTATTGTTCGGCCGTCATGTGCCACAAGGTATTTCCGTTGCCCGATTGGACATCGTTGGGTGCATCGTACCACGATTTTTCGGGTTCGTTGCTTGTTTCAAGGTACTTGATGTAGTGCAGCCCTGTGCGGTCGGGATATTTTTCCACGTAATCGTCGTACTGGCTGTGTCCTGGTTCGCTGACGTAGTGTTTTTTCAAAAATTCCGTTAAAAACGGATCGTCGGCATCGTAGGTCGTGGCGCCATACCGCGCAGCCATGATGGTTGCCCAAACGGTATGGCTGCGGTAAGCCACGGGTTCGGACTGGTTCCAGGGCAGCGCCGAAGCTGGAGGCGCTTGGCCTTGTCCCGACCATTGGTACGGTTCGTCGAGGCACACTGGTTTCTGATCAAGCAGATGTGGTGACCATGCAGGGTAGTAGTTGTAACCGCGCATCATGGGGGCCAGGCCTTTCAACACGGGAATGCTGCGTTGGTATAGGGTATGGTAAAAATCGTCGTAGTTAATTAATGCTGCACCGTTGAAGCTTTGGTTGTAGCGGTATCGCAGGAACGATGACGACATTGGGTTGAAATCGTCGGGGCATTGAGCGGTATTGGAAGGCGCGTCGCCAACATCGTCGTTCCACTGGTGGTACTCGCGCACGCATTCAAAAACACGCAGCCTGCTCACAGGGTCGGACCCCCGGGCGTTGATACCGATCAGCTGATCCATGGTAACACGTTCGATGGGAAGTTGAGCAGGAAGGAGGACGGCGTAACAAAGCAGCATCCCTGTAAAGGCGGTTACGGATAAAAACTTCATAGGTTTAATTTTTGGCAAAAGGATTAAAAAGAAAGGCGGTTTGCAAGGCTTTCAAACAATGATACTTAAAATTCAGCAAAAATGACTGTACTTACAGCCAGTTTATTACAAGTGGAAGAACACCCAATCTGTAATCCGCTCCTTTGAAGCTGGCTTTACCCAAGCATCGTTGTTGTACTCCATCAGGTAGTTGATACCTTAAGGCCATTGAAACGCTGCTTTAACTTTTACACTACCTTCGATACCATGCGTACATTCGGTCTCATTGGTTACCCATTAGGGCACTCTTTTTCAAAAAAATATTTTTCGGAAAAATTCCTCCGCGAAGGTATTTCGGATGCCGTTTACGAATTGTTCCCTTTGTCCGACATTGGCGCCTTACACGGC
>Ga0209181_10009688_pt1 | contig 12634 bp, 12 predicted proteins | sample MAT05_FD_187208 | JGI IMG/M metagenome (GOLD analysis project Ga0209181, IMG submission 187208) | Freshwater microbial communities from Lake Fryxell liftoff mats and glacier meltwater in Antarctica - MAT-05 (SPAdes) (version 2) | ecosystem: Environmental > Aquatic > Freshwater > Ice > Liftoff... | reverse complement strand
TTTCAGCCATTTTTTGCTCGGAGAAAATCCTCTAAAAGCCCATAACGCAAGATTCTTAGCTGGAAAGGAACCGAAAATGGTTGAAAAAAGGGCTGTAACTACCAATTTGCCTAGGTTGAGCAATTACGAATAGTGAATAACAATTACCTGATCAGACTTACTCATTAGTTCAGACAATTTTGTTTTTGTTTGCCTGCGCTTCTGCACTTTGTTCCAAGCTTCACCCATTGAAGAACTTCCCGATACAAATTTATCGTCAATTAAGGCAAATTAGATGTCACCTAATGGACTCTCTAAGATCCCAACTTGAGTCTAGCGTAACCATAGAGATTATCTAGAGCGGATTGTATAAGCAAGCACCTGAACCAGACGGCTAGGAGCGTATCGGTTAATATGGAGAATGTCTATTTTCTCAAAATCGACCTATGCTGCGAGAAGATCTTAAGAAAGAATTAGATAAGCTAAACGATGAGCAACTTAAAAAAATTGCTGATTTCATAGCCTTCATTGAGTTTCAGTCTAAACAAGTCGTATCGTCTGTCCCACTCTGGCAAAGGGCAACATCCTCTGAGAGGGCTAGGGAATTTCGTGAATGGGTTTTACAACTTCCCAAAGGCAGTCCGAGTCTACGAGACGAAGCCTTTAGCCGCGATAGTATTTACGAATGATGACGAAATATTTGCTTGACACTAATGTTGTCATGCGATTCTGCAATTCTTCTGACGTGCAGCATAAGCTTGCAGCGAATGCAATTTCTCGTCTGCTCATGCAATCAGATGAATGTTTCCTTGTGACGCAAGTAATTATTGAGTTTTGGGTTGTTGCCACAAGACCAACTCAAGTCAACGGTTTGGGCTGGACTGTAGAACAAACCAGAAGCACGATAGATCAACTTCTTGATCGTTTTCCAGTCTTGGAAGAATCTCCGCAGATTTTTCCAAATTGGCTGAACTTAGTCACAACTAACAGAGTTATGGGTAAACGCACTCATGATATTCGTATTATTGCAGCTATGCTTGCAAATAAAATTACACATCTCTTGACCTTCAATCCAAGCGATTTCACAGGTGTATCAAGTATTACAATCACCCATCCGCAAGATTTGACCCCGTTTGACGCTAATGAGCCATAGTGTTAGCGATCGCAGCATAACAAATCGATGGAGCCGACCGTCGAGAGCTTATCTATGAGAATCAGGGTCATCTGCGGCGGCTCATCTCAATCGTTATCTTGGTAGACCCGAAAGTTTTAGATGCGATCGCCCGTTGCGTGATGAGATTTATGATTCTCAGGTGCGATCGCACCTGGATTAGACGAACATATGTTGCACAATCTGCTCTTGTTTAAAGACTTACGGAATGTTGAATTATGTTAGACATCATGCAGGAATCCACCGTTTATCGTTCGATCCAGAGAGAAACGCAGAAGCAAGAGAAGCGGGCGATCTGTGACCGTGATAGCGTTAGACCCCGTAAGTTATCTGTAGGTTCGCAAACAGGAGACTGTCTGTGGGTTATGACACTCAAGTAGCTAGAAATCCTTGTTTGGGGAGTGGTTGAGAGATTGTTGGTAGGGTGAGGTTATTACTTCTACGTGTCTAATGATTCCTATGCTCTATGCTAAATTTAGGCTTAAAGCTTAAGAAATTACTATGACTTCCCAAGTCGTTTACCCTCATGTCGAGAAGCCAGAGGGTCAGCCTGCTCACTTAGAAAGATTGCCCCGTGTTCGGGTTGCCCAAATTGCCATGGATTACTTAGCATATGGCTGGTCAGTGGAGGAGATGTGTCGCCAGCATCCTTACCTACGCCCCTCGGAAGCTTATGCAGCGATGGGTTACTACTTTGACTACCAGGAAGAAATCGATAGCGAAATTCGTAGTGAATGGGAACAAGCTCAGCGAGAGAGAGCGCAAACTCCTGATTCTCCATTTATTGCACGAATGCGGGCGAGGGGACTTTTGTAAGTGGCAGTTCAGTTATATGTCGATGTTCATGTTTCTCAAGCGATTACTGATCAACTTCGCCGACGCGGTGTAGATGTTCTCACCGCAATTGAGGATGATTCAGACGAATTGTTAGATGATCAGCTTTTGGAGCGCGTTCGTTCATTAGGGCGTGTACTTTTTACGCAAGATATTCGTTTTAAGGCAATGGCTGAAGATTGGCAACGCCAAGGTAAACCATTTGCGGGATTAATCTTTGGGCACCAGTTGGGAGGTACGATTGGACAGTTCGTTAAGAATTTGGAGTTGATTGCACAAGCCTCTGATCCTAACGAGTGGCTAAATACTTACTGTTGAATACCTGCCTTTTCAGTGAGTGGCGGCGGTCTAGCAAGTCGATGAAGCGGACGGGCAAGAGATCCTGGTAGACTTGTACACAGAACGGAGATATATGCTACGAGTGTGATGCAAACTCTATCGCTGTTTAGCGAAACGCAAGTCGTTACCTCTAAAAGTCAATCTATTTATTCAGCAACTTTCTCAAGGATAACCTGATAGTTTTGGTGGAGCAATTTAATCTTCTTTTTGAATAGTTTGAGAAATACATCGATCGCCACTTTTGGCGGATCTTCCGCAATTTCTGGAGCAAACACAAAGCCATAATCATCAAAGATAATTAAGCCACCAATTTTCACTAATTGCCAGGTGAGTAAGGTGTCTTCCAAAACATCGCTGGCAATGTGAGAACCATCAATATAAGCCAGATGATAAGTGTTTGGAATCAGCGATCGCAGCACGGTTTGAGACCTGCCTACCACCTTTCTAACTTTTTCAGGAGTGCCTGTCTTTTCAAGGTTCCAATCAAACCGCTGTTCAATCGTTTTTAAGACCGTTTGATCCACCATCACTGCATGTTCAACGCTGCCCTCAAAGGTGTCAATGCAAGCAATTCGAGCGGTAGGATCAGTGGCGATGTTTTCCAGCAGCCAGCAGGTTGAGCGTCCTTCCCAACTGCCAATTTCTAGAATTCGTAGGTCTGTAAGTCCTTTTAATGAGGATAAAAATTGCTCCCAAATTAGCAGGTTATGACTAAACCAATCTTGAGAAAATTGATAGCCTTTCTGCTGATTTTGTAAGGTGTATTTTGTGTAGGCAAGCTCAGAAACCGCCTGGGTTAAACTTGCATCTAATTCAACTGATTTTTGCAAATAAGTCAGTGCTTCAGCTAGGTTGTTTTGACTCTTTAAAACAGTTGCGACATTATAATAAATTCGAGCCAGATCTGATGGAGCTAAATTAGGGTTTACTTGAATTGCCTTCTTGAAAAATGTGGCGGCTTCTTCAAGATTCCCCTCCTGCTGTTGGGCAGAGCCTAAATTGTTATAAGACACGGCTAGGAATTGGCTAACTTGAGGTGCAGCAGCAGGATTTTCTTCTGCACCTTTTTCACACAAAAAGAGAACTTGTGCATATTTTTGCTGCATTAAAAATTCTTGAGCAAGCGGTTGCCAGTTCATCCACTGCATTGGAATGCGATCGCTCTGCAACTTGCCAACTTTCTCAAACAAATACTTCAACCGCTCTTCTTCCAGCTTATTGGCTAACAAATGTAGTTCCCGATCTTCGGGTTTTACGGGTTCAGGCTGGCAGAGTTCTGGAGGAGTTTGAAATTTTTTAATCTGGCGATCGAGATTGTTATTCGGATAGCGAATATATTCCGTAGTATCTAAATTAATCCGATAGATTTTAAAGAACTTCAGCAACCAAGAATAGTAAGGAATATCTTCTCGCCCAATGCGTTTATACACCGCAGCTTCGGGGTAGCCTTCCACAAATTCATGACACGCTTTCCAAAGACAGAAGTTAATTGGCGCACCATTTTCGATCGCCGCTTTCCAATAGGGATGCAGCTTATCTTGAGTCGCAATTCCAGTTTTCACAATTCCCACGGGTTCCGGCGGCAACTCGATTTTTAATGGAGGATTGCTGTCAGGAATCATAAAAGCGTTGGGTGTCCCTGGATCAGACTGATGCCCTAATACCTTTAAACAAACAAACACATGTTCTGGATAAAAAAGATCATCGCCATCCATAAAAAAGATGACTTCACCCTTAGCAATTTTGGCACCAATATTCCTGGCAGGTCCAGCTCCTAAACTTTTGGCATGTTCAATAAATTGATAGTTATTTTTCTCACGAATATAGTCTTGAATTACGGCTGAAGATTCATCCCCAGATCCATCATTAATTAAGACAATTTCGGAGGTAATTTGCCGCTCTGAATCGGCATGTTCATAGAAAAAATTAATGCTGGATTCAATGCTTTCTAGGGTTCTAACAATCACCTTTTCGCAATTGTAAACCGGGACAATGATGGAAAAAGATTTCATCATAAGACGATGGTTTCCTGAAATCAAATGAATTTACCTGACAATCAAGGGCTAGAGAACTCAGTGCTGAAATTTTAACTGTGAATTTGGGATTGAAGATTTTAGAAATATCACCCGATGGGCAACACTTGCACGCGATCGCCTGCCAAAATTTGAGTCTCCCCTACCGGGACAACCGCCAATCCACTGGTTCCCGCCAAATTAATCAAATTTCCTGAACTATAACTGCCGATCGCGGGTTCAAACTCATACTCCCCATTCACCAGCCACAACTTGCCCCACAGGTAAGATTCACGCTTGCCGTCTGATTTAAGCGTATTCAGCGATCGCGCACTGACAAACTCCGGCTCCCAGGGTGTAGGTAAACCAGATAACTTTCGCAAAGCAGGCAGCCCAAATCGCCAGCAGGTGACTAAAGCAGAAACAGGATTGCCAGGAAGACCAAAGTAAAGTATGCAGGAGTTGGGAGTCGGAGTTTTGGAGTCGGGAGAAATTATCTCGTTCCCTACTTCCTGTTCCGTATTCCCTATCCTGTCAAATGTCGCTACAGTCAAGGGTTTTCCAGGCTTTATGGCAACGGCACGAATGTGGATAGTGGCTCCCAGCGCCGCCAATATTTCATCAACGTAATCATAATCGCCAACGGAAACGCCACCAGAAGACAGCACCATATCGGCAACCGCGATCGCTTCTTGAATCGCCGCTCTCAAGGCTTTTGGCTGATCGGGAACCCTGCCTAGCAACAACGGCTCTGCTCCAGCTTGGGCAACCAACGCCGCCAGCGCGTATTGATTGGAATCCACAATTTGCCCCGGTTGCAAGGGCTGATCGATGGCGACCAGTTCACTACCCGTGGAAAGAATGGCGACTTTGGGGCGGCGATACACTTTGACCTGGGCACATTGGGCGGCGGCTAAGACGGCAATTTCGGCAGCTTGCAATCGCAGACCTGCGGGAAGTAAAGGGTTGCCTGCCTGGTAATATGCGCCACGATCGCGGACAAACGCATGAGGTTGTGGAGTGGCAAAGATAGTCACGCGATCGCCCTCTCGCTGAGTTTCTTCCTGAATCACAATCGTATCGGCTCCACTGGGCATCACTGAACCCGTCAAAATCCGCGCTGCTTGCCCCGGCTGAATCGTTTTCTGTGGCTGATACCCTGCTGGAATCTCTTCCACAATGGTCAAGGTCACCGGAGTTTCAGCCGCACAGCCCTGCACATCGGCATAGCGCACGGCATAACCATCCATTGCAGAATTATCCCAATGGGGAAAATCTAGAGAACTGATGATTGGTTCTGCCAAAATTCGCCCTGAAGCATCGAGCAAATTGAGCGTTTCCCCATCCTGCCCCACATCAAGCGGCTGCACTAGATTTAAGATGAGTTGTTCGGCTTGGTTAACTGGCAGCATAGAAAGAGTTGGAGACTAGGGGTTAGAACCTGATGTGCAACTAAAGTCAGCCCATCCTGCGGGAAGCGAGCTACATCCCCCAGCCCCTTCTCCACGGGGAGAAGGGTAGGGACGATTCTTTAACAGAGGAATAACTCTGGAACCCTTATTCTTTGGTTTACCCTCAAAAAAAGTTGAACCTAAAAATAGGACTTTCAAGAATTTGTTTTCTTTAGAGAATCAACCCTAGGGGAGAAGGGGGAGCAAGAGTTTCTCAAAGTCTCTCTCCCGCTCTGGGCTACCGTGTATACATAAGTGATTGAATCTAGCTAAGCCCCCGCCAAACCGCCCCCTAACCCCCAATCCTGGGGGGACAAGAGTTTTAAAAGTCCCCCAGAATTGGGGGATTTAGGGGGCTAGACAGGGCAAAACGAAGCCAGACAGACTTGTGTATATACCGCAGCCCGCTCTGGGAGAGGGATTTAGGGCTTCGACGTGAGCGCTCAGCCGAACGGTGAGGGCAATCAGGAAAGTCGCATATCGCATAAGGAATAGGAACTCAGAGCCATAGAAAACGGGTCATCTGCTTCACGTTCAACTTGCACTATCACTGCGGATAAGTTTATCAGTTAATGCTGCGATCGCCTTGCCAGAACAAACCCTCCTTCGGTAGGCTAAAGGCGAACCATTCAATGAGATAATTTCCCATGCCCAAAGCTACTTGGAACGGTGCCGTCCTCGCCGAAAGCAACCACTGCGAAGTCGTTGAAAACAATCAATACTTCCCTGCCGACTCAATTAACAAAGACTATTTTGAGGAAAGCAACACCCAGAGCGGGTGCCCTTGGAAAGGCACTGCCAGCTACTACAACGTGGTTGTGAATGGGCAGACAAACAAAGACGCTGCTTGGTATTATCCCGAACCAAAAGATGCCGCGAAAAATATCAAAGGCTACGTTGCCTTCTGGAAGGGCGTAAAAGTTGAGGTTTAACTAGCGTTGGGCAATCTGAGCCATTTGCTTGAGCGCAGCCAAGATAGTGTAGCGATCGTCTCCTTGATCGATTGAAAACGGATGCGATCGCGCATATTTTGGCTGTTCCTGTCGAGTGAGCCTTAAAAACTCAAATCGCCCGTTGCTCACAAAGCCATAGGCACCTTTTTCAAGGGTTGGAGTTGCTATCACATCAGTCAATGCTGGTGGCACTCCAACCTCCAGTGAATACTGAGTATTCTTTGCATCAATCAGAGTTATCCAAAACTGAGGATGGAACACGAGAATCTTAATTTGCCCTCGAACCAGCCAGCCTTCGTCCTCCGATTTGATCTGAACTTCTTTCTCAGCCGCTAGGTAAAAGGGTGAACGATAAATCCGGCTAACCTGAGTAACGGAGCTAGGATAACCAGTTTGATGATCGGTTCTGCCAGCAGATAGCGCGACCGCTGCGAATACACTTGTTTCACGCCATCCAGTGGTTGCTGCGCGATTTGGGCTAAGCGCTTTACCGGAAAACTGGGTCTAAAGTCCCAGTTTTCCGGTAAGCTTGCAGTAACACATTGGCAGCTTTTTGAATTACTCGCTTGTGAAACAAATTTGGATGAGCTTAATTTGTTTAGGGCTAGGAGCAACCAGTAGCGCGATCGCGGCAATGATTGGGCAAAGCGCGATCGCGAATGAAGCCTCTCAGTTGCCAGCACCGCCTTTAACATCAACTCCCTTACAGCCCGATCTAACTCCGCTGGATGTCACATGGCTAAAGACAGGGGAAGTTCCACTTGGCGTGGTCACTGCTCAAACAATTGCATTAACACGATTAACGCTTCCAAGTCTTTGGTGGACTCAGGCACAGGTCGCCGCTAATGCTCAATTTGGCAATAAACTTTTAGAAAACTGGATTGCCTATCCCGGCTACGACAGAGATCCGGGTCGGGTAGATTTGGTAGTCAACCGTCAACTGTGGAGTTTATTAGACTATTTGCAGCGGTATGAATTTATCAGTCGGTTCAGCGCGATCGCCCGCAGCTATGGCTACAATATCCGAGTCTTTGACAATCAAGCCCGGTTTGTAGGAGCCTATACCTGCGATTTCAGTCAAGTTGATGTGATCAAACTTCAGTCTGCACCCTATTTCTCGAATACAAATCAGCTTTCTTCCACGCTAGATTTTTATTCGAGGAACATTATCGGCGATCGCGTTACCTGCAAAATGCTAATTGATTCTGCAATTACTGCGCGTCAAAGGGAAACTTTTGAACAGTTCAAATAAGGTATGGCGGCTCTTAGAGTCACGCAGTAGACCTTGGTTCAGACAGGTGCTAGGTTTTGGGTGTCAGGAGATATCTCATGCCAGTGAAAAAGGCTAGAGGCTAGGGGTGCTTTCAGTTTGTTTCTAGCTCTAGCCTCTAGCCTCTAGCCTCTAGCCTCTAGCCCTTCTCCTACACCGTCTCCAGTTTCAAATCATTGCAGTAAGCGTCATACACTCCATCCAAAAATTGCCAGAGAGCATCAGCCGCTTGAGCCGCAACTTTTAGCACTTCCGCTTGTTTTTCGGGGGTATCCGCGTAGTCTTCAATCATTTTCAGTTCGGCTGCGGCATGGGCTTCATCAGCAGATTGGTGAACGGTGAAGAAGCGATAGTCATTTGCATCCGTCATACCATAGAACCGTTTCAACCCATCAATTTTGGTCGTCGCCACCGCTGGAATTTGCGACTCGTAAGCATAAAGTGCTGCCAAGCCAACATAAAACGGTGAGATGAGACATAGATGACGGAAGGTGTCTACCACGTTCTTTGTCGTGGGTAACGGTTCGGTGTTTGCCAATTCTGCATCAGTTGCACCGAGAGCTAAAGCAAATCTGCGCCACAGTTCGGGGTGGTTTTGGCTGCCGCGTTCTTCCTCGATCAGGTTTTCTAAAATTTCTTGGCGAAGGGCGATCGAGGTGCCAATGTGAGGGGTATTAAAGTGAACAGCACTGACGTAGGTGGGAAATGCCAGTACGTTCTGAAAATACTGAATCGCGTAATGCTTCAAATGATCACGAGTGAGCTTGCCTTCTGTCCAAGCGAGGTAGAAGGGATGTGTAAGCAGATGCCTTTGCTCAACTACGGCTTGCAAGTGTTCGCGAAGCACCATGAATCCTCCTGGAAATAGGTCAATTGGATATGGCAAATGCCATCTATCCACAATACGCAAAAATGGAGCAGTTGGCACACTAAACCCGCAGGAATCTCAATTATAAGATTGCGGTTAACCGTACTTAAGCAGTGGCAGTGGTGCGTTTGGCAGTGGTACGTTTCGCGGCTGTTTTGGCGGTGCCTGCCCGTTTTGTAGCGGCTGTCGTCGCTGTGGCATCGGTTGATGCTTCTTGAGTGCCTTCTTCAACTTCAGGTTTCGTAGCGGTAGATTTGGTCGCGGTAGATTTTGCGGTGGATTTATTCGCGGTGGATTTAGTCGCAGTGGATTTAGTTGCGGTAGATTTTGCGGTGGATTTATTCGCGGTGGATTTAGCAGCCGCACTTTTTGTTGTTTTGGTCGCAGTTTTACTTGTTGCGGATTTTCCACCTGTCGCTTTACTCGATCGCGCCGTTTTTTTGGTGCCAGCTTTGGCATTCAGAGCTTCTATGGCAATATCCATGGCGATCGCTTCCACGGTTTGACCCTCTGGCAGCGACGCATTCACTTTGCCATGCTTGATGTAAGGACCGTAAGGACCGTCGTAAATATTGACGGGTTCTCCATCGCTGGGATGGGCACCCAACTCACGAATCGGTTTGGCAGCGGCTCGTTTTCCTCGTCCGCCTTTTGGCTCTGCAATCAATGCCAGTGCGCGTTCTAGATCAACGGTTAACACATCATCCCCTGCTTTGAGCGATCGATAATCTTTGCCGTCTTTGCCCTGGTCATAAACAATATAGGGACCAAAGCGCCCCAATCCGGCTTGAAGTTTGCCACCTGTTTCAGGATGATTACCCAATAGACGCGGTAAGGAAAGTAAGCCAACCGCAGCTTCGAGCGTTACGTTTTCGGTTGTGCCTCCTTTTGGCAAGGAGGCTCTTTTGGGTTTTGGGTTGTCATCGCTGACATCGCCCAACTGGACATAAGGACCGTAGGCACCAATCAGGGCATAAATAGGTTCACCTGTTTCGGGATGCAAGCCGATTTTTTCGGGACCTTCAGTCTTCTGCCGCAACAGGGTTTCTACCTGCTCCGGATCGAGATCGGAGGGAGTCAAATCTTTAGGAATGGATGCTTTGACGGAGCCTTCTTCCCGTTCGACTTCGATAAACGCGCCATACCGACCAATTCGCACTTTTGCGTCTAAATTTTCCAACACCACCGTGCGCGCTTCGGTGGGGTCAATTTGGCTTTCCCGCTCCTTCACTTGAGTTTCTAGCCCGTCTTTGCCGCCATAAAACTCTTTTAAGTAAGGCAACCACTGCACTTCTCCGGTGGAAATATCATCTAAGGTGCGCTCCATTCGAGCGGTAAAGCTGGTATCGACGAGATCGGGAAAGTGTTTTTCTAATAGGGTGGTGACGGCAAAAGCGGTAAACGTTGGCACCAAGGCATTGCTGACCATTTGAGCATAGCCGCGATCGATGATGGTGCCAATGATGCTGGCGTAGGTGCTGGGGCGACCAATGCCTTCGCTTTCCAAGGTTTTAACTAGGGAGGCTTCGGTAAATCGGGCAGGGGGTTGGGTTTCGTGACTAATCGCCTCTAAATTAGTGCAGGCTGGGCGATCGCCCACTTGCAGGTTGGGCAAAATCACTTCTTGTCCTTCGATCGCCGCATCAGGATCATCCGAACCTTCCACATAGGCGCGGAAGAAACCGGGAAAATCGATCCGCTTGCCGCTAGACCGAAAGCCTGCATCCTCCACTTGAATCTGCATGGTGATGTTGGTTTGCCGCGCTTCTGCCATTTGAGACGCAACGGTACGCTTCCAAACTAGGTCATACAGGCGAAATTCCCGGTCTTTCAATCCCGTTTGCTGGGGGGTGCGGAAGCTGCTTCCGGCGGGACGAATCGCTTCGTGGGCTTCTTGGGCACCTTTCGATTTGGTGGAATATTGGCGCGGTTCTGGGCTGAGGTATTCTGTGCCGTACTTTTCTTGAACGCAGTTACGGGCCGCCGCGATCGCCTGCTTCGACAAGCTCACCGAGTCCGTCCGCATATAAGTGATGTAACCCTGTTCATACAGGCTTTGGGCAACCCGCATGGTGTCTCGCGCGGATAAACCCAATTTGCGGTTTGCTTCCTGCTGCAAAGTGGAGGTGGTGAAGGGCGGCGAAGGTTTGCGAGTCACCGGGCGCTCTTCTAAGTTGGTGACTGTCCAGGGGCGATCGCGAATCCGATCCAGCAGAGAGGTTGCCTCAGTTTCATTCAGCAATATGACCGTGCGCCCCTGAATAATCTGCCCGGTTGTCTCATCAAAATCGCTGCCCGTAGCAACTTTGACTCCGCTTAAACTAACGAGTCGCGCATCAAACTTTCCTTTTGCTGCTGGCGTTGCGGCATTGGCTTCTAGGATCGCCTTTAAATCCCAATATGCCCCCTTGCGAAAGGCGCGACGCTGCCGTTCTCGCCGCACCAGCAGCCGCACCGCCACCGATTGGACTCGCCCTGCCGACAGCCCAAAGGCAATTTTTTTCCACAGCAGCGGCGATAGCGTGTAGCCCACCAACCGATCTAAAATCCGGCGAGTTTCTTGCGCTCTTACTAGGCGTTCATCCACCTGGCGGCAATTTTGAATGGCTTCCTGAATTGCCTCTTGGGTAATTTCATGAAACACCATGCGCTTGATCGGCACTTTCGGCTGAAGCAATTGCAACAAGTGCCAGCTAATGCTTTCTCCTTCTCGATCTTCGTCTGTTGCCAGAATTAACTCGTCCACATTTTTAAGTGCGTCTTTGAGTTCCTTAACAATTTTCTTTTTGTCTTGAGGAACGACGTATAGTGGCTCGAAGTTAGACTCTACATTGACCCCAAGCTGCGCCCATTTTTGCCCTTTGACGCTAGCGGGAATTTCGCTTGCAGACTGAGGCAGGTCGCGCACGTGCCCCATCGATGCCTCTACACGGTAGCCTGCTGGCAAGTAGTTGCGGATGGTTCGAGCTTTGGTCGGAGATTCAACAATAACCAGGGTTGACATGGGGTTTTTAATCAATGGAACTAGGCGAGTAGGGCACTCCAACGGAGCAGACAAGGGCTTATAACCGTCTAGGTTAGCGCCTCTTTCCTTTCACTTATAACTAATCTTTCTTCTCACTTATAACTAATAATGATGGACTGTCATGAATTTTCGCCACTTTTTAGAATATTTATAAGGATATTTTTAGCCGATGGTGCTCCCTGATAGTAATGCTTCAAGCATAGTTGTCAAAAGCGCGATCGCAAATCATCAAAATTTTCCCAACTGTTTTGTGATGAGTTTGTCGGTCTCCAACACTGGTTTTTAGGGTAAATAGGGTGAGCATCCTGAAATCAAAGGGTCTATAGAGCCGGGTTAATGGAAGCGATGAGGAAACCGAAACCTAAGAAACAGTTCACAGGGAACCGAACAGGGTAAAATCCACTGTAAGTCACAAATGCCGGATGCAGTCTGAACTTTATCTGGCTGCTAAAGTAAGTCGTATTTGTAAAGTATCCATTTGTAAAGCCTTAATTCGGACAAAGCCCCATGGATTTTGCTAGTCTCGCTGCTCAACTGAATACCGGAGTGATTCTCCCTGAGCTAATTGTCATCATTACGTTGCTGGTGGTGGTCGTTGGCGATTTGATTGTGGGACGAGCCGCTTCCTCTCAATGGACTCCTTATGTTGCGATCGCTGGATTGCTTGCCGCTGTGGGTGCCCTTTACTTCCAGTGGGATATTACCAACCCGATTTCGTTTTTGGGCAGCTTC
>Ga0209181_10009684_pt1 | contig 12638 bp, 11 predicted proteins | sample MAT05_FD_187208 | JGI IMG/M metagenome (GOLD analysis project Ga0209181, IMG submission 187208) | Freshwater microbial communities from Lake Fryxell liftoff mats and glacier meltwater in Antarctica - MAT-05 (SPAdes) (version 2) | ecosystem: Environmental > Aquatic > Freshwater > Ice > Liftoff... | reverse complement strand
TGGACGACGACGCTGCCACGCAGCGTCAGTGCGCAGCAGGTCATCGATCTGTACGCCGACCACGGCACGCACGAGCAGTTCCACGCGGAGTTCAAGACCGACCTGGACCTCACCAGGCTGCCCTCGGGCAAGTTCGAGACCAACACCTTGGTGTGCCACCTGGCGGCGCTGGCGATGAATATTTTGCGTCTGATGGGCCAGCGCGGCCTTCTGGGGCCGGACGCCCCGGTGCGACACAGTGCCAAGCGCCGGCGCATCAAGACCGTGATGCAGGAGTTGATCTACCGTGCAGGTCGGCTGATCGAGACCGGGCGCAAGCTGATCCTCGGATTGGGAGCCAGCGACAGAGCAGCGAAAGTCTTCGGGCAAATGCATCAGGCGCTTGCCGGCGCAACGTAGCCAGCAAAACCCCCGAACCGAAGTCACGGATCCGGAAAAATCGCAATCGGCGAAGGTCGCGGCGTGGTCACGGACTTGTCAAACAGACGGCGCATCGACATTCGAACCACCAAACGAGAGGACATCGCGGGTCGTGCCGAGCATTTGCTCAATGGGGGTACCAATCACGCCCTGAATTACGCGAGCAATGGCTGCAGACGGTTGCTCTCAGCCAGCTTGGTCACGGATCCAGGTGATCGGGACTCGTGAACTCTTCGCGGCATGTACCGCGCTCAGGAGGCGTTTGATCCCTCGAACGCACCAACCGGCCATCGGGCCGTCGGGCCTGGGTCAGTGTGAAGTAGCACAAGCGGTCTACGGCTCGGCAAGTAACAGCGATACTCCGCGCGGCACGTTGGTTTCCGCCGAATCCCTCGGCACACACCCCGCGTCATCTCTGGAAAGCGCACCATGTCCACGACGAGCCGACACGAAACGCCGCTCGACGTCAACGCTGAGACGACGCTCTCGCAAGACGCTCAGCGTCAGTCGGACTTGTTCAAGACCACCGCCCTGCAGACGACCATCTTCAACAGCGCCAACTTCTGCAGCATCGCGACCGACGCCAAAGGCATCATCCAGATTTTCAATGTCGGCGCCGAACGCCTGCTGGGCTACACCGCTGCCGAAGTGGTGAACAAGTTCACGCTGGCCGATTTTCACGATGCGCAGGAATTGATCGCGCGCGCCGTGGCGCTCAGCCTCGAGTTCCAAACCGATATTGCACCGGGATTCGAGGCGATTGGGTTTCGCGCCTCGCGTGGCATCGAAGACACCTACGAGCTCACCAAGGTCAGGAAGGATGGCAGCCGCTTCCCGGCTTTGGTGTCCGTCACGGCCCTGCGCGACCCCTGCGAAGAGGTCATCGGTTATCTTTTGATCGGTACCGACAACACTGCCAGCACGCAGGCTTATCGATACGCGCGAAGCCTGCTCGAAGCAAGCCTCGACCCGCTCGTCACCATCAGCCTCGAGGGCAAGATCACTGACGTCAACGAGGGCTCGGTCAAGGTTACCGGGGTGTCGCGCGAGAAGCTGATCGGCACCGACTTCTCGATCTACTTCACCGAGCCCGAGAAGGCGAGCCAGGGCTACCAGCAGGTCTTTGCCGATGGCTTCGTCACCGACTATCCGCTGACCATCCTTCATCAGGGTGGCCGTCTGACCGACGTTCTCTACAACGCCTCGGTCTACAAGGACGTACATGGCAGAGTCCTGGGTGTGTTTGCCGCCGCCCGCGACATTACCGCCCGCAAGCAGGCCGAGGCGGCCCTGCTGAAAGCCGGCGCCCTGCAAAACGCGATCTTCAACAGCGCCAACTTCTCCAGCATCGCGACCGACGCGAACGGCGTGATCCAGATCTTCAACGTCGGCGCCGAGCGCATGCTGGGCTACACCGCCGCCGAGGTGATGAACAAGATCACGCCGGCGGATATCTCCGATCCGCAGGAACTGATTGCGCGCGCCACGACGCTCAGCGTCGAACTCGGGACTGAGATCGCACCGGGCTTCGAAGCCCTGGTGTTCAAGGCCTCGCGCGGCATCGAGGACATTTATGAGCTGACCTATATCCGCAAGGACGGCAGCCGGTTCCCGGCCGTGGTGTCCGTCACCGCATTGCGCGATGCGCAGAGCGCGATCATCGGCTATCTGCTGATTGGCACCGACAACACGGCGCGCAAGCAGGCCGAAGAGGCCCTGCTGAAAGCCGGTGCCCTGCAAAAAGCGATCTTCAACAGCGCAAACTTCTCCAGCATCGCGACCGACGCGAACGGCGTGATCCAGATCTTCAACGTCGGCGCCGAGCGCATGCTGGGCTACACCGCCGCCGAGGTGATGAACAAGATCACGCCGGCGGATATCTCCGACCCGCAGGAAGTGATCGTGCGTGCCACGGCGCTCAGCGCCGAGCTCGGGACGGCGATCGCACCGGGCTTCGAAGCCCTGGTGTTCAAGGCCTCGCGCGGCATCGAGGACATCTACGAGCTGACTTACATCCGCAAGGACGGCAGCCGCTTCCCGGCCGTGGTGTCCGTCACCGCGCTGCGCGATGCGCAGAACGCGATCATCGGCTATCTGCTGATCGGTACCGACAACACCGCCCGCAAGCAAGTCGAGGCCGAACGGCAACGGCTGGATCGGGTCTTGCGTGAAACGAATCTGGAACTTCAAGGCGCCAAGGTCGAGGCCGAACGTGCCAACCTGGCGAAATCGGACTTCCTGTCCAGCATGAGCCACGAGCTGCGTTCGCCGCTGAACGCCATCCTCGGTTTCGCGCAATTGATTGACTCCGGTTCTCCGCCGCCGACACCGGACCAGAAGGAAAGCACGGACCAGATCCTTCAGGCCGGCTGGTATCTGCTGGAGTTGATCAACGAGATTCTCGATCTCGCGCAGATCGAATCGGGCAAGCTGTCGTTGTCGACCGAGCCCATCTCGCTGAACGAAGTCTTGAGCGATTGCCAGGCAATGGTCGAACCGCAGGCGCGCAAAGGCGGCATTCGGGTTAGTTTTCCCAATCCGGAACATCCCTTGTTCGTCAGCGCAGATCGCACACGCGTGAAACAGATCTTCGTCAATCTGCTATCGAATGCGATCAAGTACAACCGGGTCGGCGGGTCGGTCGAGGTGACTTGCCTCGCCTGCCCGGGCGATCGCGTTCGTGTGAGTTTCGAGGACTCTGGCGAAGGCTTGGCGCCAAACAAGCTTGCACAGTTGTTTCAGCCCTTCAATCGTCTTGGGCAGGAAGACGGACTCAAAGAAGGCACCGGCATCGGACTGGTCGTCAGCAAGCAACTGGCCGAGTTGATGGGCGGCTCGATCGGCGTCAAGAGCACGGTGGGCGTCGGCAGCGTGTTCTGGGTCGAGTTCAACGCAACCGACGCCATCGAGGCGCACCGGGGTGCAAGTACGCCCGCATCCGCCATGCCCGTCGACGCGGCAGGCGCCGCACCACAGCGCACCGTTCTTTGCGTCGAAGACAATCCGGCCAACCTGACGCTCATCAGGCGAATCCTGGCCCGTCGGCCCGACATTTGTCTGCTCAATGCGAAGGACGGTCGGCAGGGCATCGAGATGGCGCGTACCGTCATGCCCGAAGTCATCCTGATGGACATCAATCTTCCGGGTATCAATGGCGTCGCGGCGCTCGAGATCCTCGCTGCTGACGCAGCCACGAGCCACATTCCCGTCATCGCGATCAGCGCCAACGCCATGCCCAGAGACATCGAGAGGGGTTTGGAGGCAGGGTTCTTTCGCTACCTCACCAAACCGATCAAGGTCGACGAGTTCATGGAAACGCTGGACCTCGCTCTCGAAAGCGCGAGGGCTCGGTCCGAGGTCGGCAGGGGCGAGCAGACCAGCCGATGACACTCGACCTGGACATCCTCGCCGCCAGAATCTTGATCGTCGACGATCAGCCCGCCGATGCGCGGGTCTCGAGCCGTTTGCTGACCGAAGCGGGCTGCTCCCAGGTGAGGTCCACCATGAATCCATCGGAAGTGCGGGCTCTGTACGGCCGTAACGACTACGACCTGATCCTGCTCGACCTGCAGATGCCCGTCATGGATGGCTTCGCCGTGTCCCGCTGATAGGTGGACAAAGTCGATGCCGCTTGCGAAGGATCGAATCAGCGGTGGCGGTCCAGCGGGGGGATGGGGATAAGGAGTTCCCTATTGTCGGCCAGCCGTGTGCGGGCGATCCGCGTGGACGCCGTGGGCTACGCCATCAAGCAGGGCGGCAGCAGCTTCGCTGGGTAACGAGCCGTTGCGCCTGCCCTACGTCAAGGCACAGGCCCTGTTGCTGCTGCTGCTGCTGGAACCTGCCGGCCAAGCCCGAGAGCGCCTGACCGATTCTGCTGTGGCCTGAGCAGGACAGCGCTACTGCGCGCAGCAACCTGCGCCATGCACTGCACCTGCTGCGCCGCGTGCTGGGCGAGCAGCGCTTGCAGACCACCCGTGAGATGGCCCTGACCTGTCGGCTGCCCGGCAACACCGTGGACCTCGACGGCCTTGCAAAGGCGCCCCACGAAGGGCAACTGGTGCAACTGGGCGACTACCACGGCGAAATGCTGGCCGGCTTCAACCTGCCCGATGCGCCGGGCTTCATGGCTTGGCTGGACCGCCAGCGCATGGCGGTCCATGCACAGGTCGTCGCCTGCCGGGAGCGTTTGCATGCCCAGGCACAGACCACGAGGCAAATCGGTTTGCGGGTGGCGCTGGCGCGGGCGCAGGCCCGCGTCGATCCCTGGCGCGAGGCTCCGCACCTGCGCCTCATGCAGGCCCTGGCTGACGCAGGCCGCAAGGCGCAGGCCTTGGCGCACTGGGACCAGGTGCGCGAGACCTTCCAGCGCGAGCTGGATGCACAGCCCGGAGAAAGCCTGCGCGCGCTGGCGCAGCGGCTGCAGGCGCTGGCGACCCAAAGTGACACTCCCGGCAGGCCCGACAGGCCCGAAGCTCCCGCCAAGCCCCGCCGGCCGCGCACTGACGCCGCTGACGAGCCATCGGTCGGGCGCGGGGTCGGCCCGAGCACCGATGCAGCCGCACTGCTGCACACCGAATGCCGGGCCCTGGACCCGCGCGACGTCACTGCGCTGGGCGTCATCGAAACCGTTCACCAGGCGCTGGCGGCTGGCGCGCACGCGCACGGCGGACGGCTGCGCCGGGCAGGCGGCACCAGCCTGCTGCTGCGCTTCGACGGCCGCAGCGGCCGGCATGGGCCCTGCGTGCGCGCGCTACGCGTGGCACTGAAAGCGCAAGAGACATGGCGTGCGCACCCGGCCAGCGACCGCCTCGCGCTGCCCGATTGGCCGCAGTTGTCGGTCGGACCGCTGGCGCCTGACGCTGCCCAACTGCTGGCGCGGCACGTGCTGCAGCGGCAAGGTCAGGTGCAGCCCGAGGCCGCCACAGCGTGCAGTACATCGCCCAGCGCAATGAGTTGTTCAACGCCTGGATGGCAAGGAGCCCGGCACCGGCATCTGCAGGCGCCGTGGGTCCTGCCTCTGGCGCGGCGCGCAGCGCGCGCTTGCGGGAAAGCACTGATCCATTTGGTGTTTCAACTGGTTGATTTATCAACTATATCGTCGTAGGCTTCAGGTCATGCGCCAGGTCATTCCGGCCTGATGCAGTAAAACCATCGGCGCGCGGCCTGAGGCCGATCAGCGCGCAATTGACGGAGACAAGCCATGCCCCAGACCCGAGACCTCTCGTTGCGCACGCGTCGGCGCGCCGCTTTCTCCACCGCTGGCCTGTGCGCGTTACTTCTGGCCGCAGCCTTCGGCGCCTCACCCGCGCTCGCTCAGTCCGCCAGCATCAAGGTCGGCATCGTCGCCCCTTTCTCTGGCCCGTTCGCGCACTACGGCACCTTGTTTCGCAATGGGGCCGAGGCCTACGTGGCCAGCCAGGGCGGCAAGCTGGCCGGCAAGACGGTCGAGTTCATCTATCGCGATACTGGCGGCCCCAACCCTGGCCTGACGCGGACCCTGGTGCAGGAACTGATCGTCAAGGACAAGGTGGACTACCTGGGCGGCTTCGTGTTCACGCCGAATGCGCTTGCAGCAGCGCCTTTGGCCCAGCAGAGCCAGACGCCAATGGTGGTCTTCAACGCCGCCACCTCGGCCATCACCGACAGGAGCGAGTTCATCATCCGCACCAGCTACACGCTGTGGCAGGTGACGGTACCGCTGGCGCAGTGGGCCTCCAAGAACGGCATCAAGAAGGTCGTCACAGCTGTGACCGACTACGGCCCAGGCATCGACGGCGAGAAGGCCTTCAAGAGCGAATTCGCCAAGCAGGGCGGCACGGTGGTCGAAAGCATTCGCATGCCGATCAGCACCACCGACTTCGCGCCCTTCGTTCAGCGCATCAAGGCCAGCGGCGCGCAGGCCGTCTACACCTTCCTGCCTGGCGGGCCGCCCAACCTGGGCTTCGTTAAAGCCTATAACGAAAACGGCTTGGCCAAGGCTGGCATTCGTTTCCTGGGTACCGCCGAGACTGATGAGTACGACCTGCCGAAGTTCGGTGACGCCGCCGTCGGCCTGACCACGGCCTTCCACTACTCAGCGGCTCACCCGTCGGCTGCAAACCAGAAGTTCATCGCCGCGCTGAAGGCCCGTGATGCCAATGCGGTCGTCAACTACGCCGTCGTTGGCGCGTGGGACGGCATGCACGTGATTCACAAGATGATCGAAGCCACTGGTGGCCAGCGAGACGGCGTCAAGGCCATCGCCGCAGTGCGCGGACTTCAATGGGAAAGCCCGCGCGGCCCGGTGCGCATCGACCCGAAGACGCGCCACATCGTGCAAAACGTGTACCTGCGCCAAGTGCAAAAGCGCGGCAACGAGCTGGTGAACGTGGAACTGCAAAACTTCGGGCCGCAGATCGACTGGGGACTGGACAAGTAAGCGCCGCGCAGTCGTCGCAAACCGGACGCCGCCATGACCCTGCTGCTCAACATCGCCCTGGACGGCGTGGCCTACGGCATGGTGCTGTTCATCATCGCGGTGGGCATGTCGGTGACGCTGGGGCTGATGCGCTTCGTCAACCTCAGCCATGGCGCTTTCGCCATGTGCGGCGGCTATGCGGCGGCTTTGATGGTGCGCGAGGCTGGCTTCAGCTTCTGGCTGGCGCTGCCGCTTGCTGTGCTGGCCACAGGCCTGGCGGGCGCGGTGATCGAGGCTCTGGTGCTGCGCCACCTCTACAGGCGCAGCGAGCTTGATCAAGTGCTTTTCACCATCGGCCTGAGCTTTGTGCTGATTGCCAGCGCCAACGCGCTGGCGGGGCCGCAGGTGCAGCTGATTGCACTGCCGCCGCTGCTGGCCCAGCCGGTCGACCTGGGTTGGCGAACCTTGCCAGCACAGAGGCTCTTCGTCATCGCTGTTGGCTTGGCAGTGGCAGCGGCAGCTGCATGGACGGTGGCCTACACGCGCTTTGGCGTGTGGCTGCGCGCAGCAGTGGACCATCCGGACACCGCTGCGACGCTGGGGATCCCGATCCGCCTGGTGCAATGTGCCAGCTTCGCAGCTGGCGCCGCTCTTGCCGGGTTGGGTGGCGTGCTTGGCGCTGAGCTGATGCCTCTGGAGCCCTATTACGCGCTCAAGTACCTGGTGCTGGTGCTGGTGGTGGTGGCCGTGGGTGGCATGGGCAGCATCAGCGGTTCGCTGCTGGCCGCCCTGGCACTGGGCACGGTGGAAACCGCCAGCAAGTACCTGCTGTCGGGATGGGGCAGTCTGCCGTTCTTCCTGGCCATGGCCTTGCTGCTCGCCTGGCGTCCGCAAGGGCTGCTGCGGCGATGAGCACCGCATCGACTCTGACCACCCCACCCGCCTGGCGGTTGCCTCTGCTGGTGCTGGCTGCTGGCGCCGTTTCCTTCTTCGCCCTGCCCGACCAGCTCGGGTTGGTAACGCGCATCGCCATCATGGCGTTGCTGGTGTTGTCACTGGACTTGGTGGTGGGTATTGCCGGCCTGGCAACACTCGGGCAGGCCGCGATGTTCGGTGCTGGCGCTTACGGGGCCGGGCTGTTCGCACTGCATCTGCATGGCGACCCGCTGCTTGGGCTGATGGTGGGCTGTGCGGCCGGCGCCTTGTTGGCCTTCCTCACGGGTGCCTTCGTGCTGCGGTATCAAGGCTTTACCTTCCTGATGCTGACAGTCGCTGTGTCGCAGATCGCCGCGAGCCTTGTCCAGCGTGGGCGCGACTGGACCGGCGGCGACGACGGCCTGACCGGCTACACAGTGGCGCCACTGCTGGGCCAGTTCAACTTCGACCTCGAAGGTCGTACCGCCGCCATCTACAGCGTGGCCGTGCTGGCAGGGGCATGCTGGCTGGCGCGCCGCATCGTGAACTCGCCTTTCGGGCTGGCGGTGCGCGGCATCCATGAAAACCGTGCCCGCATGGCAGCGCTGGGCACGCCGGTCTTCTTGCGCCTGCTGGGCATGTACACGCTGGCCGGCGGACTGGCGGGTGCGGCCGGGGCCTTGGCTGCGCAGACGCAGGGCGTGGTCGGTCTGGACAGCCTGTCCTTCGGTCTGTCGGCTGAGCTGTTGGTGATGTTGGTTCTGGGCGGCGCAGGGCGGCTGCACGGGGCATTGATCGGCGCACTGGTGTTCACGCTGCTGCACCACACGGCAGCATCGATCAACCCGTATCACTGGCTGTTCGTTGTCGGCGGGGTGCTGATGGCCGTGGTGTTGGTGCCGCCAGAAAAGGCCTGGTCTTGGTTGCGCGCGCGTCTTGGTCGTCCACAGGCTGGTCGTCAGGTGACAGGCCGTCCAGAGGCGGGGCCTCAAGACGCCGAACGCGCAGCCGAGGTGCCTCGGTGAATCCGCTGCTGGAACTGCGTGCGCTCGACAAGCGCTTCGGCGGTCTGCATGTCACGCGCGCCGTCTCGCTGACAGTGGAGCCGGGCGAACGATTGGCCCTCATCGGCCCCAATGGCGCGGGCAAGACGACGCTGGTGAATCTGGTCAGCGGCGTGTTGGCGGCCACCACCGGGAAGGTGCTGTTGGCCGGGCACGACCTGACGCACCGCAGCCAGGCCCAGCGCGTGCGCGCCGGGCTGGCACGCACTTTCCAGATCACCACGCTGGCTGCTCATCTGCCGGTGCAACGCCAGGTCGAGCTGGCGCTGTTCGAACGCGAGGGCTTGAGCGGCCGCTTCTTCCGCAGCGTCAACGCCTACCCGGCCCTGGCCGCCGAAGCGCGGGCCCTGCTGGCTGAACTCGGCTTGCAGGAGCAGGCTGAGTTGCCCACCGGGCAGCTGGCCTATGGCGAACAGCGCTTGGTGGAGCTGGCGCTGGCGCTGGCGCTGAAGCCCCGGGTGCTGCTGCTCGACGAACCCATGGCCGGTGTTCCCAAGGGCGAAGGCGCACGGCTGCTGGCCGCACTGGCGGCGCTGCCTGACACGCTGGCGGTGCTGCTGATCGAGCACGACATGGACCTCGTCTTCCGCTTCGCGCGTCGCATCGTCGTGCTCGCCGAGGGTGCGGTACTGGCCGACGGTGTGCCTGATGCGGTCCGCCGTGACCCCGCGGTGCGCCATGCCTATCTGGGCCATTGAAATGACGGCCCCTTTGCTCGTCCTGGACAACGTGGTCGCCGGCTACGGCCCGGTCACCGTGCTCGACGGCCTAAGCCTGGCCGTGCAAGCGCAGGAGAGGCTGGCCATCATCGGCCGCAACGGCGTGGGCAAGACGACGACGCTGCGGGCAGTGATGGGCCTGGCACGCGTTACTGCGGGCCGTATCGTCTTCGACGGCGAGGACTTGAGCCGGCTCGCGCCGCACCAGCGCGCACAGCGCGGGCTGGGGCTGGTGCCGCAGACGCGCGACATCTTCCCGTCGCTCAGCGTCGAAGAGAACCTGATCGCCGGCTTGAAACGGCGCCCGCGGCGAGCGCTCGATGAGGCGTATGCGCTGTTTCCACGCCTGGCAGAACGGCGGCGCAATGGTGGCGCCCAGCTCTCGGGTGGCGAACAGCAAATGTTGTCGGTGGCGCGCACGCTGCTCGGCCAGCCGCGGTTGTTGCTTCTGGACGAGCCGCTGGAAGGATTGGCACCGCTGATCCGCCAGGAGCTGCTGAGCGCGTTTACGAACCTGAGCCGCAGCTCGGGCATCACTGTCGTGATCGTCGAGCAGCAGGTACAAGAGGCGCTCGGCTATGCGAGCCGCGCGTTGGTGCTGGAACGCGGCACGGTGGTGCATGCCGCATCGGCCGCAGAACTGCGCGGCGACGCCAAGACGCTGGAGCGTCTGGTCGGCATGGCCGTGCATTGAAAAGGAGACCGTCGTGAACGACGCCCTGAACATCCCCGAACTCGACATCGACCCCTACTCGACCGAGAACTTGCTTGATCCCTACCCGATGCACCGGCGCCTGCGAGAGGCGGGCCCGGTCGTGCGCATCACGCCATACCCAAACGTCGTCGTCTGCTCCAGGCATGCGGAGGTCCATGCGGTATTCAACGATCACGCCACCTTCATCTCGGGTGCCGGCGTCGGCCTGACGAACTTCGACACCGAGACGCCGTTTCGCCCGAAGAGCCAGATCCTTGAAGTCGATCCGCCGTTCCATACCCAGACCCGCACCGTCCTGTCGCGCATCCTGAGCCCGAAGGTGGTGATGCAGATACGCGCCACCTTCACAGCCGAGGCCGAATCGCTGGTCGAGCGCTGCGTGGAGAAGTCGAACAGCCAGGGCGAGATCGACGGCATCCACGACCTCGCCCAGCCGTACCCGCTCAAGGTATTTCCTGATGCGGTCGGGCTCGGCGACGACGGCCGCGAGAACCTGCTGATCTATGGGGACATGATCTTCAACTCGATGGGGCCGCGCAATGAGCTGCTTGCGAAGAGCTCAGCGCGCGTCAGCGAAGTGACGGCCTGGATCATGGAACGTTGCCGCCGCGAGAACCTGCGGCCCGGCGGCTTCGGAGACCAGATTTACCAGGCGGCCGATGCTGGCGAGATCACCCACGAGCTGGCCCCGATGCTGGTGCGCTCGTTTCTCTCGGCCGGGGTCGACACCACGATCAACGGTATAGGCAATGCCCTGTTCAGCCTGGCGCACCACCCGGACGCCTATGCGAAGCTGCATGCCGATCCTGCCTTGGCGCGTCCCGCGTTCGAAGAAGCCTTGCGTTGGGAGTCCACCGTGCAAACCTTCTTCCGCACCGCGGTGCGCGACTGCGAAATCGCGGGCTTGGCCATTCCAGAAAACACCAAGGTCTTGTGCATGCTCTCTTCCGCGAATCGCGACCCGCTCAAGTGGCCCGAGCCCGATCGCTACGAAATCGACCGGCGACCTAGCGGCCACATGGCGCTCGGCTCCGGTATTCATGGCTGCGTGGGTCAGGCGGTGGCGCGGCTCGAAGGCGAGGTGGTGCTGGCGGCGCTCGCCAAGCGTGTGAAGCGCATCGAGGTGGCTGGCGTTCATTCGCGGCGGCTGAACAATACGCTTCGTGCGTTGGAGACCCTGCCGCTGCGACTTGTCGCCGCATAAACCCGATCCCCGAGAGCGCCGCTTATGCCAGACATCACCTTCATCCATTTCGACGGCACCGAACAGGGGCTGGAAGCGCCCGCGGGCGTCAGCGTCATGCAGGCGGCCACGGCCGCCGGTGTGGCTGGCATCGTCGCCGAGTGCGGGGGCTCGGCAATGTGCGCCACCTGCCACGTGATCGTCGACGAGGCCTGGGCCGACAAGCTGCCGGCGCCGTTGTCCAACGAGTTGGAAATGCTGGAGTGCACCGCCACCGAGCGTCAGCCCACGAGTCGCCTGTCATGCCAGATCAAGCTCACCGCGGCGATGCAGTGGCTCGTCGTGCGCATCCCCGAACGGCAGCAGTAGAACCAGCACCAAACCGATGGCATCCCGACCAAAACCGACCGAGTCGCAACCGCATGTGGTCGACCTCGAACGTTATGTGCCGGCCTTCCTCACCTGGATCGCCAACAAGCTTTCGCGCGGTGCGTCTCAGCATTACCTCAGCGTGGCTGATGTCGGCATCGAGACTTGGCGTTGCCTGGTACTGCTCGCGATCGAAGGCTCGATCTCCGCTCAGCAGGTCTCCAAAGTCATCGGCATGGACAAGGGCTCGGTGAGCCGGTGCTTCAAGAGCATGCAATCAAAGGGCTTGATCACGCTCGGCCTCGATGCTGGCGATGGCCGGGTGCGCATCGCCACGCTGACGAAGCAGGGCCGCAAGCTGCACGATCAGATCCTGGGCATCGCGCTTGAACGCGAGCGTGCGCTGCTCGCGGTGCTGAGCGTGCCAGAGCGCAATACTTTGATCGAACTGCTCACGCGGCTGCACGAGAACCTGCCCGAGGTGGACGCCGCGACCGCGCGCTATGTGGCCGAGCGCTTCCCGAAGGCCGCCGCTCGCCAGCGAGCGCGAGCGAGCGCAGGCGACGATGGGTGACGATGAACCCGGACACGACCGCTTCGTGATCATCGGTGGCGGCCATGCCGCCGCACAGCTCTGCGCAGGGCTGGTGGCAGCCGGGCAGGGGGCACGCGTGCACTTGGTGTGCGAAGAGGCCGAACTGCCCTATCAGCGACCGCCGTTGTCGAAGAGCTATCTGAAGAACCCGCTGGAGGCGCTGCAGCCGCATCGTGTCGAAGCCTGGTATGCCGAGAACGGCATCACGCTGCACCGCGCCGACCCGGCCATCGCCATCGACCGCGAGATTCGAAAGGTGCG
>Ga0209181_10009680_pt1 | contig 12643 bp, 6 predicted proteins | sample MAT05_FD_187208 | JGI IMG/M metagenome (GOLD analysis project Ga0209181, IMG submission 187208) | Freshwater microbial communities from Lake Fryxell liftoff mats and glacier meltwater in Antarctica - MAT-05 (SPAdes) (version 2) | ecosystem: Environmental > Aquatic > Freshwater > Ice > Liftoff... | reverse complement strand
AATGACCAATGTCAAATGTCCAATGTCCAATGTCCAATGACTAATGACCAATGTCCAATGTCCAATGTCCAATGACTAATGACCAATGACTAATGTCCAATGACCAAATGTCCAATGACTAATGACTAATGACCAAATGACCAATGACCAATGTCCAATGAAATGTCTATTAAACCTTCTCTTTCTTGACTTTGACAGGCTTCTCAGCGGCAGGGGTAGCCGCCTGAACAGCCTTGCCACTGATCACATCTTCTTTTGTGAAATCTACCACCAAGGCTGAGGCCACAAAAATGGACGAGTAAGTGCCAAATAGAACACCCACCAACATACCAAAGGCAAAGCCTTTGATGGCGCCACCACCAAAGAGGAACAGCAGCAATACAACGATAAACACGGTGCCCGAAGTGATAAGGGTACGGCTCAAAGTGGTATTGATGGCCATGTTGAATACTTCTTTTTTGTCACGGCCAGCAAAAACTCCCATGAACTCCCGAATACGGTCATAAACAATTACCGTGTCGTTCACCGAGAAACCGATCACCGTCAGAATACAAGCAATGATCGCTTGGTCAATCTCCAGGGAGAAGGGCACAAGACCGTGCAGCAAAGAGAAGAACGTGAGCATGATCAGCGCATCGTGCAGCAACGAAAGCACAGCACCAAGCGAGAATTGCCAACGGCGGAAACGGATCAACAAGAACAAGAAAATCAGGCTTAAGGCCCAAATACCTGCCTGGAAGGAAGAGCTCCGAATGTCATCTGCGACCGTAGCACTCACTTGGCTCGATGAGACAATGTGGGTACCCGTGCTAGCTGTATTTTTGAATGACTCAAGGTCAGACGTGACGCCTGCTGCCGTAATTCCTTCATGCAGTTTGGCAGAGACTCGGTCCACTACATCACCCCCTTGTTCATCAATTAGATAGGAAGTGGTAATGTTGTAGGTATTGGCCGTGTTAACTGCTTTGATAACGGGGTTGCCACCAAAAGCTGTAGAGAGCGGGCCGCGCAATTGCTCAATTTCCACGGGCTTGTCAAACTGTACGTTGTAAGAGTATCCACCTTTGAAATCTACCCCCAATTCAAATCCGCGCATGAAAAACGAGGCTACACCGATGGCGATAATTGCTAAAGAGAATGCATAAGCGTACTTGCGTTTGCCAATCCAGTCATAGTGGAAACCTACCAACCATTTTTCTGACCAAGGGCGGCTATAGTTGATATCGCGTCCTTTGCTGATCCACCATTCAGTAATGTATCGTCCAACCAAAACTGCGGTGAACATCGAACAAATAATACCGATCATCAGTACCGTACCAAAACCCTTGATGGGTCCAAGACCAAAATAGATCAGTACGAATGCCGTCAGGATCATCGTGGTATTCGCGTCAATGATGGCGGAAAGTGCGCGGGTGAAACCAGTAGATATCGCTTTTGCCATGGTAAGCCCATTGCGCAACTCCTCTCGAATACGCTCGTAGATAATAACGTTTGCATCCACTGCGGCTGCCAGGGTAAGCACGATACCAGCAATGCCTGGGAGTGTGAGTACGGTGCCCATCGAAGCCAGCGTGCCAAGGATAAAAAAGATGTTGGCAAGCAAAGCTACTACGCTCACCCAGCCACCTTTATTATAGTAAACCACCATGAACGCGCAGAGGAACAGCACGGAAAGTATCATGGTAGTCAGCGATTTGCTGATATTGTCAGCACCGAGCGAAGGTCCAACCTGACTTTCCTGCACGATGTGCGTGCCAGCCGGGAGTTTGCCGACCTGAAGGATTTGAGCCAGGTCCTGTGCTTCTTCGAGTTGGAATCCACCTGTAATAGAGGTGCTTCCACCCGTGATAGGATTGATTACCCGTGGCGCGCTTACTACTTCATCATCCAGCAGGATGGCGACTTCACGGTTGCCTGCGTTGGCCGCTTTCGTGGTCATGTCGGCCCAGATTTTTGCGCCGTCGTTATTCATTTGCAGGCTCACCTGGATTTCTCCGCTGGTGGGGTCAGGATCAGCACGGGCCATCGTCACGACGGATCCATCCATAGGTGCGTTGTCAGAACCAGAGCGTTTTTTGACCGCGTAGAGCTCGTATTTGCCGTTGAGGCTTTCCGTAACACCTTGAGCATCATCCACCGGTTTGCGGCTCCAGCGGAATCCGAGATCGGCTGGGAACTTGGCCTTAATTTCAGGACGGTTTAAGAACGTATCTATTTGGGGCATCTTGTTCTTATCCGCCCAAGCCAACACAGAGCCACCTTGGCCGTTGAGGCTTAGCAACGAAATAAGCGGGCCAGCAACGGAGTCTGTGTTCAGTCGGTCCGTAATCACGGGCACTTTTTCCTTTGTGCTGTCAATTTGCCCGTCAGTGCCTTTGGGATATTCATACACGGTGTCCTTTTCGAACACCTGTCCGCTTACGGCTGCTTTATTGGCCTTCAGAAGGTCGTCAGCACTGGTGAAGCCATTGATAATGCCTTCATCCTGAATGCGGTAGGTTTCCCAAAACTCCAGTTTTGCCTGGCTTTGGAGCATTTCGCGGGCACGCGCCGGATTGTCAATACCGGGCAGTTCTACCTGGATAAGGTCGCGAGCGGCGTCAAGGCTGATGTTGGGCTGCACCACACCGAGTTTGTCAATACGTTGCTTGAGGCGTTTGTAAGTCTCATCCACCGTGCCGTTGGCAAGGGTGCGTATGCTGTTGATCGCGTCAGCGTCGGGGGCATCGAACTTGATGCCGCTGGCCTCGTTTCGGGCAAAAATGGATGCCAGCGAGCGGCCCTCCCCAACTTCTTTCCACGCTTGTGCAAAGAGGGCAATGTAGTCGCCTTGCTGCGTTTTTTGAAGTTCGGTGGCGCGCTCAAGCGCTTTGGCGAAATTTGGATCAGAACTGTTGCCCGAAAGGCTTTTCAAAAAATCCTTCAAGTCCACTTGGAGCAATACGCTCATGCCGCCCTTGAGGTCAAGACCCATGGCCAATTGGCTTTTTTTCAGGTCGGCATAGGTGAATTTTTTGATGAGTGGGATTTCAAAAACCGTCTCCGTAGAGAGCGAATCCAGATACCTGGCATAGCAACCTTGCCAGCCGAGTTGGGTGTTTTTGCCAGAACAATCGTTCGCGTAGGCACGCGCATCGGATTCAATGCTGTTCGTCGGAATGACGAGCAGGTACTGGTACAGGCACACGATAGTGAGTGCTATGAGGAAAAAACGTACTACGCCTTTGCTTTGCATACCTCTTGAAAATGAGTGAGTTATTGAGTGAGCGGGTGTTTTTGAGCTACGGAGGCCGCAAGACCCTTCCGAAAAAAGTCCGCAAATGTATGGAACACGGAGGAAATCAAGGGAGGAGAATGAAAATTCGTCACTTGGGGAGCAATTTCTTCAACTCGCCTACGATGTCTGCGTAGGCCGAATCGGCATTGGCAAAATCGGATACTGCCTTGCCCATAGAGGGCAAAGATTTGAGTTTTTCCAGTCCAGTGCCATCAAAATCGGCTTTTTCGATGCGTATTGGTATCATGCGCCGGCCTTCGCCCAGCGCATCGTACACCACTTCGAACCAATCCTCAGCGTTGAACAGGTTCACCGTAATGAGTACCAACAAATAATCTGCATCGGCAATTTCGGCCTTTGCCTGCGCCACTAAATCGGTGGCGAGCGTCTCGTTCACGTTGTAGAGGCGGATTTTTTTCATGATCTTCAGCACGTTCATGTGCCGATTGAGCATTTTGCAATGCGGCTCATCCTCTGGAGCATAGATAATAACAAACTTGGGCACTGCCGCTACTGGAGCCTGTCCTGAGCTGGGGGACTTAGACTCAAAATCGCTTTCAGAAAGGCCATTCGTCATGTCAAGAATGGCTTTGTTTACATTGGCAGCCACGAGTTTGTGGTCTTCAAATTTGATAAGCCCGTTGTTGTATTCTCGATTTGTCTGGCTCAATCGGCCTTCGAGCAAGATGGTCTGGCTGCGTTTTTCAGAGCCATCGGGCAGGAGGCTTTGCAGATATTTAAGCGCTTTGAGCGGTTCAGAGACCACCAATGCTTCTAATTCTTTTTTTATGTCCGAAAGTGGTTTGGATAATGGCATGTGTTGAATGTGGTAAAAGCGTAGAGGGTGTCTCAACAAGTGGTAGCACGGCCTTCAGGCCAATGTCGTTGACTTAAGGAATTTAACCACCACGAAGTGGTTGAATTTGAATAGCCTCCGATGGAATCGGGGGGGAATATAAGCAATGGTAACAACCCCGAATGGGGTTGAATATATTCTAAACGCACATTCAACCCCATTCGGGGTTGTTACACATACGCTCTTCCCCCTCGAATTTCATTCGGGGTTGACCCTTTCTGGGTCTTAATTCTACTTTGAAAGATTAGCCGCATAGCGGCGAAGCGTCTGTAGCAATGATGTTAAGATTTGTTTTGGAGGTGCATCGCACCTGGAATGTGTATGGTTTCTTTGCGATGCACCTCCATCGAACCCCATTTGAATCTATTTCTACAGACGCTTCGCCGCTATGCGGCTAAAGTGACAAAGTCGTCAGACGAAGCCTATTTCCCAATAAAGGCAAAAATATCCCGGAAAAGAATGCCCCGGTTGGCAGGTGCCTTGTCGCCTCTGGCATTAATTACCAAGCCACCGCCATCTTCTGCGCCTTTGCCCGCATGGTGGATGGCCACTACTTTCCAATTGTTGTTGAAAATAGGCGATCCGCTGCTGCCCCGTTTGGTATCGGTTTTGTAAAAAACATACTGATTCAATTGGCCAATTACCTCATTGGCCGTAAGTGCGATTTGTTTGACCTCCCCTTCCGGGTGCTGAATAATGGTAACGGCTTCGTTGAGCGATGGGATGGCTTCTTTGTCGAATTCTACAAAACCCCATTGACTCAGCGGAGCCTCCGCGCGGTCTATCAATTTCACGCGGGCAAAATCGAGATCGGTTGGCGGACTGGTGATAAAGTCGGAGGGGTCAATGTCGTAGCTTGTGCGGCTTTTGCCTTCTTCGTAATTAAATTCGATGCGGGTGGTTTTCGCAATTTCAGCTGACCCGATGACGTGGTGGTTGGTGAACACATGGCCGTCCTGTGTAAGAAACCCTGTACCAAGGTTACCATCAGCGCAAACGACCCGGCATACTGCGTTAGCGGCAGCCCGGGCCTTATCAAGCCAATCTATCCTCACCAGGTGATTGATCGGGCCTAACACTTTTTCCAGAGTAGGCTCATCCGGCACCTCAAATTGGAAGGCGCCTACGCCGTGGAGTTTGGCGTTCAGAGCCACTTTGCGTGGAATTTCTTTCATCAACTCCGTCAGAGCGTACTTTGCCTGAGCTTCATAGCGACGGAACTCTTCAAAAGGTATCCGGCCCTCGCGCGACGCTTTGGCTGCAGAGCGCAGATTGCTGTATTGGAGCGTCAGGTCTTGCCAAATGTCGGCTCCAGTCTGTTTGTCCAAATCTTTGAGGGTGTCGAGTGCTTTTTCGATTTCGTTTTCCTCAATTAGGCCGTTGACGGTTTCTAGGACGAGGACTTGGGCATTTTGCATCATTGAGAATAGTGATTGGTGGGTTGATAGATTGTTTAATTCCTCACATCCTCCCCCCAGCCCAATTTCGCGCGGATGGTGTTGAGGAAGGTGGTGTCTTGCAATTGAACCAGTTTGATGGGGAAATCATTTTTGCGCACCGCCAACTGGTGATGGTTTCCAACCAGTTCGAAACGGGAATCCAGCGAACAGATAAAATTGTCGGCTCGGCCTTCGATTTCAAACGAAATGACCGATTCGTCCGAAAGTACCAAAGGACGGACATTCAGGTTGTGCGGCGCAACGGGCGTAATGACAAAATTGCCCGAATTTGGGAAAATAATAGGGCCGCCGCAGCTCAGCGAGTAGCCAGTACTGCCCGTAGGGGTGGCAACAATGAGCCCATCCGCCCAATAGGAGCTTAGATAATCGCCATTCAAAAACGTGTGAATGGTAATCATAGAAGAGGTGTCACGTTTGAGCAGGGTGCAATCGTTGAGTGCAAAGGGCATTTCCCCAAAAATATGCGGGCTGCTTTCCAAGTAGATCATGCTACGTTCGTCAATGGTGTATTGCCCTTTGGCGAGCATCCCGACGCTTTGGCGAATATGGGTTTTGTCTATGCTGGCAAGGAAACCAAGCCGCCCCAGATTGATGCCCAGCATGGGCACTCCCGAGTCGCGCACCAGCGTGGTAGCTGCGAGCATAGTACCGTCTCCGCCTAAAACCATCACAAAATCAATGTTTTGGGTGCGGAAATTTTCATAGCCGGAAAACGCATCCCAGCGTTCGGGCATTCGTATTGCTTCCTCTATATCGCTTAAGTATGGCTCGAACACGCTGATTTCGAGGCCTTCGGCCTGGAGCGCGTCGAAAGCTTCCTGCACCTGGGGCTGGTCTTTTTCTTTGTACTGTTTTCCAAAAACTAGGACGCGCATGGGTTGTGGGTTTAGTGCAAGGCCGTTGAATCAATGGTTAAGAACACGATGGCACGGATTGGACACGGATTTTATTTTAAGAAGCAGGCAAATCCGTGTCTAACCCGTGTCATCCGTGTTCCATCTATCCTTTAATCCTTTAGAGGTTTAATTGTACTTTTCGGAAGGAAATTGTTTTTTATTCCCAAATTTGCCGCAAGATAGGCAGCTGCGTGAATTTGCCGGGGAGTATTCGGAAATCTGTGTCATTGTCCGGCCGCGCTCCCTCAACCCCTCAACCCCTCAACCCTAAACCCTAAACCCCTAAACCCCTAAACCCTAAACCCCTAAACCCCTAAACCCTCAACCCCTCAACCCTCAACGTCTCAACAATGGAACCAATCACCTGCAAAGAAGTTATCCAAAAAGAACAGGAACACCTGCATCTGCGCCGTCAAAAACTCGAGATCGAGCATGGCACAGCAGAAAAACCCAATTGGTTCGGTATCGCCCTTTCGGGCGGCGGTATCCGCTCTGCTACCATCAATTTGGGCTTTTTGAAAACGCTCAACAAGTACGGTATTTTGCAAAAGGCCGATTATCTGAGCACCGTGTCAGGAGGAGGTTATGTTCATGCTTATGTGCAAGGAACCGCCAGAGAAACAGGCGATTACAGCAAACTTTTTAGCGCGGAACATATAGAAGGCATGCGCACACACGGGGAGTATTGGGTGCCGCACACGGGCCTTTTTGGCAAAAACGGCAACCTGCTTTTGTTAATCATCGCCTTTGTGGTCAGTTGGCTGATGAGCCTCGTCAGCCCGGCTATTTTGATTGGCATTGGCTATTGCCTGTATATTATAGGTGCGAGCTGTTTGGGAGAAAGCCCATTTTCCGGGTACAATTTTTTGGCTGGCCACGACCTGGGTTGGTGGGCGGTAGTGATTCCGGGGGGACTATTGATCCTTCACTTTTTGGTGAACATCGTGCTCAATTTCAACCTGGGCATATCCAAAATGTTCAACCGGGTGGAATCCATCATTGTCGGGATTGCACTTTTGCTCTATTTCTGGGTAGTCATCGTTGGCTACAAAGGCATCGGCAATATTCCGCTGGACGATAAAGTGTCGTATGGCATCATTGCCATCACGCTTTTTTTCATTGGCTTATTTACCAACCCCAACGCGCTGAGTTTCCACCGGTTTTACCGCAAACAATTGGCCGACCTTTTTCTGCGCTACTCCGGCAACCACGACAATATACCCTTAAGGAACGTTTTTGACGCAAAATCGGAAGACCTAAAAGACTTCATCAGCCCTTACCCGCTTTTCAATACCTGCCTGAATTTGATGAACCCGGATAAGGACGAAGGCTTTCAGGGCACAAAAACCAGCGATTATTTTCTGCTCAGCCCGTTTTTTTGCGGGTCAAAACTGGTGGGGTATGTTCCCACCGATCGGTACTTCGATTACCAGCGCTTGACACTCCCTGCCGCAGTTGCTATTTCGGCTGCTGCGGTAAACCCGGGCATGGGCATGTATTCCAACAAGGTCCTGAGTTTGTTGGTAACACTGTTCAATTTCCGGCTCGGCGTTTGGATTTCCAATCCGCTTATCCTCGTTAAAGCGCGCGCCATTGTGTGGTGGCCCATGTACTTTTTCTATGAACTGCTGGGGCGCATCGGTTCCCGGAAAAAAATGATCAACATCTCCGACGGCGGCCACATCGAAAACTTGGGCGCTTACGAACTGCTGCGCCGGGGCTGCAGGCTCATCATTGCCGTAGATGCTGCGGAAGACAAACTTTATGCTTTTGCCGACCTCAACAACTTCATCATCCGAGCCCGCAATGAAATGGGGCTTGAGATCAGATTTCGGGAAAAGGAACAGCCAGAAGACCTCATCCGACCTCGCCCCTCCCAGGTATATTCGGCAAAACGGTATGCGGTGGCCGATATTTACAAATGCTGGGAAGAAGTGGACGACCCGGACGGTAAAAAGGAAAAAGACGGTACGATTGCCAAAAAGATAATCAACTATTCCGAAGTGGAGCGCAACAAGTATGGCCCCATTGGCACCTTTGTCTATGTCAAATCCTCCGTGCGCGCGCCCGAAGGCAAGCCCGATCTCGACAAAAGAGACGAGTTGAAATACGGCACCTACAAGTATAAAATCTACCACCCCGACTTCCCGCACGAACCGACCAGCGATCAGTTTTTTGACAAAATCCAATGGGAGGCGTACTTCCAGCTGGGGCGTTATATAGGCGCCGAAGTACTGGGCGTCACGGAGTTGGAAGCTGCTGTAGGGGAAAAGCCTGGGGTTGAAGATCTTTTGGATTGGTTTGACCATGGGGTCAATTGCTTTGAAGCGAAAGCGCCTACCGCCGCCGAGTCGCCAGATTCTACCACGCGCGAAGAGGATGTTTATGAAAGTTTCAAACAGCCCAAGGTGGTAGAAGCTGCTCCGCCGGAGAAGGAGGAAGTAAAGTATCAAATGTAAGGCAGCGGAGGGGGAACTACAACTTAGCCAACCGCATAAAAAATGGATCTTTTTTCCTTCGCGCAAGCGGAGCAGTCTCACCGTTGCTCAGGTTGATCAGATGTACTTCCCCATTTTGCACACTTTTCACGTAGGTCAAGTTGACAATGTGGGATTGGTGTACCCGATAAAAATTTCTCGCTGGCAGAACCTCTTCAAAGTGTTTCAATGATTTGGAAACCAATATTTTATCTCCTGTGGCAAGATGGACCGTAGAGTAATTGCCGTCACCTTCCAGATGGATGATGTCTGTTATATGCACTACGTGTTGCATACCCCCGGCATTCAGGATAATGGTGGCAAACTTTTGCCTTTGACTATGCAAATCCAACACTTCGTTTTGAGTAGCCTGTCCCAGTGGTTCGGATTCTAATCGCTCCATCAAGTCCAGCAATACCTCCATAGAAATGGGTTTCAAGATATAATCAAAAGCTTTGTAGCGAAAGGCCCGCAACGCAAACCCTTTGTCCGAAGCCAAAATGATGAAATGTGCTTGAAAGCCATTTAATTGATCAATCACCTCAAATACGTCTCCATCGTGCAGCAAGACATTGCAAAAAATAAGATTGACACCTAGTTTTTTAATACAGGCAATGGCTTCACCCACTTCCGACACCTCGGCCAACACTTTTACCTGCGGACAATGGGTCATCAGCATGGTTTTTAGCAATTGGCATTCGGAAGGGGTTTCGTCCACAATAATCGAGTTCCATTTAGAGTTGGTCATCGCTGTTTTTTTAAGTAACTACATAATTTTCAAATCAAAAAAACCTCTGTTAGGGTCACGTCTAATGGGGGATCCGCACCTTTTAAGCCAACCCACCTAGGCAATGGAGAAAGAGCGTGTAATATTGAATACAGGGCTTAAGTACCAAAAACCAAACAACGTTTGGAGTAGTACTTTAATATGGATTTAATGCTGAAACTGCGGTTTGCAAGCACAAACAGTAACCAAAATAAAAGCCCAAAAAATTCAGAATAGGGAAGGTGATTTCAATAGGGGGCAGTTATCAAGGGTTAAAAGTAGGACGCATTTGCCAAATAGTTGCAAAAAGAACCGAATTTACATTTAAGTCGCCCGAATTTACAATCGCCTGTGCGGGTTCAAAGGTCTGGTGTACCTTTCGCAGTATTAAGTAAAGAATTCATCCGCTCACCGATTTAGTACGCCTGTATCCTCAAAATCTTGGGTCGCCTGGTAGGTACTTGACCCCTATCATTTGAAAAAAGCTTTTAAGAAACAGGCGAGTTTACTTTTAATACGATGTCCCGTCCGCTGTTCGATTTGAGTCATCAAATCGAACAGATGTTAGAGGATTATGCCCCCAATGATGCCTCGGTTTTCTGCACATGGTAAGGCTTGATTTCTCTGCGTTAGCAGGTTTAGGAACGCGGCACCAATGACTAAGTTATTGGTGTCGCGTTCCTTATGCTAAGCGGTGCATTTTATTCTAAGCCATAATCCCTTCGCTTTTTTTGTAAAAAGAACACATTCCTGCACAAATGTTTCCATTGGAGCATTTGTGCGTCTTGCGTTTTATTACATAAGAACATAATAATCAAGGTTTTATGAAAAGTTTATCTACGAAAAACCACCTGGTTTGCCATTTATTTGATCTTCCCCGAGCGCCCAAAAACAACGTCGTTTTTTGGCTGGTTACAGCCGTTCGACGGCTCTTCAGCAAGATGCCGCGTGGGGTACACCTCATATATAGGGATGCGCTCCCGGCATCTCCCCTCCTGTCATACCTTAACAGGATTCATTTTTCCTTCGCTTTCAACGCCCATTTTTTCAAGCCTTCGACGACGATCTCGACGAGGGCTTAGGTCGTTTATGGATACTTTGATTTCACCCGCTTATTCTTTTACCCCAAAATGTTCAACCCTATGAGACAGAACGCTACAACAACAAACTCCTTCAACGGAACAAATAAATCTCAACCAAATTTTTTAATGCTTAAGCCACAACTCTCTATGAAAAACATTTTACACTTCGTTTTTGGTCGGGATTGCAAGGGTATTGAAACTGCCCTGCCAAAGCAACTCAAAACCATTGCTTTTTTTATTTGCAGTTTGTTTTACGCAGTTGGAGGCGGCGCGCAGACAGTTTCGCAAACCTTTAGTTCGTCTGGTAGTTTTACTGCGCCTGATGGTGTGACCAGCTTAACAGTGAAATGTTGGGGCGGTGGCGGAGCTGGTGGTGGTGCGACTGGAAATCCTGCCGGTGGTGGGGGTGGTGCAGGTGGTGGTTATGCTGAAAAAGTGGTAACCGTAATTCCTGGTAACATGTACACGGTTACGGTTGCCGGGCTTGTTAGTGGGACGGCCGCTGCTGGAACTAATGGTGAGCCTTCTTGGTTCAGCACTTCAAGTGAGGTGTATGCCAAAGGTGGAACTGGCGGTGGATTGGGTTCGACTAATAACTCAAGTGCTACCGGAGGTCTTGGATCGGTAGGAACCAACATTGGAGATATAATATTTGATGGTGGAGATGGTGGAACGGGTGCTACGGGTGCTACTGCTGGTGGTGGTGGCGAAGGTTCCGGAATTGCATCAAATGGTAATAATGGGGGTGTAACTATTGGTGGATTCGGCGGTGTTGGTGGTGATGGTGGTGCTGGTGGGAGTGTCAGTGGTTCGGGTAGTATTGGCCTTCCGGGGGATCCTATTGGAGGCGGTGGTGGTGGTGGCCGTGCTGGTAGTAATACCGATAGGAATGGCGGTGACGGAGGGGAAGGCCAGGTTTCAGTGACATGGACTTGTCCCACAGCATCTATTTCTTACGCGGGTAATCCATTTTGTATTGATGGCGGAACAGGCACTGTAACTTTTAGCGGACAAGGCGGTGGTACTTATGCTGCTTCTCCAGCAGGTTTGACAATAAATTCGGGATCTGGTGATATTACTCCAAGTAGTAGCATGTCTGGTACTTATACCGTGACTTATACGTATTCTAGTGGGTGCACTACCACTACTACGGTGGACATAGAACAAGTACCCGTAGTTACAACCCTCAATGCATGTATCGGTGGGGGTAGTATAACATTTACTCAAAGTGGAGGTTTGTCAGGCGGCACTTGGTCCGTGAGTGGTGGAGGTACAATTGTTGCTGGGACAGGAGTATTTACTCCCTCAACCGAAGGCTGTTATACAGTAACCTACACTATAAACAATTGCAGTGACACCAAATCTTTTGTCGTATTTCCAACAGCGCCTCCAGCTCCAACTGTAAATCCAGGTTGTGGTGCTATTACCGTTACTCCGCCTGCATCTGTTGCTGGATTTAATATTGAATACAGTTTTGATGATGGGGCTACTTGGGGACCTAATACACCACCAGTAGCTGAAAACTGTTCTGGCTATTTAATAAAAACAAGGTATGTAACATCCTCAGCGTGTGGTGCTAATCCAGTAGGCACAGCAAGTTCAAATGCGGTGTGTGAGGAATCTGCTGCTGCAACTAGGATAGTAGACCTGACTGCGCCTACCGGCGTGAGCACAGCGGGTTCTACAGGCGCGGATGCGTGCCTGTCTGCTGCTGCTGGTCTGTACGCTTTTGACGCGGTGGCTGCTGCTGGCGGTTACACGGACAACTGCGGCGGTTCGGTGACTGCTGTTGAGACAGGTACGGAGGTCGTTACGGGTGCAAATTGTGC